>Ga0194131_10002931_pt1 | contig 27536 bp, 24 predicted proteins | sample TA2KigO120mmetaG_FD_148631 | JGI IMG/M metagenome (GOLD analysis project Ga0194131, IMG submission 148631) | Freshwater microbial communities from Lake Tanganyika, Tanzania - TA2015053 Kigoma Offshore 120m | ecosystem: Environmental > Aquatic > Freshwater > Lake | place: Tanzania: Lake... | reverse complement strand
CCGCCTTCGCCCAGGGACGAGCGGGGAGTCTTCGCCAAACAGCGCACGATTGGCCGCGCTGGACTTCCTCTCGGGATGGCGATACCGTTGTCCATCAGGGAAAAGGTAGTTTGAAATTCCTATACCCAATGGCTCCGGCACTGCATGCCAGAGCTGAAGAAGCCGCGCAGTTTCGTCTGACCCGGGCGCGCCGCCGCCTCATTGAGGAGACTCCGCAATGAACGATGCCTGCCTGATCGTGGTCGACGTGCAGAACGACTTCATGCCGGGCGGCGCGCTCGCCGTGCCCCGGGGCGACGAGGTGGTGCCGGTGATCAACCGCGTCGCCGAAAGATTCGCCTGGATCGTCGCGACGCAGGACTGGCATCCCCGCGGGCACGCGTCGTTCGCCTCTTCCCACGCCGGCAGGAAACCCTTCGAGACGATGCCCCTTGCCTATGGCGAGCAGGTGCTCTGGCCGGACCACTGCGTCCAGGCCACCGAAGGCGCGGCGCTGCACCGCGATCTTGCGATCTCCCGTGCGCAACTTGTCGTGCGCAAGGGCTACCGGCCCGGGGTGGACAGCTACTCCGCGTTTCTCGAGGCGGACCGCAAGTCCACCACCGGGCTGGCGGCGTGGCTGCGCGAACTTGGCATCCGGCGGCTGTGGTTCTGCGGCCTGGCGACCGATTTCTGCGTCGGCTGGTCGGCGCTCGACGCGTGTGCGGCGGGATTCGAGGCAACCGTCGTCGAGGATGCGTGCCGCGCCATCGACCTTGACGGCTCGCTCGAACGCGCCTGGCAGCAGATGCGGGCGGCGGGCGTGCGGCGCGCGCGCGCCGACACCGTGGCGCCGTAGCTCAGCGACGCACGCCGACGTAGCGGTACAGCGGCTCCGGGTCCTTGTCGAGCGTGGCAGGCAGCGTCTCGTGCTCGGTAACCCCGTTCTGCAGGAAGACCACCCGGTCGGCTACCCGCAGCGCCAGATCCACCCTCTGCTCGACCAGCACGACGGCCACGCCGGATCCGCGCAGGCGGCTCACCGCACCCAGGATCGCCTCCACCAGGCTCGGCTGCAGTCCCTCGAACGGTTCGTCGAGGAGCAGCACCCGTGGCGAGGCCGCGAGCGCCCGCCCCATCGCCACCATCTGCTGCTGCCCACCCGACAGCGTCCCGGCGCGCTGCCGCAGGCGCCCGCGCACCGCCGGGAAAAGCCCGTAGACCTGCTCCAGCACCCGTGGGTCGCTCCTGCCCGCGAACAAGCCCATGCGCAGGTTCTCTTCGACACTGAGGAACGGAAACAGCCGCCGGCCCTGGGGCACGTAGGCAACGCCGAGGCCGGGAATCGTATGCGGCTCGCGGCCGGCGAGGTCGGTCCCGGCCAACACGATGCGCCCGGAGCGCACCGGCAGCAGCCCCATGATCGCCTTGAGGGTCGTGGTCTTGCCCGCGCCGTTCCGGCCGAGGAGCGCGAGCACTTCGCCGGCGGCGAGCGCAAAGCCCACCCCTTTCAGCACCGCCACGCGGCCGTATCCGCCGCGCACGTCGTCGAGCCGGAGCATCATCTGCCGAGATAGGCCTTCTGCACGGCCGGGTGGCGTTCGATTTCCGCCGGTGTCCCCTGCGCGAGGATCTCGCCCGCATCCATTACCGTGACGCGTCCGGCAAGCGCGAGCACGACTTGCATATTGTGCTCGATGATGAGCACCGTCGCCTGCCGCGCGATCTGGCGCACGAGGTCGCAGAACGCGCTGATCTCGGCCTCGGCAAGGCCCTGCGTCGGTTCGTCCAGGATCAGGAGCCGGGGCTCGGTCGCAAGCGCCATGGCGAGCTCGAGCAGCCGCTGGTGTCCGTACGCCAGCTCGTCGGCGCGCTGCCATGCCATGTCCTCCAGGCCGACCGCCCCGAGCGCCGCGGTGACGCGCGCCTCGATTGCCGCCTCTCCCGGCGCAAGCCTCCTGGCCAGGCCGTGCATCAGGCCGCGCTGGGCCGGCAGCGCCACGTTCTCGTAGCAGGAGAGGCCCTTGAAGATGCTCGTCACCTGGAACGTGTAGGCGATGCCGAGCCGCAGCCGTTCCCAGGGCCGCAGCGCCGTGATGTCACGGCCCCGATAGACGATGCGCCCCGCTGACGGCTCGTGGCGCCCGCAGATCATGCTGACCAGGGTCGTCTTGCCGGCGCCGTTCGGACCGATGATGGCGCGGATCTCCCCCTGGGCCACCTCGAGCGAGACCTCGCGCACCGCGGCGAGTCCGCCGAAATGCTTGGAGAGCGCCTGGGTCGCAAGGAGCGGGGCTACGGCAGCCATGGGAGCCAGCGGCTGCGCACCGTTCCGAGGATGCCCAGCGGAAACCACAGGACCAGGGCCACCAGGGCGGCGCCGACGAACAGCAGATAGCTCGAGGTCACGCCGCTCACCGTGTCGACGAGATAGAACATGAGCGCGGTGCCGACGAGCGGCCCGAGGACGGTGCCGACCCCGCCGAGCAGCGTCCAGAGCAGCGGGTAGATCGAGAACAGAATCGAGGCGAAGGTCGAGCCGACGTAGGAGAACAGCAGCGCGTAACCCGCGCCCGCGGCAGCCGACAGCGCGCCCGAGACGCCGAGCGCAAGCAGCTTGTAGCGGAAGCTGTCGTAGCCCAGCAGTCGCGTGCGCTCCTCGTTCTCGCGGATGCCGATCAGCACGCGCCCGAGCGCCGACAGGCGCAGCGCCAGTGCCGCCAGCAGGCAGCCCGTGAAGATGGCGAGCGCCAGGTTGTACTTCACCGCCGGCTCGTGGAAGCCGAGCTGCGTCCCCGCCAGCTCGAGCGGCCTGAGCTTTTCCGACAGGATGAAGCCCTGGTCGCCGAGCGTGATCTCGTTGAAGTAGAGCGTGACGAGGAACAGCGCCTGGCCGAACATCATGCTGACGATCAGGAACGACGGCCCGACCGTCCGTAGCGCCATCAGTCCGAACAGCAGCGCGAGCCCGACGCCCGCGGCGAGCCCGCAGGCGAAGGCGGCCGGGGCGCCCATGCCGAAGTAGTACACCGGCAGTCCCGCGCCGTACATGCCGGCGGCGAAGAACATGGCGTGCCCGAGGCTCATCAGCCCGGTGTAGCCGAGGAGCACGTTGTAGCCGATCGCGTAGGCCGCCAGCACCATGATGCGAGCGACATTGGTGTGATGGTACGGCGGCAGCACGAACTGCAGCACGAGGAGCGCCAGGAGCACCGCCAGGTGCAGGGCGAGAACCTTGCGCCAGGCGCTCACGCGCGCTCCTCGCCGAAAAGCCCCCCGGGGCGCACCACGAGCACCGCCGCGACGAGCAGGGTGGCGACGATCTTGGCGAGCGTCGGCGAGAAGAACACCGAGACCACGCCATCGGAGAGCCCCACCGCGAAGGCCGCGACCAGCGTCCCGCGCAGGCTGCCCAGCCCCCCGATGATCACGACGATGAACGACATGAGCAGCGGATCCAGGCCCATCAGGTAGTGCGCCTGCTCGATCGGCACGATCAGCACGCCGGCCGCCGCGGCGAGCATCGCGCCGAGCGCAAACACCAGCGCATAGACCCGCCGCGCCGGCACGCCGAACGCCTGCGCCATCTCGAGGTCCTGCTGCGTGGCCCGCATGTAGAGCCCCAGCCGCGTGCGCGTGATGAGGAGCCAGGTTGCAGCGAGGAGCAGGGCCGAGGCGGCAGCGACGACGAGCTTGTAGCCCGAGTAGCCGAACCACGGAAACTGGATCTTGAAGTACAGCGGCGGCGCGACCGGGCGCGCGTCCGGCCCGTAGAGCATCAGCACCGCCTGCTGCAGCACGTAGAGCAGGCCGATCGTCGCCACGATGGTGCTCTCTGGATGATAGTTCACCCTGCGCAGGATCCAGCGGTCGGCGACGAGCGCGAACGCTCCGACCGCGAGGGGCGCCACGAGCATCGCCACGATGAATCCCGCTACCGGTGTGCCGACCGCGTGCGCGCAGGCCCAAGCGAGCACCGCGCCCAGCATGTAGAACTCGCCGTGCGCGACGTTCACGATGCGCATCACCCCGAACACCAGCGAAAGGCCGAGCGCGGTGAGCGCGAGGACGAAGGCAGTGACCGTGCCTTCGAGGAGGGCGAGGAAGAGGTGCGGGCCGAAACTCATGCGGAGCGCTCAAACGAAGCGCGGCGCAGGATCAGCTGCCCGCGCCGCGCCCGAGTATGGCGCCGCAGCGCCTAGAGCGACTGCCTGGTGTAGTCGCCCTCCGGCGGATACAGGCTGTCCTCGATTGCGGTGCGATGCACCACCTTGAGCCGGCCGCCCTCCACTTTCGAGAGGTGCTGATGGCCGTAGCACTGGTGCAGCCGCCCGTTGAAGCGTTTCGCGCCCTGCGGATGCGCGAGGCCCTCGGCAAAGCCGGTCTCCGCCTCCAGCGACTCGATGAACTTGCGGTAGTCGCCCGCCGCCGGATCCCGATAGCCGCTCTTCTCGACCGCCTGCTTGATGACGTGCAGGGTCTCCCAGCAGCCGAACATGTGCGAGTACGTGGAGACGTCCTTGGGATCGGCCAGGCTCGCGCCCGCGTCGTTGACGCCGACCCGCTGGCGGTACTCCTTCACGTAGGCCGGCTCGTTGCCCTGGAGGTAGCGCGGCATGGCTTCCCAGAAATACGTGCCGTCCAGATACTCAAGGCCGCTGCTCGCCATGTCCACGCCCTCGAGCGAGTCGATGAAGCCGAAGATCTGCGGGCGCTTCTTGCCGAAGTGCTCGCCCATCTCCTTGACGAACGTCAGCACGCCGGGGCCCACCATCACGTGATAGAGCACCTCGGTGTCGGCCGGGATGCGCGCAAAATACTTGGTGAAGGAGCGCTCGGCGGGAGGGATGGCGAGCTTTTCCAGCACCCGGCCGCCATGCTTCTCGGCAGCCTGGCTGAAATAGTCGCGATGGTCATAGCCGAAGGCGTAATCGGGATAGATCAGGGTCACCTTCTTGCCGAGCTTTCCCAAGATCCACGAGGCGACCGCGGTCACCTGCGCGCGCACGTCGGTGATGCCCGGCTGGAAGCAGTAGCGGTTCATCTTGCCCGAGGCCACGTGGTAGCCCTCGCTCACCACGAAATACGGGATCTTCAGCTCTCCCGCACGCGGCGCGGAGGCGATCACGACGTGCGAGAACAGCGTTCCGTAGACGAAATCCACCTTGTGCTGCCGCGCGAGCTTCTCGACCACCTCGGGCCCGCGCTTCGGATCGGTGCCATCATCCTCGGCGACGATCTCGATCGGTCGCCCCGCGATGCCGCCCTTCTCGTTCAGCATCCTGACGGTTGCCGTGGTGGTGCGCTCGAACCAGCGGCCGTAGACGGCGCCGACGCCGGTCCGGTGCACCTGGAAGCCGATGCGGATCGGGCGATTTGCCTGAGCGAACGCGAACCGCGTGTTGAGTACGCTCCCGGTGAGCACAGCGCCGGCGAGCGAGCCGAGCGAAATCAGGGTGCGGCGGCGGCCGAATTCCGGTCCGGCCGTCGCGGCCCCCTGCCTGCGGTTTTGCGACATGTCCCTCCTCCTCTCACGAAGCGCCGCTCTTGCGACGGCGAGCGTAAGCTATAGCATGCGGCTCGCGGCCTGTATAGACCCCCTCCCGATGGCTCAGCCAACCACTGGCGTGGACAGAAGCCACAGGCCGAACACGGTGTAGCCGACCATCAGGACGGTCATCGGCGCCTGGCTGAGGAGCGCTGCGCGAGCCTCGCCCAGCTCCTCGAGGGCGATGGCGTGCGCGATGCAGACCGCCGCCACGTGACCGAGCACGATCGCCGCGACCTGGAGGTTCCAGATCGCGTGCACCGTATGGTGCTGCGCAAGAAACGACGCCGTGACGTGCCAGTCGCGAAAGCCGAGCAGGTTCCAGCCCAGGCCGAACGGATCCGAGAGCGCGCGCAGGGCATGCTGGCCGTCCACGAGGAAGAATGGCAGGTAGTGCGCGAAGTGGTAGGCGAACGCGATCGGCACGATCGACATCACGTAGCGGTTGAAAGACGGGGCTTTCGCGGCCCGCGCGAGCGCCCCGCCCGCATGCACCGCGACCGAATAGGCCGCCGCCAGGACCAGCCAGGTCGCCACCAGCCCCAGGCTGTTGACCGCAACGAGGCTCGTCCGGCCCGGGAACTCGAGCGGGTTCTCGCCGACCAGGGCCAGCCACCAGAACGTCAGGGCGAGGCCGTCGAAGGACACCGTTCCCAGCGCGAGCAGCACGAAAGCCACCATGCCGAGGTCGAGCCGGTCCATGCGAAACAGGCCGGCGCAGGGTATGCCGATCGCCAGCCGGCGCCTCGACGAACTCGCATCCCGCTCGAGCACCGTGAAAGCCGAAAGCCCTCCGACCATGCGGAAGAAGACCGAGAACGCCTCCGCGTTGCCGAGCCAGGGCGCCAGGCCGAAGGCGAGCGTCCCGGCGAGCGTGACCAGCGCGTAGATCGTGCACGCCGTGGCCAGCACCGCGGGATCCATCGGCGCGGGATGGATGAGCTCGAACCAGGCAAAGGCGAGAAACGCGATCACCGCGGGCCAGCGTCCCAGCGGTAACGGATAGGCGAACGGCGGGCGCTCGCGCCATGCCGACAGCCCCGGCAGCGCCGTAGCGATCCGGTGCAGGGCGCGCCAGGGATTGACCAGCCGCCACAGATCGCCGAACAGCGCCACCGCGTAGGTGAATCCGACCCACCACAGGCTCCACAGGACGGGGGGCAGCGGGTTCGCGAGCGGATCGCGTGTCCCGGCAAAGCCCGCATGGACCAGCGCAATGTAGATGAGAAGCGCGACGGCGCTCGGCCAGAGTGGCGCCGCATCGGGAATGGCTGCAACCGGCCAGCGCAGGGGCGTGAGCCAGGTGAACCCACGCGAAGGGACCAGCGCCAGGATGACGAAAGACAGCCCCACCGCGAGCGCGCCGCCGAGGATGTAGAGCCCGGTGGGCAGCAGCATGACCAAGCCGCGCTCGCTGGTGTGCGCGGCCGCCGCGCCGGCAGCCAGTACCAGCGTGGCAAGCAACGCCAGGCGCGCCGCGCGTTCGCTCATCGCCGGATTGTCCCCACACGCATGCCGCCGGCATTATCGCAGCCACGCGCCGCTGTGCTAGATTTCCGAGCGATGTCCGCCTACGCCCGGCCGAGCCGCATCGACGACGCGCTGGGGCTGCTTGCGCGCGGCGGGCGGACGCTGCTGGCGGGCGGCACCGACGTCTATCCCGCGCACGTCGGCAAGCCCCTGCCCGCGCCGGTTCTCGACCTCGGCGGCCTGCGGGAGCTACGCGGCATCACCGAGGAGCCGGGCCATTGGCGCATCGGCGCCATGACGACGTGGAGCGAATTGATCGAGGCCAAGCTGTCGCCGCTGTTTGACTGCCTCAAGATGGCGGCGCGCGAGATCGGAGGGCGGCAGATCCAGAACGCCGGCACGCTCGCAGGCAATCTCTGCAATGCTTCGCCCGCTGCCGACGGCGTGCCCCCGCTGCTCGCCCTGGATGCGTCGGTCGAGCTCGCCGGGCTCGGCGGCCGGCGAAGCGTTCCGCTGAGCGAATTCATCATCGGGCCCCGGCGCACGGCGCTCGAGCCCGGCGAGCTGGTGACGGCGATCCTCGTGCCCAAGCCTCAGCACGCAGCGCGGAGTGCTTTTCTCAAGCTCGGTGCCCGGCGCTATCTCGTGATCTCGATCGCGATGGTCGCCGCCGTGATCGAGCGCGACGGATACGCCGTCAGGTCCGCACGCGTCGCCGCGGGCGCGTGCTCCCCGGTGGCGCGGCGCCTGCCGCAACTGGAGCGCGACCTGCTGCGCGGGGATTTTCGCGTCAGGCCGGAGCATCTCGCGCCGCTCGCTCCGATTGACGACGTCCGCGGCAGCGCGCGGTACCGCAGGGAGTCGGTCGCCGTGCTCCTGCAGCGCCTGCTCGACCTGCTCGCATGAACCGGTCGCGCGCCGAATTCCCCGCCAACGCCGTCCGGTTCACGGTCAATGGCCGCCGCGTGCTCGCAAGGTCCGCGCGCATTGCGCGCCTTGCCGACGTGCTGCGCGACGAGCTGGGATTGACCGGCACCAAGATCGGCTGCAACGCGGGAGACTGCGGCGCATGCACCGTGCTCCTCGACCTCAGGCAGGTCTGCGCCTGCCTGACGGCGCTCGGCCAGGTCGAAGGACGCAAGGTGGTCACCGTGGAGGGGCTGAAGCAGGCTCATCGCCTGTCGGCGCTGCAGGTCGCGTTCCAGAAGCACGGCGCGGCGCAGTGCGGCATCTGCACCCCCGGCATGCTCATGGCGGCGACGGAATTGCTCGCCATGGTGCCGGCACCGACCGCGCAGCAGGTGCGTGACGCCCTCGGCGGGGTCCTGTGCCGCTGTACCGGTTACCAGAAGATCGTAGAGGCCGTGCTCGACGCGGCGCAGGCGCCGACGCTGCCGCTGCCGCCCGCAGCAGGCGAGGCGGTCGGCGCGCGCGCCGGCAAGGTGGACGGCATCGCCAAACTGACCGGAGACGAACGGTATGGGGCCGACGCGATCCCGGCGGACGCGCTCTGGCTGAAGGTGATCCGCTCGCCCCACCACCGCGCCAGGTTTCGCATCGGCAGGCTGAAGCCGGCGAAAGGCATCGTCCGCCTCCTCACCGCGAAGGACGTGCCGGCAAACGGTTTCGGGATCTATCCGGACCTGAAGGACCAGCCGGTGCTGGCCGAGGGCGAAGCGCGCTATCGCGGCGAGGCCGTTGCCGCCCTGATCGGTACGCGCGCGGCGATCGAGAATCACGATCCGGAGGCGTTCCCGGTGAAATGGGAGCCGCTGCCGCCGGTCATCGGCCTGGACGCCGCCATGGCGCCCCGCGCGCATCCGGTCCAGGCGGGAAAGCCGGACAACCTGCTGCTCGACGGCGGGGTGCGCAAAGGCGACGCATCCGGTGCGATGGCGCAAGCGTCGGTGGTGGCCGAGGGCGATTTCGAAACGGTGTTCGTGGAGCACGCCTACATCGAACCCGAGGCCGGCTGGGCACGGCGCATCGGGGACCGGGTCGAGGTTCACGTCACGACGCAGACGCCCTACATGGATCGCGACGAGGTCGCCCGCGTCATGCAGCTGAGGCCCGACCAGGTACGCATCGTGCCGAGCGCCTGCGGCGGCGGTTTCGGCGGCAAGCTCGATCTGTCCGTGCAGCCCCTGGTGGCGCTCGGCGCCTGGCTAACCGGGCGGCCGGTGGCCTGCGTCTATACGCGCCCCGAGAGCATGGCCTCGAGCACCAAGCGCCACCCGGCGCGGATCCGCGCAAAGTTCGCCTGCGACGCGCGTGGACAGCTCCTCGCCTGCGAGGTGGATGCGCTGTTCGACACCGGCGCCTACGCAAGCTGGGGTCCTACGGTTGCGACGCGGGTTCCGATCCATGCCTCGGGCCCGTACAGCGTGCCGAACGTGAATACGCGCGGCCGCGCCTATTTCACCCATTGCCACCCCTCCGGCGCGTTTCGCGGTTTCGGCGTCCCCCAGGTCGCGATCGCGCACGAAGCGCTGATGGATGCGCTCGCCGCCAGGCTCGGCCTGGATCGCCTCGAGATCCGTCGCCGCAACGCGCTGCGGGCGGGCGATCGCACCGCGACCGGGCAACTGCTCGAGCATTCGGCCGGGCTGGCCGAGTGCCTCGATCTCCTGCGGCCCCGTTGGGAGCGGGAACTGCGCGCCTGCGAGACCTTCAATCGCGGCCATCGCAACCTCAGGCATGGCGCCGGAATCGGCTGCATGTGGTACGGCATCGGCAATACCGCGCTGTCGAACCCCTCGACGATGCGCATCGGCCTGGAGCGCGACGGCAACCTCACGCTGTACAACGGGGCAGTGGACATCGGCCAGGGCTCGAACACCATCCTGGTACAGATCGCCGCCGATGCGCTCGGCTTGCCGATGTCGCAGTTCCGCGTCGTGATGGGCGACACCGACCGCACGGCCGATGCGGGAAAGACGTCGGCCTCGCGCCAGGCCTTCGTGTCCGGCAAGGCTGCCGAACTGGCGGGTCTGGATCTGCGGCGCAAACTCTTCGCGCTGGCCGGCGCACCCGAGGGCGAATGGCGCGACCGCAACTACCGCCTCGCCCTCGAGGGCGATTCGGTCGTCTTTCAGCGGGCTGGCATCAGGCATGCGGTGGCGCTCGCGCAGGAGCTGCTGGGCGAGGGAAGCTTCGACCCTCCCACCCGGCCGGCCGACGCCGACGGGCAAGGCGTGCCTTATGCCACCTACGCCTTCGCCGCACAGATCGCCACCGTCGAGGTAGACATGGAACTCGGCACGACGCGGGTGCTGCGCCTGCACGCCGCGCACGACGTCGGCCGCGCGATCAATCCGGTTCAGGTCGAGGGCCAGATCCAGGGCGGCGCGATCCAGGGACTCGGCCTGGCGCTGATGGAGGAATACGTCCCGGGCCGCACCGAGAACCTGCACGATTACCTGATTCCTACGATCGGCGACATCCCGCAAATGGAGTGCCTCCTTGTCGAAGACGCCGAGCCGCTCGGCCCGTATGGCGCCAAGGGCGTCGGCGAGCCGGGCCTGATCCCCACTGCACCCGCGATCCTCGGCGCCATCGAGCACGCCACCGGCGTGCGCCCGCGGCAGGTGCCGGTCCTGCCCCATCGCCTGCGGGAAGCCCTGAAGCATGCGCGATCCTGAAGACGCCCCCGAGAGCAGCGAAGCGCTGACCGGCGACGTCGTGCGCTGCGACGCCTGCCCGGTGCTGTGCCGCATCCGGCGCGGTCAGGCCGGCGCCTGCGACCGCTACGCCAACGAGGCCGGGCGGCTGGTGCGCGTGGACCCGTTGCTGCTGCTCGAGCGCGGCGCCAGGGCGGTGCCGTTTCTGACCGGTGTGGGCGCCACGACCACCTATCCGGATTACAAGCCGGCGCCTTTCATCGTCGCCTCGCAACAGGACGGCGTGGACATGGTGACCGTCGTCACGGAGGGCATCTTTTCCTACTGCGGGCTCAAGCTCAAGATCGACACCGACCGCTACCTCGGGCCCGAACAGGCGCCGGTGCGCGTCGCCGGCGAACAGGTCGGGCACGTCACCACGGCCGAGTACGGTTCGCAGATGCTCGCGCTTGGCGGCGTGCGGCATCTCACCGGCGGATCGAAGAAGGAAGGCGTGGTCACCTGCGACGCGATGCTCCGGCTGGCGAACCGCGAGCCGGTCGAGCTGCGTGTCGACGGCGGATCGAGCGTGGTGGTGCAGGCGGGCGCCGCACCGGTGGTGAATGGCGAACGCGAAGACCGCATGCGGGTCGGCTGCGGCAGCGCGACCATCGGGATCTTCGCCAGGCAGTGGCACGGCCACGCCGACGAGGTGATCGTGGTGGACGACCACATCACCGGAGTCCTCACCGAGCACCAGGCGGGGCGTTTCCTCGACATGCGTCCCGGTGGCATCCGGGTGCGCGGACGCCGATCCACCCCTGGCCGCTACTTCAAGGTCGCGGAGCCCGGGCTTGGGTGGGGCGGCACCGACATCACCGACCCGCTCTCCATCCTCGAGAAGGTGGAGCCGAAGACCGCCTGGCCGGGCATGCGGCTCCTGATGGTCTCGACGACAGGCGAGGATGCCGAGTGGTTCGTGCTCGACACCGAGTTGCGGCCGCGGAAGGCGCCGATGCCGGGGCCGGTGCGCGCGGTGGTCGATCGGATCGCCGAGAACTGCGAACCGGCGCTGTGCACGGTGCTCTTCATGGGCGGGGCCGGCGGCTCCCTGCGTGCCGGCGTCACCGAGAATCCGGTCCGCCTCACCCGCTCGGTCAAGGACCTCGTCACGCGCGTGACCTGCGGCGGGGCGCCGACCTACATCTGGCCGGGCGGCGGCATCACGCTGATGGTGGACGTGATGCGCATGCCAGAGCGCTCGTTCGGCTACGTGCCGACGCCCGCGTTGGTGCTGCCGATCGAATTCACCATCCCGCGCCAGGCCTATGCGGCGATGGGCGGCCATGTCGGCGAGATCGTGTCCCTCGAAAACGCCCTCGCCAGGACCCGGCACCGGTTCGAACCATGGCCGCGGTGAAGCGGCCGCTGCCCGACGGGCGGCTCCACTTGCAGCACGGGCCGATCGATCTCCTGATTCAGGCCTGGGGTACGCAGCAGCAGGTCGAGAAGGCGCATGCGCTGGCCTGGGAGCGCTTCCACGACCTGCTCGAAGACCTGGTTTCCGAAATCGGGCTCCTGCGCACGCCGGTCGCGGAGCCCTACCCCCTCGCCCGCGGCCCGGTGGCGCGCCGCATGGTGGCCGCTGTGTGGCCGCACCGGGCAACGTTCGTCACGCCGATGGCCGCAGTCGCCGGCGCAGTCGCCGACGAGATCCTCCACGCAATGCTGGCCTCGAACCCGCTTGCCAAAGCCTATGTCAACGACGGCGGCGACATCGCCGTGCACGTCTCGCCTGGGGAACGCCTGGATGCCGGGATCGTCGAAGCGCTCGATCAGCCCGCGATCCGGTCCTCGGTCAGGATCGATTCCCCCTGCGGCATCGCCACCTCGGGGTGGCGCGGCCGCTCCCAGTCGCTCGGCATCGCCGACGCCGTGACCGTGCTCGCGCGCAACGCCGCCGAGGCCGACGCGGCGGCGACGCTGATCGCCAATGCGGTCGACGTGGAACATCCCGCGATCCTGCGCCGCCCGGCGCGCGCGGTGAAGGAGGATTCGGATCTCGGCGAGCGCCTCGTCACGGTGAAGGTCGGCCAGCTGCCCGAAGCCGCCGCGCAGCAGGCATTGCGCAACGGTCTCGCGGTCGCCGAAAGGATGCAGGCGGGGCGGCTGATCGAATCGGCCTACCTCGCCTTTCAAGGGTGCGCCGTGGTGCTCGCGCGGCCGGGATTGGAGCAGCGCGACATTGCCTTTACACTGCGGCGCCCATGAAGCGCTTCCTGGTCGCCCTCGCCCCCTTGGCCGCCGCCCTGCCCGCGCGCGCGACCGAAGTGGTCGTGCTCTATCTGGGCACGCCCGGCTGCCCCTACTGCCTGCAGTGGGAAGCCCAGGCGCGGCCCGCGCTCCTCGCATCGCCCGAGGCGCGTGCCTTCCGCTACGTCGAGGTCCGGGGAGAAACCCTGCGCCGCCCGATCGAGGCGCGGCACTATCCGCCGGAGTCCAGCTGGATGTACGAGCAGATCGGGCCGAGCCGCGGCGTGCCCAGCTGCAGCGCTGAGGCCCGACGGGCATGAGCTGGATCGCCGGGGTTGACGTAGGCGGCACCTTCACCGACCTGATCGCGCTCGATCCGGGCGCGGGCGAGGTGCGGCTCGCCAAGGTGCCGACCACGCCACAGAACCAGGCGTTCGGGGTGCTGGATGCCCTCGGCAGGACCGGCATCGCGCTGGGCGAGATCGCGCTCGTCATCCACGGCACCACCACCACCACCAACGCGCTCCTCGAGCGCAAGCTGGCGAAGACGGGCCTCGTCACGACCCGCGGCTTTCGCGACGTGCTGGAGCTCGGGCGCCGTACCCGCCCCAGCCCCTACGGATTGCGCGGCTGGTTCGAACCGCTGATCCCGCGCGAGCTGCGGCTGGAAGTCGCGGAACGCATGGATGCCGACGGCGAAGTGGTGGTGCCGCTCGACGAAGCGGCGCTCGGCGAAGCCGTGGCGCGGCTTGCCGCCGCGGGCTGCGTATCGCTGGTGATCCATTTCCTGCACAGCTACATCAACCCCGCGCACGAGCGCCGGGCCCTCGAGCTCGCGCGCGGGCTCTGGCCCAACCGCTACGTCACCGCGGGCCACACCATCCTGTCCGAGTATCGCGAGTACGAGCGCGGCGTGACCGCGGCCGTGAACGCGTCGGTGCAGCCGATCCTCGACCGCTACCTGCAGCGGCTGGTCGACGAACTGCGGCAGCGCGGCTTCGGCCGCGACCTGCTCGTCATGCAGGGCAATGGCGGCACGGTCTCGGCCGCGCTCGCCGCCGATACCGCAGTCAACACGGTCATGTCGGGCCCCGCTTCCGGGGTCATCGCATCGGCGCAGTCCGCCGCGCAGGCCGGGTTCGCGCACGCGATCACCTACGACATGGGCGGAACCTCCACCGACGTCGGGCTGATACTCGACGGCGTGCCGCAGGTTTCCTCCGAGCTGGAGATCGAGTACGCGATGCCAGTGCACGTGCCGATGGTGGACGTGCACACGATCGGCGCCGGCGGCGGCTCGATCGCATGGCTCGGCGAGGATGGCATGCTGCGGGTGGGCCCGCGCAGCGCAGGCGCGCATCCGGGGCCGATCTGCTACGGCCGCGGCGGCGCCGAGCCCACGATCACCGACGCGAACCTCGTCCTGGGACGACTGAATGCGGAAAAGCTCCTTGGCGTGGACGGACCCGCCGACGTGCCCGGCATCGGACGCATCCTCGAGCAGAAGCTCGGCAGGCACCTCGGCCTCGACGCCGTCGCCACGGCCGCCGCTATCGTGCGCATCGCCAACGACCGGATGGCAGGCGCGATCCGCATGGTGTCGCTCGCGCGCGGGCACGATCCGCGCGACTTCGTGCTCTTCCCCTTCGGCGGCGCGGGTCCGCTGCATGCCGCGGCGCTCGCTCGCGAACTGGGCATCCCGCGGCTGCTGATCCCCGCACGCCCCGGGATCACCAACGCGCTCGGCTGCGTCGTCGCCGACCTGCGGCACGATTTCGTGAACACCGTGAACCGTCCGGTGGGCGCGCTCGACATGGCTCAGGTCCGGGCGCTGCTCGGGGCGCAGGTCGCGGAGGGCCGCGCGCTGCTCGCGCGCGAGGGCATCGCCACCGAGGGCCTGCGCCTGGTGTATTCGGCCGACATGCAGTTCCAGGGCCAGAGCCATATCCTCACGGTACCGCTGCCCGGACCCGACATCTCGCGGCAGGACCTGCAGACGCTTTTCGACCAGGCCTATTGGGAGCGCTTCGGCGTCGAGCTGCCGGAAATCCGCGCGGTGCTGGTGAACCTGCGCACCGCGGTGATCGGACTGCGCCCGCGGCTCGATCTCGGGGTTCTCTCGGCCCGCGCTGTGCTCGACGCGCCGCGCAACCGCGCCGTCTGGTTCGAAGGCGACTGGCGCGAGACCCCGGTCTACCAGCGCGGCGCCTTGCCCGATGAAATCCAGGGACCCGCCGTCATCGAGCAGCTCGACTGCACCACGGTGCTCGAGCCGGGCAACGTGGCGCGCGTGGACCGGCTCGGCAATCTCCTGGTCGAGGTCTGAGCCTGTTTCGGCGCGAAATCGGCGCGCATCGGCTTACACCTTTGTCGCCGATGCCCGCGGCGGGCATGGCAGCGCGGCGCTGCGCACCGACTGGGCGCGCAAGATCGGCAAGCTGACGCAGCATTGCGAATGGATACTGCGGCTTTACCGCAGTTACACGCCGGCGGATCCGTTTCGTCTCCTGGATGGCGTTTGCCGCGGGGAGGCAGATCCGGTCGCGCAGCAGGTGCTCGAGCTGGTCAACGAGGCCCGCATGCGGTCGCGGATGTGCGGCAACGGGCGTTTTCCGAGCGCGTGACGCGCGCGGGATACCGGGCCATTGCGCGAACCTGGTGGCCTCGCAGTACCTCGAAATGGGGGTGGCGTACGCGGTCAACCGGGAGAGCAAGGCCGGCATCTACTGGGTGCAGGTTTTCGCCGCTCGCCGTTGAAGATCCGGAATCGCGACGTAGAATCCCGCCGATGGCAACAGCACACGCCGCAACGCTCGACCCGATCAGCCTAGCCGTGATCCAGAACGGCCTGCAGCAGGTCTGCAACGAGATGGACCTCGCCTTCTGCCGGGCGGCCTTCTCGCCGGTCATCTCGGAGGGCATGGACCGATCCGACGGCATCTACTCGCGCGAGGACGGATCGCTCATCGCCCAGGGCGAGCTGGGGCTGCCGGTGTTCGTGGGAACGATGCAGTTCTCCACCCGCAACGTGATCGAGCAGGTGCGCGCGAAGGGTTGGACGCTGGAACCCGGCGACGTGTTCATCGTCAACGATCCCTACCTGGGCGGCACGCACCTGATGGACGTGCGTTTCGTGAAGCCGTTCTTCTACCGCGGGCGCCTCTGGTGCTGGCTGGCGAACACGGGCCACTGGCCGGACCTCGGCGGCATGGTCCCCGGGGGCTTCTCGGCCAACGCCACCGAGGTCGAGCAGGAAGGCCTGCGGCTGCCGCCGGTCAAGCTCTACAAGAAGGGCGTGATGGACGAGGAGATCCTCGCCATCATCCTGTCCAACATCCGCATCGCGGACCAGCGCATCGGCGACATCAAGGCACAGGGCGCCGCTCTTGCGATCGGCGACAAGCGCCTCACCGCGCTGCTCGACCGCTACGGCACCGACACGGTGGAGGGCGCCATCACCGAGCTGCGCAAGCGCGCGGCGCAGCAGATGCGTGCCAAGATCGCGCGGATCCCGCCAGGCACCTATGGCGGCCACTCGCTCGTGGATTCGGACGGCGTGGTGGACGAGCCGCTCCACATCCGCGTGCGGATCACGAAGACGGCGGGCAACGATCTCGAGTTCGACTTCGCCGGCTCCTCGCCGCCCTGCCGCGGACCGATGAATTCCGTCATCGCGACGACGTTCTCGTCGGTGTATCTCGCGGTCAAGCACGTGTTTCCCGACGTGCCGATCAATGCCGGCACCTTCGAGCCGCTGCGGATCGCGGAGCCCGAGGGGACGTTCCTCTATGCCAAGTATCCGCGCCCGGTCTCGGGCTGCGCCGCCGAAGTCAGTCAGCGCATCGCCGAGGCGGTGTTCAACGCCCTCACGCAGGCGATTCCGCAGGACCTGTTCGCCGCGCCGGCGGGAACCTCGGGCAATCTCGCCGTCGGCGGCACCGACCCCAGGCGCGGCCGCTCCTACGTGATGTATCTCTTTACCGGAGGCGGCTACGGCGGCAGCGCCGTCTCGGACGGCATCTCCAACGGCTGCTCCACGATCGGCATCTCGAAGATGCCGCCGGTCGAGGTGATGGAGCAGTACTACCCGGTGCTGTTCGAGGAATTCGCGATCCACGAAGGCTCTGGCGGAGCGGGCGAGGCGCGCGGCGGCTTCGGCGTGAGCTACGCCATCCGGCTGCGGCGCGGCGAGGCGCGCGCCTCGATGGTGATGGACCATGGGCGCAGCGGGCCGTTGGGGGCGCTCGGCGGCTCGAACGGCGGCGTCAATCGCGTGACGATCGAGAGCAACGGCGGCACCTACCGCCCGCCCCACCTGTCGAAGGACCAGGACATCGAGATGCGTCCCGGCGACGTGATCCGCGTCTCGACTCCGGGCGGCGGGGGCTATGGCGACCCGGGCCGGCGCGATCCCGCCAAGGTGGCCCGGGACGTGGCACGGGGCTACTACACGCGTGAGCAGGCCGCCGAGCTGTTCGGGGTGCGTTTCCTGCCCGACGGCGGTGCCACCCGCGGGAATTGATCCGGCTCCTGCTCGGGGCGCGCTGCGGTTCCTGCCCTGAAGGCCGGCACGGCGCCCCTCCTCGAGCTCTCCAGGCGGGCCGGAGAAGCGGCCGCGGCGCTCGCCAAGGCGCACGGCGGCGCGCCGAGGGTCGCGCGCACGAGGCTGCAGCCCCCCGGAGGGCGCAAGCGGCGCCGCCGGGCGCCCCCTGCTCGTTCAGGTTCCGCTGATGTAGCGCTGGAAGAAGAGCGTCACGCCGAAGCCGGCGAGCGCGAGCACGGCAAGCGCGAGCGAGCCGGCGCCTGCGATGAGCAGCGCATCGAGCAGCGAGATGCCGGCGATCAGGCTCACCACCGCGCGCGGGATGTCGCCCTTGGCGCGCCGGCGCAAGTACCAGAGCGCCACCAGCATCCAGGCGCTGAACAGCAGCCAGAAGGCTCCCGTCACGGGCTGCGCGAGCGCGCGCCAGGCGCCCCAGGCGACCGGCACCGCGAGGAACGCGAGCGGCCAGAGGCTTTCCACCTTGCCGAGGTTCTCCTGCTTGGCGATGTAGGTGAGGCCGATCAGGTAGCAGAGCATCAGCGCCGCGCCGATCCAGAGCGCATCGGGCAGCGCGCGCGTGATGCACAGACCCGCGCCCACGTACACCAGCACGCGGCACAGCCCCATCACCACCGGGCTGAAGACGTTGCCCTTGTGCCGCCAGTCGTAATAGGTGATGGTCGCCGCGAGCATGAGGCCGGCGACCGCGGGCAGCAGCCCGGTGCGCGCGCCCATGCCAAGGCCCACCACGGCGAGCAGCGCGATGCCCGCCGCCATCATGCCGTAGCCCCAGCGGTAGACCTCGCCGCGGCCCACTTCGCCCGAGGGGATCGGACGCTCGGGGCGCTGCGCGGCGTCAAAGGCCGCGTCGAAGGCGTCGTTGAGGAACATGCCGCCGGTGTAGAACAGCGAGAAGGCAGCGAGCATCACCGCGAACTCCGCGCCGATGGCACCGGCGCCCGCAAGCACGCTGCCTGAGAGCACGTTGGTCCACACCGTCGGCAGGTTGGAGACGCGGCCGAGCCTGAGCGCGGTACGCAGCTTCACCGGGGCGCCTGTCGGCGGCTCACGCGGCCGCGCGCAGCGGCGCGAGCAACTGCGCCTTCACCCAGTCGATCTCGCGCGCGATCGCCGCGGACAGATCGGCGGTGCGATAGGCCGCGGGCAGCACGTCCCAGGTATAGGTCTCGACCTCGAGGTGCCGGCTCACCGGCTCGGCGCGGTGCTGCGCGAGGACTTGCGCGAGGAAAGCCTGCGTGGTGCCGAAGTGCTCCATCTTCTCGAGGAACACCGGCACATGGAAGTGCACGCGCAGCTCCGCGCCCGCGGGCGCGCCGCCGGCGTCGAGCGCCTGCGGCAGGTCCGCGTAGCGCACCAGCGCGCCGTCGAACTTCTGCACCGCCTGGTGCAGGTATACCGGCTCGGCGAAGGCCGAGAGCTGGCGGGCGCTCGCCGCGTCGAGCGCCGCGATGCGCAGCGCGGAGCTGAGCTGCAGCTTGCCGATGAGGATGCCTTCGGCGCGCAGCCGTGCGATGCTGTCCCTCGGGTCCTCGAACTCCACCGCGGCGTGGCAGACGTCGTAACACACGCCGATGTGCCGGCGCAGCGCCGCCTCGGCGAGCGGGGTCGAAAGGCCAGTGAGCGCGGCTAGGCGCGCGACCGCTTCGCGCGCGAACATGCGCTCCTTGAAGAAGGCGACGGTCTCCTCGATCGTCTCGAGGTAGCAGCACGGCTCCGGCTCGAGCGCGAGCGAGATCGCCTGGCCGGTGCGCGCGGCGATGCCGACCAGGTGCGCCACGTGGCGCAGGAGATGCTCCGTGATCGTTTCCAGCCGCCCCGCCGCCCAGGGCTTGAAGGTGCAGGGCACGGTGCTCACGCTGCCTTCCTCGCCTGCGGGCAGCAGCTCGCTCAGGATGTCGGCCAGCCGGTTGGTGTAGGCAAGGCGCGCCGGGTCGCTCCAGTCCGGCTTGTAGGCGTCCTGCTTCACCGCGCGGCCGTGGAACGCGCCGTAGGGAAAGCCGTTGAGCGTGAAGACGTAGTAGCCGCCGTCGGCGAGGAAGCGCTTGAGCTGCGCGAGCGCGCTTGGCTCGGCAAGGCCCGCAGCGGCCGCGGCGCCCAGGCGCAATCCGACGCCGAAGGGCCGGTCGGGCGCGACTTGCGCCTTAATCGCGGGCAGGTGGCGCGCGAGGCTCGCCATCACCTCGGCGAGCGACTCGCCGGCGTGGATGTTGCTGCAGTAGGTGAGGTGCCCGAGGTCGCGCCCCGTGCCCGACGTCGCGCCGAGATGCATCAGGCCTCGGTCGCGTCGCGCGGCATCAGGCGCTCGCGCGGTCCTTGAGCCACGCCATCGCCGCGCGCATGCACTCGCGGTCGATGGCGTGCACTTCGACGCCCGTGCCGATGCCGCCGAGCAGCGTGATGGTGAGCTCCCCGCCCAGGTGCTCCTGGAACTCGCGCAGTCCTTCGAGGATGGTCCACTCTCCGTTGGCACCGGTCTTGCCGAGCGCCGGGTGCCAGAGGCTGAACCCCAGGTACTCCAGCAGTGCGCAGATGCGCTCGTCCTCGCCCGGCGCGAGCAGCCCGGCGAGCACCGAGTAGCGCGCATCGAGCGCCATGCCGATCGCCACCGCCTCGCCGTGGCGCAGGTGGTGGCGCGTGAGGCTCTCGAGCTTGTGCGCCGACCAGTGGCCGTAGTCGAGCGGCCGCGCGCTGCCGGTCTCGAAGGGGTCGCCGCCCAGGCCGATCTGCCGCATGTGCAGCCCGGCGCAGCGCCGGATCATGGTCGCCATCGCCTGGCGCTCGAAGGTGGCGAGGCCGTCCATGTTGCGCTCGATCCAGGCGAAGAACTCGGCATCCCGAATGAGCGCCACCTTCACCGCCTCGGCCATGCCGGCGATCTTGTCGCGCTCGGGCAGCGTGGCGATGAAGGCGTAGTCGTTGATCACCGCAAAGGGCGGCGCGAAGGTGCCGACGAAGTTCTTCACTCCCTGCAGGTTGACGCCGTTCTTCACGCCCACGCCTGAGTCGTTCTGCGCCAGTACCGTGGTGGGGATGCGCACGTGGCGAACGCCGCGGTGCGTGGTCGCCGCCACCAGGCCCACGGCGTCGAGCACCGCGCCGCCGCCCACCGCGACCACGTACGAGTGCCGGTCGATGTGCAGATCGAAGAGCGTTTGCTGGATGCTCTCCACGAAGTGCAGCTCGGCCTTGATCTTCTCGCCGCCGGGCACCAGCACCGGCGGGCAGGGGAGCTCGAGCGCGTCGCGGTGGCGCTCGGCGTAGCGCGCGATCTGCTCGGGCAGCGCGGCGTGCCCAGCCTTCAGGCCGTCGTCCACGAAGAACACCGCCCGGTGGCGCTTGGCGGGCTCAAGGCGCGCCAGCACCTCGCGCAGCGCGGGGTTGTCCGCGTCGAACACGCCCTCGGTGAACACCACCGGGAACTCGTAGGGCACCGAGAAGCGCTGCCAGTGCGTGGCGGTGCGCGGCTGCGCGGCGCGAGCGTCGGGGCTCATGGGCGGATTCCTGTACTAGAATGGCGCCTATGCGCTACCTGCACATCGTGCTCGGCCTGCTGATGACGGCGTTCGCGGCCGTGCAGTACAACGATCCCGACGCGCTGCTGTGGATCGTCATCTACCTGATCCCTGCCGCATGGGCCTTCGTCGCCGCGTTCCAGCCGGGCCGGCTGCGCTCGCTCGCCGCGGAACGGCTGCTCTGGGTCACGGTTGCCGCAGGCGTGGGCGCCACGGTGTTCCACTGGCCCGCCGTGCCCGGCTTCTGGCTGCGCGAAGCGTGGTGGGCGCAGGGCGTGGCGCGCGAGAGCCTGGGCGCCATGATCGGCAACGAGGAAACGGTGCGCGAGGGCCTGGGCGTGATGATCGGCCTCGCCGTGCTGCTGGTGGTCCTCGCCGACGTCATGCTGCGCAAGGTCAAGGCCTAGGGCGAAAAACCGTTGCTCTTGATGTAGGCAACGACGCTCTTGCGCTGATCGATCGAAAACACGTCCTTCCATCCCGGCATCTTGCCAAAGCCGTAGGTGACGCGCTCATAGATGAAGTCCGGGGTCAGGGCGCCCGGATTGAGCTTGGGCGCCTTGCCGGGATAGGCGGCCGCCCCGTGGCAGTGGCGGCACTGGCTGTCCCACACTTCCTTGCCGGCGGCGGTGTTCTTCCTGCTCGACAGGAAGGACTTGTCGAAGACCGGGACCGGCTCCGTGACGGCCTTTTGCTCCTGCGCGGGCGCCGACAGCGGCGCCAGCACACAGAGCAGCGCGGCGAGCCGCAACTGCGGGCCTGGCTTCCTCATGATCGAGATGCTACACCGGAAAAAAGCGCCGCCACCGCGCAGGCGCGCGCGGCGGCGGCGGTTCTGCGGCCGCCTATTTCGAAGGAACGATCCGGTAGATCGTGTCCAACGAGCCGTTCGGGCCGGTGGTGATCGAGGTCAGCGCGTACACCTCGCCGCTGCGGTCCTGCGCGAACGCCAGGATGTAGGGCAGCTTGCCCTTGCGGTTGGTCACTTCCGCATGCTCCATGGTCCACTTGCCGTCGGAGCCCTTGGTGGCGAAGAAGATCTGGCCGTCCATCTCGGCGAAGGACTTGCTCCAGTCGCCGAAGATGTACTTGCCCTTCCACTCCGCGTGCTTGCCCTGGTAGACGTAGCCGCCGGTCACCGAGATTCCCTTGCAGCCCTGGGGCTTTGCCGTGCAGTTGTTGTACTGCAGGATCGGCGGCGTCAGGCCGGCCTTGTCGCAGTTGGCCGGATGATCGTCGGGCTTGAGGTAGTCAAAGCAGTGGTTCGCCTCCATCCGGCGCCAGCCGAGGTTCTGACCCTTGCCGACGATGCTCACCTCCTCGTAGCTGTTCTGCTGCACGTCGCCGCAGAACAGGTCGCCGCCCGCCGTGTCGAACGAGCAGCGCCACGGGTTGCGCATGCCGGAGGCCCAGATCTCGGGCTTGACTTTCTTGTCGCTGACGAAGGGGTTGTCGGCCGGGATGCCGTAGGCCTTGTCGCCGGTGCGCGTGTTGACGTCGATGCGCAGGATCTTGCCGTGCACCGTGGTCATGTCCTGGCCGTTGCCGATCGCCGGGTTGTGGCCGATGCCCCAGTCGTTGGCGTAGCCGCCGTCGCCCATCGAGACGTAGAGCATGCCGTCCTTGCCGAAACCGATCCAGTGGCCGTTGTGGTTGAACTGCGGCCAGGGCGTGCTCATGATGCGCCGCGCCGAACTCGGGTCCGCGGCGTTCGGGTCGCCCCTGGACACCGTGTACTCCTCGACCACGTTGCTGTGCGAGTACCACAGCATCTGCCCGAGGTCGGACTGGTAGTCGAGGTGCGCGCTGTAGGCGACGTAGAGCTTGCCGTTCTTCTTGAAGTCCGGATGGAAGGCGATGCCCAGCAGGCCGCGCTCGTCGAAATCGTGGTGCAGCGCCGGGATCTTGCTGCGGATGTCGAGGAACGGCGTCGGGCGGAGCTTGCCGCCCTCGAGGATCCTGACGCGGCCGTTCTGCTCGATGACGAACATGCGGTTGTCGCTCGGCGGCTGAACCATCGCCAGCGGCGTGTTGATCGCCGTGACCAGCGGCTCGAGCCGGATCTTCACCTGCGAGAGCGCCGCGCCGCTGGCGGTGGCAAGCACCACCGCGACCGAAAGCGCCCCTCCTGCTTGCTTGATGTTCATTGTCCATCTCCCCTAATGTGAGTGGCCCCTAGCCGCGCGCACCGCCGGGCCAGCGTTCGTGCGCCGGGCGAGCGCAAACTCCCTTGCGCTCGCCACCTCCCCTGACCTGCAGGGAGGCTTAGTGTATGCCTCTGCGGCACGAATGGCCACATTGTGGGAACGCATCCCAGCAGCGTGTTTCGCGCCAGGCTGACGAAAATGAAACTCGGGTGCTGCATTGCACAAACCGCAGCGCGGATGCTGCGGCGCACTACTGGATGATCAGGTCGTCCATCGTGCGGCGGCTCTTGTGCTGCTCGACCTTGGGCTCGCGCCCGCCGCGCAGGATGGAATTGCCTTCATAGACAGCGCGCTGGTCGATGGCGACCGGACTGAGCCAGTCCTCTTCCTTCATCTGGCCGCTCTGGCCGTAGGCCGCGAGGGCGTTCTGGTAGCAGGCCAGGCGCACTTCGGGCTCCGGGATTCCTTGCTGCAGCGCAAGCTTGGCTGTCTTCGCGACGCCGAGGGGCTCCGAGATGCCCCAGTCGCAGGCCGAGTCCACGATCACCTGTTTCGCACCGTACTGCCGCAGGATCTCCACCATGCGCGAATTGCCCATCTTGGTGCTGGGGTAGATGGAGAACGCCGCCCAGTAGCCGCGATCGAGCGTCTCGCGCACCGTCTCCTCGTTGTTGTGGTCCACGACCACCTTGCTCGGATCCAGGCCGTGCTCGTCGCAGACGTCCATCGAGCGCGAGGTGCCGCGCTTCTTGTCGCGGTGCGGGGTGTGGATCATCACCGGCAGCTCGAGCCTCTTGGCCAGCTCGAGCTGCAGCCGGTAGTACTTGTCCTCGAGCGCGGTCTGCTCGTCGTAGCCGATCTCGCCGATCGCCACCACGCCTTCCTTGAGCGCGAAGCGCGGGATCAGCTCCATCACGCCCTCGGCGAGCTGCTCGTTGTTCGCTTCCTTGGAATTCAGGCCGATGGTGCAGTAGTGGCGGATGCCGAACTGGCTCGCGCGGAAGCGCTCGAAGCCCACGATGGCGGAGAGGTAATCGAGATAGGAGCCCACGCTGGTGCGCGGCTGGCCGAGCCAGAACGCCGGCTCGATCACGGCCACCACGCCGTTCGCCGCCATCGCCTCGTAGTCGTCGGTGGTGCGCGAGATCATGTGCGCGTGCGGGTCGATGAGCATCATGGCGGGTTCCCCTCCGGTGTCGGCCTATTCTACTGCACGCTCGCCCAGGTGAGCTGCTTCCCGGAGATGTCGGCGGCGAGCGCCGGCACTTCCGCGAGCAGCTTGGCCGCGCGCCGGTCGGGGCTCGCGGCGAGCGCGAGCGCCGCGGCGCGCCGCTCCACGCCCTCGCCGCTCGAGAGCACGCGCGCCAGGTCGTCGATCGCGCCGCCCTCGGCGAACGGCCCGACGCAACGCCAGATCTCGTAAGGCACCGGGCGGCCCGCCGCCCAGCGCTCGTGCGCGAACTCGCACATGATGCGCGCGAGCTCGGGGTTGGCGCGCTCGTCCAGCCCCTGGATCGGCGCGAGCGGGCTGCCGATGAACAGGGCCTTGAGCACCATGTGGTTCCAGCGGTGCAGGTCGAAATGTGCCTTGGGATAGGGATTGCGGTGCGTGATCGCCTCGAACACGCCGCGCATGTTGCTGCGCAGGCCCTCGCCCACCTGGTCTTCGAGCGAGGCGGGGTCCGGGTAGAGCGGCAAGCCCCTGTATAGCGTCGTCAGCTCGGCGACCTCCGCGGTGCGGCACAGGGCGCGAAAGCGCTCGGCGAAGGGCTTGCCGCCGGCGAGCGGCCCGCCCAGCAGATAGATGCGCGCGGCATCGGTGACGCTCCAGTGGCGCGGGTCCCAGCCCGGGATCGCCCCGTCCGCCGCGCTGCAATCGGCGTCGCTGAGGGAGAGCGGGTCCTTGCCGAGCTTGCGCGGCACCATGCCGAGCGCAATTTCGAGCGCGGCGTCGGATGCGTCCTTCGCGAGCGCCGCGGCCTGCGCATCGAGCCAGGCGCCGCGCTCGGGACCCAGCTGGCGCTGCAGCCATTCGCGCAGAAGTTTCCTCGCCGCGTCGCTCATGGCACCTCCATGGAGGCTGCTATTCTAGCCGCATGCATCCGGTCCTGGTGGTCCTTGCGGTCGGCCTTTCACCCGCGCTCGTCGGCGAGCACACGCCGAACCTCAAGCGCCTTGCCGCGCGCGGCGGCCTGCGGCCGCTCACCACCGTGACGCCCGCCGTCACTTGCACGGTGCAATCCACGCTCGTCACGGGCCTGGCGCCAAGCGGCCACGGCATCGTCGCCAACGGCTGGTACTTCAGGGATTTGTCAGAAATCTGGCTCTGGCGCCAGTCCAACCGCCTGGTGGCCGGCGAGAAGATCTGGGAAGCGGCCAAAAAGCGCGACCCGGGCTTCACCTGCGCCAAGATGTTCTGGTGGTACAACATGTATTCGAGCGCGGACTGGAGCGCGACCCCGCGCCCGATGTACCCGGCGGACGGACGCAAGATCCCCGACCACTACGCGCATCCCTATCAGCTCCACGACGAGCTGGACGCAAAGCTCGGGACGTTCCCGCTGTTCAAGTTCTGGGGCCCGCTCACCGACATCAGCTCGACCGAGTGGATCGCCCAGGCGACGCTGCACGTCATGCAGACCCGCAACCCGACGCTCGCCCTCGCCTACCTGCCGCACCTCGACTACAACCTGCAGCGACTCGGCCCCGATCTCGCGCATCCACGCCTGCAGCAGGATCTGCGCGAGCTGGACGCGGTGTGCGGAAAGCTGATCGACTACGCGCAAGCGAGCGGCCGCGAAGTGGTCGTGGTGTCCGAATACGGCATCACGCCGGTGACGGACGCCGTGCACATCAACCGCGCGCTGAGGCAGGCGGGCCTCATCGCCGTGCGCCCCGAGGAGCACGGACGCGAGATCCTCGATCCGGGGGCGAGCGCCGCCTTCGCGGTGGCCGACCACCAGGTCGCGCACGTCTACGTGAACGACCGCGCCCGCATCCACGATGTGCGCGCGCTGCTCGAGAAGCTGGACGGCGTGGAGCGCGTGCTGGACGGGGCGGGCAGGCGCGAGATGGGGCTCGAGCACGAGCGCTGCGGCGAGCTCGTCGCGATCTCGAAGGCGGACCGCTGGTTCAGCTACTACTACTGGCTGGAGGAGGCTCGCGCGCCCGATTTCGCGCGCACCGTGGACATCCACCGCAAGCCCGGCTACGACCCGGTAGAGCTGTTCTTCGACCCCGAGATCGCGGCGCCCAAGCTGGCGAGCGCCTGGCGCCTCGCCAAGAGGAAGCTCGGCCTGCGCACGCTGATGGACGTCGTTTCGCTCGAGGCCACGCGCCTGGTGAAGGGCTCGCACGGGCGCCTCACCGACGACCCGGCGCACGGCCCGCTCGTCATCAGTTCGCGCGCCGACCTCCTGCCCGCCGGCGCAGTGCAGGCCACCGCCTTCAAGCCGCTGGTTCTCCGACATCTCTCAGACTAGGGGCGCGCAGCGGGGCAGCGCGCGGCCGGGCGAGTCTGCGCCTGGGTGAGCATGCCTTCCGGGTTCTTCATGCGCGGCACGCCGCGCGCCGCCATCCCCGCGAGCCAGGCGGGCTTGGGCAGCACGTCGCGCGCAGCGCCTCGTCGCCCGCCGCCGCCGCGGTCGGCTGCTCGATCATCGACGAGGACCTGCCCGGCCCGGGGGAAGTGTGGGCGGCGGCGGGCACGCCGAACTCGGTGTTAAGCTGGACGCTGCAAGCCTTCCGCGGCTCACGGCAGGCGTGGTGAAATCCGTCAAGCCGTAAGCGGCGGCGCACGCAGGAGGACCTGATGGTGGAGTACAGCCTCGATGCGGACAAATCCACCCTCGTGGTGAGGCCGAAGTCGGCGCTCGAAGCGGCAGACTTCGCGCGGCTCGCGCTGGCCATGGACCCTCACATCGAGAAGACGGGCAGCCTCGCCGGCCTCGTCATCGAGGCGCCTGCCTTTCCCGGGTGGGAGGGCCTCGGCGCGCTGGCGGCGCACATCCGATTCGTGCGCGACCACCACAGGCGCATCCGCAAGGTCGCCGTGGTCACCGATTCGGCGCTCGGCAGAGTCCTCGAGCGCCTGGCGGCGCCTTTCGTCGCCGCCCGCATCCGGCGCTTCAAGGCGGGGGGGCTGGAGGCCGCGCGGCAGTGGGTCCTGGAGCGAGACTGAGCCGCGCGACGGGCGCCGGCGTGGCGGCGGGCGCCGCGGTTCTTCTGCGGCCCGCGCAGGCCGATGACCGCAGGCGCCTTGCGCCGGCGGCGGCTCGCCTGGCGGCGCGCGCAGCGCTGGGCCTGTCGCTCCTCGTCGCGGCCCCGCCGCCGCTCGCGCACGAAGGCGACGGCGCGTTCACGAACAACAGCGCGCAGGCGCCGCACAGCCGCTACGTGCTCGACCTCGGGCCCGTGGACCTCGGCAAGCCCGGCAGGCGGGAGTTCCGCTTCGCGCGCCTGCCG
>Ga0194131_10002930_pt1 | contig 27540 bp, 18 predicted proteins | sample TA2KigO120mmetaG_FD_148631 | JGI IMG/M metagenome (GOLD analysis project Ga0194131, IMG submission 148631) | Freshwater microbial communities from Lake Tanganyika, Tanzania - TA2015053 Kigoma Offshore 120m | ecosystem: Environmental > Aquatic > Freshwater > Lake | place: Tanzania: Lake... | reverse complement strand
GGCGGAGGTGGCGCGCGCGGTGGCGGCGGCGGGCGGGCGGGCGCTGCCGCTGGCGGTCGATGTCACCGAAGAGGCGGCGGTCGATGCCGCGATCGAGCAGGTCGAGCGCGAGTTCGGGCGGCTCGACGTGCTGGTGAACAACGCCGGACTGTTCAAGGTGAAGCCGCTGGTCGAGCTCGACCGGGCGACGTGGGAGGCGCTGCTCGCGACCAACCTGAGCGGGCCGTTCTTCGCGACGCGCGCGGTGGTGCGCGCGATGCTGCGGCGGCCGGCGGTGGCCGGGCGGGTCGCACGCGCGATCGTGAACGTCTCGTCGGAAGCGGGGAAGCGCGGCTTCGCCGGGTCGACCGCGTACTGCGCGACGAAGTACGGCCTCTGCGGCTTCGGCGACGCCTTGCGGGAGGAACTGCGCGGCCACGCGATCCGCGTGATCCAGGTGCTGCCGGGCCAGGTCGACACGCAGGCGTGGGACGCCTGCGGGCTCGACCTCGCCCGCCTCGGCATCCGCCGCGAGTCGATGCTGCGTCCCGAGCAGGTCGCTGATGCGATCGCCCACGCGGTGCTGGCCGAGGGCGCCGTCGTCGAAGAGCTCCTGCTGAAGCCGCCATGACCCGCCCGCCGTCCGTCGCCTGCGCCATGCTCACCCGCGTCGGAACGGCGGCGCCGCGCCGTCTTTCCGCAGCTGACGGCGGGCGCCGCTGGCGAATGTGGCGGGGGTGGTGCGGCGCGATCGTGTTGGCGGCGGGTGGCGCCGCGCTCAGCGGTTGCGGTGATGCCGATGGCGGGCGCGCGGCGCAGTCGCGCCCGGCGGTGCCGCCGGCGTTCCTGATCCGGCCGCACGCAGCCGAGTGGCCGGTGGAGCAGGTCCTCACCGCCGTGGCCGCCGAGCCGGTCGAGGTGGTCGGCGAGGTGCGCCAGGCGTTCCGCATCACCGCCGGGGCCGAACTGACGATCGGGTTGCCGCGCCTGCCGGCGTCGGCATGGCTCGACGTGGCCGTTGCGACGCTCGCCGACGACGCGCCCGGCCTTCCGCGCGGCGCCGCGCCGCCGACCCCGCGACTGATCGTGGCGCGCGAGGTCGCCGGCCGGCGGACCGTCCTGTTCGATGGATTCCCGAGTCCCGGCCGGCCGCCCGCGTTCGGCTGGGCCGCCATGCGACTCGAACTGCGCGATCACCTCGATGTCGCCAGCTTGCTCCATTTCCGGGCCGAGCCGGCGGCAACCACTGCGGCGGGAGGCGGCGCCGACTCCGTCCGCTTCGCCCTGGCGGTGCCCCGCATCGCGCCGCGCGTGACGGCCCGCGAGCGCGGTGCCGCGTGCATCGAATGGCGGGGCACGCTCACCGGCCCGCTGCCATCCGACGCGACGGTCGCGAACTGGCTCGCCGCACCGGGCGCGCGGGTCGAGCCGACCGCGGTCGACGCGCCGGCGCCGCTGCCGGCCGACCACCCGGCGCATGCTCTGCTCATCGCCGGGATCGAGCGCGAGCGGCTCGCCTTCGGTCCGGTGGAGCTGGCCGACGACCTGCTGCGGTCGACGCGCGACCGCTGGTGTCGCTTCGATCCGTGGGGCGCCGCGGAGGGCGATCCGGCCGTCGCCGCCGCGTTGGCGCTGGGCTTCGCGCGCGAGGTGGTGGTCGAGCGCGGGCGACTGCTGGGCGAGCATCTGCTCTTCACCGAGCTGGCGCGGCCGCGCCGCTCGCCGCTCGACGTGCGGGTGGCGACGCGGCTCACCCCCGAGCAGGCGGAGGCGGCGCTGGTGCGCCTGGCCGGATTCCTCGCCGCCAACGAGCTGATCGATCGCGTGGTGCTGCGGGTGCAACTGGTCGAGGCGGGCGGCGGGGCGAGCGTCAATGCGGCGCGGGCGTGGTGGCGCTGGCCGGTGGCGCTCGGTGCCGGGGCGCTGCCCGCGGAGTGACGCGCGCGCCGAAGCGCCCCCGGTGTCGACCGTCGCCGCCGGCCGCGATTCGCGGCGCGCCGGGGAAGCGCGGGAACCTTGTTCTCGAGCCGCCGCGTCGAAGCCTCCTGCCGCTGCGCACCCGTCGAGCCGCGTGCCCGGCGAGGTCGAAGATCGGCTCTATCATCCGCCGACCGCGCCATGGGCCGACACTGGCGCAAGATGCAGTCTTGCCGAGGGGGTTGCTTTGCTGCTCTCCACGCTGATCCGACTGGCGCCGCTGGCGGCGCTGCCGGCCATGACGGAGCCGTCCGCGCCGCTCCAGGAGACGCCAGCTCCGGCCGCGGCGCCCGCGAGCGAGCCGGAGGTGAAGGAGGCAGCGCCGGCCGCGGCGGACGACGCGGCGGAGAAGCCGGCCGCTGCAGCGACGCCGTCCAGTCCGGCGCAGGAGTGGGTGCGAGCCGATTGGCCGACGATCACCTTCAAGGAGGTCTCGGCCGCTGCCGGGATCGAGTGCCTGAACCTCTCGGGAGCACCCGACAAGCCGCGGCTGATCGACACGCTCGGCTCGGGCATGTGCTGGTTCGACTACGACGGCGACGGCTGGCTCGACCTGTTCATCCCGAACGGCTCGACCTTCGAGGCATTCCTCGGCAAGGCGACGAACAGCGTCTCCGACAAGCTCTTCCGCAACAAGGGCGACGGCACCTTCGAGGATGTGACGGAGCAGGCGGGACTGAAGGACGACCGCTGGAGCATCTCGGCGACCGCCGCCGACTACGACAACGACGGCGACAGCGACCTCTACGTGGCCAACTTCGGTCCGAACTTCCTCTACCGCAACAACGGCGACGGCACCTTCACCGACGTCGCCGAGGCGATGGGGGTGACGTTCGACGCCGACACCGCGACCCCCGGCTCGGGCTGGGGTGACATCGACAACGACGGCGACCTCGACCTCTACGTCGCGGCCTACATCGTCCTGAACCGCAAGGCGCCGTGGCCGGCGTTCAACAAGACCATGCGGAACATGAAGGTGATGATGGGCCCGCAGGGGCTGACGGGCGCCGCCGATCGCCTCTACCGCAACGACGGCGGCGTCTTCACCGAGATCTCCAAGGACGGTGGTCTGCGCGTCAACGAGAAGGAATACGGCTTCACCATCTACATGGTCGACCTGAACGGCGACGACGCGATCGACATCTTCGTCGCCAACGACATGACGCCGAACCACCACTACCGTCAGGTGAAGCCGGCGAAGTTCACGCCCTGCGGCTCCGACAGCGGGCTCGCGGTCGATCACGACGGCGACAACAAGGCGTGCATGGGGGTCGCGCTGGCCGACCTGAACGACGACCTGATCCCCGACTTCTTCATCACCAACTTCGCGGCGCAGACCAACGACCTCTACCTGTCGCAGGGCGACAACTACTGGGACGAGAACCCGAACCCGACCGAGAAGGTGCGCAGCGCGATGGCGTTCGTCGGTTGGGGGACCGGCTTCTACGACTTCGACCTCGACGGCGACGAGGACCTCGTCGCGTTCAACGGCCACGTCTTCCCGCAGGTCGCGATGGAGCGGCCGCGTGTCCAGGACTACGAGCAGCCGGTGCTGTTCTACCGGCGCGACGGTTCGGTGAAGTTCAGCGACGTCGCAAAGGCGGCCGGATCCGATTTCGACGTGAAGCGCAATTGCCGCGGCGCCGGTTTCGCGGACTACGACGAGGACGGCGACATCGACATCGCGCTGTTCCAGATGGACAAGCGCGCCTTGCTGCTGCGCAACGAAACGGAGCAGAAGGGGCACTTCCTGCGCATCGAACTGCTGGGGACGACGATCAACCGCGATGCCTACGGCTCGCGCGTGGTGGTCGAGGCCGGTGGCAAGCGCCATTGCCGCTGGAAGACCGGGCAGGGCTCGTTCATCAGCCAGAACGACCCGCGCGTCCACATCGGGCTCGGCCCGCTCGAGCAGGTCGATCGGATCACGGTGCGCTGGACCGGCGGCAAGGAAGAGGTGCTCGAGGGGCCGTTCGGCGTCGATCGGACCATCGTGATCAAGGAGGGGCGCGGCGTCGTCGGGCAGCTGAAGCGCGGCGAGGTGTGGACCCGCGCCATGACCAAGGCCCTCGAGTAGCCGCGCCTCTCGACGCCACCCGCCGCATCACGGGGCCATCACGCCCGCGCGCCTGCAGCCGTGCTGGCGGCGGTCAGCGGCGCAGGAGCTGGGGGTCGACCAGGGTGATCGGGAACGGACCGCAGCCGGTGAGGCGCAGTTCGACCGGCGCGGTAGGGAGCGCGAGGTCGAGGACGTCGCCGGGTCGAACGGTGGCGGTGATGCCGTCGGGCGGTGAGCTCTCGCCGAGGGTGGCGCCACGCGGGTCGGCCTGCGGCCGGATCTCGAGCTGCAATCCGCCCGTTGCGCCGGCGCTCCCGGCCTCCGCGCTCGCGGCGACGCGACCGACCAGCCGTGCGTAGCCGCGCGGCACCGTCACGAACTGGGTGACGCCCGGAGCGAGCGACCAGCGCCGGCCGATCCGTCCGCTGGCGTTGTCGACCCTTCGGCAGGCCTCGGCACGGACGACCGCCGGTGCGATCTCGAGATCGGTGAGCCAGCTTCCCGCCGGCTCCTCTTCGGCGAGGAAACGCCAGCGCAGTGCGACGTGGTCGCCTGCGGTCACGTAATGCGCCGTGATCCGGCAGCGCTCGCGTCCGGCCAGCAGATCGGCCGGAATCGCGAAGTAGTCGAGCTGCACGCCGCTGCTGCTGCCGCCCGACCCGAGCCGCCACGGGCCGAGGTCCTCGTCGTCCAGTTCGAGCCGCAGCAGCGCCCCGCAGTCCTCGCGGCACGTCGTCCGCTCCAGCACTAGCTGGCTCCGCGGCCCCGCCGGCCAGTCGTCAGCCGTCACGGTGAACGCCTCGCGCGTCGCGACGCGCTTGCCGATCGTCGGCACGGCTTCCGCGCCGCCGGTCGCCACCACCACCCGCTCGCCGCCGTCTGCCTCGTGCCGGAACTTCTCGCCGTCGGCCACGACGGCGACCCGCAGCGTTCGTCCCGCCGCCGCGGTCGCCTGCTCCGCGTGCGCCGCGAGCCACGCCTCGGCCTGTTGCGCCACTCCCCTGCGCTCGTCCGCCGTCGGCGCGGTCGCCACCGCGTCACCGGCACTGAGCCGTTGCGCGACGCGCCCGCGCCCGACCGGCGCCCACACGCGCCATCCGGCGCTCGCGACCGGCGGCCCTTCGCCGACGAGTCGGTGCAGCGCGGCCGGCAGTTCCGTTGCCGCCGGTCCCGCCAGCCACACCCACGTCCCGCTGTGCCGCGACGCCGCGACCTTGGCCAGCTCCTCCTGCTCCTCTGCGCTCGCCGCGGCGTCGGCGCGCCAACGCACCACCACGTGCCCCGGTGCGACGTTCTCCACCGCGAGCCCGAGCCGCACTGCCGCGGCGATGCGCCGCTCGAGTTCCGCCGCCGCCGCCGTGGCCGTCGCCGTCCGCAGCCACGCCGCCGCCGACCCGACCTCCGCGAGCAGCGTCACGCGCGCCGACTTCGTCGCCCGCAACCGGAGCGGATCGACGCCGACGGCGCTGGCGAGTTCGAGCGGCCCGTCGTCGTCGTGCTCGACCGCGACCGCTGCGCCGCTGACCGGATCGACGACCAGCGCGCGGCCGGCGGTGACCAGGACGGCGTCGCCATCGAGCGCTCGCCACGGCCCGCCGTCATGCCAGGCGATCAGCGCCGCCGGCCGCGGCGGCCAGAACAGCCATCCGTCCGCGCTGCCCGCCGCGTCTCCGGTGAGGACGAAGGTCGCGCCCGCCACGTGCGTCGCCGTCGCCGACTCGCCGCTGAACAGCAGCGATCCCGCTGCATCGACCACCTGCCGCGCGCCGCCGGCCAGGGCCAGCGGCGGCAGCAGCGCGCGCGGGTTCGGTGAGCGTTCGACGCGGGAATTCATGGGGGCGGGGATGGTAGCCCGCACGCGTTACCATCCCGCGCTTCTGCGCCAAGGAACGAAGGGGGCCCGGCGCGTTCCCGCCTGCACCACCGGCAGCGCGGCGTGCGGAGGAGATCGAGCCCGATGAACCCGATTGCACCGCGTCGCGCGGCCATGTCGCTCCCGGCGCTCCTGCTGCTCGCGACGGGTCTCCCGGCGCCGCGACTGCCCGCGGCCGCGCCGGCGTTCGTCGCGCAGGCGGCGCCCGCCGACGAGGAGGTCGCCCGCCTGCTCGCCGCCGCCGCCGAGGCGCAGCGCGCCGAGGATGCGGCGAAGGCGGAGGAACTGCTGCGTGCGGCGCTCGATCGCGCGCCGGCGCATCCCGACGTCCACGTGGCGCTCGGTCGCCATCTGTACGTGAATGGCCAGGGTGCCGAGGGCCTCGGCCTGCTGTGGCGCGCGGTCGAACTCGCTTCGCGCCATGTGGCCGCCGCGCAGACGCTCGCCGAGGCGTTGCTGGCCGAGGCCGACTACTACGTCGAGCAGGGCGATGCCGGGAATGCGGACGCCAGCGTGGCGCGAGCCGACGAACAGCTCGCCCGCGTCGAACCGGAAGAAGGTGCGCAGACGCCCGCGTTCCAGGCGCTGCGCGTGCGCGTGCTGATGCGCATCGACGGCCAGGGCGAGGCGGCGTTCGCTCGCGCGTTCGCGCTGGCCAAGGCCGATCCGACCGATCTCGAGCGCCACGCGCTGCTGGTCGAGGCGGCGGGGAGCGGCCGCGGGTTCGACGCGGCGCTCGCCTGGTACGACGAGGGGACGCAGCCGGCGTGGCAGATCGAGTGGTTCGCGGCCGGCTGCCTCGCCGCACGCGCCACCTGGAACTTCAACCACTACCTTGACGACGAGCGGGCGTTCGCCGACTACGTCGCCGCCGAGAAGCGGATGGAACTCGCCGGCAAGCTCCGCCCCGAGTACCACGACGCCGCCGGCGAGCGCATCAGCTTCTACCGCAGCTGGTCGGGCTGGATCCGCCATCGGCAGGAGCGGCTCGACGAGGCGTTCGAGCTGTTCAACGCCGCGTGGGGCCGCGTGCCGCAGAACGAGAATGCCATCAGCGGCATGTTCTGGGTGGCCGGCAGGTGGTACGAGCTCGGCGAGCTGGAGAAGGCGCGCGAAGGCTACCGCGTGCTGTGCAGCCTGGCGCCGCAGCGCTCGGAGTTCTGGAACAACTACGGGCTGATCTGCCGCGACACCGGACACTACGAGGAGAGCTTCCGCGCCTACCGGAAGGCGATGGAACTCCTGCCCGACGATCCGCGCATCGTGAACGACTGCGCGCTGATCCTGCAGTACCACCTCCGCCGGGATCTCGACCTGGCCGAGCTCTGGCTGATCCGCGCCGAGGACCTCGCGCGCGCCAATCTCGCCGCCGCCGAGAATGACGGCGACGACGCGCGCGCCACCGAGCAGCGCCTGATCCTCGGCGACGCCCTGGTCAACCTCGCCCGCCTCTACGGCGAGCAGCAGAAGATGGCCGAGGCGGCCGAGCACTGGAACGAGCTGCGCGCCCTCGATCCGACCCGCGACGAACTCCCCGAGAACGGCAGCCGCTGACCCCGCGCCGCCCGCTCCGGAACAACCGTTCCTGGATCAGTTTGTCGGAACAACCGTTCCTGGATCAGTTTGTCCGGATCGGCCGTCTCACTCCTGCGCTTCGCTGAGGGTGGGGAAGTGCCTGGGTGGGGCGGCGCCGGGGCCGAGGTCGCCGGTGAGGCCGCCCGACATGACGAAGGTCATGAACTTGCCGGGCTCGACCGGCAGGGGCCGCACCTGCTCGCGCGGGAAGATCACGATGTTGCCGGCGAAGTTGAGCGACTGCTGGAGCAGCACGGCGACGTCGCCGGGCAGCCCGATCTCCGACAGGTTCTCGCGCGTCACGAAGCCGAGCACCTTGGCGCTGCCGCCCGGCGTCAGCGTCACGACGACTGGCCGCTCGAAGGTCTTCTTCTCGCCGCCGAGCGCCTGCAGGATGTCCTTGGCGGTCCCGTAGATCGAATTCACCAGCGGGATGCGCCCGAGGAGCCAGTCGGCGACCCGCTCGAACCAGCGCCCGAGCAGGTGGGAGGCGCACCAGCCGACCATCGTCGTGAAGACCACCGCCAGCGCGAAGCCGAGTCCGGTCACCTTCACCTTGAAGAACTGGTCGACGCGCTCGAACACCAGCCGGTCGACCCACAGGAAGAAGGTGACCAGCACGTATCCGGTCAGCGCGAGCGGCACGAGCACCACGATGCCGCGCACGAACCAGCGACCGAGCGACTTCATCGCGATCTCCCGCTTCGAACGACCCTGCGCGCCGACCGGCACCCGCCTGCGGTCCCTTTCCCGAATCTTGGCGTCTCCGCGCCGCCGTTCCATCGGTCGCGCCCGCGCGGTGGCGCCTACCCGCCCGCGCGGCCAGTTGGATCGACTCGGTTGACCACCCGGGCCGCCGCGACGGATGATGCAGCGCGGATGGTGGAGGATCGCGGCCGATGACTCGTCACAGGTTCCTTTCCCGCCGCGCGCCTGATGGCGGGCGTGCCTCGCTCGCCGTCGCGCTCGCGACCGCGCTCGCCGCTGCGGGCCTGGCCGGCTGCTCCCACCTTCCGTTCTCGCCGCCGCCACCGGCCACCCCCGCCGAGCCGCCGGTGCTGGCCCCGCTGTACCTCGAGGGCGGTCTGCCGGTGGTCGAGGCGCGCCTGCCCGGCGACGTCCGCGCCTGGTTCCTGATCGACACCGGCGCCGGCAAGTTCACCCTCCTCGATGCGTCGCTCAGCGCGGCCCTGGCGTTGAAGCACGAGCTGGTGCGCGATCCGCTGATGCCGTCGATCAGCTACTCGGCGCGCCTTCCGTTCCTCGAGGTCGACTCGATGGGGCGACGCGACATGACCGCGTACATCGCCGACGGGCTCGCCGGGCGCAGCGAGCTGGCGGAACTCGGCGTGCCCGTCCAGGGCGTGCTCGGCACCCATTACTTCCGCGGTCACTGCCTCTGGATCGACTGGGGGCGGCGCGAATTCACCGCGATGTGGCCGCGTGTCCGCCACGCCCGCCACGTCGCCCTGCCGCTCCGCTTCGGCGTCGGCGGCGAACTGCACGCCACCGTGCGCATCAACGGCATCTTCTGCGACGCGCTGATCGACACCGGCAGCGCCGAAACGGTGCTGTCCACCGAGACCGCCGACCGGCTGCAGATCCGTTACGACGCCGGCAAGCTCGGCCTCCATCGCGAGACCGCCATCGGCCTCGGCGCCGTCCGCGACGGCACGCTGCAGCGCCTGGCGCTCGGCACCGAGGAACTGAACGACGTGGCGGTGCTGGTGGTGGAGCGGCGCATCCCCAACGCCGACCTGATCCTCGGCACCGACGTGCTCTCGCACTGGGGCACGATCCTCGACTTCGGCGAGCGGCCCTACCTCGTCCTCGATCCGCTGCAGGGCAAGGCCGACCCGGCCGCGCGCGAGCACCTGCCGACGCCCGAGGCTGCCGCACCCGGGGAGGCCGCGGCTCCCGCGCCCCCCGCCGCCCCGGCGACGCCGCCGGCGGCGACCGACCCGCCCCCGACGAGTGGCGGCGACGGGCAAGGCGTTCCCGCCGGCGGCTCCGGGCGCGCTTGAACTTCGAACCGCGCGCGGTTCGATCTCCGTCGAAGCGACGACGGTCCGGGGGGTGCCCCCCTGCCGGAGCGCGTCCGGAGAGCGAACGTCGGTGATCCCCCCGCCCGAATCGTCGCCGCGCCGTCCTGGCGGGTGGGCTCTCGCTTGCGTCGGCGCCGCCGGCGTGGCGCTGCTCGCACCGGCGGCGGTCGCGGCGTGCGCCGCCGACGGTGCCGGCCCCGACGCGGCGGGCGCCGCGCTGCGCAGCGTCGTCCTGTTCACCTGGGATACGACGCGCGCCGATCGCCTCGGCAGCTATGGCCACGCAGTCGCGCGCACGCCCACCTTCGACACGCTGGCCACGCGCGGCGCCCTCTACCTGCGCGCCTACGCCGCCTCCCCGGTCACATTGCCGTCGCACACGACCATCCTGACCGGGACCTATCCGTGCGCGCACGGCGTCCGCGACAACGCCATCTTCCAGGCCGGCGACGGCGCGCGCCTCCTCTCCGAGGCGCTGCAGGAGCAGGGGTTCGCCACGGCCGCCTTCGTCGGCACTTTCGTGCTCGACCCGAAGTTCGGGTTGGCGCAGGGGTTCGACGTCTACGACGCGCCTGACGTGACGACGATCGGACTGGGCTGGAACGTCATCGAGCGGCCGGCCGACCAGGTGACCCAGTCGGCGCTGCGCTGGATCGACGCGCTGAAGGCCGACCAGCGCTTCTTCCTCTGGGTGCACTACTACGACCCGCACGCCCCGCACGAGGCGCTGCCGGGCGAGCGCGGCGATGCCGCCGCCGAGGCGGGTCGCGACGAATACGACACCGAGATCACCCGCTGCGACGCCCACACCCGCACGATCCTCGATCGCCTCGCGGCGCGCGGGCTCGATCAGGGCCTGCTCACGCTGATCACCGCCGACCACGGCGAATCGCACGGCGACCACGGCGAGATGACCCACGGCAACTTCGTCTACGACGCGACCATGCGCGTGCCGCTGGCGATGGCGCCCCCGCCCGCCGGCGCGCTGCCCGGTGCGCGCCTCGAGACGCCGGTCTCCACCGTCGATCTGGCCGGCACCATCCTCGCGCGGCTCGGGCTCGATCGCGGCACGTTGCCCGAGGCGCGCACGCCGCCGCTGCCGGCGGACGATGACGCGGACGGCGCCGATGCGGCTGCCTCGCGCGCCATCTGGCTCGAGGCGCTCACGCCCTATTTCTCCCACCGCTGGCACGGACTGCGGGCGGTGGTCTGGAACGGTTTCAAGTACATCGCCGCGCCGCGCCCCGAGCTCTACCGCATCGGCGACGAGCGCGAGAACCTGCACGCGACCGAGGCCGAGACCGCCACCCGGCTCGCCGCGCGCCTCGCCGCGCTGGAGCGCGAGCATCCGCCGCTCGGGTGGGAGGCTGCGGGCGACCTCTCGAGCGAGGACATGGGCCACCTGCAGGCGCTCGGCTACGCCGCTGCCGGCGTGATCGGTGGTGACCCGATCGACCCGAGCCTGCCCGATCCGAAGGACCGCATCGGCGACCTGAAGAAGCTCGACCAGGTCACGATCGAGCTGTTCACGGCCACGCGGCTGCTCAAGCTCGACGTGGCGCTCCGGACCGGGCGCGTGCAGCCGGTGGCACCCGAGCAGCGGCAGAAGGGCGTGGAGCACATGGCGCGCGCCCGCGCCCTGCTGGCGGAGATCCGCGCCGCCAATCCCGAGGATCCGTTCCTCGACCAGGTCGAGTCGCAGATCCTGCTCAACCTCGATCGGCCGGATGAGGCAGCGCCGATGATCGAGCGCGCACTGCTGCGGGCGCCGCGCAACATGCCGTTGCGCTACAACCTCGCGGTGGCCTATTCGCGCACCGGTCGCATGGAGATGGCGATCCGCGAGATGGAGAAGGCGATCACGATCGAGCGGCGCTCGCTGCAGGGGCGACGCTGGCTGGTGCAGGCCACCGTGAACCTGCGCGACTGGCCCGCCGCGGCGTGGTGGCTCGACGAACTGGCGACGATGCCCGGCCAGACCGAGGCTGACCACGAGGGGATCCGTCGCGCACGCGCGCGGGTCGCGACGGAGCTGCAGAAGAGCGGCGGCGCGGCGCCCCGACCGCCGGCACCGGTCGCGGAGGCGGAGCTGATGCCGGAGGCGCTCCGTCAGGCCGTTCCCGGAGACGGCTCGTGAGCGGGCGGGGGCGACGAGCCGTGCGGTCGGTGGCGCTCGGGCTCGCGCTGGTGCTGCCCGGCTGCGACGACACCGCGCAGACGTCCGGCACCGTCGGGCTCGACCTCAAGTCCCTGCTCGTGCCGCACGCCGGACCGGCGAACGGCGTGCTGCTGGTCTCGCTCGACACCACCCGCCACGATCGGATCGGCGCCTACGGCCACGCGACGGCGCGCACGCCGTTCCTCGACGGGCTGGCGCAGGCCGGCGTCCTCTGGGAGCACGCCTACTGCGTCGCCCCGATCACCCTCTCCTCGCACACCTCGCTGCTGACCGGCGTCTACCCGTGCGCGCACGGCGTGCGCGAGAACGGCGCGTTCCGCGTCAGTCCGGAAGCGCGCCTGCTGAGCGAGGCCCTCGCGGACCAGGGCTTCCGCACCGGCGCGTTCGTCGGCACCTTCATCCTCGACCCGAAGTTCGGACTGGACCAGGGCTTCGAGGTCTATGACGCGCCGGACGCCTCGAAGGTCGGCGTCACGTGGAAAGTGACCGAGCGGCCGGCGGGCGCGGTGACCGACGCGGCCCTGCGCTGGGTCGACACGCTGAAGCCGGGCGAGCGCTGGTTCCTCTGGGTCCACTTCTACGATCCGCACTATCCGCACGAGATCGTGCCCGAGTTCGCGTTCGAGGGCGGCGACGCCTACGACGTCGAGATCCGCTACTGCGACGCGCAGATCGAGCGGATCGTGCGGCGCCTGTCCGAGCGCGGCCTCGCCGAGAAGATGGTGGTCGCGGTCACCGCCGACCACGGCGAGTCGTTCGAGGAGCACGGCGAGGAGTCGCACGGGATCTTCGTCTACGACTCGACCACGCGCGTCCCGCTGATCGTGGCGCCGCCGCCGGCGGGGACGCCGCCCGGCACCCGCAGCTCCGCACGGGTCTCCATCGTCGACCTCGCGCCGACGCTGCTCGAACGGCTCGGCATCGCGCGCAGCGAGCTGCCCGAGGCGCGCACGCCGCTGCTGCCGACCGACGCCGGCGACGACGAGCGCGCGATCTACTTCGAGAGCCTGACGCCCTTCTACGATCATCGCTGGCACCCGCTGCAGGCGGTGGTCTGGAAGGGCTTCAAGTACATCCGCACCCGCCGGCCGGAGCTCTACTCGCTGGTCGACGATCCGCGCGAACTCGTCGATCTGGTCGCGACGCAGCCGGAACGGGCGGAGCTGATGTCGCGTCGGCTCGACGGCCTCCTCGCCGAGCATCCGGTGCTGCCGTGGGAGGACGCCGGCGTGCTGTCGCCCGAGGATCGCGCCGCGCTCGAGTCGCTCGCCTATGCCGGCCATGCGTCGCCCGGCGGCAACCCGTTCGACCCCGACCTGCCCGATCCGAAGGACCACATCGCCGACCTCGACGAGCTCGACACCATCGTCGCGCTGGTGCGCGACGGTGCCGCGCGGATGGACATCGACGGCGCCAACCGCGGCGACATGCCCGAGACGATGAAGGCGGAGCGGCGCGAGCAGGGGCTGCGCATGATGAACGAGGCGAAGAAGCGCCTGCTCAAGATGCGCGAGAACTACGCCGAGGACCCCAACATCGACACCATGCTCGGCATGGCGCTGTCGGGGCTGAACCAGTGGGGGGAGGCGGCCGAGGTGCTGGAGCGGGTCGTCCGCCGCAATCCCGACCACGCCTCCAACCACCACAACCTCGCCAACGCCTACTACCGTGCCGGCCGCAAGCAGTGGGGCGTCCGCGAGATGGAGAAGGCGCACTTCCTCGACCCGAAGGCGCTGAACACCCTCGAATGGCTGGTCCGGGTGGCGATCCTCGACAAGGACTGGCCGGCGGCGGCGTGGTGGCTCGAGGTGCTGGCGAAGGCGGGCGGGCAGGAGCAGGCGGCGTTGGACGAGGTCAACGATCGGCTGGAGAAGGTCCAGCGGCAGCTGCAGCAGCTGAACCAGAAGCCGCGCCCGCCGCGGCCGATCCCCGAGGAAGAGCTGATTCCCGAGGGCATGCGCAAGTGAACGCGAAGGGGCCAGGCACGGTGCCGCGCTGCGTGCTGCTGGGGGCGGTGCTGCTGCCAGTGGCGCTGCGGCAGGACCCGCCGCCGGCCGCGCCGGCGGTCGATCCGGCGTCGCGCCCGAACGTGCTGCTGGTCACGCTCGACACGACGCGCGCCGATCGGCTCGGCAGCTACGGCTACGCCAAGGCGCGCACCCCGTTCCTCGATCGACTCGCGCAGGAGGGGGCCCGCTTCACCCACGCCTGGTGCGCCGCGCCGATCACGCTGCCGTCGCACGCGACGATCCTCACCGGCGCCGATCCGGCCGCGCACGGCGTCCACGAGAACGGCCTGTTCACCCTGGCCGAGTCGCGCACGACGCTGGCCGAGGCGCTGCGGGCGCAGGGCTGGCAGACCGCGGCATTCACCGGCAGCTTCGTGCTCGACGCGCGGTTCGGTCTGGCGCAGGGATTCGCCACCTACGATGCGCCGGGCGCCAGCGAGCTCGGGCTGCAGCCGGAGATGATCGAGCGGCCGGCCGGTGCGGTGGTCGACGCGGCAGTGCGCTGGATCGTGCGCGCGCGTGCCGACCGGCCGGTCTTCGTCTGGCTGCACTTCTACGATCCGCACGCGCCCTACGCGCCGCCCGAACAGCAGCGGCTGCCGGGCACGACTCCCTACGACGGCGAGATCGCCGAGTGCGACGCGCAGTTGCAGCGGCTGCACGACGAGTTCGCGAAACGCGGTCGCACCAGCAACCTGCTCGAGGTGGTCACCTCCGACCATGGGGAGGCGTTCGGTGCGCACGGCGAGCTGACCCACGGCCTGCTCCTGCACGACGCGACCATGCGCGTGCCGCTGCTGGTGCGCGGGCCGGGCGTGCCGGCAGGGGCGGTGATCCCGACGGTGGTGGGCAACGGCGCGGTCGCGCCGACGGTGCTCCAGCTGCTCGGCCTCGAAGCCGCGCTGCTGCCGGACGCGCACCATGAACCGCTGCCATTCGCCATGGTGGAAGGGGAGGCGCCGCGCGAACCGCTGCTGCTCGAGACGCACCTGCCGTACTACGAGCATGCCTGGGCTCCGCTCCACGCGCTGGTGCAGGACGGCGCCAAGCTGGTCTCCGGTCGCTACGACCAGCTGTTCGACCTCGACGCGGATCCCGGCGAGCTGCAGGATCGCGCGGCGGAGCAGCCGGAGAAGGCGCTGGCGATGCGCCGCCGGCTCGACGCGCTGCTGCAGGAACGGCGCAGCGCCGACACCGAGCGCAACGAACTCTCGGCCGAGGAGCTCGCCAAGCTGGCGGCGAGCGGCTACGTGTTGGCGGGTGCCGCCGGCGATCCGCTGCAGGACGATGCCGAGCGCCCCGACCCGCGCGACGCGGTCAAGGACGAGCTCGAGCAGCAGGCGGCCCTCGCCGAGTTCCGCCAGGCGCGCGAGCTGCTCGGCCAGGATCAGGCGCTGGCGGGCAACGAAATCAGCGTCTCCCAGCGCCGGCAGAAGCAGGGGATGCAGCTGCTCGATTCGGCGCTGAAGCGGCTCGAGCGGCTCGAGGCGCTCCATCCGGAGGATCCGTCGCTGGCGTTCGACCTCGGCAACGTGCTGCTGTCGCTGAAGCGCTTCGCCGAAGCGGTGCCGCGCTTCGAGCGGGCGGTGCTGGCAGAGCCGCGCGACGCGCTGCGCCACTACAACCTCGCGATCGCGTATGCGCGCGCGGGGAAGCCCGGCCACCCCGACTACGCCATCGCCGAGATGGAGAAGGCGGCATGGCTCGAGCCGCGTCTCCTGCTGGCGTACCGCTTCATCGTCGACGCCTATGAGCGCAAGGCCGACTACCCGCGGGCGATGTTCTGGCTCAAGCAACTCGCCGAACTCGACCTGCTGCCCGAGGCCGAAAAGGCCGGCTTCCTGCAGAAGCGCATGCAACTGCAGCAGAAGCTCGACCAGAAGGGGCAGCGGCCGCAACCGCCGCAATTCTGGCCACCTCCCGACCTGCGGCCGGAACGCCACGCCGTGGAGCAATCGGACGGCTGAGCGGGCGGGCGGCGGCGCCGGCGGACCGGCGGTTCACTCCGCGGCCAGCAGCTCCGACAGATGGAAGCGGCGCGCCGGCTGCTTCGTCGCGGCGGTGATGCGGCCGTCGTGGACTGCCGAGACCGACAGCAGCAGGTCGCCGGAGCGGGGGCGCCAGACCAGCGAGTGGAGCGTGACGTTGCCCGAGTGCTGGGCGACGCGGGCGAGGCCGCGCCACGCCTCGTCGGCGTCGAGGCGCGAGTCGCCGGTGGCGAGCGCCTCCTTCACGTGCTCCTCGAGCGCGCACCAGCGGATCTTCGAGTCGGGGATCGCGGGGAAGGTCGTGCGCTCGGTGGTGAAGTGGTTGGTGGTCAGCAGGAGCGGAGCGGCGCCCGGTTCCGGCAGCGGCTGCTCGCCGACGGCGAGCGGATCGATCTCGAACACGGCGGTCGGCGCGCCGGCGACCCCGTCGGTGGTCACGCGCAGCAGGAACGGGTTGCGGATGCGGGCGGCGCGGAGCGCGCTGCGGGCGGCGTCGATGGCAGCGCCGGAATCGCAGTGCTCGACCAGCTCGCGGGCGATCACCATCAGCGGGCGGGAGACCCCCTCGTCGCCGCCGCCGAACGCGCCGTTGCCGACATGCAGGAAAGCGCCGACGCCGCGGGCGTTCAGGCCGCTCGCCACGCCGATCAGGCCGGGGAAGGCGACGCTGACGAACGGCACGCCGCCGGCGGGCTCGAACGACAGGACGACGTTGAGGCGCGCGATCGTGTGGTCGGGGCGGTCGACGTCGAAGTCGAAGTTGCGGGCGACGAGGACGGCACCGTCGTCGGTCGCCGCGCCCCAGGCCGTGACGCCGCTGCAGCCGATCAGCCCCCAGTGGTCGAGCGTGTTGAGCGCCACCAGGTCGATCCGCTCCAGCGGGCGCCGGACGATCGGCAGGGTCAGGTCGACGCCGGATGCGGTCATGCCCGCGACCATTCCGTCGAGCTCGTCGAGCAGCGACTGCGGCAGGTCGATCTCGCGCTCGATCTGCTTCATCACCTGCAGGTAACGCGCCCGGATGCCGCGGCAGCGATAGCCGAGCACGAACGCCTCGAACCCCGCCTTGATGTCCGCGGCGAGCGCGAGGCCGTGCTGGTAGCCGAGCTCGTGCGGCGTCCCGCGCAGCCGCAGCACACGCAGGCCGTCGATGTCGGTGACGACGCCGACCGGCGGCGGCGAGCGCAGCGGGCCGGTGCGGGGCGCGGCGAAGGCGGGGCCGCCGGCGAGGAGATCGCCCGCGGGAGGCGCTTCCGCGCGGCGGTGATCGGACCGGTCGGCGCGATCGGGCAGGGCGCAGGCGGCGAGGAAGAGCGCCGGCACCAGGGCGAACCGCCGCAGCGTGCGCGGCTCGCAACACGGTTTCTCGCGTATCGCCATCGTTACGGCTCTCCGCAGAGTCCTCGCCCCGGATGGTATCGGCAGCTTCCCCCCCTCAACCGTCCTCCCGCACCGCCCATGAAACGGCGGATCCCGGATCCGTCGTCTCGCGGCGGCGGGTTCCGGGAGCGGGCGGAGGTTGGCATCTTCGCGTCGAACAGCCCTCGGAGCCGGTGATGACGATCCTGCGGTTTCATCTGGCGATCGCGGTGCGCGACCTCGCGTCGACGCGCGCGTTCTATGGCGGCGTCCTCGGCTTCGCGGAGGCGCGCGCGCACGATGACGCCGTCACGTACGACTATTTCGGCCACCAACTGGTCTGCCACGTGGCCCCCGACGTGGCGGCGCAGAACGCGGCGATCCACCTGCATGGAGCGGATGACGTCCCGCCCCGCCACTTCGGCGTGATCTTCGAGTGGGAGGAGTGGCAGCGGGCGGTGGCGCGGTTGCGCGCGGCGGGGGTCAAGTTCCTGGTCGAGCCGGCCGAACACGACCACGGCGCGGGCGGAGTGCAGGCCACCTGCTTCTTCCGCGATCCGAGCGGGAACGTCCTCGAGTGGAAAACCCTGCGCGATCCGGCGCGACTCTTCGCCCGCTGAGCCGTACCTGGGCGGCAGCGCGGGATGCGCGGCTATCGAGCGGAAGCGGGACGCGGCAAGATGCCGTCATGCGACTCTTGCAGCGACCCTCGCGGCGGACGGCAGACCGGGCGGTGACGCGCACGCTCGGCGCCACTTCGGTCGCGGTCGTGTCGCTGTTCGCCGCGCTGGCCTCGATGGCGGTCGGCGCGTTCGCCGCCCGCGCGCCGCGCCAGGAGAGCGCGGCTCCGGCGCCGACGGCCCCGGCGGCGCCCGTCGCTCCGCGCAACGTCGTGTTGATCACGCTCGACACGGTGCGTGCCGACCATCTGCAGTCGTACGGCTACTTCCGCGATCCGATGCCGGCGCTCGAGCGGTTCGCCGCCGATTGCGTGCGCGTGACCCGCTGCATCGCGCCCGCTTCGCACACGACGCCGAGTCACGCTTCGCTCTTCACCTCCACCTATCCGCTCGAGCACGGCATCGTCGGCAACTCGATCAACGAGAGCGGCGCCGGTCCGAAGTTCTTCCACCTCGACACCGGACCGTCCCTGCGCACGTTGGCGCAGGCGGCGCATGAGGCGGGGCGGCGCACCGGCGGGTTCGTCGCCGCCACTCCGCTCAAGCGCTTCACCGGCATCCAGCAAGGCTTCGCCGCATGGTCGGAACCGCGCTCGACCCGGCGGGTCGGCGAGCAGGTCATCCGTGAGGCGCTGCGCTTCATCAACGCCGGCGACGAGCCGTTCCTGCTCTTCGTCCACCTCTACGACGCGCACGGCCCGTACCAGCCGGAGCCGTTCGGCCCCCCCGAGTTCATCGACCACTACGGCGGCGAGCCGGCGCTCGACGAGTGGCTCAAGGAGCGCCGGATCGGCGCCACCAGCGGCGGCCGCGGCTCGAAGAAGTACTCGAGCATCGACACCTGCAACCAGTACGCCGGCTCGATGCGCTTCCTCGACGAGTCGCTGCGGCCGCTGCTGGAACGGCTGGCGCGACCCGACCGCGCCGCCGACACCGTGGTGGCGATCACTTCCGACCACGGCCAGGGGCTCGGCCAGCACGGCTTCCGGGGTCACGGCATCCTCTGGGACGAGCAGCTCCACGTGCCGCTGTTCCTGCGCATCCCCGGTCGTGCCGCAGTGACGCTCGACCGCGTCTGCTCGACCATCGACGTCGTGCCGACGCTGGCCGGCGCGGTGAGCGGCCTCGTACCGCCCGATTTCCTCGAGCAGTTGCGCGGCCAGGACCTGCTGGCGGCCGACTACTCGCCGCAACCGGTCTTCTCGTTCGCGGTCGAGGCGTTCGGCCTCGACGCCGTGACCCGCGGGCAGTGGAAGCTGATCCGCAAGCCGGGCGGGACGGTCGAGCTGTTCGACCACGCGGCCGACCCGTTCGAGCTGAAGAACGTGGCGGCGAAGCAGCCCGATCTGGCGGGCGAGCTAGTCGCGCTGCTGGACGAGGAGAAGCGCGGACAGCTCGCGCGCGCGAAGCGGCACCGCGCGCAGGCGGCGGCGGCCGCGGCGCTCGATCCCGCACTGGCGAGGGAACTGGCGGAGCTCGGCTACGGCGCCGGCGGCGAGAACACCGAGGACGGCGCCATCGACGGCGCTGACGGCGAAGGTGACGGCGACGCAGCCGACGCGGACGAGGGTGACGGAGGCGTTCGATGAGAGTGCTCGAGCTGCTGCTCGCGCCGGCGGTCGCCCTGCTGGCGCTGTTGGCGCCGCGTTCGCCGCTGCAGGACGCCGGTGCGCCGGCGCCCGCACCGGCTCCGGTCGCGCCGTCGCCAATCCGGCAGGTGATCCTGATCACGCTCGACACGGTGCGCGCCGACAAGCTCGGCTGCTACGGCTACTTCCGCGACACGACGCCGCAGCTCGACCGCTTCGCGGAGCAGTGCGTGCGTTTCACCCGCTGCCTCGCGCCGGTGTCGAACACGACGCCAAGCCACGCGTCGATGCTCACCGGCGTCGATCCGCACGAACACGGCATCCTCAACAACTTCTTCAACCTGCCGGCCGAGGAGCAGGTGGGGCGGGCGCTCCGGACCTCGCCGTCGCTGCGCAGCTTCGCCGAGGTCGCCGGCAGCGCGGGCGTGCGCACCGGTGGCTTCGTCGCGGCGACGCCGGTGAAGCGATCGACCGGGCTCGCAGCCGGCTTCGCCGAATGGACCGAGCCGGCGCCGAAGGAGCCGCGGCGCATCGGCAAGGCGGTGATCGCCGATGCCCGGCGCTTCCTCGACGGCATCGACGATCTGGCCGGCGAGCGCTGCTTCACCTGGCTGCAATTCTTCGACGTGCACGGCCCGGTTCGCCCGCCGAGCACGCCGCCGACGAAGTACACGCAGATGTACCGGACCACCCCGGAGCTGCGGGAGTGGATGGCGGCGCGCGGCACCGCCGAAGAACTCAAGTCCTCGCACGCCGGCAACATGCCGACGACGACGGCGCACAACCTCTATGACGGCTGCCTGCGCTTCCTCGACGACCAGCTCGGGCCGTTCCTCGACTGGCTCGGCACGCCGGAGCGGCGGGCCGACACCATGGTGCTGATCGTCGGCGACCACGGCCATGGCCTCGGCCAGCACGAGTACCTCAGCCACGGGCTCGCCTGGGACGAGCACCTGCGCGTGCCGCTGCTGGTGCGCGCCCCGGGCGTCGAACCGGGAGTCGTCGACACGCTCTGCTCGACGATCGACCTGGTGCCGACGGTGCTGGCGCGGGCGCCGAGCTTCGCCGACGCCGCGTTCTCCGCGCAGTTGCGCGGCCGCGACCTGCTGTCACCCGACCTCGAGCCGCGACCGCTGGTCGCCAACAGCGCGGCCCAGCGGCCGACGCTGACGCTCACCACGTCGCGCTGGAAGCTCGTGCGCTTCGTCGACGGCACCCATGAGCTGTTCGACCTCGAGGCGGACCCGCACGAGCTGATCGATGTCGCGGCCGCGAACGAGTCGCTGGTGCAGGAGCTTTCCCGCGTGCTGCTCGAGGAGGTCGACCGGCAGAAGCGGCGGCGCGAACTCCATCGTCATGGCGCCGGCGCCGCCTCCGGCGCGATCGACCCGCAGGTGCTCGAGGAGCTGCGGGCGCTCGGCTACACCGAGGGCGGCGACGCCGGTGGCGAGCCGGAGCCTGACGCCGGCGGCGATTGAGAGCGCCTGACGGAAAGGACGCGTCGCGCCGGGGGCGGCCGGCTGGAAAAGGGGCGGGACCGGCGTAGCCTCGCGCGGATGCGGATCGCGACCTGGAACGTGAATTCGGTGCGCGCGCGCCTCGAGCGTGTGCTCGGCTGGCTCGAGTCGGCGGCGCCGGACGTCGCCTGCCTGCAGGAGACCAAGGCGACCGACGCCGATTTCCCGCGCGCCGCGTTCGAGGCGCGGGGCTGGCGCGTCGCCCTCCACGGCCAGAAGACCTACAACGGCGTCGCCATCGTCGCGCGCAGCGAGCCGCAGTCGGTGGTGCGCGGCATGGGCGACGGCGATCCCGATGCCGAGGCGCGCCTGATCGCCGCGACCGTCGGTGGCGTGCGCCTGGTCGACGTCTACGTGCCGAACGGGCAGGAGGTCGGCAGCGCGAAGTACGCCTACAAGCTGCGCTGGCTGCAGCGACTGCGCGCCTTCCTCGATTCCAACCACCGACCGGGCGAGCCGCTCGTCGTGTGCGGCGACTTCAACATCGCGCCCGATGACCGGGACGTCTGGGACGTCGCCAAGTGGCAGGGCCAGTGCCTGTTCAGCGAGCCGGAGAAGGCGGCGCTGCGCGAGGTGCAGGCGTTCGGATTGGCCGACGCGCTGCGCCTGAAGCATGCGGATGCCGGGCTCTTCACTTGGTGGGACTACCGGATGGGCGCGTTCCACCGCGGCTTTGGCCTGCGCATCGACCACTTCCTGGTGACGCCGAGCATCGCCGCGCGGCTGCGCGACGTGAGGATCGATCGTGAGGCGCGCAAGGGCGAACAGCCGTCCGACCACGCGCCGGTGGTGCTGGAGCTGGCCGACGAGGCATGAGCGCGTACGCGGGAGCACGACGATGACGCACGGATGCAGGGGGGGGGCGCTGGCGGGAGCGGTGCTCCTCGTGGCGGGCTGCACGGTCGAATGGAGCGGCGGGGCGACGAGCTTCGTCCTGCACAAGGTGCAGTCCGAGCGCGTCGACGAGATCGCGCTGCCGCTGGCCGCCGGCGGCGAGCTGCGGGCCAAGGAGCTGTGCGGCGATGTCGATGTGCGGGTTGATTCCGGCCCGGCGCGGATGGTGGTGCGCTGGAAGGGCTACGGCATGGATGCGGCGGATGCGCAGCTGGCGCTGGCGGAAGCTCGCGTCGACGTGACCGGCGATGCCGCGGCGGTCGATCTGCGGGTGATCGTGCCGATGCGCGACGGCCAGGTGCGGGCGCGGGCCGACCTCGAGCTGGTGCTGCCGCAGAACGTGGCGTTGCGCCTCGACACCAGCACGGGCGACCTCGTCGTCGCCGGGCCGGTGCGGAGCGCCGAGCTCGAGACCCGCTACGGCGACGTGCGCGCGAACGCGATCACCGGCGCCGTCCGCGCGCGGTCGAGCTCGGGCGACGTCGAGCTGTCGACGGTCGGCGGCGCGGTCGAGGCGGTCACCGCGTACGGCGACGTCACGCTGCGCGCCTGCACCGGGTCGAAGGTCGAGGCGACCTCGAGCTCCGGCAACGTCGCAGCCAGCGACGGCGGGGACGCCAACTGGCGGCTCGAGTCGAAGTACGGCGATGTGCGGCTGGCGGGCGGCGCCGGCACGCTGTCGATCTCGACCTCGAGCGGGCGGGTCGTGGTGACCGGCTTCACCGGCAGCGTGCGCGCCCGCGATGGCTACGGGGACGTCGAGCTCACCGGGCGCTTCTCGGGGGTGGACGCCGAGTCGAGCTCGGGCGACGTCCGGGTGCGGCTGGAGGAGGTCGCCGGCGAGCTGCGCGAGGTCGTGCTCGAGTCGAGGTACGGCAACGTCGAGCTGGTCGTCTGCGTCGCGCTCGATGCCGAGCTGGTGGCGACGACCCGCTACGGCGAGGTCGATTGCGACCTGCCGATCGCCGTGACCAGGCGCGACGAGGACGGCAAGCGACTGGAGGGGCGGCTCGCCGCGCCGGTCGGGCCAGAGGCGCCGGCGGCCGGCGCCGCCACTCGGCTGCGGCTCAGCACCGCCAGCGGCGACGTGCGCGTGCGGCGAGGCGGACGATGATCGGTTCGCTGCTGGCCGCCGCGCTGGCGTCCGTGCCCGCGGAGGACTTCGAGGCCGATCTCGCCCTGCTGCGCCGCTTCCATCCGCTCGAGACGCCGGCCGTGCGCGAGCGGCTGCGGGAGTTCCTCGCGGGGTCACGGCGCGAGAACGAGGCGACCGCCCGGCGCGAGTCGCTCACGGGCGACGGCCGGGTCGACCACGCCCTGCAGCTCGTACGGATCGAGGAGCAGTTGGCGCGACTCGCGTGGAGCGATGCCGACGCCGCCGCGGCGGCCCCGCTGCTCGAGTGGCTGCAGCCGATCGCGGCGCTCGAGGCGCACGATCGCTCGGGCGCGCCGTTCACGGCCGCCGAGCCGTCGGGCGCGGCGCTGGCCCGCGCGGCGCAGCTGGCCGACGCCGTCGACCTCGCCGTCGAGCAGGGCGCGGTCGCAGCCGTGCGCTCGCATCCGGACGCGTTGCGCCATGCGCGCGAGCGGGCGCGGGAGGCGCAGCGCTGGCTCGCCGACTGGTCGCGGCGCACGCTGCCGACCGATCCGCTGCTCGACTTCTGGTGCCGGCAGCCGGCCGAGGCCGTGGTCAAGGCGTGCGAGCGGCTGGCCGGCCGCATCGACGCCCGGCTCGAGGAGCTGAAGCAGACGGCGGAGGGCAACCCGTTCGCCATCGGCCGCGAGCGCTACGCGGCGCTGCTCGCGTTCGAGCGGATCGCGCTGACGCCGGAGGAGATGCTCGCGTTCGGCCAGCAGCAGCTCGCCGAGCTGCAGGACGAGATCGGCGCGGAGACGGCGAAATGGCGGGGTGCGCCGGGGTTCGCGCTGCCGACCGATCTGCCGCCGGAGCTGGTCGCGGCGGCGGAGGGTCCCGCCGCCTGGCGCCTCGGTCTCGAGCTGGCCAAGCGCGACATCGTGCCGGTGGGCGCCCAGCGCGACTTCGTGCAGCAGGTCGCGCTCGAGGCGATCGCGTTCGTGCAGGAGCAGCGGCTGTTCGAGGTGCCGCCGCTTGCCGCGGAATGCTGGCGGCTCAAGCTCTCCGATCTCGAGACGCAGAAGACGCTGGCGTTCGGCTACTACGGCGGCGAATACATGGGCGTCGGCGCGCCGCTGCCGGCGATGGAGCACTCGCGCAAGGTCGAGGCGCTGCGCAGCAACGCGCGGCCGACCACGCGCACCGTGGTCCCGCACGAGCTGATCCCCGGCCACCACCTGCAGGGCTTCCACGTCGATCGCCGGCCGGCGCGCGCACCGTGGCACTCCCCGTTCTTCGTCGAGGGATGGGCGGTCCACGGCGAATGGCTGATGGACCGCCACGGCTTCTTCCGCGACCCGCGCGAACGGATCGGCCACCTTTTCTGGCGGCTGCTGCGGGCGGCGCGCATCGTTGTCTCGACCCGGTTCCACCTGCGCGAATGGACGCCGGCGCAGATGGTCGACTTCATGGTCGAGCAGGCCGGGCTCGAGCGCAGCGCCGCGCAGGCCGAGGTCGACCGCTACATGGTCTACTCGCCGCTCTACCAATGCGCTTACCTCTACGGCGCCTGGCAGATCCGGCAGCTGCGCGAGGAGTGTCGCGCGCAGTGGGACGCGCAGGCGCGCGCCGGCGCGGGCCCGGGTTACGACGACGTGCGGTTCCATCGGCGACTGGTCGAGCAGGGATCGATCCCGCTCGCGTTCGCGCGGATGGCGATGCTGGACGAACGCGAGGTGCGACCGTGGAAGTGATCGCCCCATCCGCCGCCTGGCTCACCGCCGACCTGCCCGGCATCGGCGGCATCCTGCGCGAACGGCCCGAGGACTTCGTCGTCGACGAGTTGCCGCTGCGCCCGCCGAGCGGCCATGGCGACTTCGCCCGCGCCCGCATCCGGAAGCACGGCCTGTCCACGCCCGAGCTGCAGCGGCGGATCGGCGCGGCGTTGCAGCTCCCGACCACCGAGGTCGGCGTCGCCGGGATGAAGGACGCGGTCGCGGTCGCCTGGCAGTGGCTGTCGGTGCCGTGGAAGAAGGAACCGAAGCTGTCGGCGGCGACGATCAAGGACGTCGAGATCGTCGAGATCGCGCGCGATCACGAGCCGCTCCATCCCGGCGCGCTCGCCGGCAACCGCTTCGCCATCACCATCCGCGGCGTCGGGCCGGAGCAGGACGCGCTGCGCCGGGCGGAGGCGATCCTCGCGGTGCTGGCGGCGCGCGGCGTGCCCAACTTCTTCGGCCCGCAGCGCTTCGGCGTGCGCGGCGAGGGGCCCGAGCTCGGCCGCCATCTGCTGGCGCGCGAACCGCTGAAGGCGCTCGACCTCTTCCTCGGCGCGCCGTCGCCGCGCGAGGGCGATCCGCGCGCGCAGGCGTTTCGCCGCGCCTACGAGAAGCGGAACTACGGCGAGGCGCTGTCGCTGGTGCCGGGCCGATTGAACGGCGAGCGGCGGCTGCTCGAGCAATTGGTGCGCGGGCGCCGCCTCGAGGCGGTGGCGGGGGAGTTGGCGCCGGCGACGCGGCGGATGGCGCTGTCGGCGTGGCAGTCGCTGCTGTTCAACCGCGTGGTGGCGGCGCGGCTCGCCGGGCTCGACGCGCCGCTGGCAGGGGACCTGCTGGTCGCCGAGGGCGCGGCGCGCGGCGACGACGCGGTGGCGGCGCGAACGTGCAGCGACCCGGTCGCGGACACGCCGGCGGTGCGGGAGCGCAAGCTCCATCTGACCGGCCCGCTGTACGGCGAGCGCGTCGCGCTGGCCGGAGGCGCTCCGGGCGAGATCGAGCGCGCCATCCTCGGCGCTGAACGGCTGCCCTCCGGCGCCCTGGTCCGCCCGGCCGGCCTCTCGCTCTGGGGCGAACGGCGCGCGCTGCGCTTCCTCGCCCGCGATCTCTCGGTGTCGGCACTGGCGGGCGAATGCAGCCTGGTCTTCGCATTCGTGCTGCCGCCGGGTTGTTTCGCCACCGCGCTGCTGGCCGAGGTGATGAAGGACGCGGCGCCGGTCATCTGAGCGGCGGCGCCGTCACGGCGAGGGCGGCCTCGATCTCCGCGCGGGCGGCGGCGGCGGCAGCCGGGGAAGCGGCGCGCCCGGTGAAGCAGGCGTGTTGCGCCAGCGCCTGCGCGACGAACATGGTCACGCCCTCGAGCGGCAGCGCGCCGGCGGCCGCGGCGTCCTGCAGCAGGCGCGTGCGGCGCGGCCGGTAGACGAGGTCGAGGACGAGCGTGGCGCGCCGCAACGCGGCGGCGGGGAACGGCGAGTCGTCGACCCGCGGCGCCATCCCGACCGGCGTCGCGTTGATCAGCAGGTCGTGGCCAACGTCGGCGCGCGCGGCCCACGGCGCCGTGGCGGCGCCGAACTCGCCGGCGAGCGCCGCGGCGGCGGCGGCTCGACGCGCCGTCACGGTCACGGCGATCCCGCGCTGTCGCAGCACGAAGAGCGCGCTGCGGGCGGCGCCGCCGGCGCCGAGCAGGAGGGCGTGGCGCACGCGCGCGAGCGCCGCGGCGGGTGCGGCGTCGATCGCCGCCGCCAGACCGATGACGTCGCTGTTGGCGGCGCGCCAGCCGTCGGCGGCACGGATCAGCGTATTGGTCGCCCCGCCGCTCGGCGGCCACGGTGAGCCGGGGATCGGCCCGACCGCGAGCGCCGTCGCCGCCTCCTTGTGCGGCAGCGTGATCGCCGCGCCGGTGATGCCGAGCGCGTCGCACAACCGCAGCGCGGCGGCGAGATCGGCGGCGCGGATCGGCACCAGCGCGCGTGGCAGTCGGTCGATCGCGTACAGCCGCCCGTGCAGGCGCGGGCTCAGGGAGTGGCCGATCGGATCGCCGATCACCGCCGCCGCACTCCACTCTGTCGTCTGGAGTCCGACGCGGTCGACCTGCGCCAGCGTCGCCACGTCGACCTGACCCGGCGCGGTCGGCTCGTGCCCGGCGATCGCGCCATAGACGAGCGTGGCGCCGAGGCAGCCGGCGAGGTGGCGCGTCGGACTGCCGATCTCGCCGAGCGCGAAGCAGGCGACGCTCGCGCCGGCAGTCGCCGCCCGGCGTTGCGCGCGGACGATGCGGGTGACGTCCTCGAGCGAGCGCGCGGTCGCGGCCAGCTTCACGACCGCGTCAGGGTGGCGGGCCACCAGGGCAGCGAGGCGCGGTTCGAGGTCGTCGGGCGTGCCGTTCCAGTCGTGGTGCGAGACGATGCGGCGCGCGCGCCCCGGGAAGGCGGCGTTCTCCGCCGCGGTCTCCGCCTCGACGTCGATCCATGCGGCGACGCGCGTCGCGCGCGCGAGCGATCGCAGTCGCTCCGCCTCGGGCCCGGAGAACTCGCCGCCGTGCGTCCGCGGCCGCACCGTGACGATCGTCGGCAGCGGGAGGCGCGGCACGCACTCGAGCCAGCGGTCGAACTCGGCTCCTGCCGCGTCGGCGCGCAGTTCGAGCAGGTCGGCGCCGTCGGCGCGCGCCCGCACGGCAGCCGCCAGCAACTCCTCACAGCCGGCGGGGCGAACGCTGGCGACGATCCGGCACGCCATCGCCGATCACCCGCCGAGCAGGGCGGCGATCGCGGCATCGCCGGCAGCGTCGCGTCCCGGTCGGCGCCGTGCCGTGGCGAGCGTCGCGCGGGCGAACGCGCAGTACGGTTCGAGGAGCGCGGGCGCGGCCCGCCGCAGCGCTGCGAGATGCGCCTCGATCACCGCTCGCTCGCCGCGTTCGATCGGGCCGGTCAGCGCGCGAACGGCGCCACGCTCGGCGACCGCGTCGAG
>Ga0194131_10002927_pt1 | contig 27556 bp, 27 predicted proteins | sample TA2KigO120mmetaG_FD_148631 | JGI IMG/M metagenome (GOLD analysis project Ga0194131, IMG submission 148631) | Freshwater microbial communities from Lake Tanganyika, Tanzania - TA2015053 Kigoma Offshore 120m | ecosystem: Environmental > Aquatic > Freshwater > Lake | place: Tanzania: Lake... | reverse complement strand
CCTCGGACCCGGCCGTCGCCGTGCGGCTCGCCGACCTCGCGTGGCCCGACGTCGCGGCGCTGCGCGCCGCCGGCTGCACGACCGCGATCCTGCCGCTCGGCTCGACCGAGCAGCACGGGCCGCACCTGCCGTTCGCGACCGATACGCTGATCGCCGACGCCGTCGGGCAGCGCGTGGCCGAGCGGCTCGGCGGCGCGCTCTGCCTGCCGGCGGTACCGCTCGGCTGTGCCGACGAGCACCTGGGGTTTCCCGGCACCCTGTCGATCACGGATGCGACGCTGGTCGCGATCCTGCGCGACACGGGCCGTGCGCTCGCGCGGCACGGCTTTACGCGCCTCCTGGTCTTCACGGCGCACGGCGGCAACTACGGCGCGCTGCGCGCGTCCGCAGAGCGGCTGGTGCGCGAGCTCGAGCCGCTGCGCCTCGAGGCGTTCCTCGACTCCGCGTCCTTGACGGCGCACCTCGAGGCGGTGGCGCAGGCCTACGGCGTGACCCCGGGCGAGGCGGGGCAGCACGCGGGCGAGCTCGAGACGTCGGTCCTGCTGGCGCTCGCACCGGGACTGGTGCGCCGCGCTCGCCTGGCGGCGGGGCTCGTCGATCCGGCGATCCCGTCCGGCGAGCTCTTCTACCCCGACCTGCGGCGCCACGCGGCGGACGGCACGGTCGGCGATCCGCGTCGTGCCACGGCGGAGCGTGCCGCCGCCTACCTCGACGCCTGGGCCGACGTGCTCGCGGCGTTCTGGTCCGCGCCGGACGCGAAGTAGCGGAAGTACGCGAACGGCACGAAGAACGCGTAGTAGAGCTGGTTCGGGATCACGCGCAGCGCCCAGCCGACGTCGAGGCCGAGGATCTGGATCAACACGTCCGCGCTCGCCCAGAGCGCGTAGTAGACCGCGACGTACGTCGCGACCGAGCGCAGGTACGCCAGCCGCAGCGGCCGCCCTGGTCCGACCCAGCGCGGCAGCCCGACCTGCCGCAGCCACAGCGCGAGGGCGAGGAAGCACAGCTCGTAGATGAGCCAGATCGCGTTGTCGCCGAGCGCGTCGAGCGACAGCGTGAGCGCCTCGCGGAGCGCGAGCGCTGCGAGCGGTACGGCCAGCGTCCACGCCGCCGACTCGGCGAGCAGCCGCTCGCGCGCGCTCTCCGGGAACGCGAGCCGCTGCAGCAGGAGCAGCACGCGGAAGTCGCCGAGCAGGACGAAGAAGAGCAGGACGACGAGCCCGACGGGCGTTCCGGCGAGGCCGAGCAGCTTGGTGAGCGGTCCGGTGGCGAGCGCGTCGAGCACCGTCTCGACCGCGAAGAAGGTGGCGTACGCGCGCACGAAGCGCGCGTCGCTCGTCGTCGCCGCGCGCCCTCCCGTCGGCAGGAGCCACGCGAGGAACGCGAGCGGCACCGGCCAGACGAGGTACGTGCTCTGCAGGTCCGAGGTGTAGAAGTCGAGGAACACGCGCGAACGCCGGGCTTACGGTTGCGGGAGCACCACGCGGCAGGCTAGCCACGTCGGCACTGCGAGGAGATGTGCGATGAGCGACACGGGATACGTGCTCCAGAAGGTCGAGTGGTTCCAGTTCCGCTCGGCCGACGGCAAGGCCTTCTTCGTCATGGTCTCGAGCCTGCCGAACGGCTTCTTTACCGCCGTTCCGTGCGACCTGACAATGGTGCGCGCCGACCACAGCCTGATGGCGCTCGCCGCGACGCCCGACGAGGCGCTGGCACAGCTGCAGGGCACCCTGGGCGGCAAGAGCCGCGACGAGCTGTTCCCCGCGGCGTGAGGAGCGGCGCGACCGTCAGGCCCGCGCGGCGTGCCGCGCGCACGGCGTCGCTGCTCGCGGCGTGCGCCGCGCTCGCGCTCACCGGCTGCGTCGACGACGGGGCGAGTGCACGCGCCGTCGCGTCGAAGGGCGACCCTGCGCGCGGCGAGCAGGTCTTCGCGCTGGCCGGCGGCTGCGGCTGCCACACGCCCGAGCAGGGCCCGGTCGGGGCCGGCGGCGTCGAGATCGAGACGCCGTTCGGCACGTTCTTCTCGACCAACGTCACCCCCGACCGCGAGCACGGCATCGGCGACTGGACCGACGAGGAGATCGCGCGCGCGATCCGCGTCGGCACGCTACCCGGCGGCGACGTCGAGCCGCCCGTGATGCCGTACCAGCTCTACGCGGGAATGGCGGACGACGACCTACGCGACCTGATCGCCTACCTGCGCACCCTGCCGCCGGCGGCGGTCGAGAACCGTCCGCACCAGGTGAAGCTGCCGCTGGCACGGCTCGCGTTCCGCGCCTGGCGCATCCTGTTCGCGGGGCACACGATGCCGCCGGAGACGGCACCGACCGAAGTCGTCGCGCGCGGCCGCTATCTGACCGACCACGTCGCGATCTGCGGCGACTGCCACACGCCGCGCAACCGCTTCGGCGCCCTCGACGCCGCGCTGTACCTCGCCGGCACCCCCGACGGGCCCGGCGGCGAGGAGGTCCCGAACATCACGCCCGACCAGAAGACCGGCATCGGCAGCTGGGGCGTCGACGACATCACGAGCCTCCTGCAGATGGGCATGAAGCCCGACTTCGACAACGTGCAGGGCTCGATGGCAGAAGTGATCGACGGCATCGCTGGCGGGCCGGGCTACGGCAAGGCGCCGGAGGGCGACCTGCGGGCGATCGCCGAGTATCTGAAGACCATCCCGCCGATCGCGCACGAGGTGGACGGCGGCGAGGAGAAGGGGAAGGAGAGCGCAGGATGACGACGAAGCGAGATCGAGGCGCGCGCGGGCGCGCATGGGTCGCGGCGCTGGCCGCCGCGGCGGTGCTGGCGTCGGCGGGCGGGGCCCTGGCCGACGAGGAGAAGCACGAGCTGCCGCCGGGTCCGATCCACGACCGCCACGAGCTGATGGAGGGGGTCGGCGCGAACGCGAAGAAGATCGGTGCCGCGACCAAGGCCGGCAAGCCGGCCGACGCGCAGGTGCCGGCCGAGGAGATTGCGCAGGCGCTCGCGAAGTTCGTCGGCATGTTCCCGCCGGGCAGCGAGTCGCCGCTGTCGCGCGCGAAGCCCAACGTCTGGACCGACAAGGCGAAGTTCGACGAGCTGGCGAAGAAGAACGAGCAGGCCGCGATGGCGCTCGCCGCGGTCGCGAAGGCGGGCGGCGATCTCAAGGCGCCGAGCGGAGCGATGTTCCAGACGTGCAAGGCCTGCCACGACGAGTTCCGCGTCCCCAAGGAAGGCGAGTAGCGGCACGCGGGACGAGCGGAGGCGCCATGCCGCCGGCCCTGCCCGGTCGGCGCACGGCGGCCCGCTCGTCGTGCGGTGACGGGCACGCGGCCAGGCAGGCGGTCGCGGTGCTGCGGCGCGATCTCGCGGGAGGCCGCGTGTCCGCCGGCTGCACGCGCTGGCCGAAGCTCCGCGGCTCGAACGCAACCGCCGAAGCTCGGCCGGAGCTCCACGAGCGGACCGACCGTTTCGGCAACCCGGTGTGCCGCGCTCCCTCGCCCCGGCGGGCCGGCCGGCCCGGCTCAGGCCCGCGGGTGCCGTGCGCGGCGCGAGATCGCCGGAGTCACCGGCCGCTCGCGAAGATCGTCGCCAGCTCTTCCGGCGCGACCACCTCGAGCTGCTCGTACGTGCAGTCGCGTGGCGCCTTGTCCGCGCGCCAGCGCCGGAACTGCGCGGTGTGCCGGAAGCGTCGGCCTTGCAGCTGGTCGTAGGCGACCTCGACCACCAGCTCGGGCCTGAGCGGCTCCCACGACAGGTCCTTGGTGCCGGTCCAGCGGCTGACGGCGCCGGGCATCCGCTGCGCCTCCGGGTTTGCGAGGTGGTCGTTCGCCGCCCAGCTCGCCCAGGGGTGGCCGTCGAGCGCGTGGTCGCGGTACGGCGCGAGGAAGTCGACCAGCGCGCGGCGCTTGTCCGTGGTGAAGCTCGCGACCACGCCGACGTGCTGCAGCCCGCCGTCGTCCGCGTGCAGGCCGAGGAGCAGCGAGCCGACGGCGGTGCCCTTGCCGTCCTTGTGCCAGCGGAAGCCCGCGACCACGCAGTCGCACTCGCGATCATGCTTGACCTTCAGCATCGTGCGCCTGTTCGGCTCGTACGCGCCGGCCGCCGGCTTGGCGACCACCCCGTCGAGCCCGGCGCCCTCGAAGCGGCGGAACCAGTCCGACGCGAGCACGTGGTCGCTCGTGCTCGGCGTCAGGTGCAGCGGCGGGTCGGCGACCGCAAGCACCCGCTCGAGGGCAGCGCGCCGCTCGCCGAACGCCACGCCGCGCAGGTCGCGCTCGCCCTCGCACAGCAAGTCGAAGAACACGATCGACGCCGGGATCTGCTGCGACAGGAGCTTCACGCGCGATGCCGCCGGATGGATGCGCTGCTGCAGCAGATCGAACTCGAGCCGCCCGTTCCGGGCGACGACGATCTCGCCGTCGAGCACGCAGCGTGCGGGGAGCTGTGCCGCGAGCGGTGCCAGCATCTCGGGGAAGTAGCGGTTCAGAGGCTTCTGGTCGCGGCTCTGCAGCAGCATGTCGTCGCCGTCGCGGAACACCAGCGCGCGAAAGCCGTCCCACTTGGGCTCGAACAGGAAGCCGTCGCCCGTGGGCACTCCGTCGACGCGCCTGGCGAGCATCGGGAGTAGCGGCGGCATGACGGGCAGGTCCATGATCCTCCTCGGCGGCGCCCAGCATCGACGGACGCCGCTGGTGACGCAAGTCGGGCGCCCGCGCGGGCCGCTCGCGGCGTGGTGACCTCGCTTGCCCCCGTCCCGGCTGCCGGTGAAGCAGGGGCGGCGTGTCGTCCGACCGCGCAGCGGCGCGATCCTCGCGGGCGCCTGCGGGCGGGCTCAAGTTTTTCCCGCCGCGGGTCGAACGGCTGCCGGAGCAGTGATCCAGATGCAGCCGCAGGCCGCGAACCGCACAGACGTCCCCCGGATTCTCGACGAGATCCGGGAGCAGCGCGACCTCGGCGCGAATCCCCAGGCGATCGAGCGTCTCAACCAGGCGCTCGGGAAGGAGCACTGCAACACCCTCGGCCTCGCCCACGCGATCCTGCAGGACCCGGGCCTGTCGGCAAAGATCCTGCGCGTCGTGAACTCGGTCGCGTTCGGCGCGCGCGGTGAGCCGGTCTCGACGATCTCGCGTGCCATCGTGCTGATCGGCTTCGAGCGCGTACGCGAGATCGCGACCGGGCTGCTGCTCATCCAGCAGCTCACGAGTGGGCAGCCGGGCAGCGAGGCGGTGCACGACAACCTGCGCCGCGCATTGCGCTGTGCGCTGACGGCACAGGCCGTCGCGACGCGTGCCGGCGGCGTCCCGCCCGAGCAGGCGTACCTGCTCGGGCTGTTCGCGAACGTGGGACTGCTCTGGCTCGCGGCGTTCTACCCCGACGTGTTCGCGCGCGCGCTCGCGCTCGAGGGGCAGGGCGCGCAGACGCTCGAGGCGGCCGTCACGGCGACGGCCGGCGTGTCGTCCGACCGGATCGCCATGGAGGTGCTGCGGCACTGGAGCCTGCCCGAGACGTACGTGCACCACTTCCGGCGGCGCAGCGGCAACGTCCACGCTTTGCACGGGACGCTCGCGGAGCGGCTGTCGGCGGTCGTGGAGGTCGCGGAGCTGTACACCTGCGCAGGCGAGCTGGGCGTGCCGGTCGACAGCGCACGCGTGACCCGCCTCGAGGCGGAGCTGGAGCTGTCCCCGAAACGCCTCGCCGATGCCCTCGAGAGCGTGGCCGAGCAGCTCCCCGGGCACATCCGTGCCCTGGGGATCGCCCCGGCGCGCCCGCGCAAGGCCGCCGCGCTCGCTCCTGGCGGGGGCGGCGCGAAGGCGCCGCCGGCGAAGGCGTCGCCGCCCGACGTGGTCGTGCAGGCGCAGCCGCCCGGGCCCGTGCCGCCGCTGTGGAGCGCGGACGCGTCGCTCGCCGTCGACGTCGCGGTCGAGGTGACGGGCTCGATCCTCGACGACGAAGACGTCAATCATAACCTGATAGCGGTGGTCGAGGGCGTCGCCCGCGCCGGCGGCTTCGACGTCGTGGTGCTGGGGCTGGTGAGCAAGGCGCGCGACGTGGTCGTGCCGCACTTCTGCTACGGCACGGACCTCGAGCGCGAGGGCGGCCGCCTTGCGGCGCCGCTGCGCCGCGGCGCAGGGCTCCTCGCCGAGGCGATCCTCGACGCGACGCCGCGCGTGGTCGAGCGCGGGACGACGATGATGCTGGTGCCCGCAGGTGCTCCCGTGCCGCGGATCGCCGCCAGCTCGTTCGTGGTGCAGCCGCTGGTCATGCGCGGCAAGGCGATCGGCGTGATCGTCGCGATGCGCACCGGCGCGCCGTCGGTGACGCGCGCGGTCCTTCCGTTCGTGCAGATGCTAAGCAACCTCGCCTGCCTCGCGCTCCGCGAGCTCGCTCGCTAGCGAGGCGCCCGTCAGATGGAACGCCCTGCCGGTTCCATCCTTCGTGGTCGGCAAAGCCGGTGCGGACGTCAGGCGTGGACGGGCGCGCGGCGCCTGGTCCAGTCGCCGGCCTGCTCGAGCTGGGCGCCGACCGCGAGCAGCAGGTCCTCGCGCGCGAACGGCGCGACGAGCTGCGCGCCGACCGGGAGCCCATCCGCGGTCCAGTGCACCGGTAGCGAGATCGCCGGCATGCCGGACTGGTTGAAGGGCAGCGTGTTCACGCCGTAGGGCGCCGCCCGCAGGAAGGCGCGCAGCGGCTCCTCGCGCGTCGAGGAGATCTCGCCGATGCGCGGCGGCGGCGCGCTCTGCGTCGCGGTGAGCAGCAGATCCCAGCCGCCGGTGAACCACTCGGCGATGCGGCGCCCGAAGCGCTGTACGCTCTCGAGCGAGGCGAGCAGGTCGGGTGCGGTCTTGGCGCGCCCGAAGCCGACCAGCGCCCACGTGAGCGGCTCCATGTCGTCCTCGGTCATGGTGCGACCGGCGCGCTCGGCCCACACGTCGACGGCGCGCGCGGTGTTGCTCGCGACGATGGTCACGTAGTGGCCGACGTGCTCGGGGTCGTCGAGGATCGCCGGGTACGCCTCCTCGACGACGTGGCCCGCGTCGGCGAGCAGCCGAGCGGCGCGGTCGACGGCGGCGACGCACTCCGGGTGCAGATCCACGCCGCGGATGCCGTGGCGCAGCATCGCGACACGCAGCTTGCCGGGCGGGCGCTGCGCGCTCTCGGCGAAGCTGCGGGTGGCCGGCGGCGCGGTGTACGGATCGCCGGGCATGCCCCCTGCGACCGCGTCGAGCAGTGCCGCGGTGTCGCGGATCGAGCGCGTCATCGCGAACTCGTTCGAGAACCCGGACCAGCGCTCGCCGACCGCCGGTCCGAACGAGCAGCGGCCGCGCGTCGGCTTGAGGCCGATCAGCCCGCACATGCTGCCCGGACCGCGGATCGAGCCGCCGCCATCGCTCGCGTGCGCGAACGGCACGATGCCTGCCGCGACCGCGGCGGCGGCACCGCCGCTCGACCCGCCTGCGCTGTGGTCGAGGTTCCAGGGGTTGCGGGTCGGACCGTAGGCGTCGGGCTCGGTGGTCGGCAGCAGCGCCAGCTCCGGCGTGTTGGTGCGGCCGAGGGTGACGAGACCCGCCGCCTTGATCTTCTGCGTCAGGTAGCCGTCGGTGGTCTCGCGGTAGCCGATCTCCTTCAGGACGCGCGAGCCGGCGTGGTTCGGCTGACCGGCCTCGGGGCCGCCGATGTCCTTCATGAGAAACGGCACGCCCTGGAACGGTCCGTCGGGCAGCTTCGGGTCTGCCGCGCGGGCGCGCGCGTCGTCGAGCTGGAGGTGGATCACCGCGTTGATGCGCGGGTTCACCGCCTCGAGTCGGGCGATCGCGGCGTCGACCAGCTCGCGCGGCGTCGCTTCCCGGCGGCGCACGAGATCGGCCTGGGCGGTCGCGTCGAGGTTTGCCAGCTCGGAAGGTGTCATGGGGCGGGGATGTACCGTCGCGCGGCCGGGGAAGGCAATCGTCGGCGGAAAACGCCGGCAAGGGGTTCTGTCGCGAGGCGTGTCGTGGCAGGCTTCGCGCCATGCCCGACCACAGCCTCTTCGGGGACGAGCACGTCCGCCAGTACGAAGCGACCGGCGGCAAGGTGGGCCACGACTGGAACGGCACGAGCTGCCTGATCCTGCGCGTGAAGGGCCGGAAGACCGGAAAAGTGCGCAAGTACGCGCTCATCTATGGACGCGACTGTGGACGCGATCGCGACGACTGGGTGCTGGTCGCCTCGAAGGGCGGCGCGCCGGAGAACCCCGGCTGGTACGAGAACCTGGTCGCCGACCCGGATTGCGAGATCCAGGTGTGGGACGAAGTGATTCCCGTCGTCGCGAGCACCGGCAGCGCCGCCGACAAGAAGCGCGTGTGGCCGGCGATGACCGCGCAGTGGCCGGACTACGACAAGTACCAGGCGAAGACGCCGCGCGAGATCCCGGTGGTGTTGCTGCGGCGGCGCTGAGACCTCCTGCGGCGACGCCGGGATGCAGGGTCATTTGGTGTTCGGCAGCTCGCAGCTCTTCTTCTTGTCGTTGCCGCCGCCGACGTCGCTGGCTTTCGTGCCCGCGTAGCACGCGTCGAGGCCCGTTCCGCCGCGCAGCGCGTCGTCGCCCGGGCCGCCCTTGAGCACGTCGTTGTTGCCGCCGCCGCTGAGCACGTCCCGGCCGGTGGCACCCCGCAGGGTGTCCTTGCCGCCCTCGCCGAACAGCCGGTCGTCGCCTGTGCCACCGTAGAGCACGTCGTCACCGGGGCCGCCGCACAGCCGGTCGTTGCCGCCGTGGCCGTCGATCCAGTCGATGTCGCCCTTGCCGACGATGACGTCGCTCTGGTCGGTACCGTTGATGAAGTCGGCGTCGGGACCGCCGACCTGGGTCGCGGGCAGGCCGTCGCAGAGGGCCGTGTCGACGGGAGCGAGGTAGACGTCGTCGATGTTGACCGTGAGCGGCCCTGCGGTCGTCTTGTCGAGCGTCACCTTGACCTCGACCGACTGCGTTCCGGCGGGCGCGGTGATCGGGGTCGCCGGATTCTCCTTCACGCTGACCCAGGTGCCGCGGACGACGTTGGTCGCGTCGAACCCTCTGCCGAGGCCGGAGAGCAGCGTGCCGCGCAATTCGCCCCGCTCATGAAACGGACGAGGATCAGCGCGGGCCCCGTCGCGCTCTCGCCCGCCGCGAAGCGAAGCTTCATCCCGGCGACGAGCTTCGTACCCGGCGCGACGTCCGGCCCGCCGAGGCACCGCGAAAGGCCGATCTCGTCCACGGGCGGGTTCGCGGTGTGGGCGAGCTTGCCCGACCCGGACAGCTGCGAGCCGTAGGCGTCCTGCGTGGCGTCCCAGGTCACCGTTCCGACCCCGCCGCAGCACGGGGCCCAGCCGGCGGTTCCGGTGTCGAAGCCGAAGTTCTGGATCAGCTGCAGCGCCCGTGCGGGTGCCGGTGCGAGCAGGGGTGCTGCGCCGAGGAGCACGATCAGCAGTGTATGCTTGATGCGTCGCATGGTTGCTCTCCTGTCGAGTCGCCGTCTCGGAACGGCAGGACGAACGGCAGCTCGCACTTCTTCTTGACGTTCGTGCCGCCGTCGCCGTAGCAGGTGTCGATCCCGGTGCCGCCCCGCAGCTTGTCGTCGCCGTCGCCGCCGTGGAGCTCGTCGTCGTTGCCCGCGCCGTAGAGCAGGTCGTCGTCCGCGCCGCCCCACAGCTCGTCGGCGCCGCTTTCCCCGAAGATGCGGTCGTCGCCGTCACCGCCGTACAGGACGTCGTCGCCGGGACCGCCGCAGATGCGGTCGTTGCCGGCCATGCCGTCGACCAGGTCGACGCCGCCCCGGGCGACGATGACGTCGGTGTCGTCGGTGCCGGTAAGAAACTCGTCGGTGCCGTCGCCGACGAGGGTGGCGGGAAGGTCGTTGCACAGCGGGGTGTCGTCCGTCGCGACGTAGATGTCGTCGAAGTTCACGGTGAGCGTACCGTTCGACTGCTTGCGGATCACCGCGAACACCTTCAGCGACGCGGTGCCGTCCGGGACCGTCACCGGCATCGACGGGGGCTGCTTGAGAGCAACCCAGGTGCCGCGCTCGACCTCGCTCGTCAGCAGCGTCCTGAACGAGCCGTCGATCGTCGCGCCGCCGCACCCGGCCTGGGGCCGGAACTCGAGCCCGACGTTCACCTCGCCGACCGTCGCTTCGCCGGCCTCGAAGCGGGCCTTCATTCCGTAGACGAGCATCTTGCCCGCGGCGATGTCGGGACCCTCGAGGCACGTCGTCAGGAACAGCGCGGTCTCGCTGATGCCGTCGTGGAACTGCGTGTGCACGAGCCGTGCGGAGCCGGAGAGCGCGGACGCGTAGTAGTCGTTCGTCGGATCGAAGCCGACCGTGCCGGTGGCGCCGCAGCAGTTGCCCCAATCCGCGAGACCGGTGTCGAAGCTGAAGTTCGGCAGCAGCTGGAGCGCGTGGCCCGACCGGGCGCCCGGGCCCGGGACGGCGACGAGCGCGAGGGTAGAGAAGATCCGTTTTGCGGTGCGCATGGCTTCCTCCGGGACCGGGAGGACGCCGGTCCGTTCACAGAGGAGGCGTTCAGGGCCGGTGAACCGGGTTCACTCGCGGGCCGCGCCCGAGGGCGCGGCCGCCCGCGCAAGTGCGCGGAGTTGCGCAGGAAGCATGCCGGACGCCACGGCGCCGGGACGGCGCTCGGGGGAGTGCTGCGGGGCGGCCGGGCGGAGCGGCAATCGTCCGGGGCCGCAGCCGAGTTGCGTGGCCGCGGCCACCCCTCCACGGTAGGTCGCCATGAACGGACCAGTCGCGGTCGTGACCGGAGTCGGTCCGGGAACGGGAGTGGCCGTCGTGCGCCGTCTCGCCGCGGGTGGCTACCGCGTGGCCATGCTGGCGCGCGATCGCGCGCGCCTCGAGCGCTTCGCCGGCGAGATCGACGGCGCGCACGCCTACCCGTGCGACGTGTGCGACCCGGCGCAGCTCGACGCGACGCTGGCGAAGATCCGCGCCGAGCTCGGCACGCCGTCGGTGCTGGTGCACAACGCGGTGGGCGGCGCGTTCGGCTCGTTCCTCGACGTCGATCCCGCGGTGCTCGAGCAGAACTTCCACGTCAACGTGATGGCGCTGCTGCGCCTCGCCCGTGCGCTCGCGCCGGACCTGGTCGTGGCGGGCAACGGTGCGATCGTCGTCACCGGCAACACCTCGGCGCTGCGCGGCAAGGCGTCGTTCGCGGCGTTCGCGCCGACCAAGGCGGCGCAGCGCATCCTCGCCGAGTCGATCGCGCGCGAGCTCGGGCCGAAGGGCGTGCACGTCGCCTACGTCGTGATCGACGCGGTGATCGACCTCGAGTGGACGCGGCGCATGTTCGCCGGCAAGCCGGACGACTTCTTCACCAAGCCGTCGGCGATCGCCGACGAGATCTGGCACCTGCTGCAGCAGGACCGCTCGGCGTGGTCGTTCAACGTCGAGATCCGTCCGTTCGGAGAAGCCTGGTGACCATCGATCCCGCGTTCGCGCGTCGCGATCGCGTACCGGGGCCACCGCGGGGCGAGCGTCGAGACGTTCTGGTTCGGCGCGGACGGCAAGGTCGTCCGCGCGGCCGCGCACTACGAGCCGTAGCGGGGCGTGCGCTGCGGTGCCGGTCGCGCCGCGGGCTCGCTCCACGCGGGCGTCTCCGGCTGCGGAACGCGCGCGAGGTCGCGCAGGTAGCGGCGCTGCTTGATACCGTAGCGCACGCTCGCGTCGAGCTCCTCGAGGACGACCCGCCAGCGGCTCTTGACGGGCTGGTCGTGCGGCACGACGCCGTCGAGCACGCGCGTCCACGCGGCGTCGCGCTCGTAGCCGAGCTCGACCAGGACGTCGATCATGCGCGGGTGGCGCAGCAATTCCGCCTTGACGCGCGGCAGGTGCCGGCGCCAGCGCGCGTTGCGGTTCGCGTCGAGCGCGCGCACGCCGCCCATCGCGATCTCGGCGGGCGTCGTGGGCTGCGCGTGGCGCGCGAACTCCGAGAACGCGTGCCGGCGGACGAGGAACGGAAAGCGCGCAGCGACGTCCGCCTGTACGGCGTCGGGGTCTGACACCAGGCGCTCGTACCCGACCTCGAGGTAGCGCGGGTGGCCGGCGAGCGCGCGTGCGGCGTCGATGCAGCGCTCCCAGCGGTCGTACGAGATCCGGTAGCGGCCCTCGTCGGCGATCTCGCTGGTGATGACGGCGCGTGGGTCACGGTGCACGCAGATCAGGAACAGGTGCGGGTCGGCGCGCAGCAGCGGGGCGACGCGCTTGACGTCCATCGGCTTCTTGCTCGCGTAGACGGGGGACGTCCGCGGTGCCGGACGGAAGATCGACAGCTCGTGCTCGTCGTGGCCGACGTCGGCGAAGCAGGTGGCGATCAGCTCGGCGACGAGCGTGGTGCCGCTCCGCGGGCAGCCCACCACGTGCACGCGCCGGACGGTCCCGGTGCCCGTCCCGGCCGCGGTCGCCGGAGAGTCTTCCTGTCCGTCCCAAACGCTCACGCCGAGCCGTGGCCTAGCACGAAAAGCCGCGGATTGCCTGGGTGTTGCCCCGGCCGACCCACCGGTCGGTCGGTAGTTGCGTGCCGGGTGCCAATTTGGTCTGCTGACGCCGCGCGACCCCGCCCGGGGCGCGTGATTCCCCAACCCGGAACGCAGGAAAGAAGGAGCGCCAGCATGGGTCGCAAGGTGTACGTCGTCGGCGTCGGCATGACCAAGTTCGAGAAGCCCGGATCGAAGAACTGGGACTACCCGGACATGGCGAAGGAAGCGGGCGAGAAGGCTCTCGCGGACGCGGGCATCGCCTACGACCTGATCGAGCAGGCGTGCGTCGGCTACTGCTACGGAGACTCCACCTGCGGCCAGCGCGCCGTCTACACGCTCGGCCTCACCGGCATCCCGATCTACAACGTCAACAACAACTGCTCGACGGGATCGACCGCGCTCTACATGGCGAAGCAGTTCATCGAGGGCGGCATCGCCGACTGCGTGCTGGGACTCGGCTTCGAGAAGATGGAGAAGGGCTCGCTGGGCGTCAAGTTCAACGATCGCACCAACCCGATGGACCAGCAGTTCATGCTGATGAACGAGCTGCGCGGCGTCGGCGCCGCACCCATCGCGCCGCAGTTCTTCGGCAACGCCGGCCGCGAGCACATGGAGAAGTACGGCACGACTCCCGAGCACTTCGCGAAGATCGGCTACAAGAACCACAAGCACTCGGTGAACAACCCGTACTCGCAGTTCCAGGACGAGTACTCGCTCGAGCAGATCAAGGCGGCGCCGATGGTGTGGGAGCCGCTCACCAAGCTGCAGTGCTGCCCGACGTCGGACGGCGCCGGCGCGGCGATCCTCGCGAGCGAGGAGTTCGTGAAGAAGCACGGTCTCGAGAAGAACGCCGTCCAGATCCTCGGCATGGCGATGACCACCGACTTCCAGACGACCTTCTCCGAGAAGAGCTCGATGAAGCTGGTCGGCTACGACATGACGAAGGCCGCCGCGCGCCGCGTGTACGAGCAGTCGGGCGTCGGGCCCGAGAACGTCGACGTGGTCGAGCTGCACGACTGCTTCTCGGCGAACGAGCTGATCACGTACGAGGCGCTGGGCCTCTGCGGCGAGGGCAAGGCCGGCGAGTTCATCGACTCGGGTGCCAACACCTACGGCGGCAAGGTCGTGGTCAATCCGTCGGGCGGCCTGATCTCGAAGGGCCATCCGCTCGGCGCGACCGGTCTCGCGCAGTGCGCGGAGCTGAACTGGCAGGTGCGCGGGCAGGCGGACAAGCGTCAGGTGAAGGACGCGAAGATCGCGCTGCAGCACAACCTCGGTCTCGGCGGTGCGGCGGTGGTGACGATGTACCGCAAGGCACAGCTCGGCTGAGCGGACGCTCCACGTTAGGCGGGTGCGCGGCGGTGGTCGCGCACCCGCCGACGTACGCGAGCTGCGGGGTGCCAGGGCGAAGAGACCGCATGAGCAAGGCCTTCACGAAGGAGTCCGACGGTGCGGACGACGACCTCGACCGGGACGACGACGCGGGCGTTCCCGGCGGGTTCACGAACTACATCACGCCCGCCGGCCAGAGGCGCCTCGCCGACGAGCTGGAGCGACTCTGGAAGGTCGATCGGCCGAAGCTGGTCGAGACCATCGCCTGGGCCGCCGGCAACGGCGATCGCTCGGAGAACGGCGACTACATCTACGGCAAGCGCAAGCTGCGCGAGATCGACCGCCGCATCCGCTTCCTCGGCAAGCGGCTCGACAGCGCCGTCGTGGTCGACAACGCCGGGCGGAGCCACGAGCAGGTCTTCTTCGGCGCCACCGTCACCGTCCTCGACGAGCATGGCAACGAGCGCGCCGTGAGCATCGTCGGCGTGGACGAGCTCGACCCCGGCCGCGGCCGCGTGTCGTGGGTCTCGCCGATCGCCACCGCGCTGCTCAAGGCGAGCGTCGGCGACGTCGTTGCGTTGAAGACGCCGCGCGGCAGCGAGGAGCTCGAGATCGTGGACATCCGGTACGACCCGCTGCCGTGACGGCCCCGCGGCGCGCGCCACCGGACGTGGCTACGTCTCGGTCGCGCGCCTTGCCGGCGGGGTGCCGCGACGCCCGGCCGTGGCGGATGTCCTGGTGGCGGGACGACAGCGAAATCGGCGGTCGTCGTGCGATGACCCGGTCGCGCGCCGCGGCCAGCAGCGCTTCGGCGCGCGCGCGGATGGCGTCGTCGGCCTCCGCCGACAGACGGGCGAGCGCCGCGGCCGCACGCTCCGGGTCGAGGTCCAGCAGTCGCTCGGCGGCGCGCAGCCGGACCGGTGCCGGGTCCGCACCGCGCGACACGGCGTCGAGGTCCGCGGTCTCGTCGGCTCCGTCGCCCTGCGCGACGAGACGATCCAGGGAGGCGATCCGGCGCAGGAGGTGCTGCCGCTCCGTCTCGGGATCGACGCTCGCCGACGAGTGCCAGCCCGTGTCGCCGCTCGCGAGCACGTGCACCTCGACGGAACGACCGAGCAGCAGCATGTAGCTGCGCTCGCGCAGCAGACGCGCGAGCGCTTCTGCGACGGTAGAACCTGCGAGATCGGCGTGCACCGCACCCTCGGGCGCCGCGCCGTGCCACACCAGCCGGCCGCCGGCCGCGCGCGCGACCATCGCCACCGCGTCGTCGACCCGGCTCGCCCGGACTTCGCCGGCGAGCCGGCCGTCCTCGAGCACCAGGTCCGTCGCCGCGGCCGCCGCACCCGCGATCGACAGTACGGCGACGGCGAGGGCTCCCTGGGGGAGCCCCCGCCTTCGTACGCGACCTATCCTCTTCGGTGCGCGTCTCATGTCAGAGCGAGAAGGTCACGTCGCCGTTGTTCTGCACGGTCACGTTCGGACGGATGGGCGTGGCGGTGCCGAACGAGATCCGGGTCAGGCCCGCAGCGAGCCCGGCCTCGATCGCCGGCACGCCGAGCAGCGCCTCGACCAGATCCTCGGCGACGTCGACCAGCTGGTTCAGCTTCGTCTCGACGAAGTCCACCGCCTCGCGCAGGCCGGGGACGGGGAGCGACGGCAGATCGATACGCGGGAACGTGTCGACGTCGACCGACGCACCGCCGACGGCGAAATCCAACATTCCGTCGTCGCATGTGATGGTCACGTCGAAGTCGACGTCCACCGCCGGGTTCGGCAACGGCACCGGCGTGAACCGCTCGATGAAGCCGATCGCGCTCGAGACGCCCGACAGGAACGGCCGCGAGGCGATCGCGTTGCGCGTGTCCTCTTCGAGGTCGAGATCGAGGTGCAGCGTGTTCGCGTCGTCACGCGTGGCCTCGACGAAGCGCGGGCCCTTCCGCTGCCCCCAGCGAACGATCTGGCCCGAGATGCGCGTGCCGGCGAGCGCCTCGATGCGGCTCTCCATCTCGGCGCGCGCCAGCACGAACGGCGGAAAGGGCGGGGTGTAGGTCGCCCAGGTCTGGCTCGCACGCAGCGTGGCGCCGGTGATCGTGCGCGCGCGCGACGCACCGCTGCCGTCGAGGAAGAGGCGGCCGGCTCCCGTGGCGGGGAATGTCTGCGTGAAGATCAGCGCGCCGTTCAGCCGCAGGTCGAGCCGGCAGATGCTCAGCCCGTTGCTGCCGGTCTTCGAGATCCGCAGCCGCGTCACGTCGGACACCGTCGCGACCCCGTTCCGCACGAGGTCGTAGGTGAAGGTGTCGTTGCGCTCGAAGTCGTTGCGCCCATAGTCGAGCGCGGTCGAGTTGCTCCCGTTCAGGCTCGCGAAGACGGGGTCGTTCGTTTGCGCGTTGGTGACGTCGCAGGTGCGGACCGTCAGCTGCGCACGGAAGATCGGCATCGTCTCCGGCGGCGCGGCCTGCGCCTCCCGCACGCCCGGAAAGCATGCGCCGGCGATGACTCCGGCGAGACTGGCGATGCGCAATGCGCAGCGCGCGGGGTGCAACCGACCGAACCGACTCTCCTTGGGCGACATGGCTCCTTTTCCTTCCAGTGTCCGGGCGGCCCGCCACCACGGCGGGCCGCTTCCGAACTTTGGCTAGACGGCAACGCGAGCGACATGCCATCCGCGCCGGGAGCCGCGAATGCGGAGAGCCTGCCTGCGCACCCACCGCGTGCAGGCATCGGCGGGTGCGGATTGACTCCCGCCGTTGCCAGCGTGCGCTGGACGGTGACGATACGCGGGCTTGCGCGGCGCGCCGCGCGATACCCACGTCCTGCCCACGCCGGCGTCGGCGACCTGATCGGAAACCGCGTGTGCGAGGCGGGACCGTGGAGCGGGGTCTGGACCCCGCTCGTCTTGGTCGTCGACACGCTCCACCCGGCGATCGACGTGACCGCCTTCGCGATGTGGGCTCTTCGGGGGGTCGTGTGGGCGGACACCGACGGTGATCGCGATGCGCACGGCGATGTTGGCGCGGCGTGCACCGGATCGGCTCACGAGCCGTTCGTCGTTGCCGAGCCCGCTGCGCCGAGCAGCGCCTGCACCGCGAGGTGGGCGTCGAGCCGCGTGCCGTCCCGGCGTGGGAAGGCCGTCGTCGCCTCGATCGCGACGCCGCGAGCCGCGTGCGCCGCGCGGAGTGCGGCGAGTACGTCCGGGTTTGCGGCGGCACCGCTGGCGCCGCCGCTGTGCGAGTCGTTCCGGAGCGATGACCGCAGCGGCTCGTCCGCGAGCGGCACGGGCTGACCGTCGCGACGGAAGAATCGCGGCCCGCCGTCGCGCGCGACCACCACGCGGTAGGCGTGCTCGTGCACGAAGCGGTGGTGCCTGCGGCAGAGCGAGAGCAGGTTCGAGAGGCTCGTGGCACCGCCGTCGATCCAGCCGACGACGTGGTGCGCGTCGGTGAGGCGGTTCGTGCAGCCGGGAAAGCGGCAGCCGTCGTCGCGCAGGCGGAGCGCGCGGCGCAGCCGAGGCGAGATGCGGCGCGTGCGGCGTGACGGGAGGCTCTCCGCGTCGGACGCTGCGCGAGCGTCGCGGGCATCGTCGACGAGTACGACGCGCGTGTCGCAGGCGAGACGCCGCGCGGTCGCGAGCGCGAGCGGCGTACCGTCGGCGAGCGTGGCGTGCGGTCCGAGCTTCGCTGCGTCGGGGGCGTGCGGTCCGAGCTTCGCTGCGTCGGGGGCGTGCGGTCCGAGCTTCGCTGCGTCGGGGGCGTGCGGGTCGTCGCGTCGGTCGTCCTTGCCGTCCGTGCCCGCCGCGAGCGCCGCGTGATCGACGTGCACGACCAACTCGACCGGCAGTCCCGCCGCGTCGTGACCGTCCTCGTGGACGGCGACGGAGGCGAGCGACGATTCCGCGACGGCGACCAGCGCGTCGGCGCGCGACAGCGCCGGCGGCGGCTCGTAGTGCTGCCCCTGGCCGGCTCGTCGCGCGGGCGGCGACGTTTCCGCGGAAGTGTCCGCCGGTTCCTCCGCCGTGCGGGACCGGGCGGTACGTCCGCCTTCCGCGGAAACGCCGCCGGCATCGGCACCGCGCGACGCCCCCGAACGCGACGCACGGCGCCGCGCCACGTCGAGCGCCTGCAGCACGACCGCCGCCTCCTCCGGGCGGAGCCGCGCCTCGATGCGGACCATGCCGTCGTCCGTGTCCCGCACCCGGACGAAGCGCGCGCTCTCCTCGTCCGCGAGGCTCGGCGGCGGTCCGACTCCCGCGTCGCCGACGACGCGACGGTAGCCGCGTCAGATGCGCTCGAGCTGCGACGCGGTCGCGTGCGTCGCCATCTCGAGCAGCGTCGCCTCGGTGGCGGCCCTCGCGACGCGGGTGATCGCGCGCACCTTCGAGTAGCTGATCGCTCCGCGCCGGAGCGCGTCGTCGACCCGCGGCAGCGTCGCGAGCGCGCGCGCCACGCGGACGCGCTCGCGCGCGGCACCGAGGTCGAGGCCGATCCGCCAGTTGAGCCAGTGGGCGCAGCTCAGCGCACCGTGCGTCGCCCAGCCGCTGCCCTCGTCGAAGCGGCGGATCAGGGTCAGCAGCCGGTGCTCGGCGGCGTCGATGTGGGACGCGACCTCGGCGATCTCGTCCGCGAGCCGGTCGACTTCGGCGGGTGCGAGCGGCGAAGCGAGATGCTCGAGCGCTGCGGGATCGATGCCGGGTATCAGGATCATGTCGAGCGTGTACCACCGCTGTTTCGAGGGGGTCTGCGACGGCTCGTGCGCGGCGATCTCTGCGCGCGAGGGGCGAGGCGGCTCTGCGCGTCGCGCGTGCGGTGGCGGGCTTCGCAGGCGCGGGGCGGAGGCGTCTCGGCGGTCCGATCGCGATGGCCGGGTGGCCCTCGCGAAATCCGTCAAGGGCTGCACGCACCAAGCATGCTGCCCGACCCCGAAAGGCCGCGTGGCGAGATCGTCGCCGCCTTCGTCCAGCGCGTGGCGACCGTAGGGCAATCGCGGTGGCCTCGGCGATCGCATCGCGGAATCAGGAAGACCTTCCGCACCGGGTCGACGGCGCTCTGCTTCGCGACGTCGCTGCCGGCCGTCGCCTCGAAGTCGCGTGTCCAAGGCTCGGCCTCGATCGCCGCCCGCGTATCGGTCAGGATCCGCCCGCGCTCGCGATTCGCCACGCGACCGGCGTCGAGCGGCGGTCGAGGATGCTCGCGCCGGCGGCGAGCGTGCCGGCGACGCCGACCACGGTGCTCTCCTCGTCGCCGTCGAGCGGGCGGAGCTGCGCGTGGACCGTCCACGTCGTGTCGCCGGTCCGGCGCCACACGACGGCCTCGCTGCGCGCCCCGGCGTAGACGCAGGAGCCCGACACGTACGGATCGCTGGCCGCCGTCGCCCGGGTGCAGCGGAGCGCGCCGTCGGGAGCCGGCAGCTCCTGCGGGGTGAAGGCGCCGTCACGCTCGATCCAGGCCACCGCGTGCGACGGTCCGTCGTCCGAGTCGCTCCAGCCGACGATCACGTCGCCGTCGCTGCCGAGCGCGCCACCGCGCGTGCCGCCGCCGAGCAGCGGCAGGGCTTCCAGCCGGAAGGCGCCGTCGCTCTCGGTCCACAGCACCGGCAGCTCGGGGTCGACTCCGGCGCCGACGATGCGTCCGGTCGCGTCGCCATGCGTGGGTACCGGGCCGACGACGAATCCTCCGGCGGGCAGCCGCTCCCAGAAGGCGCCCGGCTCGCGCCAGAGCACGGGAATGCGCGGCGACTCGGTCGCATCGAGCGTGCCGAGGAAGCGCGCGGGCGGCGCGACGCGCACCTCCTCGCTGAACTGCGTCAAGCCAAAGCCCAGCAGCCACGGGCTCTCGCCCGCCGGCCCGGCCGCGTACTGGAACGGCGCGACGAAGCCGCTCGGCGTGAGTCCCGTCCCGTAGGCGTAGACCCAGTCCGACTCGCCGACCGCGACCGGCTCTCCCTGCTGCTGGCAGGCCGGATCGGGCTCGGGCAACCATCGGCAGCCGACCACCGGCAACGGTCCGGCGTCGGGACCTGCGTCCGGCGGCAGCATGACCACACCCTGGCCGATCACGCCGGGCGCCGACCGATAGATCGCGATCCACTCGCGCCGGTTGACGCTGGTCACCATGCCGTCCGCGTCGAGGCGCATCGCCGCAACCGGTCCGGCGGTCGGCGTGGGCGTCGGCTGCGACCGCGACGACGAGCCGCCGCCGCACGCGGCGGTGAGCAGCAGCGCGACCCCGAGCGTCGCAGCCGGCGCGCGGCGCGATGCGCATCCCGCGTGGCGTTCCTGCTCATGATCCCCCCGGGCCGTCACGGCAAGCGCCGCGCCGCCGCGGATGAAGCCTGTCCGCGCAAGTACGACGACGACCCGACGGCGGGGTCTCTGCTGATGTCGCTCACGCTCGCGACGTCGCTTTCGATCTGCGGCGCGAGCAGCGTCTCGACGCGCACGACGCCGGTGTCCGGCTCTTGCCTGCCGTGCGTCGAGCGGGCGTGCACCACCGTCACGCCGCGAAGCCACGTCGGCTCTCCGGTTCCGTCAAGATCGCTCGTGACGGCCGCGCGGGGCAGCGCTGCCGATCGATGCAGCGACCGGCGCCGTGTACGGACACCGGAGCTCGCTGCCGCTGCCGCTGCCGCCGGGTGGCGGCAGCGCGTAGACTCGGGGCCTGGCACCGCCTGCGATCCGTAGACTCGGGGCCTGGCACCGCCTGCGATCCGTAGACTCGGGGCCTGGCACCGCCTGCGATCCGTAGACTCGGGGCCTGGCACCGCCTGCGATCCGTAGACTCGGTGCGTCGCACCGCCTGCGATCCCTCCGCGGAGGTCGCGCTGCGCGACGGCAAGCGCCCAGACCGACCCGACCCGGCTCGCCCGTCCGCGACGGACGACATCCGGTGCGTCACCGCCGCGCCGTCCGGCAACCACGATTGACACCGGCGCCCGCGCACCGCGCCCGGCGCGACGGGCATCCGTGGCTCTGCGCGGCACCCATCCGCTGGCACACGCCGTGCAAAGCAGCACGTCACCGGCGCAGGCACGTGCGGCCCGAGAGCCAGCCGCGAACAGGCTGGCGATGGAGGAGCCGAAGATGGCACCGACGACCCGGAGCGCCGCACGGCGCAGGATGACCCGACGCGTGGCGACGGCCGCAGCCCTGACCCTGCTGATCGGCGCCGAGCCGGCTCGCGCCGGCGGCCTGCTCGAGGAGCCCTGCTTCGCGACCTGCGGGCAGTACAGGTGGTACCTCGCGAAGTCGGCCGAGGTGCGCGACAACGCCACCTGCTGCCTCGCCCTCATCCGGCAGGCGAAGATCGCGGAGGAGCGCGCGCTCGAGCTGTACGAGGCGGCGCGCGATCCGGGCAACACCAGCGCCGAAACGAGCGACCTCGTGCGCGAGGCGAACCGCATGATCGGCAAGCGCGGGCGCCTGATCCGCAAGTTCATCGACTGTGTCAACGGCGTGATCCGCGCGCTCGCCCTGCAGAAGCGCGGCTTCGACCCGCTCGTGGAATACGCCACCGCCTGTGGTGTCAGCCTCGAGTGCGAGGAGCTGCCGTGAGCACCCGCGGCAACGTCAGGGGGAGATCGACCAAGTTCCGCAACGTCATGCTGAGCGTGCTCGCGACCACCGTGCTGGCGCTGGGCAGTCCGACCGCGGTTTGCGCGCAGTCGCCCCCGCCCCCGGTGGCGGGCGGCATCTACGACTCGTTCGGCCGAGAGCCGGGGTCCGACAACAGGCTGCCGCCGAACGATCGCAGCCTCAAGATCGAGGCGCTCGGGCTCGGCGGGCTGCGCATCAGCATCTCCGACGGCAAAGGGGTGTTCGAGGGCTCGCAGTTCCTGGTCCGCAAGTGGCGGCGTCAGCTACGACGGGCGCCTCGCGAGCTACTACCAGAACTTCGAGACGGTGCCGGCCCGCAAGGGCATACCGGCGGAGGAGGTCACCTTCGTCTTCCGCATCAACGACCCGATAGAAGACTGCGACCTGTACTTCCGGCAGCCCGGCGGCCCGCTGCGGAGCGAGGTGATCAAGCGCCGCTGATGCGCGGCGCGGCGCGCGCGCCGTCGAAGTCGCCGTTGTCGAGCACGAGATCCGACGGCTTCGCGTCGCCCGGAGGTAGCAGCAGCCGCGTGCGCCGGGAGCTCGGTCGCTGCGGGCCGCCGCGCGTCCGTGAAAACGCGTCCGCGTCGGTTTGCTCGACCGGCTGCACCACGTTCTCTTGCGCGACGCGCGCGCGGCCGCGAAGATAAGGGCCTCGATGCACTCGCCGGGCCGATCCACGAGCAACCTGCGCGTCGCCGTGGCGGCCTTCTGGGGCGTCCACGCTGCGTGCCTGCTCGCGTTCTACACCGGCGTCACGTGGTCCGCCTTCCTGGTCTGCGTGACGCTTTACTGGCTGTGCATGTTCGGCATCACCGCCGGCTACCACCGCTACTTCGCGCACCGGAGCTTCAAGACGGGGCGGGTCTTCCAGTTCGTGCTGGCGCTGCTGGGCACCTTGTCGGTCCAGAAGGGAGTGCTCTGGTGGGCGGCGAACCACCGGGTGCACCACCGGTTCTCCGACCAGGAGGGGGACGTGCACTCGCCGGTGCAGAGGGGCTTCTGGTGGTCGCACGTCGGGTGGATCCTGGTCGAGGACCACGAGGCGACCCTGGTCGATCGCATTCCCGACATGGCCGGGTACCCGGAGCTGCGCTGGCTGAACGAGCACTTCCTGGTGCCGCCGGTGACGATGGCGGTGGCTCTTCTGCTGACCGGCGGCCTCACCTGGCTGGTGTGGGGCTTCTTCGTCTGCATCACGCTGGTGTGGCACTCGACGTTCGCCATCAACTCGATCGCCCACACCTTCGGCAGTCGCCGCTACGCCACCCCCGACCAGAGCCGCAACAACTTCTGGCTCGCGCTGCTCACCATGGGCGAGGGCTGGCACAACAACCACCACCGCTACATGAGCTCGGTACGCCAGGGCTTCTTCTGGTGGGAGATCGACGCGAGCTACTACGTGCTGGTGGTGCTGTCCTGGCTGGGCGTCGTCTGGGACCTGCGCCAGCCGCCGCGGCACGTGGTCGACGGCGAGTCGGGCGACACGGCTGCGCGCGCTGCGTGAGGCGCGCCACCGCCTGATCGCTGGAGAAGGAAGCCGGCGCCGGGCGCGATCAGGACCCGCGTGGATGAACGCGGCCGCACGCTCCACGCGCGCCGCACGACGCGAGCCGACTCGCGGATTCTCGTGGTCGACGGCGATCGGCCGCAGCGTGTAGCATGGAATCACGATGTCGGTCGGGCGGTCGCTCCTCGGGCTCCTGGTGGTGGCCCTCATCGGTGCGGCGTGCTGGCCTGCCGGTCGCGACCGCACGGCCCCGGTCCCGCGCAACGTCATCCTGATCTCGATCGACACGTTGCGGGCGGATCACCTGGGAACGTACGGGTATTCGCGGGACACGAGCCCGGCGATCGACGCGTTCGCGCGGCGTTCGGTCCTCTTCGAGCGCGCGGTGACCCAGGGCGAGAGCACGCTGCCGGGGCACGGCGCGATGCTGACCTCGCGCTACTACGGCTCGTACCACTCGTCGCCGGTCCAGGGCGGTCCGCCGCTCGAGGTCGATACGCTGGCGGAGATCCTCGGGGGACAGGGCTTCGCGACCTGGGGGTTCGTCGATGGCGGGCGCATGCGGCGCGTGTTCGGTTTCGATCAGGGGTTCGACCACTACGAGGACGAGCGCGTCAAGATCAAGAGGTTCCTGCAGAAGGTCGAGGCGTGGCTCGACGGGCACCAGGCCGAGCGCTTCTTCCTGTTCGTCCACTGCTACGACGTCCACACGCCGTACACCGCACCCGACCCCTTCGGCGGGAGCTTCGTCGACCCCCAGTATCGCGGGACCTTCCGGCCGAACGCGGCGAACTTCGATGCCGTCGAGAGCGGTCGGCTGTCGTTCGGTCCGGACGACCTGCGCTTCGCCATCGCGCGCTACGACGGCGGCATCCGTCACACCGACCACCACATCGGCGGGTTTCTCGAGCGCCTGGAGAAACGCGGCTTGATGGACTCGAGCGTCGTCATCCTCACGTCGGACCACGGCGAGGAGTTCCAGGAGCACGGTGGCTTCCAGCACAAGAAGATCTTCCGCTACCCGAACCTGCACGTTCCGCTGATCGTGCACGCGCCGGGGCGCTCGCCGCGCCGGGTGGCGGACCCGGTCGAGCTCGTCGACGTCGTGCCGACGGTCCTCGATCTGCTCGGCCTGCCACCGCACCCCGGCGCGATGGGCCGAAGCCTGGCGAGCATCGTCGACGGTGGCACCGACGAGGGCCTCGCCGGCCGCGTCGCCTTCGCCGAGGGAACGATGCCGGGGTCGGGCTGGCGTACGGTGGTGTCGCGTCGGCACCAGCTGCTCCACGACGTGCAGCGCGACGAGTCGCACCTCTACGATCTCGAAGCGGATCCGACCGAGCAGGTCGACATCGCGGCCCAGCAGCCGGCGCTCGTCGGGCAGCTCCTGACGGTGCTGCGCGAGCGGCTGGCGGAGAACGAACGGCGCAATCCGGGCAGACCTGCGGAGCAGCGGCCGATCGACGAGGAGACGCGGCGGCAGCTCCGTGCGCTGGGCTACGTCGACGAGTGAGGTGCTGTCGGGCTCGTTCGCGACCGGTTTGAGGACGGGTCCCCGGTCGCCTAAGGATCGCGACCGATGACGGCCGGAGATCCAGCAGACCAGCCACGCCTCCTCGGGCGCGGCTCGGAGCGCATCCTCCGTGCCTGCATGACCGCCATCCGCCCGCGCGGGTCGGGCTTCGACCAGCCGGTCGACGACGACGTCCTCCTCGGGGTCGACCGCTATCTGTCGAGCCTGCCGCCGCTGCTCCGCGTCGGCATGCCGCTCGGCATGCGTCTCCTCGAGTACGGGCCGCCTTTGTTCGCGAAGCCGCGGCGCTGGACGACGTTCTCGCGTCTGCCGCGCGAAGAGCAGCTCGCCTACTTCTCCGGCTGGCTGCACGCCGGGGGCCTGCGCGGCAACCTGGCGCTCGGCCTGCGGACGGTGATCTACCTGGTGTTCTACCAGCACCCGCAGGTCCTGGCGTCTCTCGGCGTCGACTGGGAAGGGCGCGCGCGCGACCTCGTGCAGGAACGCGCGGCCCTGCTCGCGCAGCGAGCGCAGGCGGGCCCGGCGTCCGGGCGCCGGGGCGACGATGCTTGACGGGGGCGGGCGAGCCCTGGCTCTGCCCGCGATTCCCTATCCCAACGTCGAGCGTGGCTCGGCGGTGCGCCGGGACAGCGTCTACGCGGCAGACGTCATCGTCGTCGGCACGGGCGCCGGCGGGGCGACCACCGCCGCGGCACTCGCCGCGATGGGCCACGACGTCCTGATGGTCGAGGAGGGCGACCTGCACCGGACGGAGAGCTTCACGACCGATCCGCCGACGATGCTCCGGCGTCTCTACCGCGACGCCGGCACGAGCCTCATCTTCGGCACGCCGCCGATCCTGTTCGCGGAGGGCAAGTGCGTCGGCGGGTCCACGGTGATCAACGGTGGCATGTGCTGGCGGACACCGGACTTCGTGCTCGATCGCTGGGACCGGGAGCACCGCATCCCGGACGTGTCGCCGCGCGCGATGCAGCCCTGGTTCGAGGCGGCGGAGCGCATCCTGCACGTGGAGTCGAACGACGAGCGCACGTGGGGGCGCCACTCGCGCTCGTTTGCGGACGGAGCCGCGAAGCTGGGCTGGCCGACCAGGGTCAACCCGCGCAACATGGACCGCTGCGTCGGCCTCAACAACTGCGCGCTCGGCTGCCCGACGGGTGCGAAGCAGTCGATGCTGGTCACCGAGGTGCCGCGCGCCCTGCGGCACGGCGCCCGGCTCCTCGCGCAGGCCCGCGTCGAGAAGATCCTGTTCTCGGGTTCGCGGGCGATCGGCGTGCGCGGCCACCTGGTCGGCGACAACGACCGGCCCACGTACCGCTTCGAGGCTCGTGCCCCGCTCGTCGTTCTCGCCGCCGGCGCGCGCCACACGCCGGGCCTGATGATGCGGAGCCGGCTGCGCTCCGCGGCGCTGGGGCGAAACCTCCGCACCCACCCCAATGCGAAGGTCGTCGGCGTGTTCGACGAGCCGCTCGACCCGTGGATCGGCGCGCACCAGACGCACCAGATCCACCACTTCCTCGAGGACGGCATCCTGATGGCGTGCGCCGCGGTGCCGCCCGGCATCCTCGCCATGGGCACGCCGGGACTCGCGGCCGAGCACGCGGCGCGCATGCGGCGATACAACCACCTGATGACCGCCGCGACGCTGGTCGAGGACACCGGCGAGGGCCGCGTCCGGCTGGGCCCGGACCGTCAGCCGGTGATGAGCTTCCGGCTGTCGAGCCAGGACGTCGAGACCATCCACCGCGGCGTCGCGCTGACGGCGCAGGTGCTGTTCTCGGCCGGCGCGCGATCGGTGTGGCTGCCGTTCGCCCACCTGCCCGAGATCCACTCGGTCGACGAGCTGGCGAAGATCGAGACGCTGCTGCGCAAGCCGGGCAAGATCGAGCTCATGACGGTGCACATCATGGGCAGCGCCCGGATGTCGCGCGACGGTGGCGACGGCGTCGTCGACCCGAGTGGCCTCGTGCACGGCGTGACGGGTCTCGCCGTGGCCGACGCGAGCCTCTTCCCGTCGTCGATCGGCGTCAATCCGCAGGAGACGATCGTGGCGCTGGCGCTGCGCAATGCCGAGCGGATCGCCGCGACGCTGACCAGACCGAAGGCGCTGCGCGCGCAGGCGGCGAGCTCCGTGCCGGCGGCCGAGCGCGTGCCGGCGACGGCGTCGGGAGTCGGGCGATGACCTTCGAGGAGCTCACCCGCTACGGCAACGCGGAGCTCGACGAGGTCCATCGCGCGGGACGAGCGCCGCTCCTCGCCGACCTGGCCGGCCGGGAATACTGCGGCTGGAACCGTCCCGCACACTTCTCGCTGATCGGCATCCGCAAGTTCGTCAAAGGCTTCTTCGTTCCGGAGCAGACCGATCCCGAGCGCGCGGACGAGATCGAGGGCTTCAACATCCCGGCGATCCAGAACGGCCTCGATGGAGAGTGGCTCGCCAAGCACGACGACGACCGGCCGAAGCGCTTCGGCTTCTACATCACCCGCCCGCTGCGACCCGGCGAGCGCGGCGGAAGATTCGAGAACAGCCTGCTGCTCGACTACGCCGCGAGCCGGCGCAACGCGACGCTCGATCCGAGCCGCTTCATCCGCGACTTCGTCGTCCAGGTGAGGCCGGGCGACGACCGGCTTCTCCTCGGCAAGGCCATGCTGGCGCTCGCGCCCGGACGGCTGGTGTTCTCGAACTTCTTTCTGCTGCGCTTGCGGCGCCGCCACGACTGGCGAGGCTGATCCCCGCGCCGCGCGTCAAGCAAGGCCGAGCTTGCGCGCCAGGTCGTCGACGCTCGCGAGCAGCTTCTGGTCGTCGGGTACGCGGCCGTCCGGGGTGACGCGATCGACGACCTCGGGCAGGACCTCGGCCAGACCACGCGCGGCGTCCTGCTCGGAGACTCCGGCGTGCCGCGCGATCTGCGCGAGCGCATCGCGTCCGAACACGCGGTCGAGCGCATCGGCCGGCATCGGACTGTTGGCGCCGCGGCCGACCCAGGAATCCGCCTCCGCACCGAAGCCCGCGCGCTGGAACTGCTCGAGCAGCGCGCCCAGCCCGCCGCCGGGGCTGCGACCGGCGCCGCCCGCGCCGCCGAGCACCTGCGCGAGCACGTCGCCGAG
>Ga0194131_10002926_pt1 | contig 27556 bp, 22 predicted proteins | sample TA2KigO120mmetaG_FD_148631 | JGI IMG/M metagenome (GOLD analysis project Ga0194131, IMG submission 148631) | Freshwater microbial communities from Lake Tanganyika, Tanzania - TA2015053 Kigoma Offshore 120m | ecosystem: Environmental > Aquatic > Freshwater > Lake | place: Tanzania: Lake... | reverse complement strand
AACTTCGCCTGCGGAGGAATTCCAGCAGGTCGTCCACGCAGCGCTCGGCGTAGCCGTCGCAGATGTCTTTACCAATAGCGGCTCGTGGGGCGACATAAGCTGCATTGTGCGCCGTCAAACCGGGACCGGGGAGCGCGAGAATGGCCAAATCGTGCGGTGCAACGCAGCCTGGGGTGGATAGATTTTCCTATCCGTGGGGGTTTGTGTGTGAGGCGGGAGCTCGGAGGGGTAGCTCATGCCCTCCTCTTCCACCAGAGAGCCCAGTCGGGTCAGTCTCTTCACGAGCCGCACGATGATCTTCTCGATCAGCCCCTGCAGCTCCCCGCCGTTGGGCGCACGCGCTTCCCGGTTCGCCCCCGGTGCGCCGGCCGTTTCGTGGAGCTTCTAGCCATGATTTCGAAGCCGACGTCGATGACGGTCTGCTCGGGCATCTCACCCTGGATGCGCGCGAGCAGCAGCCGCGAGGCCGTGCGCCCCATTTCGTAGCGGTCGAATCGAACCGAGCTGAGCGTCGGCACGAACTCCTGGGCGAGCTCCACGTCGTCGTACCCGGCGATCCCGATATCTTCCGGAACGCGGATTCCGCGCCGCTTCGCTTCGAGAGCGCAGCCGATCGCCTGCAGGTCGCTAGTGCAAAAGACGGCCTCCAGGTCGGGGCGGCGGGCGAGCAGTTCCACGAAGGCGCTCGCGCTGCTCGCCGGGCTGAACGTCGCCTCCGCGATCAGCGCCGGATCGGAGTCCAGGCCCAGGTCCGCCACCGCCTGCCGATAACCCTTGAGGCGCTCCTGGAGAAGCTGGTTGCTCGCGACGTTCGCGGACAGAAACGCGACTCGGCGGTAGCCGAAGCGCGCCAAGTGCTTCACCATCGCGTAGCTGGCGGCCTCGTTCGAATAGCCCACCGCCATGTCGATCAGTCGACCCGAGATGACGGGAATCTCGACCACCGGAATCCCGGCCTGTGCGATCAGGCGCCGTGTGCGCTCTGCGTGCTGCGTCCCAGTGAGCGCCAGCGCCGCGATCCGCTGACCCAGGAAGGCCATCACATGCTGCAACTCGGCCTCGGTGGAGTTCCCGCTCAGGCCGAGAAGGAGGTTGTAGCCCGCGGGCAGCAACACATCGGTCATGCCTTGGACCCGCTCGGCGAAGGCCGGATTCGTGATCGACGGTAGCACCACGCCGATCGATTTCGACTTGTTCGAGGCGAGGCCGCCCGCGAGCCGGTTCGGCACGTAGCCGACTCGTTCGACCGCCTTCCTGACCGCCGCGCGCGTCAACTCGGAGACCGCCTCCGGCTTGTTGAGCGTACGGGACACGGTGATCGGCGATACACCGGCCAGCCGCGCCACGTCCTCGAGCCTGTGCCCGCCGCTGCCGCCACGCTTGCGCCTAGATTTGCCCGCCACCGCCCCTCCGCAGAAGTCTCGCTTCGTTAGACCAGGCCCGGAAGCGGCGCGCTTGTCCTCGCCCCAAGGCGGGTCTCGGGGGGGAATGGTAACGCTATCCTGGATAGCTGGCGACGCCACCGTGCACGCCGGGAGAGCGGGCCTCAGGCAAGAGGAGCCGCACGGCCAGTGAATGCGTTTGCCTTGTTGACGATCCATAAATGATAGCGCTATCATTCACCAGAGGCGGAACCGGTTACACCGTCCGCGAGCCACTCTAGCCAAAGTCCGAGGATCCCACCCAGGAGGAGACCCCAATGAAGAAACTTCCCAATGCCCGGCCGCAATTCGAACTGTCCCCTGACGCCAGCTATACCGAGGGCGCCCCGTCGGCTGGGCCGCGGGCAAATGGGCCCGACCGCGGCCGTCGCAGCTTGCTGGTGGCCGGTTCGGCGGCGTTGGCTTCGAGCGCCCTCGGGCTGCACGCCCCGGCGGTCATCGGCCAGGCCAAGCGGTTCAGCGGCGTGACGCTGAACGTTTCATGCTGGAGCGCCAACTACCCCAGTCTGCTCGCCGATTACGTTCGGGAGTTCACCGAACAGACCGGCGCCAAGGTGAACTACGACACCCCGGGTTTGCAGGTTTATAACCAGCGGGCCGACCTCGAGCTGTCGACCAAGGGCGCCGGGTTCGACGTCCTGAACATCACGTTCATCTTCACCAGCCGGTGGATCGGCAACGGTTGGTTCACTCCGCTGGATCCGTTCATCAACGACCGGAACAAGACCTCTGCGGAGTTCGATTTCGCCGACTTCCTGCCGGGAGCCCTCTCGCCGCTGAAGGACGCCAAGGGCGCCACCTATGGCATTCCCTGGGTCACCGATTCCGGTATGGCGATCGCTGCCCGCTACGACCTCCTCCAGGCGAACGGCCTGGGCATGCCCGATACGTTCGACGAACTTGAGCGCACCGCGGGAATTGTGCACAAGAAGGACGGTGTCGATGGCTTTCTCACCGACAACCACTGGGGGTTTTGGTATATCCCGCTGTTGCAAGGCTACGGCGGCAACGTCTTCCGCGCGCCGCCCGACGACCTGATGCCCACTCTGGACACTCCCGAGGCGATCCACGCCGCGGATCAACTGGCGCGCATCGTCAGCAAGTACGGGCCGCCGGGGGCGGGCGGCATGGCCTATGGACAGACTGCCGAGATCCTGAAGGCCGCCCGGGCGAACCTGTCGGTCGTCACACACGCGGCGGGCATGTCGGTCGCGGAGAAGAGCAACAAGGCGGCCGCAACCATTCGCTTCGCCCTCATGCCGCGCGGTCCCAAGGGTCGCTTCCCCGGCATCGCGTCGCATGGCTGGGGCATTCCCGTGGGCTCGAAGAACAAGGACGCGGCCTGGGCCTTCATCCAGTGGGCGATGTCCAAGGAACTGCTGCTGCGCATGGTCAGGGAGAAGGGCATGGGGTCGGTCACGCGGTCGTCGATCTACGGCGCGCCGGAATACCGCAAGCTGATCAACGTGAACGGCGTCGACACCGGCCAGATCGTGCTGCAGACGATCAAACTCGGCGAGCAGGGTCACATGAAGTACCGCACCGTGCCGGTCTACCCGCAGGTGAACGTGCAGCTGAACCAGGCGATCGGCCGGATCATCTCGGGCCAGATGAGCGCGAAAGAATCCATGGCGCAGGCACAGGCGTCGGTGATCGCCGACCTGAGGCGCGCGGGCGTAAAGATCTAGCCCGAGACGATGGCCGCCGCACTGGCCGGCCCCGCCTCCTGGACCGCCAGGCGGGACCGAGATCTCGTTCGGGGACTGGCTCCGGCGCTCGTGGTCCTCGCCGGGCTGACCGTGGTACCAGGCATCTACCTGGTGCTCACGTCGCTGACGCCGCTGAACCTGGCATCCCCGGGCAGCGAGTGGGACTTCAGCCGACCGCTGGGCAACTACGTCGGCATGTTCGAGGACCCGCGGTTCGTCCACTCGGTCGGCGTGCAGATCAAGCTGTCGGTCGCGTCGGTCGTGCTGCAGCTCCTCATCGGCCTGGGCGTCGCGCTGCTGCTGCATCCGAACACTACGGTGCGCCAGCTCGCGCGCTCCTGGATGCTCGTGCCGATGGTCCTGCCGCCGATCGTGGTCGGCATCACCTGGCTCGCGCTGTTCACCGTCGACATCAGTCCGATCCACAAGTTCCTCGCCTGGATCGGGCTGCCGATGGCGCCGCTCCTCACCAACGCGTCGACGGCGATCTGGGCGATCGTGCTCGCCGGCACCTGGCAGCACTTTCCGTTCGCGATGCTGATGGCGCTGGCCGCGCTGCAGATGGTTCCGGAAAATCCGATCGAAGCGGCGCGGATCGACGGGGCGAGCCGCTGGCAGGTCTTCTGGCACGTGAGGCTGCCGTTCATCGCACCGACGTTGGTGGTGGCCGGCCTGTTCATCCTGATCGACAGCGTCAAGGCGTTTCCGCTGATCTTCATCATGACCGACGGCGGTCCGGGCGAAGCGACCGAGGTGACGAACTTCTACGTCTACCGCCAGGCATTCTCGTTCTCCCTGTGGGGCTACGGCAGCGCGATCGCGGTGCTGATGATGACTGGCGTGTTCGTGCTGAGCTGGGTGATCGACCGGATCACCACCCGCAACGACGGCCAGTGGAGCTAGGCGCGCGATGACATCCGCGTGGCAACGGCGATTCCCGCACTGGCGCGGCGACACAGTGACCGCGTTGCTCGTGCTGCTGGTCCTGTTCCCGTTCTTCTATCTGATTCAGATGTCGTTCCGGCCGAAGGAGGACATCTTCGGCGGGGGGTTCTTCTTTTCGCCGACGCTGGAGCACTACGGGGCGCTCTGGCGCGGGAACTTTCCGTTTTCGTTCGTCAACAGCGTGGTCACCGCGAGCTGCGCGACCGTGCTGGCGATGGCGATCGGCGTTCCCGCAGCCTATTCACTGTCGCGCGCCAGCTTCGGCGGCGCCCGCCAGATCGGCCTGTGGATCCTGGTCACGCGAATGGCGCCGCCGATCGCCTTCACGATCCCCCTGTTCATCGCCTACCGTTATGCCGGTTTGCACGACACCCGGACCGGCCTGGTGATCGTGTACCTGACCTTCAGCCTGGCGCTGGTGATCTGGATGATGAAACCGTTCTTCGACGCCGTGCCGCGGCAGCTCGAGGAAGCAGCCGCGATCGACGGCTGCAGCACCTGGAAGACGTTCCTGACGATCACCTTGCCGCTCACTGCGCCGGGTCTCGCGGCCACCGCGGTGATCTGCTTCATCCAGTCGTGGAACGACTTCTTCTTTGCGCTGATCCTCACTCGCACGCAGGCCTCCACCGCCCCAGTGGCCATTGTGGGATTCATCCAGTACGTCGGCTGGGAATGGGGCCGGATGGCGGCGGCCGGCACGCTCGTGATGATGCCGGTGGTGCTGTTCTCCGTGCTGGTTCGGAAGTATCTGGTGCGCGGCCTGGCCGCGGGCAGCATCAAGGGCTGAAGGCGCAAAGGAAAACGATGTCGACGGTAAGCCTCGAGGGAGTGTGGAAGCGATTCGGCGACGTCGTCGCGGTGCGCGACGTCGGCCTGCAGCTGCCGCACGGAGGCCTCACGGTGTTCCTGGGGCCCTCGGGCTGCGGCAAGACGACCACGCTGCGGATGATAGCCGGCCTGGAATCGGTTTCCGAGGGCCGCATCCTGATCGGCGAACGCGACGTGACCTGGCTCGACCCGAAGGACCGGAACATCGCGATGGTATTCCAGAACTACGCGCTCTATCCGCACAAGACCGTCGCCGAGAACCTCGGCTTCGGCCTGAAGATCCGCGGCGTGGCAGCCGCCGAGATCGCCGCCCGCGTGGCGAACGCCTCGCAGCTCCTCGGCCTCGCAGACCTGCTAGAGCGGCGGCCGAAGCAGCTCTCGGGCGGGCAGATGCAAAGGGTGGCGCTGGGGCGCGCCCTGGTGCGCGACGCCGAGGTCTTCCTGCTCGATGAGCCGCTCTCGAACCTCGACGCGAAGCTGCGCGTGCAGATGCGCGAGGAGATCTACAAGCTGCATCGGCGGATCGGCAAGAGCATGATCTACGTGACCCACGACCAGATCGAGGCGATGACCCTGGCCGACGGCATCGTGATCATGCGTGACGGCGTGGTGCAGCAGGTGGGTTCGCCGCTCGAGATCTTCGATCGCCCGACCAACGTCTACGTCGCGGGGTTCATCGGCACTCCCGAGATGAACCTTCTCGACATGCGGGCCGCTGGGGGAAACCTGGCCGGCGCCTCCTGCATCGTGTCCGCCCCCGCAGGTTGCGCGATAGCGCCCGATGCGCCGCTCAAGGTGGGCATCCGGCCGGACCATGTCGTGGTCGTGCCCGATTCCGAAGCCGATTCGTCCTCCGGCTGGCTCGAGGTCGATGTCTGCGAGCATCTCGGCACCACGACGCTGCTGATCGGCGGCTTCGACGGCCAGCGACTGCGAGTGCTCACGCCGCGCTCGAACGCCCGGCCGGGCGACCGCCTCGCGGTACGCCTGCCGGCCGACCGGTTGCACCTGTTCGATGCCGGCAGTGGCGAACGGATCCACTGACGACCGGCACGCCACCGCTGGCGCCCCCAACGTGACCGAAAAGAGGGAACCAATGGCGGCAACTTCCGTCCGCAACGTCATCCTGGTCGTGTTCGACTCGCTGCGCCGCGACGCGCTGGGCTGCTACGGGGCGCCACCTGCCTGGTCGGGTATCCGCACGCCAAACCTCGACGCGTTCGCGGCGCAGTCCGTACGCTTCACTCGCGCCTACCCGGAGTCGCTGCCCACGCTGTGCGCACGCCGTGCCATCTACACGGGGAAGCGCACCTACCCCTTCCACAACGGCGACTTCCGCCATATGAAAGGGGACTGGTGCGTCCACTTCTTCCCGGGCTGGGGACCGATTCCCGAGGAGCAGGACACGCTGGCGGAGATCTTCTCGGCCGAGCGTTTCCGCACCGGGCTCGTCTCCGACCTGTACCACCAGTTCCGGCCGGGCAAGAACTTCTGGCGCGGCTTCGACCAGTGGACCTTCATTCGCGGCCAGGAGATGGACCCTTCGCGCAGCGGCCGCGTGCCAAGTCAGGAGGAGATCGAGCGCTGGATTCCGCGCGAAATGAGTGAGCTCCACGATCCGGTGATGAAGCGTGCCTACAAGGACTCGTTCTGGTTCGACAGCCGGGCCCTGCTGAACATGCGCGACCGCGTGCGCGAGGAACTGTGGTTCAACGCGCAGGTGATGCAGGAGGCTGCGCGCTGGATCGAACAGAACACCGACGCGAAGCGCCTGTTCCTGACCGTGGAGTGCTTCGACCCGCACGAGCCCTGGTTCGTCCCCGAGCACTACCGGCGGCGGCACGATCCGCACGAGGGGCGCGAACAGGTCATCTCCCCCTATGCCGAAGTCCCCGATCTGGCACCGGACCTGCTACGGCGCACCCGCGCCAACTACGCAGGCCTGGTCGAGATGTGCGACCGCTGGTTCGGTCACCTGATCGAGACGTTGCGCGTCAGCGGCCGGCTCGACGACTCGCTGGTCATCGTCACCGCAGACCATGGCCACACCCTATGGGACCGTCGCGGCTTCATCGGCAAGCGGCACTACCCGTCCGATCCGGAAGTGTTCCACCTGCCGCTGCTGCTGCGCCACCCGCAGGGCCTGGGCGCCGGCACGGTGTGCGATGCTTTCGTGCAGGCACACGACCTCGCGCCGACTATGCTTGAGGCGGCGGGCGTGCGCGCACCGCAGCCGCTGGACGGGCGCTCCGTCTTCCGGACCGCCTTCCACGGCGCGCCGCCGATACGCGAAAACGTCACTGTCGGCTGGGGCGCTAGCTTCACGGTGATCGACGATCACTGGTGGTTCAACGCCAAGGTCGACGGCGCCGGCGCGCTGCTGTATCCGGTGGGGCGTGCGCTCGACCAGTCCAGCGTGGCCGACGATCACCCCGATCTCGTGCGCAGACTGTTCGCCACCGGCAAGGCCGACGCCGGAGGGTCCTTCCCCGCCTACCTGTTCGAGCGTGCGGCAGCGCTGCCCGACATGCCGGGCAGCGCCTCGTTCAACGCCGCGGCGTAAACGCGGACGATCGATCCGACGCATCCGACAACCTGGAAAAGGACCAAGTATGGCGACGAACCCGAGAATTCGCGAGCTGACCACGCTTTCGTGCAGCGCGTCGTGGCGCAACTACTATTTCGTGAAGCTCATCACCGAGGACGGCGTCGTCGGCTGGAGCGAGTTCGACGAGGGCTTCGGTTCGCCGGGGGTGGGGGCCGTGATCCGGGAACTGGCGCCGCGGCTGGCTGGCCAGTCGGTCATGAACCACGAGCGCATCCGCGAGGACCTGCACTGCGTGACGCGCCCCGGCTCCGGCGGCGTGGTCGGCCAGGCGCTGGGCGCGATCGAGAACGCCCTGCTCGACGCAAAGGCCAAGACGCTGGGCGTACCCTGCTACGAGCTACTGGGCGGCAAGATCCGCGACCGGCTGCGCGTGTACTGGTCGCACTGCGTGACCTGGCGTGCAGCACGCAGGCCGCACTACCAGCCTGAGATCATAAACGCGGATGGCGTGCGCGCACTCGCCCGCGAGGTCCGCGAATGCGGCTTCACCGGGCTGAAGACCAACATGTTCCGCTACGACCGGGTGGGCAACATCATGGGCTGGGGCGCGGGCTTCGGCACCCCGTTCCTGCCAGCACTCAACATCGAGCGCGAAATTGTGCGCGGCCTGCGCGATCATCTGCAGATCATCCGCGAGGCCGCAGGCCCCGATATGGACGTGCTGCTTGACCTGAACTTCAACGCAAAGACCGAGGGCTACCTCAAGATCCTGCGGGGAATCGCCGATTTCGACATGTTTTGGGTGGAGATCGACACACTGAACCCGCAAGCGCTGGCCTGGATCCGCTCGCAGAGCCCGCACCCGATCGCCTCCTGCGAGACGCTGATCGGCGTGCAGCAATTCCTGCCGTTTCTGCGCGAGCAGGCGGTGGACGTCGCGATCGTGGACACGCCGTGGAACGGCGTGTGGCAATCGATGAAAATCGCGGCCGCGGCCGAGGCGCACGAAGTGAACGTCGCCTGCCACAATTTCTACGGCCACTTGTGCACGATGATGAACGCGCACTTCTGCGCTGCAGTGCCGAACCTGCGGATCATGGAGGTCGACATCGATCGCATCGCATGGGACCAGGAACTCTTCACTCACGTGCCCGAGTACGTTGACGGCCACCTCGTGATGCCTGACCGTCCAGGATGGGGTACCGAGCCGAACGAGGAGGCCCTGCGGCGGCACCCGCCGATTGCAGCCCACGGGCTGATGGGCCGCAGCAAACCCCAGGCCTGAGCGGGCGACGCCATGGCGGAAGCGGTAGACGTGCTGATCATCGGCGCCGGCGCCTCGGGCGCCGCGGTGGCCTGGAGTCTCGCCGATACCCGAATGCGCATCCTGTGCCTGGAGCAAGGCGACTGGGTGAAATCCAGCGAGTACCCCAGCAACGGCCGTGACTGGGAAGAGCGGCAGTTCGGCGACTTCAGCACCAGCCCCAACCGCCGGCGCAACGCCGCCGACTACCCGATCGACGACTCGGACTCGCCGATCAAGGTCGTCAACTTCAACGGCGTGGGCGGCGGAACGATCCTGTACGCCGGGCATTTCCCGCGCATGCATCCGTCGGACTTTCGGGTGCGCACACTCGACGGCGTCGCCGACGACTGGCCGGTCGACTACGCGATGCTGGAGCCGTACTTCGCGCTGAACGACCGGATGATGGGGATCGCCTCGCTTGCCGGCGATCCAGCCTATCCGCCCAAGGAGGCGGTGCTGCCGCCGCTGCCTCTGGGCCGGACGGGCACCACGCTCGGGCGCGCGATGAATCGGCTCGGCTGGCACTGGTGGGCAGCCGACAGCGCAATGGCCACGCGCGACTACGAGGGCCGCGCGAGGTGCATCAACCTCGGCCATTGCATCGCCGGATGCGCGCAAGGCGCCAAGGCGAGCACCGATCTCACCTACTGGCCCCACGCGATCCGGCAGCGCGTCGAATTGCGTACCCGTTGCCGCGTGCGCGAGATCACCGTCAACGAGCATGGAATGGCCGCGGGTGCGGTCTACTATGACGGCGAGGGCGTCGAGCACTTCCAACCGGCCGAGGTTGTGATCCTTGCCTGCAACGGCGTGGGCACGCCGCGCATTCTGCTGAACTCGGTTTCGGGGCGCTTCCCGAACGGCCTGGCGAACACCAGCGGGCTGGTCGGGAAGAACCTGATGTTCCACCCCTACTCATCGATCCGCGGCTACTTCGACGAACCCTTGGACGGCTACCGCGGCCCGCACATTGGCACCTGGAGCCAGCAGTTCTACGAGACCGACCGCTCGCGCGGCTTCGTGCGCGGGTACACCTACCAGTTTGTTCGCGGCCAGGGGCCGGTGCTGACCGCGATGACCGGGATGGCCTCGGGGCCGATTCCCTGGGGCGAGGGCCACCACGCCGCCTATCGGCAGCTGTTCGACCGCAGTGCAGGCATGGTCGCGATCTGCGAGGACTTGCCCGAACAGCACAACACCGTTACGCTGCACCCGCAACTGAAGGACGCGAATGGCATTCCCGCGCCGAAGATCACCTACCGCCTGAGCGAGAACAGCCAGCGGATGCTCGAGCATTCGATCGCCCGCGGCGTGGAGATCCTGCAGGCCGCGGGCGCGCGCGACATCGTTACCGAGGCGCCCTTGCCGAATGCCGGCTGGCACCTGATGGGTACCGCGCGCATGGGCACCGACCCGGGCCGTTCGGTCGTCAACTCATGGGGCCGCAGTCACGACGTGAAGAACCTGTTCATCGTGGATGGCAGCATCTTCGTCACGTCCGGCGGCGTGAACCCCACGGCGACGATCCAGGCGCTCGCGCTGCATGTGGCCGACTCCATCAAGCAGCGCCTGGCCAACCTGTTCGATTGAGGCTTCAATGAGTCAATGGATCCCAGTCACGAGCCCCGCGCCGCTGCAGGACGGGCAGCGCCGTGCGCTGCGCCGGATCGCCGCGCTGATGGTCCCGCCGAGCGAGGAGCACGGCGTGCCAGGCGCCGCCGACGAAGCGATCTTCGCCGATATCGTCGGCTCGCTTGGCCGGGACGCCGATGCGGTGCGTACGGCGCTGCATCGCCTGGACGAACTCGCCGGCGGTCCGTTCGCGGACTGCGCCGACGATGCGCAGCGAGCGGCGGCGCTGCTACTGCGCGAGGGCGATGCCGCGCTGACCGCCGTGCTAGTCGCGGTGGTCGTGCGCTGCTACTACCGCGACGACCGGGTGATGCGCTCTCTGGGCATGGAGCTTCGCCCGCCGTACCCGAAGGGCTTCGAAGTAGAGCAGGGCGACTGGTCGCTGCTGGAGCCGGTGCGCGCGCGGGGCAGGGTCTATCGCGAGGTTCCCTGATCGGGTTGTAACCGGAAGACCACTCGTTTGACGGATAACGACGACTTCGCCGGCGCCATCGGCACGAGCTACCGCACGTCCACCGCTTGGCTGAGCCCAGGAACGAAGCCGCCGCCCGGCGTGCCGAACGTAGTGCTGGTAGTGCTCGACGATGTTGGCTTCGCGCACCTGGGCTGCTACGGCTCAACGATCGAGACGCCGCACATCGATGCGCTGGCCGCCGCCGGCCGGCGCTACAACAACTTCCACACGACGGCGATGTGCTCGCCCACCCGCGCGTCGCTGCTCACCGGCCGCGAGCACCACGCGGTGGGCATGGGAATGATCACCGACTGGTGCACCGGCTTTCCCGGCTATCAGGGCGAGGTGTCGCGCCGCGCGGCGACCCGCGCAGAGATGCTGCGCCCGGCCGGCTATGGGTGTTTCGCACTCGGCAAGTGGCACCTGGCGCGGCTGCGTGACGGGACCGCGGCGGGTCCGTACGGCCAGTGGCCGCTCGGTCGCGGCTTCGACCGGTACTACGGCTTCCTCGGTGCGCTGGCGGATCACTGGAATCCCGAGTTGGTCCGCGACAACCATCCGATCCCCACGCCGCGGCGACCGGGCTATCACCTGACTGAGGACCTGGTCGACCAGGCGATCGGCATGATCCGCGATCACCGGGCCGCAGCGCCGGACCGTCCCTTCTTCGCCTACGTCGCGTTGGGGGCCTGCCACTCCCCGCACCACGCGCCGCGCCGGCACATCGAGAAGTCGGCCGCCATCGACGCCCAGGGGCGCACCCTCTCGTTCCGCGCCGTCAGGCGCGTTCCTCGGGCCCTTCGGGATCGCTCCGTACTGGTAGACGAAGGTTGAGAGGGCTTCTGTGCCTCTTTGTCGCGCTGGTGCCATGACTTCACCTCAACGACAAGCATCGATACCGGCAGGCAAGACGAAAACTACCCCGATTGTCAGCGATCAATTCGCTCCTCCGATGAAATGAGGAGAACCCCGGACGTATAGCATCCGGCGTGTAGTCGCGTCGCTCGACCGCGGCGGTCATCGGCTGACTCCGGTCCGGGAGCCGGACGTTCCGTCCACCAGAACGATCGTGGAACGCCAGGCGCCGGTGCGATTAACCCGGCCGTGGGGTGAGGTCAACCGGAATTGTGCAGTGCAGCAGAATGGCCTCGACCGCGGTCAGCCTGGCAAGCGCCTGGATGCGCGTGGCCCCGCTACCGCGCCTGCGTCCAGGACACCGGCAGCCACTCGCGCCCGGCGCCATACCAGGTGCCCTCCAGGCGCGTCGGCGATACGAGGCTCAACCGATGCTCCATCGGGCGGCCGACCTGCACGGACGTCGTGCTCTCGGTGTACACGCCCTTCATCACGGCCGCGCAGCCGGACAGCTGGGTCACGGTGCCTTCGGCGGCGGCCTTCGACTTCGCGCCCCAGCGCACGGTCACCACGCCCGGGTCGCGCTCCCAGCGCCAGCGGATCACCTCGCCGTCGCGCACCATGTCGAGGCGGCTGTTGGGGTGCGACCACGAGCCGATCAGCCAGTCGCCGCGCGCCGCGCTGGCGTCGGCGGTGACGGCGCAGCGCGAATTGGCGCTGTCGGGCACTGGTGCGCTGGCGAGATTGCTGCCCGCGCAGCCGCCGAGCGCTGCCGCGCAAAGCGCCGCCACGACGGCGACGCGTCCGATACCTGTCACGATGGCCACTCCTGATCGCCCGCGCGCCGCCGGGGGCCCCTTGAAGCGACCCGAGTTACCGCCCTTCGACGCACGCTGTCCCCCCCCCCGCCGCAGGAGCCCAGGCCGTGCGGGATGCTCGTCCCCGTTGCAGGGCCGTTCCGGCTCTCGGGGGACCAGGCTTCCTGAAATAACTCCGGCCGCCGCGCTGGGGCGCGCTCTTTACCCATAGCGGCTCGTGAGGCAACATAAGCTGCATTGCGCGCGCTCGCCGTGCGCAAGGGTGGGGGAGACGGGATGTCCATGCGCTGGAGCGTCGTCGCGGCCGAATTGTTTGTCCTAGCCTTTCCAGAGGGGACTGTCCGCCGGCAGCGGCTCGGGCTCGAAGAGGTCGAGGTAGGCCTGCGCGAGGTGGCCGGAGTCGAGGATGCCCCGGGTGTGCGCCGTGAGCGGGAGCAGGCACACTACCGCGTCGCTTGAGGCGAGCACCTCGTCCAGGTCGGTGTTCAGGTGGGCGAGTCGTCATCGAGAGCGGGGAATCTTCGCCAGAGACCGCGTGCTTGACCGCCTCTCGGGACGGCGATAGCGTCGCGCATCAGGGCAAAGGTGGTTTTGAAGTCCCTATAGTCTGCAGCCACTAGCGCGCATGGTCGATTGTGGCACCAAGCCGCCGATTAGCGACCCGATCCTGCCGCTGCCATGAGCATCGTGCGGCAAGGACGGGAAGGAAATTTTCCTTCCCGTCCGCGCCGCACGATGCCGGCGTCTGCGGCCGGATCCGGGCTGCTGAGCGGCAGCTAGTGCCACGATTGGTCATGCGCCTGGGTTTGGAGCCGTCGAACGGGGCGTTATGGCAAATACGCCTCCTACGATCACGTGCACAACGACTACGTGCAGTTCCTCACGGAGACCGGCGCAGTCGGCGCGGCGCTGATGGGCGCGCTGGCGCGGAGCGCGCTCGCCTGCGCGGTGCTGGCGCAGGCGCGCCGCCGCGATCCCCTCGCCCGCGGCGTCGCCTTCGGCGTGGTCATGGCGATCGTCGCGATCGGCATCCACAGCGCCGTGGACTTCAGCCTGCCGATTCCCGCCAACGCCTTTATCTTCGTCATCCTGCTCGCCCTCGGCTGGCTGTCGCTGCACCTCGATCGCGCCGCCCCCGAACCCGAAAAAGGGGTCTGACCCCAAATTTCGGACCCCATATTTCGCTCTGCGGAAAACCGGGGTCAGAGCCCGGGTTTGCGGGGAACTACTTCAGGCAGACGAGGGCGTCGGCGGCGGCGATGCCGAGGCCGCGCGGGCGGACGAAGAGGGGGTTGATGTCGAGTTCGGCGAGCCGCTCGCGGTGCGCCCAGGCGGCCTGCGAGAGGCGCGCGATCGCGGTCGCGAGCGCGTCGACGTCGGCGGCGGGGCGGCCGCGAAAGCCATGCAGCAGCCGCGCGCCCCGGAGCTCGTCGAGCATCTCGCGCGCAGTGGCTTCGTCGAACGGCGCGACCCGGTAAGTCACGTCGCGCAGGATCTCCGCCTGCACCCCGCCCAGGCCGAGCGCGACGGTCGGGCCGAACACCGGGTCGGTGGCCACGCCAAGCAGCATCTCGATGCCGTCGGTCACCATTTCCGCGACGAGCACGCCGTCGATGCGCGCCTCCGGCGCATACGCCCGTGCCGAGCGCCGCACCCGCTCCGCCGCCGACTCGAGCTCCTCCAAAGTACGCACGCCGAGAATCACGCCGCCCGCTTCGGTCTTGTGCGCGATGTCCGCCGACGCGATCTTCACTGCGAGCGGGAATCGCAGTTTTTTCGCGGCCGCCTCGAGCGCCTCTCCGGGCGCGATGCGGATGTCAGCGGTGACGGGTATTCCCCAATCGGCGACCAGCGTCTTGCTGTCCGCCTCGGAGAGCAGCCCGCTTCGCCCCGCCGGCGGCGCCGGGAGCGGTGACTGCGCTTCGGGAAACAGGGAGCGCGTCTCGGCGCGCCCGCGATAGCGCGCGAATTCGACCAGCGCGGCCGCGGCATTCGCCAAACGCACGGGCGAGCTGAAATAGGGAATGCCGGCGCGATCCACCACTTCGTACGCGGCTTCCGCGCGATGCCGGCGCGCGGTCCAGCCGAGCATCACCGGCTTTTGCGAGCGCGCCGCGGCCTCCGCCACCGCGCGGTTGCACGCCAGCGCGACCTCGCCCGAGAGCCCGGCGTAGAGCACGCCGAGCTGGTCGACATTCGGGTCCTCGAGCACCAGCTCCACCGCGCGCGTGAACGCGTCCATGTCGTTGAAGACGTCCGCCGTGACGTCGACCGGATTGCGCGGCGAGCCGAAGGCCGGCACCACTTTGGCGAGCGCGGCCTCGGTCTCTGGCGCGAGCACCGCCATCTCGAGGCCCAGCTCGGCGCACCGGTCGGCGAACAGGATGCACGAGCCGGCCGAGGATCCGATCGCGGCGACGCGCCCGCTCCGCGGCAATTTTCCGGCCAGAAGCGCGCGCGCCTTGTCCGCGATCTCGTCGATGTCGCGCACTTCCAGTATTCCGGACTGCCGGTACGCCGCCCGGTAGACGTCGTAGGAGCCGGTGAGGTTGGCGGTGTGCGAGAGCGCGGCCTTCTTCCCGGACTCGGAATTGCCGGTCTTCCACATGAGCAGCGGCTTGCCGGCGCGCACCGCGCGCTCGGCGCTGCGCATCAGCGCGCGGCCGTCGCTCACGCCCTCGATGTAGCCGACCATGAGGCGCGTGCCTTCGTCTTCGACGTAGCCGCCGAGCAGCTCGGACGCGCTCACGTCGGCTTCGTTGCCCGACGAGACGATGCGCCGGAAGCCGACGCCCGCCGCCTCGCACTGCATCACCACGCTGAAGCCGAAGCCGCCGCTTTGCGACACCGACGAAACGGCGCCCTCCTTCAGCTGCGGCTCGAGGCCGAGCACGCCGAAGGTGGCGTAGAGCCGGTTCTCGAGGTTCAGGTAGCCTTGGCAGTTGGGCCCGATCACCCGCACGCCGTGATCGGCCGCCGCGGCAAGCAGCTCCCGCTCGAGCGTCGCGCCCGTCGCGCCGGTCTCGCGGAAGCCGGAGCTCAGGATCACCGCGAAGCGCACGCCCTTGCGGCCGCAGGCGCGGACCGCTTCGACCGCCGCGATCGCGTTGACGGCGATGACCGCCACGTCGCAGGGCCCGTCGATCTCCTCAATGGCGCGATAGCAGCGCAGCCCGGCGATCTCGCCGCGGTTCGGATTCACCGGATAGACGCGGCCCGGGTAGCCGTACGTGGAGAGGAACTTCACCGGCTGCCCGCCGATCCGGCGCAGGTCCGCCGAGGCGCCGACGATCGCCACGCCGCGCGGCCGGAACAGCAGCTCCCACTGCGCCATCACTTCGGTTCCGGATCGACCAGCAGCCCCGGGTTGAGCAGCCATTTCGGATCGAGCGCCCCTTTCGCGGCGCGCAGCGCGCGCGCGAAAAGCTCGGGCCGCTGCCGGTCGTACCAGGGCCGGTGCTCGCGGCCGACCGCGTGATGGTGCGTGATCGTGCCGCCGCCGGCGATGATCGCGTCCGAGGCCGCCGACTTCACCGCCCAGTAGTCGTCCATCAGCCGCGCCGGCGACGAGGACAGTCCGTGGAAGGTGAGATAGGGCGCCGGGCCATCCGGATAGACGTGCGTGAAGCGGCAGCTCAGCGAGCCGGGCCGGCCGGTGGCCTTGCGCAGGGCGTTCAGCCCGGCATCGCGGATGTTGGCGTGGAAGTCCTTGAACCGGTCCCAAGTAATCGCGGTCTCGTAGGCGTCGCGGAAGATGCAGCGCGCCGCCATGTGCTCCTTGAAGAACGGCAGGAACATGAAGCGCTCGCGCCAGCGTCCCGCGGCGCCCTCGAGGTGGGCGTCGTCGCCGCCCGAAGCGTCGGGCTCGCCGCCGTAATCGGCGCACAGCTCGAGCGCGCGCTTCAGCGCGGCGTCCACCGGATGGTCCGCGGACTCGAATGCGACCACCAGCACGCTGAAGCGCCCGTCGGCGAGCCCGTTGTATTCGGCTTCTTCCGCGTCGAGGATGCGGCAATTGGTCGGATAGAGCCCCGACTGCGCCAGCGCCCGCACCGCGTCCGTGCCGCGGTAGAAGTCGGCGAACCGAATCGATGCGGTGGCGCGGAAGGTCGGCCGGCGCCGCACGCGCATCCACGCCTCGGTGATGATGCCGAGCGTGCCCTCGGAGCCGATGAACATCCGGTCCGGGCTCGGTCCCGCGCCCGAGCCGGGAAGCCGCCGCGATTCGAGCACGCCGGAAGGCGTCACCACGCGCAGGCTTTGCACCAACTCGTCGATGTGCGTATAGAGCGTCGCGAAATGCCCGCCGGCGCGCGTCGCGATCCAGCCGCCGAGCGTGGAGCACTTGAACGACTGCGGGAAATGTCGCAGCGTGAGCCCGGCGCTTTTCAGCTGCGCTTCGAGCGCCGGCCCGAAAGTGCCCGCCTGGATGCGCGCCGACTGCGATACCGGGTCGATCTCTAGCACGCGTCCGAGGTGGCGAAGGTCGATGCTCACCACCGCGGCATGGCTTCCTCCGGCGGGCGGCGTAACGCCGCCGACCACGCTCGAGCCGCCGCCGAAGGGGACCACCGCGGCGTTGGCGCGGTAGCACCAGTCGAGGATGTCGACGACGTCCTGCTCGGTGCGCGGCAGCGCGACCACGTCGGCGGGCGCCGGACATTCGCGGCGGTAGACGCGGATGATGTCGGGGAACGACTTGCTGTAGGAATGCAGCACCCGCTCGTAGTGATCGGTGGTGCACAGCTGCGCGAGCGAAGCCGGCGGCGAGACGCGCGGCGCGGGCAGTGCGATTTCCTCGGCCCTGGGCGTCGGCGTGACCGCGAATCCCTGCACGCCGAAGCGCGCCGACCAGGTCGACTCCATCCAGCGGATCTCGCTTTCCGGGACGACGTCGTCCTCGTAGCCCCAGCCCCAGAATTTCAGCCGCTTCGCCATCCTGATTCGCCTCCCTTGTCGCGCGTCATTCTGGCTTGATGCCGGCCTCCCGGATCACCTGCGCCCACTTGGCGGTGTCGTCGCGGATGATCCTCGCGAACTCCTCGGCCGAAGTGCCCGTGGGAATCAGGTCCATCTGCACCAGCCGCTGGTGGATCGCCGCGTCCTTGACGACCGCGACGACTTCGCGATTCAGGCGCGCGACGATGTCCGCCGGCGTGCCCGCCGGAGCGGCGACGCCGAACCATGCCGTGGCCTCGAAGCCCGGGTAGCCCGCTTCGCCGAAGGTGGGGATGTCGGGCGAATTCGGCGAGCGCACCGGCCATCCCAGGGCGAGCACCTTCACCTTGCCCGCCTTGATGTGGCCCTCGGCGACGATGCGGCCCTCGAAGTACACGTCGATCCGGTCGGCGATCAGGTCGGTGAGCGCGGGACCGGTGCCCTTGTACGGCACCGCGAGGAAATCCACCCCCATGCGGCGCTTGAACAGCTCGAGCGCGAGGTTGGGCATGGTGCCCCCGAGAAGCGTGCCCGCGACGATCTTGCCGGGATTCTGCTTCGCGCGCGCGATGAGCTCCTGCAGCGAGTTCACGCCGAGCGAGCTGCGCACCATGATCGTGTAGGGGTAGTAGGCGACGTGCGCGACCGGGGCGAAATCGCGCTGCACGTTGAACGGCAGGCCGGCTTCGCCGAACAGCGCGGTGTTGGTCGCGAAGGTAGTGCTCGCGTACATGAGCGTGTAGCCGTCGGGCGCGCTCTTCGCCACGTGCTCCATCGCGATGCGCGAGGCGGCGCCGGGGCGGTTCTCGGGCACCACCGCCTGGCCGAGCCGCTCCTGCAGCGCCTGCGCGATCACGCGCGCCGAGGCATCGGTGTTACCACCGGGGGGAAACGGAATCACGAGCCTCACCGGCCGCGACGGATACGGCTGCGCGAGCGCGGCGCATGCCGCGAGCGCCAGCAGGGCTGCGGAAAGGAATCCGGCGATTAGTTTCATGGCGACCTCCTCCCTTGGGGTAGCGCGCGGGCCGCCGCGGGGCCTGCGCAAACGATTGCGCATCCTCCCCCGCGGGCCGGGGCGTGTCAAGGCGTGGGGCTACCCGCGCGGCGGCGCGACCGAGCCGCGCACCGCGAGCTCCAGCGGCGGCAGAATCCGCGAAACCTTCGAGATGCGACCTTCTATCAGGTCGACCAGCCCGCGCGCCGCCTCGTAGCCCATGTCCTGCGTCGGCAGGCGCACGGTGGTGAGCGGCGGCTCGAGCATCTCGGCGAGCACGCTGTCGTGAAGCGCGATCACCGAGACGTCGCGCGGCACCGCCAGCCCGCTGCTGCGCAGGGCCTTCATCGCGCCCGCGGCCGAGATCATCGTCGCGGCGAACACCGCGGTCGGCGGCGGGCTGACGCGACGCAGCACGTCGCGCATCGCCCGTTCGCCGCCCTCCGCGCTGTAGCCGCCGACCTGCACCAGCCGGCTGTCGAACCGGATGCCGGTCGCGGCGAGCACGTCGCGGTAGCCTGCCAGGCGGTCTTCGGCGCCCGCGCCGCCGGGCAGGCCGGCGAGGTGCGCGATGCGGCGGTGCCCTAGCTGCACGAGATGCCGCACCGCGAGCGCCGCCGCCTTGCGCGTGTCGAGGAGGACGCAATTGGCCACGCCGGCAGCGCGCCGGTTGAGCACCACGGAAGGAATGCCCGCGCGCTTGAGCGCCGGCGCGAGCGTCGCCTCGTCGTCGAGCGAGGAAACGAGCACTCCGTCGACGCGGTTCATCCGCGCCAGCCGCTCGATGGCCTGGATGCCGCTCTCGGCCTGGCGCACGTGCACGATCAGGAGCGCGTAGCCACGCTCGCGCGCCGCCGCCTCGGCGCCCATGATCATCTGCCCGTACACCGGGTTGTCGAGCTGGGGCACCACGATGCCGAGCGAGCAGGACCGGGCGGTGCGCAGCGCGCGCGCCATCAGGTTCGGGCGATAACCGAGCGCGCGCGCAGCGTCCACGACGCGCCTGCGCGTCTCTTCCCGCATGCGATGCCCCGTGCCCCCGGCGAGCGCGCGGGAAGCCGTGGACGGATCGACTTTCGCGCGCCGGGCGACATCGGCGAGGGACACGGCCGCCAAAGCCGTCGCCGTCTTAGCCGCTCTTCGTTTTCCGGCGACCATGAGTGAGGAGCCTCAAATTTGCCGTGATTCTAAGTTGATGCGCCTCCAGGCCCCCAAACCGGGGTCAGAGCCCGGTTTTCAGCGGGGGAGACTGGGGCGGAGGAGCATGGGGCCGTGGACGGCGAGGTGGGCGAGGAAGGCCGCCGACCAGGCGAGGGCCGAGGCGATGAGGGCCCAGGCGCCGAGGTCGTGCACGGAGTAGGCGAGCCGGAGGAGCGCCGCAGCGAGGATGGCGAGAAAGGCGATCCGCATCGGGATGGACGCGCGCAGCGGCCGGCCGGTGTGGCGGAGCGCGACGCGAGTGAGGAGCCCGATCTTCAGCATCCCGTAGGCGCCGAGCGTGAAGGCGTGGATCCACGCGTCGCGGCGAAACGACGGCAGGATTTCCGCCACCGCACGCACCAGCAGCGAGGCAATCAGCCAGACATAGCCGAGGTGGATGCACCAGAGCAGCGGCTCGCTGCCCGTCTTCCAGCCGCGCCAGCGCGCGAAGCGCCAGGCGTGCACTGCGGCCGCGGCGAGCGCGGCCGCGATCATCAGTCCCGGGGGCGCGCCGAGCAGGTCGGCGCAGGCGAATCCGAGCATCGCAAACGCGGTCGCGTATTCGAGCGGCATCAGGATCGCCGCAGCGCGCTCGCCGCGCTCGTGCAGCCAGCGGCGCGTGAAGGCGGGGATGAAGAGCCCGCCGTAGAGCGTGAACAGAAACATGAGCGCATGCAGCGCCAGGCGCAGCGCCCAGCGCGCATCGGCGTCCGCTCCACGCGCCAGTGCGACATGGAACGCGATGTTGGCGATGGCAAGCGCCGCCAGCGGCAAGAAAGTCCAATAGAATAGCTCGCGCCTCGCGTGGGCGACGGTCCGCGCGATCACCCAGCCGAGCAGCGGCACGAGCGCGCAGTCGATGAGCGCGACGAGCGCGGGCGGCAGCCACGGCGAGCTGATGACCGCGACGCGTCCGGCGAGCCACAGCGCCGCGAGCGCGGCGAGCCGCGCCCCGCTCACCTCGCGCGCCCCCGCCCAGCTCGGCAGCGCGGTGAGCAGGACGCCGCACACCAGGGCGGCGGCGAATCCGAACAGCATCTCGTGGGGGTGCCAGTGCGGCTGCGGCCAGAGGTAGCCGAGCGCGAGCGCGACCGGCCCGTACGCCGCGCCGAGGAGGAAGAACGGCCGGAAGCCGCTGGAGAAAAGTGCGGCGCCTATGCGCAGATCCCTAGGGATAGAATTTCCTTCCCATCCGCGCCGCACGATGCCGGCGTTTGCGGCCGGATCTGGGCCGGTGAGCGCAGCGTGGGTGCCACAATTGGTCATGCGCTTGGTTTTGAGCCGTCGAACAGGGGCGTTATGGCAAATAAGCCCAGGCCGCGCATCGGTCTAGCGGTCCGGCTCCACGGGATCGACGTACGGGAAGCGCGCCTTAGACTTGGTGTGCGTCGGCCCGGTCCCGGCCGAACCGCGGACATAGCGCTTCGATTCATCGACGAACGGCTGGTACGCCCAGTTGGGATACCTGCCGGAACGTGCCGCCGCTTCGGCGATGAACAGGCGGCGCTTCTGGCTGGCGAGGATACGCGCATGCACTTCGTCGGGATCCCAGTCCTGCACGAGGCGCGCATGCATGCGCTGCTGCACCGCCGCCAAATCGGCGCTGCCCGCAAGATCGTGCAACTCGTCGGCATCGGCGGCGAGGTCGAACAGCATCGGCGCCAGCCCGCGCGTGTAGATGTACTTGTAACGCCCCTGCCTCAGCATGCGGGAAGCGGCGCACACACCTTCCGAGCTGTACTCCGAGATCACGCATCGGTCCAAGCCGGCGTCCGCACCGCTAAGCAGGGGGAGCAGGCTGTGGCCGTCCAGCGGGTCGACCGGGGTCGGCGGACTTCCTTCGGCGGCCACCTCAAGGAACGTGGGCAGCAGATCCACCAGGGATACGTGCGCGGCGACCCTGCGGGGCGCGAACCGCTTCGGCATGGAAACGATCAGCGGCACGCGCGCCGACCACTCGTAGAACGTCTGCTTGTACCACATGCCGCGCTCACCGAGCATCTCGCCGTGGTCCACCGCAAAAACCACCAGCGTGTCGTCGCGCAGCCCCGTCTCTTCGAGCGTGCGCACGATGCGGCCGACCTTATCGTCGACATAGCCGATCATGCCGTAGTAGGCGCGCCGCGCATTCAACACCCGGCTCTCGCTCATGTCGTGCCGGTCCTGCGCATGGGCCACGTACAGCCAGCGGCTGTGTTCGTCGAGCGCGTCGTACGGAATCGGCGCCACCCGCGGCAGGTCGATCGTGGTGTTGTCGTAGAGATCCCAGTGCTTCTGAGAGGCGACGAAGGGAGGGTGCGGGTGGGTAAAGGAAATCGTCAGGAAAAACGGCTGCGCCTCCGGCGCGCGCGCCAGATCGTAGAGGCGCTGTATGCCGTGATACTCGACTTCGTCGTCGTAGTCGATCTGCAGGCTGCGAATGCACGGACCCGCCTCCACCACGCCGCGCATGCTCACCCCCGTGGGCCGGAACTCCGGCCCCTTCCGCCAATCGGGAGTCCAGCCGAAATCCGCCGGGTAGACGTCGGTGGTCAGCCGCTCCTCGTAGCCGTGCAGCTGGTCCGGGCCGATGAAATGCATCTTTCCGCACAGGATGGTTCGGTAGCCGGCATGGCGCAGGTAGTGCGCCATGGTGGGAATCGACGCCGGAAACTCCGCGCCATTGTCGTACGCCTCGATGGCATGCGGCAGGCGGCCCGACAGCATCGAGAACCGCGACGGCGCGCAGATCGGGAAGTTGCAGTAGGCACTGTCGAATACCACGCCCTCCTGCGCCAGGCGCGAGAGATGCGGCGCCTTGACCACGCGATGGCCGTACACCGGCAGCGCCGGCGCGGCCAGCTGGTCGGCCATCACCAGAAGGATGTTCGGTTGCCGGCGCACGCCAGCCTGGCTCATCAGAAACTGGGCCAGCGAAGCATGTTCGCGATGCGCCGGATGAAGGCCAGGCGCCGGGGCGTAAAGGGCGGGGCGAAGAATTTCTCGGAGCGGATCGCGCCGCCCGTGAGCACGCTGCGCTCATGCGAGAAGGCCTTGAAGCCGAAATAGCCATGGCAATTGCCGATGCCCGAATTATTCACGCCGCCGAAGGGTAGATTGCCGTGCGCGTAGTGGATGACGCAATGGTTCACGCAGGCGCCTCCCGAGCTGGTATGCCGCAGAACGCGCTCTGTGCGGGCGCTGTCGCGGCTGTAGACGTAGAGCGCAAGCGGTTTGGGGCCGGCATTGATCTGGCGAACCACTGCATCGAGATCCGTGAACTCCAGGATGGGCAGCAAAGGCCCAAAGATCTCCTCTTGCAGGATGCGCGAATCAAATTCAACGCCCTCAAGCAGCGTGGGGGCTACGAAATTCGACGTCTCGTCGACTTGCCCGCCCACCAGCACTCTTGCTCCGCGGGAGGTGGCATCATCCAGAATCCGCTTGAGGCGCTGCGTATGCCGGGCATTCACGATTCGGGTGAGATCCCGGTTGCCCGCGCGCTCATTCGCCTGGCCATAGAGTTTGTCCAGGGCCTTGAGACACGCCTGCACGAAGGCGGCTTTGACGCCTGCATGCACGTACACGTGGTCGGGCGCGATGCAGGTTTGCCCGCTGTTGATGAACTTCCCCCACATCAGGTTCTCGGCGGCCATGGCCACGTCCGCGCTCTCATCCACGATCGAGGGCGATTTTCCGCCCAGTTCCAGGGTCACGCTGGTCAGATGTTTCGCCGCCGCCGCCATCACGAGCTTGCCCACGGCGGGCGAGCCGGTGAAGAAGATGTGATCAAAAGGCAGGGCCAGGAGCGCCTGCGAAGTGGCCTGGGCACCCTCAAAAAGCGTGACTTCAGTGGGGTCAAATACGGCGGCGATGATTTTCCCCACCAGCTTGGAAACGGCAGGGGTCATCTCCGAGGGCTTGAGGATCGCCGTATTGCCTGCGCCGATGGCGCAGACCAAGGGGCCAAGGCAGAGGTTCAAGGGATAGTTCCAGGGTGAGATAATCAACACACGGCCACGCGGCTGGTAGTGAATACGCGCCTTCAGGCCCAGCGTGGTGACGGTCGGCCACACGCGCTTGGGTTTCATCCAAGCCTTGAGGTCTCCGATCACATGGCGCATTTCGTCCAGCACGGGTATCAGCTCGGTGGCCTCCACTTCCGCCTGGCTCTTTCGCATGTCTTGCGCAAAAGCGCCATACAAGGCTTCTCGCTGCGCCAGCAGGGCCTCGCGCAGGGCCTTGATGCGGGCGACGCGTTGCGCGGCCGTGGAGCTGCGCAGGGCCAGCGCTTTGGCGCCTTGTGCCTCGAAAGCGGCCTGGAGTCGCTCGGGCGGCGTGTCAAACACCTGGTCAACCAGCCCGGCGGCACCGGCGATCGGCATCATGCGCATATCGCGGCCGCTCATGATCGATCAGCCACCGAGGCGGCGGTCGCGCCAGGGGCACCCTGGGATCCAAGGGCACCGGTGCCCACTGTCTGGCGCACCCAACCCGCGTACAGCCACAAACCCAGGGCCAGTCCGACATGCAGCACATCGCCGGGGGCGAGCGGTCCAAGGTTTCGCTTGGCCGCGAAGCCGACCAGCGCCAGCAGCATGCACGCGGCCGCTGCGGCGCCCCACCATTGCCGCCGCAGCGAACTGGCCAAGCCCATCGCAACCACGGCCAGCAGCGCGCACACCGAGGGCCACAGCTTGATTCCTCCCACCACCGCCACGAGTACGCACATCACCGCCGCAGCGACGCCGAAAATCCAGGCATAGCGCCGTTCGCGCGCGACCACACCGTCGGGCCAGACCATCGCCACACCCAAGAGCGGCAGGCCGACGCCGGCGGCGAACATCGACATCGACTGGTGCAGCTCTGGCAAGGGCAGCAACCCGGAAAACTTCAGCGTGCCCAGCACCGCGGCCGCGGCCAGCAAGGCCGCTCCCAGGCGCAGCGCGGGCAGCGCACGCCCGGGACCCCAGGCTGCCCACAGGGCGACGCCGGCCAGCACGCCGTCCAGCAGCGCTTGCTGGTTCATGCGGGTACCCCTGTTACCTCTCCGCCATCCCCGCCGGCGGATTGGGACCCCTGGCGTTGCTCGACGTGCACCTTGTAGAGCAAGAACGCGCTCACCGCCAGGCACAGCACCGCCAGTGCCTGGAAGGCGGGCGCGATGGGTGCAAACCAGAAATTCGCTGCCAGCGCGCCGAACACCACCACCACGCGCGCGAGCTCCAGCGGCACGCCCAGACGCTGGTGTGACATCAGCCCGCTCAGGCCCAGGGTGGCCAGCACATTCACCAGGCCATAGGTCACACGCTCGGGCACGCTCAGGGTGTTGGCCACCGCCAGCCAATGCATCGCCAGCACGTAGACGACACCGCAGCCGAGCACGCAGTACGCGCGCTGCCAAGGCCCGCACGTCGTCTGGAACTTGCGCAGATCGACCGCTGGATGCGGCAGCATGCCCTGCGGAGTCCAGCCCGGCGGCGCGAAGACGCTTTGCAGCTTGTTCTTCCAACCGCCGAAGTGAAACGCGTTGCGCACGATGCTGACGTAGTGGACGAAGTTGGTCCACACCGGGTTCCAGCTGTTGACGGGCGTGATCGTGCCGTAGATCACCGGCTCATCCTCGCGCTCGCGCGCGTAGGTGCCGAACATGCGGTCCCAGATGATCAGCGTGCCGCCGTAGTTGTGGTCCAGGCAGTACTCGTTCTTGCCGTGGTGCACGCGGTGGTTCGACGGCGTGGTAAAGATCTTCTCCATCCAGCCCATGCGATCGATCAGCTGGGTGTGCACCCAGAACTGGTACACCGCACTGGCGAACGCCGTGATGACGAACACCTGCACTGGTATGCCCACCAGCGCCATCGGCGCGTAAAACACCCAGTAGAAGATGGTGTTGGTGGAGGACTGGCGCAACGCGGTGGAGAGGTTGAACTCCTCGCTGTTGTGGTGCACCACGTGCGCACCCCACAGCAGGCTCACCTCGTGGCCGGCGCGGTGGGCCCAGTAGTAGCCGAAGTCGTACATGAAGAACGCCAGAATCCACACCCAGGGGTTCTTCACGTCCCAGGTGAAAGCGCCCAGCTTGCTCGCCACAATGGCGTAGATCACCACCGTGAGCAGCTTGACGGTGGAACGGACGACCTCGCTCATGATGCCCACGTTCATGCTGGTCACGGCGTCGTGTATGCGGTAGACATCGCGGCGCATCAGCTTGGCCGCGAGCACTTCGAGAAGAATGAGCGCGACGAAAATCGGTACAACGTAAAAGAGCAGGTTCATGTCAGAGCTCCTGTGCTGTGGTCATTGCCGGCGCGCGCCCGCCCTGCTCGCGCGAGCCCAAGCCGGGAAAAGGCCTCCGGCGGCGCTTCGTTCTCGTGCATAAGCTGCGACATGAGCCTGAGCAGCCGGGCTTCGATCGCGGCGTCGCGAAACGGCTTGTGCTGCGCATAGTCGTTCTCCAGATCGAACAGCACGGTGGTGGTGTCCTCGTAGCCCCCGCCCTGGCCCTGGTGACCGGTGGGCTGGCCCTTGACGTTCCGCCGCGCGGGCACTTTCAGCAGGGGCACGCCACGGGTGAATCCGAACGGCGGCGCGAGCTGCGCCCCGCGCAGCTCGTCGACGTGGAAAAGCGATTTCAGGTGCATCGGCATCAAGGTGTACTCATAAAGCATCTGCGCGGTCATGTCTTCCGGATAGCGAAAGTACGTATAGCGGCCGTCGGTGATGTTCGTCCCGGCACCGAACATGCCATAAAGCGCGGCGTCGCGAATCTTCGCGTCGCCTTCCAGCAGCGGCAGCAATGATCGCCCCTCGACGCCGGCGGGCGGCGCGATCCCGTACAGATCGAGCAGCGTCGGCATGATGTCGATGGTTTGCGTCAGCGCGCGGCGCCGGCTGCCGGCACTCTTGATCCACGACGGGTGGTAGATGAGCAGTGGAATGTGCGCGATCTCGTTGTAAAAGGGCATGCGGTTCTTGCCCCACCAGTCGTGCTCGGCCAACAGGAAGCCGTGGTCCGTGGTCAACACCACCGCGGTGTCCTTCCACATGCCGTGGCGGTCGAGATAGTCGAGCAGGCTGCCGAAATAGTGGTCGCACATCGTCAGCAGCGCGGCGTAGTTGGCGCGCAGTTCCGCGACTTCGGGACCGCTCTCCTCCAGGCGCTTGTAGCGCGGCCAGTCGAGTATCGGTCCGGTGTAGCCGGTGGGATAGCGTTCGCGGAACCGGGCCGGCGCATGGAAGGGTTCGTGCGGATCGAAGCACTCCAGATGCAGCAGCCATCCGTCCGCGGCGCGGTTGGCATCGAGGAATTCGAAGCCGGCGGCGAAGGTGCGCGGGCAGCAGAAGTCGGCTTCCTCGCGCATGAATTCGCGGTTGACCATCGCCTGGGTGCGGCCGTCGGCGGCGCCTTGCGGATGCTGCATCGGGTGGTACATGGCACGGAACCGTTCGAGCGGCGGCGCGACCATCGCCTTCCACTTGTCCCACTCCTGGCCGCGGACGAATTCCCAGGATGAGTAGCGGTTGTGGTACGTCGCGCCGCCGTCCTCCCAGTAGTGGTAGTGGTCGGAGACCAGGTGCGTGTAGATCCCCGCGGCCGCGAGGATCTCGGGGAACGACTGGTCGAACGGCTCCAGAGGCCCCCAGCTGCGATGCAGGAAATTGATCCGGCCGGTATGCATGTCGCGCCGCGCGGGCATGCAGGGCAGGCTGCCGGTGAAGTGCGTCTCGAAAGTGACGGCGCGTTCGGCGAAACGCCGGAAATTCGGCGTATGGATCGAATCGCCGCCATAGCACTCCAGCGCATTGCGAACCAGCGAGTCGAAGAGGACGAAGATGGTCCGCATGAGGCTCAGTCGGGCTTGATGTTCGCCGCCTTCACCACGCCAGCCCACTTGGCGA
>Ga0194131_10002922_pt1 | contig 27583 bp, 30 predicted proteins | sample TA2KigO120mmetaG_FD_148631 | JGI IMG/M metagenome (GOLD analysis project Ga0194131, IMG submission 148631) | Freshwater microbial communities from Lake Tanganyika, Tanzania - TA2015053 Kigoma Offshore 120m | ecosystem: Environmental > Aquatic > Freshwater > Lake | place: Tanzania: Lake... | reverse complement strand
CCTCAACGAGCGCCTGAAGCAGAACTCGCTCGCCGAGAAGCTGAGCGCCGGCTGGCTGAAGCATTGCCTCCCGGCGCTGGGCAAGGCGAGGGGCCCGGTGTAGCCGATCCGGTTACATCGCGGCGGTACTTGACAAGCTATACAAAGATTATATAATGTTTGTATATGTCCAAGGTCAAGTCCAGAATCAGCACCTTCTCCGCCACGCCGCGGGACCTGGACATGCTCGACGTGGTGGCCCGCTACCACGGCACCAACAAGAGCGCAACCATCGTCAGCCTGGTGCGCCGGGAGTTCTGGCGCGCCTTCCCGGGCGGGACCGACAAGATCCGGCCCGATCGCGGCGCCAAGGTGGAGGACGGCAAATGAGATCCCTGCTGCTGCTCGCCCTGCTCACCGCATCGAGCGCGTTCGCCCAGCCGATCCGCATCGGCGAGCTGAACAGCTACAAGGTGTTCCCCGCGTTCCTGGAGCCCTACAAGAAGGGCATGGAGCTCGCGGTGGAGGAGATCAACGCCGCCGGCGGCGTCCTGGGCCGCAGGCTCGAACTGGTGACGCGCGACGACGGCGGCACCCCGGGCGACGCGGTGCGCGTCGCCGAGGAGTTGATCACGCGCGAGAAGGCGCACCTGCTCATGGGCACCTTCGCCTCCCACGTCGGCCTCGCGGTCGCGAACCTCGCCAACCAGCGCAAGGTGCTGTTCGTCGCCTCCGAACCCCTCACCGACAAAATAGTGTGGGAGAACGGCAACCGCTACACCTTCCGCCTGCGCCCTTCCACCTACATGCAGACCGCGATGCTGATCCCGGAAGCGGCGAAGCTGAAGAAGAAGCGCTGGGCCATCGTCTATCCGAACTACGAGTACGGCCAATCGGCGACGGCCTCCTTCAAGCGGCTGCTGAAGCAGGCGCAGCCGGAGGTCGAGTTCGTTGCCGAACAGGCGCCGCCGCTGGGCAAGATCGACGCCGGCGCCGTGGTGCAGGCGCTGGCCGACGCCAGGCCCGAGGCGATCTTCTCGTCGCTCTTCGCCGCCGACCTGCAGCGCTTCGTGCGCGAAGGCAACACCCGGGGCCTGTTCAAGGGGCGCGCGGTGTTCAACCTGCTCGCCGGCGAGCCGGAGTACCTGGACACGCTGAAGGACGAAACGCCGGAAGGCTGGTGGGTCACCGGCTACCCCTGGTCCGAGATCCGGACTCCGGCGCACCAGAAGTTCCTCGCCGCCTACCAGGCAAGGTGGAAGGATTATCCGCGCCAGGGCTCGGTCGTGGGCTACGCCGCCGTGCACTCGGTCGCGAACGCCATCCGGCGCGCGGGTTCGACGGATACCGAGAAGATGGTCGAGGCCCTAAAGGGCCTGGAGATGCCCACGCCCTTCGGCCCCATCGTGTGGCGCGCGCTGGACCACCAGTCCACCATGGGTGCCTACGTCGGCCAGCTGGCGCGCAAGGGCGGCAGGGGCGTGATGGTGAACTGGCGCTTCGCCGACGGCGCGAACTTCCTGCCGCCGTTCGAGGAGATCCGGGCCCTGCGCAAAGACTGACGCGTGAGCGCCACCTCCATCCTGCTCCAGTTCCTGAACGGACTGGCGGGCGCCTCCGCGCTGTTTCTCGTCGCCGCCGGGCTGTCGCTCATCTTCGGCGTCACCCGCATCGTCAATTTCGCCCACGGCTCCCTGGTGATGCTGGGCATGTACCTTGCCGTGGCCCTGTCGGAGGTGGTCGGCTTCTGGTGGGCCCTGCCCTGCGCCGCGCTGGCGGTGGCGGGGCTGGGCGCGCTGATCGAATCCGTCCTGCTGCGACGGCTCTATCGGGCGCCCGAGCTGCTGCAGCTGCTGGCGACCTTTGCCCTGGTGCTGATCATCCGCGACTACGCCTTGTGGCAATGGGGACCGGAGGACCTCCTCGGTCCCCGGGCGCCCGGAATGGCGGGCGCGGTCACGATCATCGGCCAGCCGTTTCCCGCCTACGACCTGTTCCTGATCGCGGTGGGCCCGGCCGTCCTGGGCGCGCTCTGGCTGCTGCTGACCCGCACGCGCTGGGGCACACTGGTGCGCGCAGCGACGCAGGACCGGGAGATGGCCTCGGCGCTGGGCGTCAACCAGCGCCTGCAGTTCACCTCCGTGTTCGCACTTGGCGCGCTGCTCGCCGGCCTGGGCGGGGCGCTACAGCTCCCGCGCGAGCCGGCGACGCTGAAGGTGGACCTGGCGGTCGTATCGGATGCGTTCGTGGTCGTGGTCGTGGGCGGGTTGGGCTCCCTTCCCGGCGCCTTTGTCGCGGCACTCCTCATCGCCGAGGTGAAGGCGTTCTGCATCGCGCTGGGCTACTCCAAGCTCACGCTGGTGGTGGAGTTCCTGATCATGGCGCTGGTGCTGGTATTGCGGCCCTGGGGCCTGATGGGCCGCATGCCCGCGCCGGCGCGCGGGCCCGCCGCCCTCGAGCCGCCCCTGGCGGCGCCATCGCCGCGCGTCCTGGCCGGCCTGTGCACGCTGCTCGCCGCGCTCGCCCTGGTCCCGCTCGCGACCACTGGCTTCACGCTGGTGCTGCTGACGGACATGCTGGTGTTCGCCCTGTTCGCCGTCAGCCTGCATTTCATCAGCGGGCCGGCCGGATTGCATTCCTTCGGCCATGCCGCCTATTTCGGTCTGGGCGCGTACGGCGCGGGCATCCTCGCCTTGCGTATCGGGGCGCCCATGGAACTGTCCCTCGCCACCGCGCCGTTGCTCGCCGGCGGCGGCGCACTGCTGTTCGGCTGGTTCTGCGTGCGCCTGTCCGGGATCTACCTCGCCATGCTCACGCTGGCGTTCGCCCAGATCGCCTGGTCGGTCGCGTTCCAGTGGGACGCGGTCACCGGCGGCTCCAACGGCCTGATCGGCATCTGGCCCGCGCCGTGGCTCGCCTCGAAGGCGGCGTATTTCTGGCTCGTGCTGGCGCTCGCCTGTGCCGCCATCGCGCTGCTGTGGCGCGCGCTGCACTCGCCCTTCGGTTATGCGCTGCGCGCGGCTCGCGATTCGCCGCTGCGCGCCGATGCCATCGGCATCGACGCGCGCGCGCTGCAATGGGCGGCGTTCACTGTTGCCGGCCTGTTCGCCGGCATTGCTGGGGCGCTGCACGCTTTTTCCAAGGGATCCATTTCGCCCGAATCCATGGCCGTGGCGCGCTCGGTGGACGGGCTGGTGATGGTGCTGCTGGGCGGCATCCAGACCCTGACCGGGCCGCTGTGGGGCGCGGCCCTGTTCACCTGGCTGCAGGATGCGCTGGCGCGCGGCTTCGACTACTGGCGCGCCGCGATCGGCTGCGTGATCCTCGCGCTCGTGCTCGCGCTGCCAGGCGGCCTGGGCAGCCTCGGCGGCCTGCTGAAGCGACAGGGCCGCGCATGAGCGTGCTGCAGGTGAGCGGCCTGTCCAAGTCCTTCGGCGGCGTGCACGCGGTGCGCAACGTGAGCTTCGCGGTCGTGGCGGGCGAGCTACTCGCCATGATCGGCCCCAACGGCGCAGGCAAGAGCACCTGCTTCAACCTCATCAACGGCCAACTCACCCCGGACGCGGGGCGGGTCCTGCTCGAGGGACGCTCGATCACCGGCCTGCCGCCGCGCGCCATCTGGCGCCTCGGGGTGGGCCGCACCTTCCAGGTCACCGCGACCTTCGCCTCCATGACGGTGCGCGAGAACGTGCAGGTAGCGCTGCTATCGCATGCCCGCCGCCTCCCCTCCCCGTTTGCCCAGGCGCCGCGCCTGCAGGTCGCGCAGGCCGACGCCCTTCTGGCGCAGGCCGGGATGCTGGACCAAGCCGATCGGCCGGCGGCCGTGCTCGCCTACGGCGACCTCAAGCGCCTGGAACTGGCAATTGCCCTCGCCAACCGGCCCCGTCTGCTGCTGATGGACGAGCCAACGGCGGGCATGGCCTGCGGCGAGCGCGCCGCGTTGATGCGGCTGACCGCCTCGCTCGCCCGCGCCTCGGCAATCGCCGTGCTGTTCACCGAGCACGACATGGACACCGTGTTCACCCATGCCGACCGCGTGATCGTGCTGGCCGGCGGCGAACGGATCGCCGAGGGCGCCCCGGCGAAGGTGCGCGCCGACCCTCGGGTGCGCGAGGCCTATTTGGGAACGGAGGCGCTCGATGCTTGAAGTGCGCGCGCTGGCAGCAGGCTACGGCCGGGCGCAGGTGCTGTTCGGGTTCGACCTCGCGCTGCGGGCAGGCGAGCTCGTCGCCCTGCTCGGGCGCAACGGCGCGGGCAAGTCGACAACCCTCAAGGCCCTGATGGGTCTGGTGCCGCCCGCCGCGGGCGAAGTGCACTTCCGCGGCGAGCGCATCGACCGCCTGGCGCCCTGGCGGATCGCGCGGCTTGGCCTTGCCTACGTGCCCGAGGAGCGGCGCATCTTCACCGACCTCAGCGTGACGGAGAACCTGGAGGTGGGCCGCCTGCCACGGCGTGAGGGCGCCGTGCACTGGACCGCGCAGCGCCTGTTCGAGCTGTTTCCGAACCTGGGCCGAATGCGGGATCGCCGTGGCGGCAGCATGTCCGGCGGCGAGCAGCAGATGCTCAGCATCGCGCGCAGCCTGATGGGCAATCCGCTCGCGCTACTGCTGGACGAACCCTCGGAAGGCCTGGCGCCGGTGATCGTGGACGCCATGGCTGGGGCGGTCCTGGAACTCAAGCGCGAAGGGCTGTGCGTGCTGCTGACCGAGCAGAACCTGCGCTTCGCGCGACGGGTCGCGGACCGCGCCTGCATCCTGGAGACCGGCCAGCTGCGCCACCAGGGCGCCATGTCCGCTCTCGATGCGGACCCGGCGTTGCGCGAGCGCTACCTTGCCGCGTGATGGTTTTGGTTTTCAGCGCCGGCGGCCCGCCTCAATCGCCGCAGCAGATCTCCAGGCCGTGCGCGGTGCGGACCGTGTCCGAGTTCACCGGCACGTTGCGGATCTTGCCCGCGATCGGGTGTAGCGGCGCGTAGCGCAGCGTCGGCGGGGACCAGCGCCACCGTCGCTAGCCCTGCGGCGGCATCTTGCGGTGCCAGTCGGTGATCCTCTGGTAGGCGTGACCCAGCCGGAACAGGAGCCCCTCGTCGAACGGGCGCCCGATCAGCTGGAAGGCGCAGGGCAGGCCCGCATTGCCCCCGACCGGCTGGAAGCCGCAGGGCACCGCCAGCGAGGGCAATCCGAGGTAGTTCACCGGCCGCATCAGCCGCGTCAACTTGCCGAGGACCTCGGTCATCTTCGCACCGCCGCCGACGTCGGTCTCGGCGATCGTGGGCGTGGCGAAGGACACCACCGGCGCGTGCAGGGCATCCACTCTCGACATCACCTCGGTGAGCCAGGTCTTCAGCGCATGGTCCCGCAGCCGCAGTGCATTGATGTACTGCACGCCGGTGACCCCCATTCCCAGTTCCAGCCGCGCCTTGACCTGGTCGGAGTAATCTGCAGGCCGCTCGCGCAACCAGGTCGAATGCAGCGCTGCGGCCTCCACCGCGATGATCGCAACACCCGCGCTGTTCCAGGGCTCGATGTCGGGAATCGGGACCTCCACCACCTCGCAGCCCATATCGATGAACGCCTTCAGGCTGCCGCGCACCAGCTGTTCTACCGCCGGGTCCGCCTGATCGTAGAAGTAGCCCGCAGGCACGCCGATCCGCAGCCCCTTCACCGGACGGGAAAGTCCCGCGACGTAATCCGGCACCGGCTGCGCGCTCGAGGTGGCGTCGGCCGCGTCCTGGCCCGCGATCTCCCGCAGCAGCAGCGCGCAATCCTCGACGTTGCGCGCCAGTGGCCCCACCGTGTCCATGGAGAAGGAAAGCGGCATGGCCCCCGAGCGGCTGACGCGGCCGTAGGTCGGCTTGATCCCCGCGACGCCGCAAAAGTGCGCCGGCAACCGGATCGAGCCGCCGGTATCCGAACCCAGCGTGGCGAAATTCGCCCGCGCGGCGACGGAACTGCCCGAGCCGCTGGAGGAACCTCCGGTGATGTATTCCGGGTTCCAGGCGTTGCGGCAGTGGCCTAAATGGTAGTTGTGACCCGTCGGTCCGTAGGCGAACTCGGTCATGTTGAGGACGCCGAACTGGAGGGCGCCGGCCGCATCCAGCCGCTTGAGCGCAGTGGCGGTGGCCGGCGCCGGTCGCCCGGGGCCGATCTTCGAGCCGCAGGACGAGGGCACGCCCTGGCGGTAATACATGTCCTTGTGCGCCATCGGCACGCCGGCGAGCGCGCCGGCTACCCCACCGCGGGACAGCGTCCTGTCGGCCGCCTTCGCGGCGGCCAGCGCATCCTCCTCGTCGATGCGCACGAAGCAATTCAGGCGCTGTTGTGCCTGCTTCGCCGCGCCGATGGTCGCCTGCATCACCTCCAGGGCGCCGACCTTCCTTGCGCGCAGCATCCGCGCCAGCTCGGCGGCACCGGCCTGCAGCAACTCGCTCATTTCGCGCCCGCGTTCAAAGTCCCGGCAAAGCCGGCGGGCTCGGCCTCGAACGCCAGCCCGCGCGTCGCCGCCTGCTCGACGGCGAGCTGCCGCTGCAGCACTTCGGCCGCGGACGCGGCGCGCTTCTCGTCCAGCGAGACGCCCTGCAGTGCAACCAGGTTGCGATAGGTGCCGGCGGTATCGGTCATGAAAGTCCTTGCGGCAGAATGAAAACTAATGGACGGCGGCCTGCGCCTGCAGCGCAACCGCCTGGTAATGGCAGCGCGAGGGCGCATCGGGCGCCACATGCATCACCCCTCTGGCGAGCTCCATCACCACGGAAGCGACCGACTCGAGGCGCGCGCACTCGGGCATAGCCGGGTCGGGCTTGCGGCAGATGGACAGCAGGCCGTCGGTCTGGTCGCGGAGCAGCGCCTTGACGCTGTCCAGGTCGTGCTTGCCGCGCTCGCGCGCCACCGCCTGCGCGCGCGCCAGACGCGATTCGGAGGACAGGCTGGCCGGCGGACCCACCGCCACGCGCTGCGCTGAGGTGACCAGAAAGTGGTTGGTGTGGCACAGCGTGCCGTCGGACTGGCGCAGCACGCCGATGGCGACCGGCGAGATCTCGAAACTGGCCGACCCGCCCTTGGCGTCGGCGCAAAGGATGTTCGACGAGCTGGCGTACTTCAGGCGCTTGAGGAGCCGCTCGGCTTCGGCGACCTCGGCGCACCCGAGCAGCTTGCGCAGCACCACATGCACCGGCACGCCCGGGTTGAGGCCGTCGTCGCGCGAGCGCAGGATGTTGAGGCAGACGCCGAAGCCGCGGCTGTTGAGGCCGATCTTCGCCACCATCCCGGCCTCTGTCAGCGTGAGGTAGCAATTCGCTGCGGTGGCGGCCCGCAGCAGCACCAGGCATTCGCGCTGCGCCCCCAGCCAGTCCCAGTTCTGCGCCAGCAAGGTCCTGCCCTCGGCGCTGCGGCCCGGCGATACCGCGATCGCCGTGCACTCGCCCAGGTCCGCGCCCTGGCGCATCGCGGCCAGCCACTGCGGACTCGCCTTCTCCGGGAACGTGGGCGGCAGAATCTCGGTGCGCGCGTTGAGGGCCAGGATCTCGGAGGTCTTGCGCCCGGATCCGGCGGCAATGCCCTCAATCTCCTCGTAGATTCCGGCATCCAGCTCGCGCACCGCAGGTGCGAAACGCCCGGCGATCGCCTGCGCCTGCTCCCAGTCCAGTCCGGCGTGGCCGAACAGGTTTCGGTAATTGGCCAGCGAACGCTCAACCCGGGCGCGCGCCAGTTCTCCATGCTGGCGCCCACGCTCGAACGCGCTGCCCTTCAGCTCCAGGATCGGAAACATGCCTCATCCTACTCCTCAGCCCGGCAGGGCGCGCAAGGCGGTTTCGCTGCGCAGCGTCAGGATGGTGGCGCCGGTGAACGCCAGCACCGGGACCACGAACAGGATCAGGCTCAGGGCGAACCCCTGTCGCGGCGGCGGCGCGGCGCGCCACCGCGTCCAGGCATTCAACAACAGCAGGATGCTGAAAGCCCAGCAGAACAGTTCCAGCGCCGGCCGGCTCCAGCCGCGGCCCAGCAGCACGCCGATGCCGCCCGCCAGACCGAGCAGCCAGATGCCGAACAGGATCGTGTCCTCCGCCACCCGCGCCGCCAGCGCGGCGCGGTCGCCGCGCAGGTGGACCGCGACGATGATCCAGCCGCCGATGGCGATGGCGCCGGCGCACAGCAGGGTGTAGAGCCAGCCGATCAGGCCGAGGGGAAGAGGGTCCACCCTCCTATTGCACCCGCAGCGCGCCCTCGATGCAAGTCACCGCCTGACCGCCGAGGTGGATGCCGTCCTCGCTGATGCGGATCGACACGCTGCCGTCGCGACCCGTCTGCATGCCCTGGCGGGCGCGGTAGGCGGCGCCGAAGCGCGCCGCCTGGCCGCTTTCGCGCAGGAACGCCGCCACGCTGATGTTGCCGCTGCCGCAGACCGGGTCCTCCGGCACGCCGTGCGACGGCGCGAAGGAGCGCACGTGCATCTCCGCGCCAGAGAGCCCGTCGCCCTCCAGCACCACGGCGACCGGGTTGCCGCGGAACGGGACCGGGGTGAAGGCGTCGACCTGCTTGAAGCGCAGCGTTCTCATGCCGGCTCTAGAGCGATTTCGCCTGCTCCCGCAGCAGGTACTTCTGGATCTTCCCGGTCGCGGTGGTCGGCACCGGCCCGAACACGACCTTCTTCGGCACCTTGTACCGGGCCAGGTGCTTGCGGCACCACTCGATGTAGTCCGCCTCGGTGGCGCTCTGGCCCGCCTTCAGCTGCACGAAGGCGCAGGGCGTCTCGCCCCACTTGTCGTCGGGGCGCGCCACCACCGCGGCCAGCTGCGTGGCGGGATGCTTGTAGAGCGCGATCTCCACTTCCACCGAGGAGATGTTCTCGCCGCCGGAAATGATGATGTCCTTCTTGCGGTCCTTGATCTCGATGTAGTTCGACCGATGCCAGACCGCGAGGTCGCCGGTGTGCATCCAGCCGCCGTGGAAGGCCTCCGCGGTCGCCCTGGGGTCCTTGAGGTAGCCGAGCATCACCGTGTTGCCGCGGATCAGCACCTCGCCCATGGACTCGCCGTCCTTGTTCACCGGCTTGCAGCTCTTCGGGTCGCCGACAATGTGCCCTTCCACGACCTGGTAGCGCACGCCCTGCCGCGCCATCTCCGCCGCGCGCACCTCGATCGGCAGCCGGACCCAGGCATCCTGCTCGGCGCAGAGCGTCGAGGGGCCCTGGAGCTCGGTCATGCCGTAGATGTGCAGCACCTTGAAGCCCAGTTCCTCCATGCCCTGGATGACCTTGGCCGGCGGCGGCGAGCCGCCGGTCTGGATATGGACGGTGTGCGGGAACTTCCGGCGCTGCTCCGCGGGCGCGGAGATGAGCATGGTCAGAACGGTGGGCGCCCCGCACATGTGGGTGACGCCGTGCTCCACGATCATCGGGAAGATCTGCGCCGGGTCCACCGCGCGCAGGCAGACGTGGGTGCCGCCCATGGCCGTGACCGACCAGGGAAAGCACCAGCCGTTGCAGTGGAACAGGGGCAGCGTCCACAGGTAGACGGGCTTCGCCGGCATCGCCCAGGCCATGACGTTGCCGCAGGCCTCCAGGAACGTGCCGCGGTGGTGGTAGACCACGCCCTTGGGCCGCCCGGTGGTGCCGGAGGTGTAGTTGAGCGCGATCGGCGCCGACTCGTCCTGCGGCGGCGACCAGGCGAAGTCCGGCTTGCCGGTCCTCAGCAACGCCTCGTATTCGATGCGGCCGAGCCGCTCGCCGGGCCCGGCGTACAACGGGTCATCGACCTCGACCACGAGGGGCTTGTTCTTCAGCTTCCTCAGCGCCGGCCCGACCACCCCCGCGAACACGCGGTCGGTGATCAGCACCTTCGCCTCGCCATGCTCCAGGATGTAGGCAACGGTGTCGGCGTCCAGGCGCGTGTTGATGGTGTTGAGCACCGCCCCCAGCATCGGCACGCCGTAGTGCGTCTCCAGCATCGCGGGCACGTTGGGCAGCATGACCGAGACCACCTCGCCCGCCTTCACCCCCTGGCTCGCCAGCGCCGAAGCCAGCCGGCGCGCGCGCTCGTAGAACTGCGCATAGGTAAAACGCGTGGCGCCGTGGATCACCGCGACGCGGTCCGGATAGATCTCCGCCGCGCGCGGCAGAAACGAGACCGGCGTCAGCGGCGTGAAATTAGCCGCCCCCGGCTTCAGCGCCGACCACATGGCCCGCTCTTTGCGCGCCGCAGCATTGGCCTTCTTTCTCTTTGCCATCCCCATGTCCTCCGATCTACACTGTCGGAATCTACCCGAAGGAGGACAGCCCGTGAAGAAAATTGCCCTTGCCATCGCCCTTGCGTTCGCCGCCGGTGCGGCGAGCACCGCGCAGGCCCAGGAAAAATCCATCCGCATCTCCGGTTTCGGCGCCAAGTCCGGCGTGGTGCGCAGCTTCGGCATCAACGGCGAGGCGGCGATGCTGGCCGCGGCCGACCAGATCAACAAGGCGGGCGGGGTCAAGCTCGCCGACGGCTCCAAGGCGAGGATCGTGGTGGACTACTACGACGACCGCTGCACCGCGGAGGAAGGCATCTCGGTGATCCGGCGCATCGCCGGCACCGACTCGCTGGTGGCGGTCGGTCCGACCTGCTCCAACGTGGCCGAGCCGCTGTTCGGCATCCTGCAGAAGAAAGTCGACGACAAGGGCGATTCCGGGCTGCAGATGCCGGTGTTCACCGACGTCGCCATCAAGGTGGGCCTGGCGCGCATCAGCGAATGGGCGTTCCGCAACGTGCCCAACGAGATGACCATGTACTCCTCGGTGTTCTACTGGCTGCGCGGCAAGCATCCGCAGGCGAAGACGGTGTATGGCGGCGTCGAGGAGGACTTCGCCCACTCGCGGGCCACCTGGCACGTGGTGATGAAGGATCGCGCCACGGCCAACAACTACACCTTGCTGGGCGAGTCGAAGTGGCTGCTCAACGACACCAATTTCGCCACCCAGGTGCGCGAGATGAAGAAGGCGAACGCCGATGTGGTCGCCATCTCGGCGCATCCGTTCACCACCTGCGGCGTGCTCAAGGAGATGCAGCGCCAGGGCGTCAAGCCCAAGGTGCTGATCGGGCTCACCAGCTCCTCCTCCATGGAGACCATGCAGGGCTGCGCCAAGCAGGCCGAGGGCATGATCATCCCGACCTCCTACGCCCCGGTGAACAAGGAGGCGAAGGCGGCCTCGGATGCCACCGCCAAGTTCAAGGGCAGCGCCGACCTGCACAGCATGGCGGCCTGGGAGAACATGTTCATCCTCAAGTCCGTGATGGAGGACATGAAGATCTCGGGCGCCAAGGCCGAGGTGCAGGCCGACCGCCGCAAGATCCGCGACGGGCTGGCGAAGCTGCGCACCACCCCAGGCCTGCTGGGAGTCAACAGTCGCACCGAGGACCGCGAGGCGGACAAGCCCTACCTGTTCGTCCAGGCCAAGGGCGGACAGTGGGTGGTGATCCACAACCCGCTCTGACCTGAGCCGGATGGGCGCTGCGCGGAGGGGCGGCGGCAACGCCGCCCCTTGCTTTTTCTGATGCTCGACCTGCTGCAATCGGCCTCGGACGGCGTGCTCTATGGTGCGACCTACGCGCTGATCGGCATCGGCTTCACGCTGGTGTTCGGCGTGATGCACAAGATCAACATGGCCTACGGCGCGGCCTCGGTCGGCGGTGCCTACCTCGGCCTGATGGTGCTCAAGCTGGGCGCCGGTCTGCCCGTGCCGCTGGTGTTCTTTGGCTCCTTCCTCGCTGGCGGCCTGCTGGGCTGGATGGTGTACCTCGCCTGCTTCCACTTCATCCCGCTGTCCTCGCCGCTCGCGACGCTGATGAGTACCGTGGGCATGCTGTTGCTGATCGACGAGGTGATCGTGCACACCACCGACGGCATGCCGCAGAACTACCCGGCCCTGTTCGACGACGTCATGCTCCGCTTCGGCGAGTTCACCTTGCGCGGCGACCTGCTGCTGGTATTTCTGGTGTCGGTAGCCTGCATGGCCGGCCTGCTCGCACTGCTCTACCGCACGCGCCTGGGCCTCGCCACGCGCGCGGTGTCGCAGCAGGCGATCGCGGCGCAGCTGTGCGGCATACGCCTGGCGCAGGTCAACGTCACCACCTTCGTCATCACCGGTCTGCTGGGGGGCATCGCGGGGGCGATGATCGGTGCCGCCGTCGGCACCCTCTCGCCGCTGCTCACCACGCCGCTCACCGTCAAGGGCCTGATCGTGACCGTGATCGGCGGCCTGGGCTCGGTTCCCGGGGCCATCGTCGCCGGCCTGCTGGTGGGGGGCTTCGAGAACGTGATCCAGCTCTACCGGGGCGTCACCGAGCGGGACCTCTACGTGATGCTGCTGCTGTTTGCGTTCCTCGTCTTCCGCCCGGGCGGCCTGTTCGCCCCGGCGGGCGGGCGCAACTGAGGCCGCACGATGGACTTCTACTTCGGCCTCGCGCAACTGATCGGGGTTCACACCCTGCTGGGACTGTCCGCCTACGTGGTGCTCCTTACTGGCCAGGTGAGCCTCGCCCAGGCCGGGTTCTTCGCCATCGGCGCCTACGTCGCCGCCATGCTGACCGTGCTCGCGGGCTGGCACCTGGTGCCGGCGCTGGGCGCGGCCGCGCTAACAGGGGCGACCACCGCCTGCGCGGTGGGCTTCCCGGCGCTGCGGGTCAAGGGCCTGATGCTGGTGATCGCCACGCTCGCCTTCGGCGAGGGGGTGCGCCTGTTCTTCTTCAACTTCGACTACCAGATCGCCAGGGGCGACGTCAAGGTCGGACCGCTGGGCGGCGAAGGCTTCCGGCAGATCCGCTTCTTCCCGGAGAACGGCTGGACCACGCTCGAGGTGATGCTGTTCATCTGGATCTTCGTGCTGCTGGTGATGGCGCTGTTGTGGTGGCTGGATCGCTCGCGCTACGGCGCGGTGCTGCGCGCGGTCGGCGAGGATGAGCTGGCGGCCCAGTCGGCGGGCATCAACCTCACCGCGGTGAAGGTGAGCGCCATTACCCTGGGCGGTGCGATCGCGGCCCTGGGCGGGGGCCTCTACGCCCACTACGCCACCCACATCGAGCACCTGAGCTTCGGCATTCTGCTGGCGACCTTCGCCATCGCCTACCCCATCGTGGGCGGCCTCGCCAGCGTCTTCGGCACCCTCGCCGCGGTGCTGTTCGTGCAGGGCTTCCTGGTCGAGGGCCTGCGCGACCTGGGCGACTGGCGCAACCTGCTGTTCGGGGCGCTCATCGTACTGGCGATGAACCTGCGCCCGCGTGGATTCCTCGACGCGGGCAACCTGCGCGCGATCAAGCGGCTCTTCTGGGGAGGCGGACGTGGCGCTCCTTGAGCTGCAGGGGGTGTCGCGCCATTTCGGCGGCGTGCGAGCGATCGACGGCCTGGACCTCGAGGTGCGCGAAGGCGAGATCCTGGGCCTGATCGGCCCCAACGGCTCGGGCAAGAGCACCGCGGTAAACGTCATCACCGGCCTGTACCCGCCCAGCGCCGGGCGCATCGCCTTCGACGGCCGGGACATCACCGCGGCTGCGACGCACCGGCGCCTGTCGAAGGGCATCGCCCGCACCTTCCAGAACATCCGCCTGTTCGGCGGCCTGACCGTCTGGCAGAACCTGTGGGTGGCGCAGAATTCCGCCAGGGACCGCGCCGCGCGCGGCTTCCTGTCGCGCTGGATGGGCGGACAGTCGGGCGCCCGGGAGGGCATCGGCAAGCTGCTCGCCTTTGCCGGCCTCGCCGGCCGCGAGGACGAACTCGCCTCCAACCTCGCCTTCGGCGAGCAGCGGCGCCTGGAGTTCGCGCGCGCGCTTGCCGCCAAGCCCAAGCTGCTGCTGCTGGACGAGCCGGCCGCGGGCATGAACGCCGGGGAAATCGCCGACCTGGACGAGCGCATCCGCGCGGTGCGCGAGCGCGGCGTCACGGTACTGCTGATCGAGCACCACATGGAACTGGTGATGGCGGTCACCGACCGCGTCGCGGTGCTCAACTTCGGCCAGAAAATCGCCGAAGGCACGCCGGCCCAGATCCAGGCCCACTCCGCGGTGCGCAAGGCCTACCTCGGAGGCGACCACTGATGCCCGCGCTGCTCGAAGTCGCCGACCTGGTCACCGCCTACGGCAAGATCGAGGCCCTGAAGGGCGTCACCCTCGAGGTCGCCGAGGGCGGCATCACCTGTCTGCTGGGGCCCAACGGCGCGGGCAAGACCACGCTCATGTATTCCATCGCAGGCATCCTCAAGCCGCGGCGCGGCTCCATCCGCCTGCGCGGCGAGGAGCTCGGCGGCTGCGCGCCGCACGAAGCGGTGTCGCGCGGCATCGCGCTGGTGCCGGAGAACCGGCTGGTGTTCCCCAGCATGAGCGTGATCGACAACCTAGAGGCCGGCGCCTATCGACGCCAAGGCGGTCGCGCCGGCCGCGGCGAGATCGACGCCGACCTGCAGCGCATGTTCGGGCGCTTCCCGCGCCTGAAGGAGCGGTCCGCGCAGCTGGCCGGCACGCTCTCAGGCGGCGAGCAGCAGATGCTTGCGGTGGCGCGCGCGCTGATGAGCCGCCCGAAGCTGCTGCTGATGGACGAGCCCTCGCTGGGCCTGGCGCCGCTGGTGGTGGAGGAGATCTTCCGCATCGTCTCGGAACTGCACCGCGACGGCACCACCGTCTTCCTGGTGGAGCAGAACGCGCACATGGCGCTCAAGGTGGCACAGCACTTCTACCTCATGGAGCAGGGCAGGGTCAGCTTCAGCGGCGACCCGGGTTCGCTCGCCGAGGACGAGGTGATCCGCCGGGCCTACCTGGGCTCGGCGAAGTAGGCCCTGTCGGTCGATGCTGGCCGACCTCGTCCAGAACACCCTGGATGGCCTCGCCGCCGGCTCCGCCTACGCCCTGCTCGCGGTCGGCTTCACCCTGATCTTCGGCGTCCTGCGGCGTGTGAACCTCTGCTACGGCCCGGCGATCATGCTGGGCTGCTACGCCGCCACCTTCGTGCACCTGAGCTTCGGCGCCGGACTGCTGGTCCTCGCCCTGGTCTGCGTCCTTGCCTCGGTGCTGGCCGGTGGGTACGTCGAACGGCTGTGCTTCGCGCCGCACCGCAAAGGCTCGGGCATCGCGGCCATGGTGGCCAGCTTCGCGCTCTGGATGCAACTGGAGGAAGTCGCGATCCTCGCGCTGCCGAAGCACCTCTATCCGTTCCCCGCGTTGTATGACGGCAAGCCGATTGACTTGGCCGGATTCACGATCCGGGTCGAGGCACTTGTCATGCTGGGTGCTGCGAGCGTGGTGTGCGCGGCGCTGTGGTGGGTTCTGTACCGCACGCGTTTCGGCATCGCTGCCCGGGCCGTGATCGACTCGCCGCTCGCCGCCGAGCTCTCGGGCATCAGCGTGCCGCGCGTCTCCATGGGCGTGTTCGCCCTCGCCTCGGCCATCGGCGGCCTGGCCGGGTTCCTGGTCTCGGCCAGCTTCGAGCAGGTGACGCCGATGCTGGGCATGTGGTCTACCTTCAAGGGGCTGCTGGCAATGATGCTGGGCGGGCTGGGCTCGCTGCCCGGGGCGGTGGCCGGCGCGCTGGTGCTGGGCCTGGTGGAAGCCCACAGCCAGTGGTTCCTCGGACCCCAGTTGCGCGACTTGCTTGCCTTCCTGATGCTCTTCATGCTGCTCGCGATCGGACCGCGATGGATGACTACGCGGTAGGCGTCCTCACCAACATCGGCCTGTTCGGCTTCCTCGCGATCTCGGCCTACCTGCTGCTGCTCGCCGGCGAGATGTCCTTCGGCCAGCAGGCGTTCTTCGGCGTCGGCGCCTACTCGGGCGGGATGCTCACGGCGATGGGCGGCTGGCCGCTGCCGCTCGCCGTGGTCGCCGCCATGCTGCTGGGGGCGCTCGCGGCCCTGATGGTGGCGCTGCCCACGCTGCGCCTGCGCGGCCTGTACTTCGCCATGGCGACGCTCGCCGCCGCCGAGATGGCGCGCATCGGCTTCGAGCTGCTGCACTGGCAGGTGGAGCTGGAAGGCGAGCAGACCGGCCCCGACGGGACGCAGGGCTTCCGGGGCATCCGCTGGGTGCTCGAGAACGGCATCGAGCCCGGCGCGTACCTCGCCATCATCTGGCTTGTGCTGGCGATGGTCGTGGGGGTGGTGATCGCGCTCGAGCGCACGCGGCTGGGCGCGACCCTGCGCGGGGTCGGCGAGGACCCGGAACTGGCCGCCGCGCTGGGCGTGGACGTCACCCGCTTCAAGCTGGGGGTGGCTGCAGCGGCGGGGGCCCTTGCCGCCCTTGGCGGGGTGCTCTACGCGCACCACAATACTTACGTGGAGCCGCGGAACTTCGACATCATGCTCGGCGTCCACAGCCTGGCCTACGCGCTCATTGGCGGCCTGGGCACGGTGTTCGGTCCGCTGCTGGGCGTGCTGGTGGACATCGGCCTGCTGGAGGGCAGCCGGGTATTCCAGGGCTACCGCATGATCGTGTTCGGCGGCCTGGTGGCGCTGCTGCTGGTGTTCCGGCCGCGCGGCCTGCTCGATGAAAGGACGGTGATATGGTTAAGGCGGCGCTTGTCGTCACTCACGCCCTGGCGCTAGCGCTGCTCGTGCCGGGGCCCGCGCTCGCCCAGCGCGCCCTGGCCGAGCTGGCCTGCACGCCCACGAAGACGGATTTCATCTACGACTGCGTCATCCACCTCACGCGCGGCGGACAGGCCCTGACCGGCGCGCGGATCACGGTGGGCGCCGACATGCCCTCCATGCCCATGGCGCACAACGTCAGGCCGGTGGAGGCGACACCCGGAAAGATCCCGGGCGAGTACCAGGCCATGCTGGACCTGGAAATGCCGGGCGAATGGGCGGTAAAGCTGCGCCTCGCCGGCCCGGTGCGCGACCAGCTGATCCTGCTCTACGACTTCGACGACAAAGGCGCGCACCCGGTCACTCGATCCGGCAGGCCTCATCGAAAGTGAGCCGCGGGTTGCGCGGGAACACCTTCGAGGGGTCGCCGGTGCCGAGGTTGCACAGGAAGTTCGACTTCCAGCGCCCGTCCGGGAAGAAGGCCGCGTCGACCTTGGCGTTGTCGAAACCGGACATCGGCCCGCAGTCCAGCCCCAGCGCGCGCGCGGCAATGATCAGGTAGGCGCCCTGCAAAGACCCGTTGCGCATACACACGGCCTGGATCACGGCGTCCTTGCCCACGAAGTTGGCACTGGCCGTGGGGTTATTCGGGAACGTCTTCGGCAGGAACTCGTAGAAACGCAGGTCATGAGCGACGATCACGGTGCACGGCGCCGACATGGTCTTGTCCAGGTTCCCGGGGCTGAGCGCCGGTTTGAGCTTCTCCTTGGCCGCCTTCGACCTGACGAACACGAAGCGGGCCGGCTGGGTATTCATGGTGGTCGGACCGAACTTCAGCAGTTCGTAGAGCGCCTTGAGCTCAGCCTCCTGCACCGGTTGGTCGAGGAAACCGTTCTGCGTGCGGGCGGTGCGGAAAATCGTGTCAAGCGCTTGCGGTTCGAGCATGGCGGGCCTCCGGATCAGATTGCCGTCGATGTTAGCATCGCTGCATGTCAGTCGATCTGGCAGGCGCTCTGCGACCCGGCGATGGCGTGCTGGTGGGACAAGCCGCGGCAGAGCCGCAGGCGCTCACCGCGGCGCTGGTCGCGCAGCGCGCTGCATTCAGCGGCGCGAAACTGTTCCTCGGTGTCAACTACGCCGGCATCGTCCGCCCGGAGCACGCCGACCATCTGCGCCTGAGCGCCTACTGCGGCGCCGGCGCCAACCGCGCGCTCGCCGACGCCGGCGTGCTCGAGCTCCAGCCGCACCCGTATTCGCGCTTCGCCGCCCTGATTCGCGCCCGCAGACTCGCCAGCGACGTCGTTTTCCTGCAGCTCAGCCCGCCCGACAGCGGGGGCGCATACAGCCTCGGCCTCGCCGCCGAGTACCTGGTGCCCGCGATTGCGGCGGGCCGCACCATCGTCGCCGAAGTCAATCGGCAGGTGCCCTGGACCCACAGCGAGCTGGTGCTGCGCCGCAAGGACATCGCCCTGCTGGTTGAGAGCGATCGCGCCCCGGCCAACCTGCAGGCGAAGGCCGCGGGCGATGCCGAGAGGGCCATCGCCCGCCACGCGGCCGCCTTCATCCCCGACAGCGCCACGCTGGAGTTCGGCCTCGGCACCCTGCCCGACGCGGTCTGCGCGGCATTGTCCGGACGCAAGCGCCTCGCGGTGCACAGCGGCGCGCTGGGCGACGGCGTCGTCCCGCTGCTGCAGGACGGCATCGTGCGCGAGGTCAACTGCGGCCTGCTGATGGGCAGCCGCGCCTTGTTCGAGCACGCGCACCGAAACCCGGCCATCCGCCTGCGCTCCAGCGAGTACACCCACGACGCGCGCACGCTGCTCGGGATCGAGCGCTTCATCGCCATCAATTCCGCGCTGGAAGTGGACCTCACCGGCCAGGTGAACGCCGAGGTCGCGGGCGGCAGCTACCTGGGCGCGGTCGGCGGCGCGCTCGATTTCGTGCGCGCGGCGAATCAGTCGCCCGGCGGGGTGTCGCTGATGCTGGTGCGCGCCTCGCGCATCGTGGCGCAACTGCAGGGGCCGGTGGCGACACCGCGCAGCGAAGCCGGCGTCATCGTTAGCGAATACGGAGCCGCCGATCTCCGGGGACTTGGACTCACCGAACGCCGGCGGCGGATGATCGCCCTTGCCGCCCCCGAGAACCGCGCCGCCCTCCATCAGGCCGAGCAATAGGGACAGCCCCCGCTCTGCGCTTCAGGTGAACAGGCGCAAATCCCAGGCCGTGCCTGAGTTAGCGGAAGTCGCGCAGCGCGGGGACGCGCAGAAACGGCACCGCCGCCACTGCCAGGCACAGCAGCGAGAAGACATAGGCTGCGGCGTAGCCGCCGCTGAGGTCGTGCAGCGCACCGCCAACCAGCGAGCCCACCGCGGCGCCCAGGGCGTTGGTCGAGTAGATGGTGCCGTAGATCGTGGCCACCCTGGGGCCGGCGAACTGGCGCGTGCAGACCGAGGAGATGATCGGCCCGCGCACGCCCATGCACAGGCCGAACACCGGCACGAACAACGCCAGCAGCAGCCACGACGGCGAGGCCGCAATCGCCACCAGCAGCAGGATGCCGCTCATCGAGCCGGCGAAGCTTGCCGTGACCGTCTGCCGGTAGCCGAAGCGCTCGGCGACGAAGCCGCTGGACATGACGCTGAGCGCCGAGAGCATGCCGACCATGCCGAACACCGTGGCCGCGGCCAGCGGCGAGAATCCCGAATCGATCAGGAACACCACCAGCTGCACCACCACGGCGAACATGCCCATCGCGGTGCAGAAGAACACCGTCGCCAGCCCCCGGTAGATGGGCGTCTTCAGGGCGTCGCGAAGGGTCCAGCCGCCCTCGGTTTCGCCCGCCTTGCGCGCAGCGGGCGCGAGCGCGGGATTGCCGGCCGAGAACCGCCGCCAGGGCAGCGCCAGTGGCACCAGCAGGGTTGCGGCCAGCAGCACCCCGCCCAGCACGTGGTAGGCGGTGCGCCAGTCCCAGCCGCTCACCAGGTACTGCGCCAACGGCACCAGCAACACCGTGCCCACGCCCACCCCGGAGAACGCGATGCCGATGGCGATGGACAGCCGCGCCCGGTACCAGCGTGCAAGCAGCGCCGAGGCCGGCACCATGCCGGTCATGCTGACGCCCACCCCCACCATGGCCCCGACCAGCAGGTAGAAATGCCAGATGTTCTGCAGCGAGCCCGCGAGCACGAACGCGCACCCCAGCACGGCGAGGCCGGCGGTGTAGACCCAGCGCGGCCCGGCGCGGTCGAAGAAGAAGCCCACCATGGGCGCGATGAAGCCGTTGACCAGCAGGTAGACCGAGTAGACGCTGGTCAGCTGCGAGCGCGACCAGCCGAACTCCTGCTCGATCGGCTGCAGGAACACGGTGTAGGTGTCGCCGATCCCGCGTCCGAGCAGATTGAGGCCGAAGCAGCTCGCCAGCACCGCCAGCGCAAGGGGCGGCAGCGGCGCTCGGGCGGGTCGCTGTGGTTCCCGGCTAATGGGTCGCTGTGGTTCCCGGCTAATCGGTCTTGGCTTCTTCCAGCCCGAACACCTGCCGCAGGTAGGCGAGGTAGCCGGGATCCTTGCTCACAGTCTTGCCCGGGGCGTCGGAGACCTTCGCCACCGGTTGGCCGTTGCACTCGGTCATCTTGACGACGATGTTGATCGGTTCGACGCCCAGGTCGTTGGTGAGGTTGGTGCCGATGCCGAACGAGGTCAGCGCACGGCCCTGGAAGCGCTGCGCGATTCGGATCGCGGTCGGCACCGAGAGCTGGTCGGAGAAGATCAGCGTCTTGGTGCGCGGGTCGACGCGGTTGCGCTGGTAGTGCTCGATCAGGCGCTCGCCCCACTGAAACGGATCCCCGGAATCCTGCCGCGCGCCGTCGAACAGCTTGCAAAAATACATGTCGAAATCCCTGAGAAACGCGTCCGTCCCGTAGGTGTCGGCGATGGCGATGCCGAGGTCGCCGCGGTATTCCTTGGCCCAGACGTCGAAGGCGAACACCTGCGAGTCGCGCAGGCGCGGGCCCAGCGCCTGGCAGGCCTGCATGTACTCGTGCGCCATGGTGCCCAGCGGCGTCACGCCGTGCTTCATCGCCAGCCACACGTTGGAGGTGCCGGCGAAGCGCTCCGGGATCTCTCGCCTGAAGGTGGCGATCACCTCGTCGTGCCAGGGGCGCGAGAAGCGCCGCCGCGTGCCGTAGTCGGAGATGCGGAACGCGAAGTCGGGCTCCAGCGCGCGCACCAGGCCGATCTTCGCCTGCAGCCGGCGGCGGCCCTCGGCAAGGTCCGGCTCGGGCTGCGTGCGGCGGAAATACACCTCCGAGACGATCGCGAGCACCGGGATCTCGTACATGATGGTGTGCAGCCACGGTCCGCGGATGGTGATCTCGATCCCCGGCGGCGTCGCGCAGGTCTTCACCTCGATGTACTTCTCGTTGAACTGGAACAGGCCGAGGAAGTCGACGAAATCCGACTTCATGAAGCGCAGCCCGCGCAGGTAGGCGAGTTCCCCGTCCCGAAACCGCATGCGGCACAGCTGGGCGATGCCGGCGCGGATTTCGCCGGCCTCCGGCGCCAGGTCCACGCCCTCGGTGCGGCACTTGAACACGTACTCCACCTGCGCCCCGGGGAAGTGATGCAGCACCACCTGCATCATGGTGAACTTGTACAGGTCGGTGTCGAGCAGCGACTCGATGAGCATGAGTCGGATTCTAACTCCTCGTTCCGCAGTCCCGATCCGCTATCCTCGCGCGCATGTGCGGCCGCTTCGCCCTTCACGCCAGCCCCGAGGTGGTCGCGCTGCAGTTCGGCCTGGATTCGGTCCCGGCCTTCACCCCGCGCTACAACATCGCACCGGCCTCGCAGGTGCTCGTGGTGAGAGAAGACGGCGCAGCCATGGTCAGGTGGGGCTTCGTACCGCGCTGGGCGAAGAGCGTGAATGGACGGCCGCCGACGGGCGCCGGCATGAACAACGCCCGCGCCGAAACGGTGGCCGAGAAACCTTCCTTCCGCGAGGCGTTCCGCAGGCGCCGCTGCCTGATACCGGCCAGCGGCTTCTACGAGTGGACGCTCGAGGGCAAGCTCAAGCAGCCCTACTACATCCACCCCGCCGCCGGCGAGCTGTTCGCCCTCGCCGGGCTCTGGGAGCGCTGGGAGGGCCGGGGCGGGCCGCTGGAAACCTGCGCGGTCATCACCACCGAACCCAATTCGGTCATGGCGCCGATCCACGAGCGCATGCCGGTGATCGTGGACGCGGCCAACTACGGCAACTGGCTTTCCGCAGGCGTGCCACTGCAACCCCTGCTGGTTCCGTGTGCGCCAGCCAGCATCGTGGCGCACAGGGTTTCGAGAGCCGTCAACGACGCGCGCCGGGATGACCCCGGCCTGGTCGAGCCGGAGGGCCGCGAGCGGTCTTCGATGTAACCGCATCGGTTACATCTGGGGCGGGTTGCGGGATCGCCGATACTGGATATAATGCCACCACTGAACAAGAAACCAGGAGGACCCGCATGGCCGAGCGCCCGTCCGAGCCCCTCACCGTACGCCAGGGCGAGATCCTGCGCCTGATCAAGGACCTCACCGAGGTCTGCGGCTTTCCCCCGACCCGCGCGGAAATCGCCCAGCGCATGGGTTTCCGCTCCGTCAATGCGGCCGAGCAGCACCTGCGCGCGCTGGAGCGCAAGGGGGCGCTGGAAATCTCGGCCGGTTCCTCGCGCGGCATCAAGGTACGAGAGCGCGGCGGCGCGAAGCTGGGCCGCTTGCTGGAACTGCCCGTGATCGGCCGTGTCGCGGCCGGCTCCCCGATCCTGGCCGAGGAGCATGTGCAGGCCCGTTACCAGGTGGACCCGAACCTGTTCACGCCGCGCGCGGACTACCTGCTCAAGGTGCGCGGCCTGTCCATGCGCGAGGCCGGCATCCTCGAGGGCGACCTGCTGGCGGTGCACCGCACCCAGGAGGCGCACAGCGGCCAGATCGTGGTCGCCAGGTTCGCCGATGAGGTGACCGTGAAGCGCTTCAGGCGCCGCGGCCACGCCGTGCAGTTGCTGCCCGAGAACCCGGACTTCCAGCCGATCGAGGTCGATGCCCGGGACGAGAACTTCGCCATCGAGGGCGTGGCTGTGGGCGTGATCCGGGCGGGCAAGGGGTTGTAACGGCTGCGGCCGGCGCAGCCTGCAGGGCGGCACGCCCGCGGCTGTGCCTCGATGAGGTGTTCGATTCCGGCTTCCGCCTGCATGGCAGCACCCGTCGAGCCGAAGAGAATTTATCGGTGCCCGATCCACCCCGGCTGACGGCGCGCCGTCCTGGTCCTCACCGCGCTTAGGTCATCCCCACGCAGTTCCTTGAGCGCGTACTCGGTGAAATCATCCGCCACTTCCTTGCGCCAGTAGAGGTCCATGTCAGTGTTGTCCATGGGCTTGGCGCGGTTGGCCACCAGTGTGGCCGCTTCAGCGATCACCTGGTCCGAGAGCCGCTTGCCCTTCAGGAACTCGCCTGCCTTGTCGACCCGGAACGGACGCGACGCAACCGCGCCCAGGGCGATGCGCGCCTCGGCGACCAGGTCGCCGTCCATCTTCAAGGCAGCGGCGACGCCGAGGATCGGAAAATCAAAAGAGCCCCTCCGGCGCAGCTTCCAGTAGGTGCTCTGCCAACCGCCAGGAACCACGACGCCGGTCAGGACCTCGTCGGGCTTGCGCGACAGGTAGTCGATGCCGTCGTTGTTGTAGAGCGCCTCGACCGGGATCTCGCGCTCGCCCCCGGGACCGGCCAGCTTCACCTTCGCATCCAGCGCAATCAGCGCCGGCGCGGTGTCGGTCGAGGACGCCGCCACGCAGCGCTTGCTGGCGGTGGCCACCCAGCACACGCTGCCGTCCTTCTTCAGGCAGTAGTCGATGGCCTTGCGCCATTCCTCGGTCTGGTTGTAGTAGGTGCAGCGCGTGTCCAGGCACAGGTTCCCGCCCAGCGTGCCCATGTTGCGGATCTGCGCCGTGGCCACCTGCGCCGCGGCCTGGCGCAGCGCAGCCGGCGTACCCGGATGGGCGACCACCTCGGCCAGCGTGAGCCCCGCGCCATAGCTGCCGTTCAGCTTGCGCAGCTCATCGACCGCGCGCAGCGACACCAGCGCCTTCGGCGACTGGTGGCGCCGCTTCATGTTGGGCAGCAGGTCCGTGCCGCCGGCCACGAGCATCGCCCCCGGGCCCTCGCCCGCGAGGATCTTCACCGCCTCCGCGACCGTGCGCGGGCTGCGGTACTCAAACCACGGCAGCCGCAGCACGCTTGCCGCCTCCCTTGCGCATTTCGTTGCCGTCCCCGCCTTCCCACGGCGGCAGTACGAAGGTGGGTTCCGGATAGGGCACCGAAGGATAGGACTCGGGCCCGACGCGCGGCGCCTTGCCCCGGGCCTTCGCCTCCAGCGCGCGCAGCACCTTGTCCGGGGTGATCGGGATCTCGTCGATGCGCACGCCCACGGCATCGTAGATCGCGTTGGCGAGCGCCGGCATCACCGGCAGCAGCGGGCCCTGCCCCACTTCCTTGGCGCCGTAGGGACAGTTGGGGTCGGGATCCTCGATCAGCGCGACCTCGACCTCGGGCATGTCCAGCGCGGTGAGGCTCTTGTAATCCAGCATGGATGGCGCGCGGTGCACCAGGGCCCCCGAGAGCTTCTCCGGCAGGCGGCGGAAGGACTGCTCTTCCATCGTCGCCTCGGACAAGCCCATGTAGACGCCACCGATCACCTGGCCGCGCGCGAGCACCGGATTCAGCGCGCGCCCGATGTCGTGCGCGATCCAGATTTTCGGCACATGGAGCCAGCCGGTGCGCTCGTCCACCTCTGCTTGCACCACGCAGGCGGAGAAGCTGTAGGCGGGCGACGGCCCGACGCCCGCGCCCTTGTAGCGGCCCGGGGGCTTGGGCGGGGAGTAAGAACCGACGGCCGACAGCGTGCCCAGCTGCGCCTCGGCCATCGCCACCGCCTCGACGAAGCTCATGCCGGCGCCGGCGTTGTCGGCGGCGAACACCTTGCCCTGCGAGAACACCACCCGATCGGGCAGCGTGCCCAGTGTCTCGCACACCGCGGTGGCGAGGCTGGCGCGCAGCCGCTCGGCGGCCTGCACCGCCGCGTTGCCCGCCATGATGGTGACGCGGCTGGAGTACGACCCCAGATCCACCGGCGTGATGCCGGTGTCGCCGGTGACGACGCGCACCGAGCCGGTGTCCACGCCCAGGGTCTCGGCGACGATCGCCGCCAGCACGTCATCCGACCCTTGCCCGATCTCGGTGGCGCCGCAATAGACGACCACGGTACCGGAGCGGTCCAGCAGCAGCTGCACGCCCGAGTGCGGCATCTTGTTCCAGTAGATCGCCACGCCGGCGCCGGACATATAGGTGCTGCAGGCGAGGCCGACACCCTTGCCCCGGGGCAGCTGGGCGTGCCTGTCCTTCCAGCCGGACATCGCCGCCACCTTCCGCAGGCAGTCCTCGAGGCCGGTGGAGCCCACGCGCAGCCAGCTTGCGGTCAGCTCGCCCGCCTTGGTGAGATTCTTCAGCCGCAGCTCCAGCGGGTCCATGCCGAGGCGCTCGGCGATCTTGTCCAGCTGCACTTCCTGCCCGAAGCGCGGCTGCGGCGTGCCATGCCCGCGCTTGGGGCCGCAGGCGGGCTTGTTGGTGAACACCCGGCAGGCTTCGAACTTGAAGCGCGGGTAGTGATAGGTCACCGGCGTCAGCACGCCGGTGTAGAAGGTGCTGGCCGGGCCGTGCGAGCCGTAGCCGCCGCCATCCAGCAGCGTCTGCAGGTGCATGCCGGTGAGCTTGCCCTCCCTGGTCACCCCGGTCTTCATCCGCATCAGCACCGGGTGCCGGCCGCGATGGACGTAGAACACCTCCTCGCGCGTGAGGCCGATCTTCACCGGGCGGCCGAGCACCAGCGCCGCCTTGCAGACCACGAACTCATGGCCCCCGGGATCGCACTTGCCGCCGAAGCCGCCGCCGTTGGGCGTGGCCACCACGCGGATGCGCGGCTCCGGGATCTGCAGCACGCGTGAGAGCTGCCGCTGCAGGTAGTGCGGGTTCTGGGTGCAGGAGCAGATCTGCAGTTTGCCCTCCGGGTCCAGGAAGGCGAGCGAGGCCTGCTGCTCCATGGGCAGGTGGGTATTGCCCTGGTAGAAGAACAAATCCTCGGCGACGAAATCGGCATTGCGCAATGCCTCGCCCACATCGCCGAACTCGTAGGACAGGTTGCGGTGGATGTTGCCCTGCTCGCCGTAGTCGTGGATGCGCGGCTCCGGATTCTCCAGCCCCTCCTGCGGCCCGGAGATGGGCTTGAGCACCTTGTAGCGCACCTCGAGCAGGCGCAGCGCCTCGGTTGCCGCCTGCTCGTCCACGGCGATCACCGCGGCCACCGGGTCGCCGACGTAGCGCACCCGCTCGCGCGCGAGTGGATACTCGTCCACCGACACCGGCATGATGCCGAAGGGCACCGGGAAGTCCTGCCCGGTGAGCACCAGCTTCAGGCCCGGATGCTGCTTCGCCTTTTCCGCCTCCACGGACTCCACGATCGCGTGCGGATGCGGCGAGCGCAGCAGCTTGGCGTGCAGCATGCGGGGCATGGAGAGGTCGTCCGCGTAGCGCAGCTGCCCGGTCACCTTGGCGCGGCCGTCCACCCGGCGGCGCGGCTTGCCGAGGACCTCGAGGCGCTTCTTCGTCTCGTTCATGTCCGCTCCGCGCGCAGCAGGGTAGCGGCGGACTCGATGGCTTCGGCGATCTGCTGGTAGCCGGTGCAGCGGCACAGGTTGCCGGCGGTCGCCTCGCGGATCTCCTCGCGCGTCGGCGCCGGGTTGCGCGCCAGCAGCGCCTTGGCGGTCAGGATCACCCCCGGGGTGCAGTAGCCGCACTGCGAGCCGCCGCAATCGGCGAAGGCCGCCTGCAGCGGGTGCAGCTCGGGGCCGCGCTGCACGCCCTCGATGGTCTCGATGGCGCGGCCCTCGCATTCCAGGGCCAGCGCCAGGCACGACAGCACCGGCCGGCCCTCCACCAGCACGGTGCAGGCGCCGCACTCGCCCAGCTCGCAGCCGTGCTTGGTGCCGGTGAGGCCGAGGTCCTCGCGCAACACCTCGAGCAGGGTCTTGTAGGGCGCGAACGAGGCCGGCACGGCCTCGCCATTGACCTGCAGCGTCAGGTGCACGCGCTCCGGGATGGCCGCCATCGCTCGCTCCGCAATTTGTTGGGACCCCAAACAATTGGCACTTTACTACAATGGCGCCCTGAAAGTCTCCCAGGTCCAGGACGACCGGTCCTTCGACAACCTGAAGCTCGCGGTGCAGCCGGAGGCCGGGATCGTGCAGGCGCCCGCCCACCTGGACCAGGTTCAGGCCGCGACCCTGCCCTGCGCGGCGCGCAGCGCGTGGCGCGCGCTGTTGACGCACGAGCGGCTGGGACCGTAACCTTGGGACTCCTTACAATGGGGCCCGTCTCTCCAATGCAGACTGCCCGGATGACCCGCCACCCGCTTGCGATCGCAGCCGCCGCCTGCCTCGCCCTGCCCGCGCCTCGCCGGCGGCCAGGAGCGCAACGGCGTGGTGCACGAGGCCACCACGATGCCGGCGGTGATCGTCCGCACGAAGCAGTAGCCGCGTGAACCCCGCCTGCTACGACTGGCGAGCCCTCGTCGCGGACCTGAACGCGCTGCTGCGCCTGAAGACCACGGTCATCGGCATGAAGCTGTTCGCGAAAAAAGCGGACATGGAGGCGATCGAGAACATCCGCCGCCCGAAGACGATCCACACCACCGACCAGGTCGTGAGCATGGCCTCGCGCCTGGGCTGGACCGTGGGCATCACGGCCGAGGACCTCGTCGGCAACCAGTGCCGCGCGGTGATCGGCCTCGCGGCCCAGGACGCCGAGTGGAAGAGCGGCAGGAACTACGTCGGCCTCTGGCACGCGACGCAACAGGACGCGCAGGCGCGGCAGCAGGCCTTGAGCGTGGTGCCCTACGGAACATACCAGGCGATGGCGGTGTCGCCGCTCGCCTCCGGGCGCCTGGATCCGCCGCACATCTGCCTCATGTACGCCACGCCAGGCCAGATGATCATCT
>Ga0194131_10002918_pt1 | contig 27613 bp, 24 predicted proteins | sample TA2KigO120mmetaG_FD_148631 | JGI IMG/M metagenome (GOLD analysis project Ga0194131, IMG submission 148631) | Freshwater microbial communities from Lake Tanganyika, Tanzania - TA2015053 Kigoma Offshore 120m | ecosystem: Environmental > Aquatic > Freshwater > Lake | place: Tanzania: Lake... | reverse complement strand
GGCCGGTTATGATGTTTCGATAAGTAATTCTGGAAATAGAATTGCCGCCGCTTGGCTGGCTGCAAGTGGCCTTCGTCTACCTAGCGCTGATGAAGTTCGCTACCTAATAATTGATGAGGAAGACTACCCCAGCCGGCTATCTCCTGAAAAACATGGAACTCCCGGTTCCCCACTACAAATAGATAGCAAAGGGATGGTCTTTGGTTGCCAGAACCGTCTGTGTTCGTTTGATTCTTATGGTTCAACGCCTAAACTAAGCAATGGCGCCATCCTTAATAGTGTTAAAGATAGCGCCATAGTTACAATTAATAAGGTCCGCTATGCCGTTATTTCGATTTCCAAGAAGTTAGTTCTGGTAAAACTGTAAAATTACTTTTTATTTCTACGCTGGATACGAGTCTTCTTGAGAAGTTTTTTATGCTTCTTTTTAGCCATGCGCTTGCGTCGCTTCTTTACAACTGATCCCATTTTTCCTCCCTAGAGCTGCGTAATTACATGCTATACTATCTCCATTATTTAATATTCTCTATCCACCCTTTCAGATTTTGCTTGATTTCCTTACTCTCAGCCCATGTTATGAGTTTTTCTACGCCATCCTCTAAGGGAGTAAATTGCTGCTTTCCTAAAATCGATATTAGATAAGATTGGTCAGCCATTGTAATCGCTGAATCCAAAGGATTAGGGCTCTCTTTATTTACGGTAATAATTGATTGGGTTTGTCTTTGTACTAGCTCTATCAAGTAATTCATCTCTAAGGGGCGACTTCCCCCGATGTTCACGATATCTGAGAATTTCTTATCTCTTGTTGTTAAGTCGTCAAGTAAACGAATTGATGTTTCAACCACGTCATCTATAAATGTGAAGTCTCGCTTTATTTTCCCATCTCCAAAAAGGGAGAAGCTACTTTGCCCTAAGCCTGCCGACACTATTCTAAAATAAGCCATATCTGGTCTACCCCAAGGGCCATAGACTGTGAAGAATCGTAGTCCTCGAAATCTCATGTTGCTTTTTCTTGCTTGAATTTCAGCGAACATTTCATTAGTTAGTTTTGATACACCATATATGCTCTTGGGTCTGAGAGTAAGAGAAGATTCACTGTATGGGGTTGGGGTTGAATCTCCATATACACTCGATGACGATGCATAAAGAAAGCCCTCAACCCCAAAGTCCTCTGCGCAACATAAAACGTTATAGAAGCCCCCAATATTTGAAGAAATATAGACATCGGACTGATCCGGGCTCAGACGCACTCCGGCTTGGGCGGCAAGGTGAATCACATACTCCGGTCTGAAGGAAGAGAATGCTTTCCTAATGGCCTTCTTATCCGATATGTCGATAACTTGAAGTTGATTCGGATCTTGATACAAAGTTGCTACCCGTAATCTCTTGTAACTCACCGAGTAATAGTCTGCAAAGTTATCCAGCGGAGCTACCGAGTTTCCTCTATTGACCAATGCTTTAACCATGTAACTGCCGATAAATCCTGCTGCACCAGTAACCAGAATTCTCATCAAAGCCCCATCAATTCGGCTTGAACACGAAACTCAGGTGACTTAATTCTTAGTTCGTGAAATGTACCTACGGCTTTTATCTCTCCTGTATCCAAGAAGTAGATGCGGTCAGCATCAACTACAGTTGAAAGGCGATGCGCAATGACAATTAGTGTTACATCGCCCCTTAGCTTTCGCAGTGACTCGGAGATCTCCGACTCGGTCAAGCCATCTAGCGAACTCGTAGCTTCATCTAAGATCAACAACTTCGGCTTGGTCACTAAAGCACGCGCAATTCCCAGTCTTTGTCTTTGGCCACCACTTAACCGTGTTCCCCGATCACCTACTTCAGTATCAAGGCCGTCAGGTAACGACTTAACAAAGTCATCAAGCCGAGCTAATGCGACCACTTCCCAGCAGATCTCATCGCTTAATAAAGTGGGAGGATAACCAAGGCCTAAGTTTTCTCTTAGAGTGCCGTCGATAATTGGACTATCTTGCGGAACGTAAGAGACAGCTCCCGGCCATTTTGAAAAAGCTTTTATGGGAGATAGCCCAGAGATTAGAACCTGGCCTCGCCCGGGTTCAAGAGCACCCAAAATTACATCTACAAGCGTTGTCTTGCCGGCTCCCGACCCTCCTGCAAGTGCAACAAATTCCCCCGGCTTGACCTCCACATTTACTTCCTTGAGTACATTTATGGCTGAGACATAATGAAATGTGATATCAACTGCAGAAACACTAGGAGTGAAACCCTTGTGGTCGCGAAGGAGTTCTTGGGAACTATCGGAGACCTCTTTTGAGACTTTTAATTCCTCTATTAGCGACACTGCTGGTTTGGCTTGTCCAAGGTTTGCCTTAATCTGAATAAGACCTTGTTGCACTCTAAGAATTGCCGGTGTGATTCTTGTGCTTGCGACAATAAAGATAGTTATAATGGCAATAGCTCTTGAAGCAGTCGTTGTGTTGAACTGATAAAACGCAAGAAGTAAAGCACTTGCAACAAGTGCTAGCTCCAAAACATACTTACTTATGTTCTGCATGAAAGTAATATTTGCAGTTCCATCCGCAAGGTGATATCTGTTTTGCGCGATCTGGTCGGCATAAAAACCTCTTCTATCTCTAACTAGAAGTTCTCGATATGAATTAACGGCTTCATAAATTCGTTGTGAACCTATAACATTAAGATGAGATTGCTTTTCACCTATGACCTTAACTTTATGATGCATTTGATTATGGAGTATGGTCGCAACGCTTGCAAATATTACCGTTGCACCGAAAGCAGTAGTTGTATCAACAAAAAACAAGCCTACTCCCAAAATCACTAACAGCGATACGTCTGAAATCAAAGCCATCCAGACTCCAATTACTCCCACCATCACGAAATTAACTCCAGCAGTCAAAGCATAAATTGATTCCTGAGCAGATCTACTATTTATACGAGATACCGGTAGAGAGAAATACTTCTTTACAAGACCAGCTGAAATCATTGCGCCTCTTCTAGCTAGAAAGAAGAGAGACTTCTTGGTAAATATCAAGGAAAAAATTGTTTTAGAGAATAAGGTTAAAGCTGCTAGCGTTCCTAAGATTCCTGCTTGAGCCTGAAGAGAATAGGTTTCAATATGTAAAAATTCCAATAGTTGACTTACTCGATCACCCGTCTGACCAGAACTCACGCTTGTTATCGACAGAGATCCAATCGCCCCAATTAGCATCACTCCTACTAAATCCATTAAGCCTAAAAAAATTGTTACTGTAACTACAAAGTAGACAAGTTTCCTGTCTCTAGGTGACAAAAGCCCCATTGACATACGGACCGAATTATCTTTCAGGGAGCGAAGAAGATTCACAAAGTAATTTTTCAAGAGGCACCTTGTCTAACAGCGTGGACGGTAGTGAATACTACCAATTTCTAGGTAAGTACTGGTTACTTGACGTAGAGTATAGCTATGAGGCGCTTACTGATAATGAATTACGCTATGGATTCAAAGGATGCTGTTTTCCCACATCAAATAGGAGTTGTGGCAGATCTTTCATCGACCTGGGACCAGGTCTTTGTAATTACTTATACAGTGAATCCAGATGAATTAAGTCACACTCCATCAAATGTTGTAATCATGAACCTTGACTGGCATCAAAGTTTAAAGGTTGTGGCAGTCCTTAAGTTACTCTTCTTCTTCCTGAGAGTAACTGTGACTAAAGATAAAGTTGTTCTTTTCTCATATATGACTGAAACATTAAGTGCGTTGTTAGCGCCCTTAGCCAAGATTTTGAGAATTCGCCACATACTCTGGTACGCCCACATTTCAAAACCGCTAAGACTAAGTTGGTGCCATATTTGGGTTGATAAGATCGTGACCTCAACTCCAGAATCCTGTCCGATTCGCAGCCAGAAGGTAATCCCAATCGGTCAAGCAGTTGATCACACTCTATTTTCGTGCCTTAATAAAAGAGTAAGAAGCGATACAAACAATACCCAGATAGTTCATGTAGGACGAATAGATCCTTCTAAGAATCTTGAGACAATTTTCGAGGTTTTTGTTGAGAAATTCGTGGGTATGAAGGCGGTGTTACATCTTATTGGTACTCATTCCCAAAAGTATGCTAACTACGCTTCATCGCTTAAATCTCGTTATCAAGAGCAATTGGATAGAGGAAGAATCATTTTTCATGGAAAGCAAGATCAAATATTCATAAGAAAAATGCTCTGCCAGTCTGATATTTTCCTTCATGCTTTTTCAGGTTCTCTAGATAAAACTCTAATTGAGGCAATTTTCTCTAGAACTTTTGTTATTAGTGGCAATCAAGCATTCATAAAGGAATTTGGTTGTCTTGGAAAAGGCTCTCAATCTAAAAATCTATCGGCTTTTTTATACGAACAATTGAATATCTACCAACAGACTAATATTGCTGAACTGCAGACTCTTGTGGATTCTAGGTATCTCCGCGCCCTAGACAACCACTCTCGTCGTCAATGGCTAAGGAAACTGAATCAGGTGTTACTTGATACCTAAAATAGTCACTCTGCTAAATTCTCACAAAAGTTTCAGGCTTACATGAGAGTTTTACACGTAGTAACAACCCTTGAAAAAGGTGGGGCTGAGAAGCAATTGGTAATCCTCAGCAGAAATCAAGCCGCCCAAGGTCACGATATTTCAGTGGTACCCCTAAAGGGAAATCTTGAACTAGATGAAGAATTCTCAAATTTTGGAGCTCAGATCTTTGATAATTTGAGAAATAGAAGATTCCTAATTCAAGTTCGCAAAGTTAGAAAGTTATTGAAGCAAGGAAATTTTGATGTCATCCATCTTCACTTGCCTCGGGCTGAAATCGTTGGAGTCCTAGCCAGCCTAGGATTAAGGATTGTCGTAATCTCCTCTCGCCATAACACAGAACCTTTCTTCCCAGGGTCACCAAATTTAGTTTCTACTCTTCTCTCAAGGGTTATCTCTATTCGTCAAAATTCAGTAATAGCAATCTCTAGAAGCGTTAAGACATTCCTAGTATCACGTCAAGAAATTCCTAGAGGACAGTCAATTGCGGTCGTTTACTACGGTTATGATGAAACGATTAGTGCATGCAAAGAACCTCGCGAACTCAGTAAGGGAGAAAATTTAGAGAGATTTGTAACGCTATCTAGGCTCGCACCTCAAAAAGATCTAAAAACTATGATTGAAGCTCTCGCAATATATAGAGAGAAGTTTGGTTTTGGTCAGCTTGAAATCTATGGAGAAGGTTATCTCAGAGACGAATTAGTTTACATTGCTCGAGATCTAGGCGTTGCACCCTATGTAATTTTCTATGGATGCACCAATGATGTTCCCAAGGCCCTACAAAAAAATCAATGCTTCCTCTTAAGCAGTAAGTATGAAGGCTTTGGCCTAGTGCTTCTCGAAGCCATGCAGCAGGGCTTGCCTATCATTTGTTCCAAGATCTCCACAATAGAGGAAGTCATGGGTGATGGGTATGAGCTTTTCTTTGAAACCGCGAGCCCGCAAGATCTATCAGGAAAAATGGAACTTCTGCAGCAGCCTAGGCTGTATAGGGACACCTCGCAGTACGGAATTCAGAGACTATATCAGTTTGATCCAAGAGAGAGTGCAACTAAGATCCTAAATATATACGATAATTCCTTAGATGGTCGCAGTACAAAAAATCTTGAGGCAAGAGACGGGGGATAAAGGTGCACTACTTTATTACCGGACACACTGGCTTCAAGGGTTCTTGGCTCATTCACGTACTCCGAAGTCAGGGACATACAGTTTCTGGCTATTCGAATCAAGCTCTTCCAGATAGTCTCTTTGTTAAGACTGCGTCAAAAAATTTCCTTGAGTGGGACTTCCAGGGTGACATTCGTAATCTGAAGAACTTGACCTCTTCGCTTAGGAAAAGTAAGCCCGATATTTTGATTCACTTGGCAGCTCAATCTTTGGTCACTAAATCCTATTTAGACCCTTTGGAGACATTTTCAACAAATGTTGATGGGACAAGGAATGTCTTGCTGGCTGCAAGGGAGACTAAATCCCTCTCAGCCACACTCATTGTTACAAGTGACAAGGTCTATCGCAACTTTGAACGCTCTGGTAGCTATGTCGAATCTGATCCATTAGGAGGACACGATCCGTATAGTAGTTCAAAGGCAATGGCAGATTTGATGACCCAATCTTTTATACATCTTGAGCCACAATCTCCCATTGGAATAGCTCGAGCCGGCAACGTGATTGGGGGGGGAGATATTTGCGAGCAGCGCCTAATACCCGACATTATTAGGGCTATAGAGGAGAAATCGACTCTTCGACTCCGCTACCCCAAAGCCGTAAGGCCTTGGCAACATGTGCTTGATTGTCTAAGTGGTTACTTGGAAATATTGAAAGTTCTTCTCGCCACCGGCAAGTCAAATGTATGGAATGTAGGACCTGATTCAAAAGACTTTAATAATGTTGAGACCGTAGTGAAACTTTTTCTAGAGAAAGTAAATGAATCTATCGACGTTAGGTCTGTGCGGGCTAAATTTGTGGAAGCAAATGAATTGAAGCTTAATTCAGACAAACTAAGGACTGAATCGAATTGGAAGAACAAGCTCTCATTTGAGGATTCGGTAGAGTGGACAGCCCAGTGGTATAGTCACGTAAAACATCAAAGGTTAAGCCCTATTAACGCTGTGACTAAACAAGTTGACAACTTCATCGGATTTTGATGTGTTGCTTTAAATTATTGATTCAATAATCTCTATGAGATTTTCGCTCACTTTCTATTGACTGATTTTGCTTTTGTACGTCAGCTTTATTCCCGCTTCAAGTGAATTCCTTAACTTAACCCCTTTTGTCACTTGAGTGATTAACGCAGTCAAGCTCACAGAGACGTCATAGAACAAAATATCGTTACCTTCCGTGAAAACTTCTTCCAAGGCAAAAGACCTAGAGGCGATTAGAGGCTTGCCAAAACAACCCGCTTCAACATTATCAAGTCCACGAAATAGTACAAAAGTGGAGTCAATAGATTATTCTATTGCCTTACTTACCCCTAAAGATACTTTATCACTGCTTTGATACTCCTAAATAAGAGCAATCGCGTTAAATCCCATATGAATGACATTCAACTTCTTCTAGCGAATAAGAAAAGGTTTTGGCATCATTTTTTTTGGATTTCAGATTCAAGGAAGACTCGGTTGGTTAAATAAGAGTATACGAAGTCTAGAATAAAGGTCTTAATCAGCAAATTCTTTGGGTTTGCCCTTATCTTTATTCAGTCCAAAGAGGGGGAACCCGCGTCAAGACTTATCTCTTTTCTAGTTAAGATTCCTAAGGGGGTATAACTGCATTTCCATGAGACATGACAAGATAAACACAGTGACTTTTGCGATTCTGCCAGACTAGCTTCCATAGCTTAAAGAAGTTAGCTCAAAGTAGTAACCTTAGTAATATGAACTCAGCATAAATTTCAATTGACCTAAAGTTGAGGTACGTAAGGTGTACATCAGATCTCAAGTACCTCTGATCTAGGTAACTCAATAAAACTATTTTTTGAATAGCCCTAGGAGATGCTTTCGCTATATCGCCATTTTTCGAATATCACCAATATACTATTTCAATGATTGCGTCCCTAATGCCAGCAGTGCGAATACACTGTTGGGGAGGTTTTGGTTCACAATTATTTGCCATACTGCAGTATTGGAATCTCCAAAAACACTTCCCGGACAGAAAAATTGTACTGATCATCCATACATCTGGAATTACGCGACGAGATATGGAGATTGAACCGTTACTAGGAGACATCCCATTTAAGGTCATGAATGATTTTGCTCAAAGAAGAGAGTCCACAACAAATCTTTTGAAATCCTCTATCAGGATAAGGACAATCAAAACCAAACTGTATTCAAGTACGAAGAATCTCATAGCGAAAGTGGGCTTGCTATCTGAACTTGAAAATCAGAAGGCTTTTGATTCTTTAAGGCCTTGGGTGATATCCGTGCGGGGACATTACACGAGGTACCCCTTTAAGCCTGCTGATGTACTAAGGCTTTATGGAGTCATGTCTATAGTAGATGGCGAAAGACTAAATGATAAATCAGAAAATGGGGTTTTGACCATTCAGTATCGACTTGGTGATTTGCTGAACCTTACTGAAAAAAGTTTTGTTGACCCAGAATTACTACTAAGCATTGCTGATCCTATTGCCAAGAAGCCCAATATTATTAGAACCATTTTGCTCAGTGACTCTCCTGAAGAAGCCAGGCATTTACTTGCCAATAATTATCGTAATTGGGAAGTTGTTAATATGTCTCCAATAGCGACCATACAAACCTGTGTTAATTCGTCTGAATTTATTGGAACTAACTCCAAGATATCTTTTTGGATAACTGTTTTTCGCGGCCTGAAGAGTAAGGAAAGTCACATAGTTGACGTCTTTCGGGAGAAGCTGAACCTAATCTCTGACAAATCAACCGTGTCTAAATTTATATATTACCAGGGAGGAATCTAGGGAATGGACTTATACAAACCTATAGTACCTTCTATTGCTAATTTCTTTTCTATGTCAAAAGAGATGAGGATTGCAAAGAAAGTAATCAAAAGTTTTCGCTTGAAACCTATAAGGAAGTCCAAACAATACATTCTAATTGAGGCTTTTCAAACACCTTCGAATCGCCTTGGGCTCTCTCTATTTGCACCAATTGCCTCTCGACATTTCAATGCAGAACTCGTAGCGTTTTATTTGATGTCTTTTAATAAGATCAGATTCATAAAGGAGAAGATCCGATTCCTTTTTTCTATTGAAAAGACATTAGGGTGCCGAAGTTTCCTGTTTTTCGGATCTCATGAATCGAAGCATCATGAGAAATCGGCCTCTGAATGGATCCTTACTGCCAATAGTCTTCCCGAATTTGAATCCCTCAAATATAGAGGTATCGTTATTGGTGACTTGATATATGACGTTTATCTTCGGCGATATCGCGAACCAACTTTGGAACTTTCTAATGCGAATCTCAGAAGAATTGTATCGGAGTTTTTCCAGTACTTTGATTCGCTTTATGACTTATTCCTTGAAAAGAGAGTTGCATGTGTTTGCGTAAGCCATACAGTTTATTTATTGGGTTTACCTTCAAGAATGGCGGCGTATTTTGATGTTCCTGCATTTCAGGTGACAGCAGAATCCATTTATCGTATTAATGGCGAGTATACTCATGCTTATACGGCTTTTAAACAGTATCCAGAAATATTCAATAGTCTGCCAAAGGAAGTGCAGATTCAAGGCAAGAGACTTGCCAAGAAGCGCCTTGAAATGAGGTTTGCGGGATACGTCGGAGTTGACATGAATTATTCGACAGTTTCAGCCTATAAAAATCCTGAAAATAGCGAACGCATCCTAAAGTGCAATTCTAAGCCTCATATTCTAATTGCAATACATGATTTTTACGATTCTCCCCATTCTTATGGCCCAAATCTTTATCCAGATTTCTATCAATGGTTACTTGCTTTGGCAGATGTTTCAAGAAGAACTGATTATAACTGGTACATAAAAACTCATCCGGATGTTCGCGGTGATGGACTTTCAGTTATCCAATCATTTATTGCTCAAAACCCACAATTTTCCTTAATACCCTCTAGTACTAGTCATCATCAACTTATCGAAGAAGGCATTACGCTTGCACTTACGATTTTTGGTTCTATTGCAATGGAGTACCCGTATCTTGGCAAGCCAGTGGTTAATGCGAGCATAAATAACCCTCATGTGAGATACGATTTTTCTCTATCCCCAAGAACAGTGGAGGAATATGAATTGCTATTGTCGAATCTTGAGTCATTAGAAGCTCCCATTAACATAGATTCTATACTTGAATACTATTTCATTCACAATCTCTACATGTTAAAGTCTTGGTTCATGGTTGATTATATTTTGTACTTCAGTGAAATTGGCGGTCCAAGTCGCGCCTATTCTTGGCCCATTTTTGAATATTATGGCAATCGAGACAATTCTTATTCACAAGAACAAATAAGCTTGGCACTAACGACTTTTTTGTCAAGTCACGATACTTTCTTGAGTCGCAAGCACTTTCGATTGGATTTCTTGCCAAACCTCATTCACCAAATAGAGAAATTGAGCCCATTTGACACTTGGGAAATATGAATAGCATTCCTATAGACTCGGATATAGCTCATCAAATGGAGCAAAATCGAATATACTTCAGTAGTCCTAGAATCTTTGATGACATCAATATTAGCATTTTCGAAAAATCGGACATTTGTGATGAATATTTAGCTTGGCTGAATAATCCTCAGCATATGCAATTTTCAGACCAAAGATTCAAGGTTCACTCTAAAGAGAGTTCTCTTAAATTCATTGAATCATTTGAACACTCCCCCAATTTGTTTCTCAAGATCGCTAATAGCACGGGACTTTTGGTAGGAACTTTGACTGTATATATTGATGTTCATAACCACACTCACAATTGTGGAATTCTAATTGGTTCCAATTACTCTAGCGCTGGTTACGGGAAGAAGGCTTGGGTCGCCCTAACGCATGAAATTTGCGCTAATTTAGGCGCGCATAAGATTGTTGCTGGCACGATGGAAACTAATTTGGCTATGGTAAAATTGTTTGAAACTAGTAGTATGAGGCTAGAAGCGCGCTTGCGCAGGGAAAAAATTCATGAAGGAAAAGAAGTTGATGTCTTGATTTACTCACGTTTTATCCGTAATTTCTGAACATTTGAGTTTCTTTTTTCTGGACGCCGTTTTTATCTTAAATTTGAATTTTGCAATATCTGAATGGTTGGTAGGGGAAAAATTACAATTCCTCCTCTATCAACAAAACTCGCTGTCTTCCTCAAGAAAGTATCCTTGAAGTGCCATGGTAAAATCAAAATCACGTCAGGATTTTGGTCCAAAACTCTTGATTCCGGCACTATTGGGATAAAAGTACCCGGAGTTATACACCCAAACTTATCTTTGTTCACATCTCCAATCATGGAGATCTTGGCGAAATCTAACCCACAATACTGAAGCAGGACATTTCCTTTTGTCGATGCTCCCAATGCTGAAATCGTCTTTCCTTGCGATAAGAATTTATTGACCACCTTAATTAGATCACTTCGATGCAATTTGACACTGTTGCTGTATTCGATCAACTTATCACTTGTGTTTAACCCTTCATTAAGTTCGTCCTTCAGCAATGCAATAAATTCATCACAATGCTCATCGGATTCACTTTTTTTCTTTGAAGCAAGTATTGCAATAGAGCCTCCGTTTATAGAATTTAGCTCAATGCTCCGCACTAAGAACCCTGTTTTGTTGAGAATATTATGTATTGTGTAAGCCGAGTAATATTCTAAGTGTTCGTGACAAATAGTGTCATAAGCTAACTTTTCTAACATCAACCCTAGGTAGCTTTGTTCGAAAAACCAAAAACCATTTTCATCAAGACAATCATATACTTGCAACGCAAAATTAACTGGATCATCAAGATCGTACATCATAGCTATCGAAGATATAAATTTTGCAGGTTTATCACTTACAGAATTGAAAGAATCTTTTGTAAAGAACTCAGGAACTTTGATTATGTCCGGATGGTAGGAATCGGCAAATTTGCTTATCGTAGGATCAATTCCAACTCTTCTTAGACCTAAATTTTCGAAAAAAGACAAGAAGGTTCCATCGTTGCTACCTATGTCCACAATAACATCACCATCGGAAAGATTCACATAATGATTGATTGTTTCAGCAATTGTCTTGAGATGGAATTTCATTGAATCATTTAGGCTGCTTTGGTAACCATAATTCATGCCGTACATTAAATTCTTGTCATACGAATGGCCTAGCTGCACCAATGTACATTCTTCACATCGCTGCAAAGTCAATTCCCCTGAGAGCACTTTAGTTTCCGAATTTTTGGGAAATACTCCCGTCAAATGCTGTTCGCCTAGGCTTAACATCTCGAAGAGCTGTCTAGATCCACATAAGCGGCACTTTAGATTGCGTGTCATAATTCGAAATAATACTTTACCGGCCCCTAAACTGGATACCAATATGAGCCCCACATTGATGATAATTGGTTCACGTGGCCAGATTGGTTCGATTATTGAAGAGTATTTCCAGAGTCTAGGTTTTAAAATAATGACATTGAATCGTGTAGGAGATAAATCCCTCCCGCTTTTGCTAAAGAATGGTGATCAAAGAGTCGCTCAATTGGGGGAAGCGGCACTGCGGGAAAATCTCACTAACATAATATTGAATTTCAACATTACTCATGTTGTACACTGTGCATCACCTCGGGGAAATATTTCGTCTCTTAGCGCAGAAGAATACCAAACATTGCATTTTGCGAATTTTGAATTAACAAGTATATTGATTGAATCTATTCACACGGCCAAGACCCAAACTTCGTTAACCTTTATGGGATCATCAGCAATGTATGAACCTACTTCAGGTACACATATAGTTGACGAAAATACCATTCCGAATCCCACCTCTGTATATGGTTCTATAAAAAGCAAAGCAGTGAATCTCATCAATGAGGCTGTTGGTGCTCTTAATATCAATGCACACTCATTAGTATTATTCAATCAAGAGTCACCATTACGTCCTAAAGGTTTTCTATTCCATGATTTAGCATCACAAATTGCTAGCTATGCAAGAGGAGAAATAAAAGAAATATGTGTAAGAGATAAGTATCACACTATGGATTGGTCAGACGCGAGAGACCTTCCAAGCATGCTGAATCTGTGTTTTGAGAATAAGTCATTTGAAAACTATGTAGTAGCTTCGGGCAAGCTTAGAACTATTGAAAGCCTAATATTGGAAACTGCTCAACTTATGCAAATAGACATGCATGAGGGAGATATTGCAACAGCAGCGGGAAAAGATTTAGATAGGGCTTCTCTCCTGGGAAATTCAAAAAAAGCCTATAACCTAGGATGGAAGGGTTCGCGGCCCGCTTCTCTTACACTCTCAGAATTCGCGTCTAAACTTCAGAATAAACATTCTCACTAACGAAGAGATAAACCGCGTCAATCCTTGAATTTGAACAAATACAAAACCTCCTAAGCTTCGCTCTCTTATAAGCTTAAAACCAAAAATCCAAGGGTAGCGAATTAGAAGGTGGAATAACATACTATTTCTCCGATCTGGGAACTCCAACATGAAGTCAGCATCGCCTTTCCCATACCATGCAAACTTTTTGAGGTAATGAGTTAAACCTTCTGCATGCACTTGAAAAACTTCTGGTCCACCAACCATAAACGTTGCTCCTGAATCATTCGCTCGTTTTGCCCAAGAAGTATCATCAATCACCCTTGACTTTTCAGAGAAAAGTTGCCATTTTGATCCCGTTTTAAGATTGTTTGTAACAAATATCGAGGGCGCGAGTCCAATCATTTTCTTGTTCCAGTGTTCATTGTGAAAACACCGATAGTAAAAGTCCTCTCCTTTTGAGAGAAGACTAGAGGGATTATGCAATCTTAATCGTGACTGAAGAAAACTGACCCCGCTCTTTTCATAGGCGGTTAACATTTCTTCGAAGAAGTCTTCCCCAACAAAATGATCTGAATCTACAAACAATGTAAACTTTGTTTGTGACTCATCAATCCCAAATTGCCTATCTCTCGTCAATCCCTCACCTTTTCCTAAAAGAAATGGGATTTTCATTTCAATGAGAATCTCTCTCGTATTGTCTGTTGAATGTCCATCAATAATTAACAGATTAATATGAGCACTTGCTCTCCTGATTGAATCTATGCAAGATTTGATAGTCTTAGAGGAATTCCTGCAGCAAACTACAACCGTACATTCAGATTCAAGATTAAACGAAAAGTGATTTCCGTTCTCATTCATAAAAAGATACTACTCGAATCCTGAAATAGAAAGTTCATGGTGATTTCTCCTGTTACGAACGCAATTATCACAGCCACTCATCATCCTTTTGAGGGCGTGGTTCGCCAATAAAGAGAGTATTCATGCCCTTGTAAGCTAAGATCATGTAGTAAGCTTATCTTCGATATCGATGTAAAATACTGGAGCGAGATGAATAAAAGACAATCAATCTTAGTCACAGGAGGTACAGGGTCCTTCGGCAGTGCCTTCGTCAAATCGTGCCTCGCATCTCGGAATTATGAGCGTATAGTTGTTTTCTCGCGTGATGAGATGAAGCAATATGAGCTAAAACAGACTCTTGGAGATGATGAACGACTTCGTTGGTTTATCGGCGACATCCGTGAAGAAAATCGACTAAGGCGCGCTTTACAAGGCATCGATCTCGTTGTGCATGCTGCTGCATTGAAACAAGTAGATACTGCTGAATATAACCCTTTTGAATTTGTGAAGACAAATGTTTTCGGTAGCCAGAATGTAATTGATGCTGCAATCGATGCCAAAGTCTCAAAAGTTATAGCTCTGTCTACCGATAAGGCTTCGTCTCCGATTAACTTGTATGGAGCAACGAAGCTAACAGCTGATAAACTTTTTATTTCTGGAAATTACTATGGTAGACCCCAAGGTACAACCTTTAGTGTTGTTAGGTACGGGAATGTTGTGAATAGCCGTGGGTCTGTTGTGCCTCTACTGCAGAGTCAACGTGCCCAAGGGATGCCTTTTACAATCACCGATGACCGCATGACAAGATTCTGGTTAAGCCTAGATTTTGCTGTTGAGTTCGTGGAGCAGTCACTCGAAAGAATGACGGGTGGTGAATTATTCGTACCTAAAATCCCTTCTATGAGAATCGTAGATTTAGTCGCATCAATTGATTCTCAATGGCCAGTAAAGTCTATTGGAATCAGGCCTGGTGAAAAAATCCACGAAGAAATGATTTCTCTCGACGAAGGTCGACGAGCTTTTGAGTTTAAGAACTATTTTGTAGTTCTTCCTTCAACAAATGAGAGTTCCAATGAATTTGCAGGCGGAAAAATTGTGCCTGAAGGTTTTAGGTTCTCGTCAGATAAAAACTCAGAATGGTTAACTTCAGAGCAAATCAAGCAGTTAATTGGTCAAAATCAAATGTCATGACATCCAAAACAATAGTTTTGGGGGCTAGTGGATTTCTAGGATCTCACTTCGTTCAGCCCGAGTACCCGGAGATATATCAGTTCAGAACTAAACCTGAGTCAAGCGTTCTACATCACTTGATTCTTGATCCTTGGAACACTGATGAACTAGAAAAAGCAATCGTGGATCGTGGATTAGAATCTCTTATCAATTGCATTGCACTAGCAAATATTGAAAATTGCGAGAGCAATGAGGCTAAGGCTTTTGAGATTAATTCAGAGCTTCCTAGACGGCTGGCAGAACTATGTAAAAGGAGGTCTGTCCATTTAGTGCACGTAAGTACTGACGCTGTTCTTCTAGATGCCGAAGGACTTCTGGATGAAAGCTCCCCGACTAAGCCAAAAAGTGTATATGGCAAATCTAAGCTTCTAGGTGAAGAACAAGTTCTTAAAACATCGCAGTTCTTTACCGTAGCAAGGGTAAATTTCTTTGGGGTGAGCCCTAGGAGAGATTCTATTTTTGACTTCTTTTACAATTCTCTTAAACAAGAGAGTGTAATTTTGGGCTTTAGTGACATCTTATTTTCCCCTCTGTATGTTAAAGATACGATATCTGCGCTGAGATATCTTGCTTCTAACAAGAACGCTGGCATTATCCACCTCGCCAGTTCGACTCCAATTAGTAAGTATGAATTTGGTCTAAAGGTTGCAGCATTTTTGGAGCTTCCCACAGAATTGATTGTAGAAACTCGAGCTCAAGACTTACCTTTAGGACAACTTCGATCATTAAACTTAAGCATCAATAATCAAAAAATGTTGCAGATTTATCAACCTCAGTTTTCCATCGAAGAAGGTATACTTCAATCTATTGAGCAAAGAAAGCGTGAAGACCTTGACTAACCAAATTATTCAAACACCTACATGCGTAATCAGTAAGGATTCGCCGACCTACTTTATTGCCGATATTGCTGCAAATCATGACGGTTCTCTGGAACGCGCAATCAATCTGATTCGTCTTGCCGCTGAATCTGGAGCAAACGCAGCAAAATTTCAAAACTTTAAAGCAGAAACAATCGTATCTAACCGGGGATTCGCAGAATTGGGAGGAAAGATTGCCCACCAATCAAAGTGGAAGAAAGATGTAGTCCAAGTATACAGAGATGCTTCAATCCCTCTGGATTGGACTGACTCTTTGCTGGAGGCATGCAAAGAACATAATATTGATTATTTTACCGCCCCTTACGATTTGGAATATATTGATTACTTTGCCAAAAAGATGTCTATCACAAAGATTGGTTCCGGGGATATAACTTGGCAGGATTCTCTGCGAGCAATTTCAAAGTCGAAAACATATGTATTTCTCGCAACTGGTGCTTCAAGCATGGATGAGGTCAAAAGAGCTCTCGAAGTTCTTCAATCAGCTCTCAAACCGATTGTACTTATGCAATGCAATACCAATTACACTGGAGATCCAAAGAATGTCGAGCATTTAAATCTGAAAGTCTTGGAGACGTATTCACGCGAATTCCCAGATGTCATTACCGGATTGTCAGATCACACGCCAGGCCATTTGTCAGTTTTGGCTGCCGTTACATTAGGTGCCAAAGTGGTCGAAAAACACTTCACTGACGATACAGGTCGAGAAGGTCCTGACCATGGTTTCTCCTTAGACCCGAAAACCTGGTCAGCAATGGTGAAGGAAACACGTCTCTTGGAGAGAGCGTTGGGCGATGGCGTGAAACGAATTGAGGCTAACGAAGTGGATTCTGCAATTGTTCAACGTCGCGCCCTTAGGTACGGACGAGATTTGAAGAAGGGAAACAAAATCGGGCGGGAGGATCTCATCGCTCTTCGCCCATGCCCTACCAATGGTCTCACACCATTCGAAATTGACTCACTCATAGGTAAAAGTCTTAAGCGTGATGTCTCCCAAGATGAACTTACTCAGCTTGATGACTTCAAATAAGAAACTCCTATATTTAGGTGAAAACCATGCAATTCATGACGCGAGATTTCTGGTTGCGCTAAACACTAAATTCAACGTTACTTCATACTTTCACAACGATGCCTCATTAAATCCCGCTTCACTACAGGATAGCTATGACTTAATGATAGTCAGCCCCATGTCAAAGCAATTATTGGAATTAAGCGCCGGTATTGATGCAATAAAGATTGGAATTTGCTGGGCAGTGGAAGTCAACGAGGTCTCTTATACGCAATCTGAGATTGAAAAAATCAATAAGATATTAAGTGATTTCTCCATAGTTATCTTTGATGCCGACTATGTTTCACATTTATTTAAAGACCAATTCTCGTTCTCAGGGAGAATGCATAAACTCTACTTTGGATGCAATATAGACCAATTCACACAGATCGCAGAGAATCGCGATTATTCTGGCTCAAAACATATATGTGTAACAAGAAGTTGGACACCGCTCTACCGCAATGAACTAATCTTGGATGCGCTTTTGGGAATGAACAATTCCCAAGACTTTCGAATAACTTTTGCGGCCCTGCCGCCCACAAATCGTTCTCAAATTGAAGCAAGTATGAAGCAGAATGGAATTAATGTTAACTTTACTGGGGCTTTAGAATCAAAAGATATCGCACTTCTTTATTCAGACAACGACATTTATATATCGGCAGCGAGGAGTGATGGGGTCTCAGTTTCGCTACTAGAAGCAATGGCTGCTGGAATGATTTGTATTGTTACTGACTTTCCTTCAAATCTAGAGATAATTCAATCTGGTGTCAACGGATTCACTTTTACCAATGGTGATATTCAATCGCTCTCTGAAACAATCCAGAGGGTAGCTTCACTTTCTCCAATTGAACGAAAAGAAATTGGTCATGCAGCTCGGAGATTTGTCGTGGAAAGAGCTAATTGGAATAGTAATAAAATGCTTATGGTGGATGAGATTTTGGGTTTAGTTAATGTTGTCTGAGAGGCTTGTTTTAGGCACTGCTCAGGCTAGGCCTGGGTATGGAGTCACCACTGAAAGTATTCAGCAAGAGAGCGAATTTTTTTCAATGTTGAAAGTAGCTAAACAGCTTGGCATACAATGGATAGATACAGCCCCGAATTACGGTCTTGCTGAATCTTGGATTGGCAAGAACAGCGAATTCCAATTCCAGGTTGCTTCAAAAGTATCTATAAAGGGAAGTGACACTGCTAGCCTAAAGAAAGACGTTGAGCAAAGTGCTATTGAGCTTGGTAGAAATCAACTTTGCGTAGTTTTTGCTCATGATTGGGAGGAATCTCATCCGCATGATAGAGAAGGCTTTTTATCGCTGCAGAGTGATTATTCACATCTTAAGTTTGGCGTTTCTTTATACGAGACTTCATCTCTCAAGGATTTGTTGAGCCACGAATCCGCACTACCAATTGTTCAGATTCCCTTTAGCGTCTTGAATCAGTCATTTCTTCCTTTCCTTGAAAACTGTAAAGATCGCGGGATAGAAGTTTGGGCTAGAAGTATCTTTTTACAGGGTGCAATTGACTATCACTCGAGTAGAAATCCATTTAGGGATGATCCAGATATCATCAAGTTAGCAGATTTTTGCAAGAGGTATTCTGTTACTCCCTTTCAAGTTGCAGCTTCATTCGTTCTTTCATCTTCAGTAGACAAAATTGTTGTCGGTTTCGAGAGTGCAAGCCAACTCGTAGAGATTGTTAGACTTTTTAATTCTTTAAACGAATTAACTGATTTTGACGAGTTAGTAAGCACTAATCCAGAGTTGATTGATCCAAGGCGCTGGAAATGACTTCGTCAAAAGTTTATGCGTTAATCCAAGCAAGGATGAGCTCGAATCGATTCCCTGGTAAAGTAATTCAAGAACTCGAATCAAGGCCTCTGATTTTTCATCAAATAGAGAGGGTTTTGAAGTCCCGTTCAATAGATGATGTTTACGTACTAACATCTACCGATAGTTCAGATGATATCCTCTCTAAGATTCTTTTAGATGCTGGAATTAAAGTTTTTCGAGGCAATCTGCTAAATGTTAATGCGAGGTTCTTGGAATTTTTAGCAAATAACCCTGATTGTGAAATATTTATAAGATTGACCGCGGACTGCCCCCTTTCTTGCTCGGATATCATTGATAGCTCAGTCACAATTCTTAAAGAGAATAAATTGGATTATGTATCAAATATACTATCGCCTACTTTTCCTGATGGTATGGATGTTGAAGTTGTCAGAAGAGATGCTTTTCTTATCTCCAAGAAGACTCGATTGAACAAATACCAAGAGGAGCATGTAACCCCCTTTATTTACCAGAATCCTCAGATATTTAAATTAGGCAACGTGGTTAATGTTGCGAACTTATCTAAGTTTCGGTGTACTGTTGATACTAAAGACGATTTTTTAGCCATCGTGAAGTTATTGAAGCTAAATCCAGGGTTATCTAAAAACTCCAAATTTTCGAGGTTGGAATCGGCCATTTGCTCGCCGAGCAACCCTTTGCAAGTTACAAAACCTAGGAAGGCTATAACTCAGGGCCCATGGATGGACTATTCTTTCGCTCGTGAATCCTAAATCTCGCTTCCTCGAGTCTGAGAGGCTTTTGAGGTTAGCAGAGGATGTTATTCCGTTGGGATCGCAAACCTTTAGTAAATCTAGAACTCAATATCCGGTAGGTGTTTCACCTTTTTTTGCCAGCAAGGGTTCTGGTTCTTATATCTGGGATGTGGATGGAAACAAATATGTTGACCTAGTTGCATCTCTTGCTGCGGTAACACTTGGTTATGGCGACCCTGAAATAAATAAGGCCGTTAAGAGACAACTAAAAAAAGGAGTATCTCTTTCGTTGTCAAGCAAGCTTGAAACAGTAGTGGCAGAGAAGATTATTGATTTAGTTCCAAGTGCAGAAATGGTTAGATTTGCAAAGAATGGAAGTGATGCCACCTCGGCCGCAGTGAGAATTGCTCGATACTTCACGAGAAAAGATCACATCATCTCTATTGGATACCACGGCTGGCACGATTGGTATATTGGATCAACAACAAGATCTATGGGGGTACCAAGTGCTGTTCAAGCGCTCACATTATCTGCCAGATATAACGACCTTTCACATGTTGAAAATCTATTTGAGGAAGTTAAAGGTAATGTAGCCGCTGTAATTCTTGAACCAATGAATTCAGTAGATCCCGCCCCTGGTTATCTAGAGTCCTTGAGAAACTTCTGCTCCTCTAGCAATATTTTGCTAATTTTTGATGAAGTAATCACTGGATTTCGATTTGCTGATGGAGGAGCACAGGAGTTGTTTGGGGTCACCCCTGATTTAAGCTGCTTTGGCAAGGGTATTGCTAATGGTTTTCCAATCTCCGTAATAGCCGGGAGGAGGGAGATTATGGAAGGATTTAAGGAGGTATTTTTCTCTGGCACATTCGGTGGCGAACTTCTAAGTTTGACCGCGGCAAATGTGGTGCTAGACAAGGTTAGAGAAGGCAGTGTTATCCCAGAGTTATATGGGGTTGGACAAGCAATCCAACAAGGTTTACTGAGTGAAATCTCCCGCAATAAGTATGAATTTGTTAATCTCACAGGTAATCCCACATGGACTTTTTTAAATTGGACCTTGAGTAGTGATGCTCTGCAAAATCAAGTCAAGACATACTTTCTCCAAGAGATGTTTAAACGAGGTATTTTAGTTCTGAGTACCAACAACGTCACAACAACGCTTAGTCAAAAAGATATCAGCAAAATCCTCACAGCCTATGCTGAAGTTTTCGGAGCAATATCTCAGGCACTGAAGACAAATGGCTTGGAGGCAGTTTTGGAATGTCAACCTGTAGTTCCTTTATTTAAAGTTCGATGAAGACCCGATGTAATTTATCCCAGGAAGAGGTATTTTTGATTCCTCGGGATTGCTGAGTAAAGAAAACGTGGGAATACCACAGACACTGGCTAGCACTAAAGCCATACTACTAACTCCAACCGCGCAATTAGCCCGACTCAAATCTAAAGCAAGGTCTACAGATGAATCGCTTTGTAAAAAATCACTTTTAATGTTCTTGTATTGATCAAACTTCGTCAAATCTTCGCTTGGATGTAAGCGAATTCTTAAATCCAGATTTGATTCAAACAGTCTATTCCTGACACTTAAGAATTTCTGAAAGTACTCAAAATCCTTGCTTAAGTCTTGTTTGACTTCTGAGTTGTGTTCGTTAAATCCCTCAGAAATGTACAAGATTTCCGACTTTTGACTTGTACCTTGTTGCGAGGTCATTTCTCTATAGTGATTATGGAATTCCTCAAGATAAGGGTTATCAATTTCTTCTATATTGCATTCAGGAAATGTTCGCTTTGCGATTTGGAATGCATACTGATCAACCGTAATCAAGTTATCTGGTAGTACCAATTCGCCAGATAAGAGAAAGCGTTCCCTATAGTTAGTCCAGTGATCAAGTATCGCGGTAGTTTCTTTTTTTAAATTTTTTGCGCGCACAATTAGAGATCTTTCAAAGTCAGACTTACCGCTTGTTCCAAACAAAAAAAGATGACATTCCGAGACAAATCGCTCTAAGTTTTCTTCGCTTTCAATAGACAGGTTTTTGCTAAAAATAGCTTTTGCCGGACCTTGCAAAAAGTAACGGTAGTTACCTGGCTTACGTTTACAGTAACTTGCAAGGACATTAGCTCCGCCGGCATCGTGAGCCACTACGCCTATGTATTTTTCCATCCATAAACTTCCCATACATGATGAAAAATGTCGATAATGTCCTCTACGTCTTTGTCATCTAATTTATAGGCACAAAGAGGCAGGAGAAATAGAGATATTTCATTGAATTCTTCTGCGACAGGACAGGATCCCTTCGAATAATTGGATAAATCAAAGGTTTGATTCAAGGTCCAAGGAATACCACTCTCACCATAGGCGTCTCGTTTTTGGTATATCGGAAGCAAATGAAGGTTTTCGTAGCCTCGTTCAACATTGAATAGGCCAGCGTCCTCCAATGATTTACAAATAGTCTCTCTATCTACCCCTAGTTCCTCAATGTTTAAGCGTAGAGGATACATGTAGTAAACATGAGTATTTGACTTTGCTGTGACCGGAATTGTAAGTCCCTTCAAATTGCGTAGACCATTATTGAGCCGTATCGCAATTTGCTCACGTCTTTTAGTGAGATATTTAAGTTTACGTAATTGCTCACGGGCAATTGCAGCTTCTATTTCGCCCAAGCGGAAGTTATATCCAATGATATTTGCTGTACTTTTTGGCAATTCGGAATTCGGCATGTCGCGAAGTACAACCTCACCATGATTTCTTATTAACTTCATTCTTAAAGCAAGCTCGTCGTCATTAGTAAAAATCACACCTCCCTCACCGCAATGAATATGTTTGTGGTAATTGAGACTTATTCCACCAATGTGAGCGGTCGTACCGACAAAATTTCCTTCTCTAAAAGCATTTGGGCTCTGAGCGCTATCTGAAATTAGTCTTAGATTAAATTCCTGACATAACTTTAATAGCCCTTCCGTGTCGGAACTCTGTCCGAAAATATCCACAGCCATTATTGCTTTAGTTCGACTAGAGATTAAGGAGCGTACTGAATCAGGATTTATACAGTAGGTGTCGGGGTCGATATCAGCGAATACAGGAATGAGATTCCAATGCAGAATTGCGGTGGCTGAAGCCGACATTGTCCAGGTGCTAACAATGACCTCATCTCCCGGATCTAGACCTAGAGCCCCTACTGCAGCAATTAGACCTGAAGTCCAGGAGTTGACAGAGATTGCATGCTTAACTTTGAAGAAATCTGAGAATTCGCTTTCCATGGCTTGAACTTCTTTGCCACCCAGGAATCCCTCTCCCCAAGCACCAACAAATGATGAGAGAACTCCAGATTCCATGACCCTATTTACTGCTCGTACTTCCGCTATTCCGAGAGAGTTATAAGCTGAGAATTCTTTTTGCCGAACTACGCGCAGAGCCATGACCATAATATATCATGTCACAAAATCAACAACTTAAGTGGTTCTCATAATTCTTTCGACACTACGATGTACAGCGGAGGCTAGTCTCAAATTAGCTCCTAACGAATTGTCTATTTTAGGATCCTCATAAACGATCTTAGCAATGTGCTTGTATACTTTATTGAAACTCTCAGACTCTTTTATTCTTGCTATTGATGCCTTTGACGTCAATGAATATTTCCCCAAGTAATTAGGGTCTTGGCATCGATAGCGAGTTTCTGCTCTTTCCAAACCTGCATCATAAATCCAAGATTGACTTTCTCCAAAAATTTCTATGCGAAAAATCGAGTAATCTGATTCAAGAATTGACAAGAATGTAAATGTTCGTCCGAGAAACTCTACGATGAAATCAGCGTCCGAATCATTACCGCTATTTTTCGTCAATGGCGGAATGCGAAATATATTAGTGGGTTCCCCAAAAGTCGCGATGAGAAGTGCTAGAGCATGACTTGCGTTATTAAGCACACCATTAGAGTAGTAGACTGTTCCTTTCAAATTCTTGCTGTCTTTGAAATTTGAAAGCTCTCCTATAATAGATTGATTATAGTTGCGTTGATAATTTACAAGTATTTTAGTACTCGGTTCAAACGCTTTTTCAATTCCTTCACATTGACTTTCGGACAGTCCCACAGGCTTCTCAATAAGTACAAGAGCGGGCTTTAGAATGTCCGCTATTGCTTCACATACCTCCAAGTGAGTCTTTGTTGTCGATGCAATCACAAGAAGGTCCAGATCGATCGAAGTCAAACTTTCAATTGAATCGAACATCGCCGTTTGAATTGGTTCAAGTGAAGTTGAATTGAAAACAGGATCTACAATTGCTAACAATCGAAAATTCTTATTTTGTCTTATAGAGTTGAAATGAGAGTTACCTAGTTTTGACTTTAAATATGCACCTCTACCCGCGTTTCCAAAACCAATTAGGATGGTTCTAATCAACTTCATAACTGTTGCTCAAATCCTATTGTTTTCTGCTACTGATAATGCTCTTACCCGCTTCTCGTGTACCGATAATTCTCGAGAATTCTCGTCGTATCCAATTTGGTAATTTTACCAATTTTATTCCATCCACTCTACGCATCTCGCGAATGTGTACAGTAACATAAGAGAAAATCTTTTTTAATCCCTTTTTTCGAAAAAACATATCTATCTCATGCATTCGATCTCGATTGTCCTGGCGACGCAAAACTCCCTTTACAACTATGTGAGAATGAGGAAAAAACAAATGATTTGAAGAAAAATCATTTCTTTTGATATTCTTGGGCATGATTCTTTTGGACATTAAGTAATGTGATATCGCAGCATCGTCATAAGGGCCTTCATAATCTTCTACATTCATAAAGTTTAGTGATTGCAATGCGTCACGGTGGAAAATCATACTGCGCCCGGAAACATATAAATCACCAGTTTTGATTGTTGGTGTATCATCCCATCTCCATTTAGTTAGGTAGCCTGCAAAGCTGATTCTTGACTTTCTTATCTCCGCAAGACACTTTCTTGCTTTTCTAATATTCCAAAATGTATTGGTTGTTGTAAGCACTACGAACTCTGGATTATAAACATTAATGCAGTATTTAAGCCCAAGCAAAACTTTCTGTAACATAGAATTCATATTGTCTACGCAGGGAACATAGATCCTTTGATCAAGCTCTATTGAATCGGTGAGTGACTCGTCTCCATAGAGCCAGAAGACTCTGTCAGTTGTACCAGTGCTCCTTGCCCAGGTTTCTCTCTGTGCGATTTCATCTAATTGATATTCTTTCGAATGATGACCTCGAATGAGGTATATATTCACTAACAAAAACCTCGTTTTCATGAAGGTACTTTGGTCACGAAATGGTACCAAAATCACCAGCGCACTTCAAGGTCATAACTCGTTCATTCGCTCGATGGTTTTTAATCATATTAAATATCAAGCATTATCACGTTATCCCATAGATTCTACATTTGGAAAATCTGCTATATCCCTCAATTACTATGAGTTCTGTCTTTTACCATAAATATCCTACCAATAAGGTTTTCATTGGTGTTCCATGTTATAATAATCAAGAAACTATTTGTAAAACATTAGAAAGTTTGCGACTTCAAACTTTTGAAGACTTCTGTGTTGTAATTTCAGATGATAGCTCTTCCGATGATTCAGCAATTTTAATTGAGAAATGGATCCAACAAGATGAGCAATTTCAATTAGTCCGTCAAGCGGAAAGACTGGGCCTCTACCAAAAATTTTCCTTTCTGCATCACATCTCCCAGAGTCCATATTTTATGTGGTTAGCAGCCGATGATTTCATTCGGTCTGATTTTTTGGAAGCAAATGTAAATTTTTTAGAGCGTAACCATACTTACTCGGCTAGTTGTGACACGCCGTACTATATTTTTTGTAAAGAAAAAATTCTTGGAAATATCTTTGAGCTGACTGGTAACGAGATTCAGAGAATGCGCAATTTTTTAAACGGGGCAAAGTGGAGTCATTCTATTCTATATTCTTTAATGCGCAAGAGTGTTATCGATTCTTTTAGATATCTTGGCAAGTCTTACGCGGCCGCTGATTGGAATATAGATTTGCATCTGATTCTCAACGGCAAGATAAATACCTTGAATACAAGCGAAATCTACTTCGGCACTTCCGGATTAAGTCGAGGTGTTAATGCAAATCGCAAGTTTGTAAATTCAAGTATGGATGAATTCTTTCCACTATTACAATTTACTATCATTGCATGCAAGCAAGTTCGGGATAAAATGGGATACTTCTATATTCCTTGGAGATTTTTCATAAAGTTAAACTTTGGCGAGATAAGAAGAGATGTTAAGAATGCTATTAGTTCAATTACCAGGTGGGAGGTGAGATGCTTTAATCGATAGAATATGTAAACCCTTTGCACTTCCATGCCTTTTTTGCGCTTTTCGTATTACAAAACTGTTAAACTTGATACTTGCTGTATTTTGGTATTTCTCTCATCAAACAATCTGTTAATTTTATGAAATGACATCTAAATAGCAGATAAAACATTCATATCTCAAAGCCTTTTCTCTTGATAGAGCTATTGATGCGGGCTATCTCTGGATTAGTTAGTAGGAAGTTGACTATTTCAACATAACTTGTCGATGTAATATCCACAAAACTATCTGCAATCTTTCGCAAAACTATTAAATCTTCTTCTGTGTCTAGCGTGACGGACAAATTCGGATATCTGTATGGTTTTGGTGCAATAATATTTATATTTCTAAACATATGTGGGCTTCGCCTAATATGCATTGTTACGTGCTCTCGCTCTTCCTTACTTAAGGCAATTTTGCTTGAGTGTCTCAGAATTTCCGTTCGAAAAACTTGTACATCGAAACCATCTGGATAGGTGGACACTATGTTGTTGCTTACATAGTCAACCTTATTATCTATTAGAATCTCTATGAATTGATCAACCATAATTGGATCAACAAAAGGACAATCTCCTGTTATCTCAACGATTATTTCGGAAGATAATTTCTCCGCGGCCCCCAGTACTCGTGACATTACATCATCGCTTGAACCGCGGTATACAAGGAGATTTCTTGCTACTGCCCATTTCTCAATCACGTTATCTTCTTGCAAGGTAGTAGTGGCGATGCAAATATTTGAAATTCTAGGTACCTTTTCAAGGCGCGAGCAAATATGTCCTAGGCTACTATCGGTTCCGATTGGCATTAGCACTTTCCCGGGAAGTCGACTAGAACTCATACGCGCTTCGATGATTGCAACTGTTTTCACGTTTTTTTGACTTTCCTGTACAAATTCAATATCTTTTGATCTGAAAAAATGTAGCGATGTAGATTTCCTTTTATCAATCCTACGGCAAAACTTATTAAGATGAGTTTGGTTTTAAATGTTTTGCCGATTGACAATTTTGTAATCTTTAAAGCAAGCGTGGAGTAAGGCAGTACTTTTTTAAGCAAATTACTCTTATTGAGTACTAGGGCATTCTTACTATTACTCACGCCTCTAACACCAAAAACACATTTGGTTTTCTCTGTTCTAAGTACAGCACCAGTTAAAGCAAGTTTTGCGTCGAAAAACCAATCACCTCCTATGAACCCATAGGCACGCGTATAGTCATGATTTAGTTTGCACGCAATCTCGCGCCGCATTAAAGAGTAAAAGATTCCATGCGAAACCCTTATATTTTGAAATAAAGTTTTCAATCTCTCATCAGTGCTACCTGTCAATTCAAATCTGATTGGTTCAATATCGTGAGAATGATCTTCATATTGAGTAATTGGAGAAATAGCTGACACATCACAATTTTCACGAAGCATATCAATTGCTTCACGATAAAATTCTTTATCATAAATATCGTCGACAGCGCTGTTCATGATGAATTCACCACTCGCGTGATAGAATCCCTGTATGTAGTTTTCGAGGCCCTCCAAGAAAGTACTATGTCTTATTATTCTCAAGTTTGATATATCTTTACAAAACTTGTCAACTAACTCTTCACTTTTGTCATTGCTCTTGTTGAGCGAAATTATAACTTCATAACAGACACCTTCAATTCCTGAAAGGCTCTTCATCTTCTTTTCTATATATTCTTCACCGTTATAAATGGGCACAACAATTGATAGCTCAAAAGGTCGCTCAGACATAGATTTTCTTGTCACCACAATAAGTATAGAGTGATAGTCTTCGCCTGTGAAGGCAG
>Ga0194131_10002917_pt1 | contig 27614 bp, 20 predicted proteins | sample TA2KigO120mmetaG_FD_148631 | JGI IMG/M metagenome (GOLD analysis project Ga0194131, IMG submission 148631) | Freshwater microbial communities from Lake Tanganyika, Tanzania - TA2015053 Kigoma Offshore 120m | ecosystem: Environmental > Aquatic > Freshwater > Lake | place: Tanzania: Lake... | reverse complement strand
TGCCGAGCCGCGAGCTGACGTCACGATCGAAGAGGCGGCCGCCCGGTGCGGGCGCGACCCGGCGAAGGCGGGGCAGCGCGGGCGCGTGACCGTAGTTCCACGCGTAGGATCGATCGACGCGGTAGACCGTCTGCGGGATCGCGACCACCCCTTCCGTTTGCCCGATCTGAGGCAAACGTCAGTATATCACGCACTTACGGGTCGCGCCCCTTTGGTATGACCTAACGGAACGCCGGCATGACCTCCGTCGCGAGCAACTCGAGCTCACGCATGATGTGCCGATGTGGCATGCCGGGGAAAAACATGCGGCAAATCAAGTGGTTCATCCCGTACTCGTCCACGAACTTCCGGACCTTCGGGATGACCTGATCGGGCCCGCCGATGATGAAGCGGTTCTCCATCAATTTGTCGAGATCGGTGGCGATGCTCGCGTCGATGAACGGGTGCTTCCAGCCCCCGGCGTACTCCTTCCGGTAGCTGATCATGATGTGCTTCTCGGCCAGCTCGCGCGCCTGCGCGTCGGTGTCGGCGATGATCACGTCCCGCGTGAGCGGCCACTCGGTGACCGGCGCGGTGCGGCCCGCCGCCGCGCGATTCGCGAGGAACCGTCTCTTGCCCGCGAGCAGGCGCGCGAGGTCGGCGGTGGGGCCGGGGATCCAGTTGTCCGCCAGCGTCGCGGCGCGCCGCAGCGTGATGTCGCCCCAGCCGCCGATCCACAGCGGCGGTTGCGGCTTCGCGACCGGCTTCGGCTCGATGCGGCCGTTCACCGTGTAGTACGTGCCCGTGAAGCTCACGCTGTCCTGCGTCCACAGGGCCTTCATGATCGCGAGCTGCTCCTCGAAGCGCGCGCCGCGCTTCTCGAGGTCGACGCCGTAGAGCGCGAACTCGTCGGGCTTGTAGCCGATCGCGATGCCGAGCACCGCGCGGCCGTTCGACATGACGTCGAGCATCGCGACGTCCTCGGCGAGCCGCACGGGATGATGGAACGCGGCCACCACGATGTCGGTCCCCAGCGTCAGCGTCGACGTCCGCGTGGCGTAGCCCGCGAGCACGGTGAGCGGCGAGGGCCAGTAGTGGTCCGTCACCGCGTGGTGCTCTTCCATCCACACGGAGTCGAAGCCGAGCTCCTCGGCGCGCGTGACCTCCTCGAGCGAGTCCTTGTAGTAGTGGCCGCCCTCGATGGGGATGAAGCCGATCTTCAGTCCTGGCATGGCGCCCATTGTCCTACAGGACGGGCGGCGTTACGCTCCGTGACCACAGGAGGCTTGCATGCCCGCGATCACCGGCTTCGACGCGCTGACGAACCTTCCCGAAGAGAAGATCTCGCCGCAGATCTCCCGCCGTGTCCTCTCGGGCGCCCAGGGCATGGTCGTGTGGTGGTCGATGAAGCAGGGGGCGCACGCCGCCGCGCACCGGCATCCCAACGAGCAGCTCTTCTGGGTGACGTCCGGCTCGATGGACATCCGGATCGGCGCCGAGCGCCGGGTCTGCAAGGCCGGCGACTGCGGGGTGATTCCCGGCGGCGTGGAGCACGAGGCGTGGTTTCCCTCGGACTGCGAGGTCATCGACGTCTTCGCGCCGCGGCGCGAGGACTTTCTGACGGCCGACGCGCCGGTGTACATGCGCAAGGGGTAGCAGCGGTTCACCTCAACGAGGAGGACGTGCCATGCAGCCAGGTTGGCTCGCGCAGTACTTCCATCAGCACGTCGTTGGTGAGCGACCGGACGGTGAAGCAGCACCCGTCGACGGCGAGGTCTCGCGCCGCGACTTCGTGAAGACCGGCCTCGTCAGCGGCGTCGCCGCCGGCATGGCGGTGGCGCAGGCGACGGGCGGCGCGACGCCGGCCGCCGCGCAGCAGCCGACCACGAACCCCCTGTCGAACCGGTGGTGGCCGTCGCAGCTCGGTGAGAAGGACGAGCAGGGTGCGGGCAAGCGCATCACGCCGGCCAAGGTCGTGGAGGCCGCGAAGCTCATCAAGACCGGCAGGGTCTACCCCCTGGGGCGCACGATCGAGAAGGGCATCCCGAACTTCGGCGAGCGCGTCGGCGCCCACGTCCTCATCCCGGGCACGCCGACCGGCGGCCCGTTCGGGAAGCACCAGCTCTACTACCACGACGAGTTCTACGTCGGCGAGATCGGGCAGACCGGCTCGCAGTTCGACGGGCTCGGCCACATCGGGATGACCGCCGGCGACGGCAAGATCCGCTACTACAACGGCTTCACGCAGGAGGAGGTCGGCGCGGCGTACGGCCTCAAGAAGCTGGGCGCCGAGCACATGAAGCCGTTCTTCACGCGCGGCATCCTCATCGACGTGCTGGCGCTCAAGGGTGGCGAGCGTCTGCCCGGTGACTACGTCATCACCGTCGACGACATCGTCCAGACGCTGCGCAAGCAGAACATCAGGGAGCCGGGCGAGGGCGACGCCGTCATCTTCAATACGGGACACGGCAAGCTCTGGAAGAAGGACAACGCCGCGTACAACAAGAGTGCGCCCGGCCCCGGGCTCACTGCCGGCCGGTGGCTCGCCGACCGGAAGATCTCGGTGGTGGGCGCCGACACGTGGCCCGCGGAAGCCGTGCCCGGCGAGAACCCGGATCTGATCTTCGGCTGCCACGCGCTGTGGATCACCATGCACGGCATCCACATCAACGAGAACCTCTACACCGAGGAGCTCGCCAAGGATCGCGTGTACGAGTTCGCGTGGTCGTTCACTCCGCTGCCGCTCAAAGGCGCGACCGGGTCGCCGGGCAACTCGGTCGCGATCGCGTAGCCGCCTCGCTCGCTACACGGTGCGCGAGGGCGCGGGGCCGGTGGAGTCGGTCGCCGGCTCAGGTCCTCGCGTTGGGGAGCCGGCATTCGCCGGCTCCCCAATAGCTGCGGATTCGCCTTCGACCGACTCCACCGGCCCCGCGCCCTCGCGCACGGTGTGCCGGCAAACCGCAGGTGATCGCGGCCGGTTCCCCGGCGCGACCCCCGAATTTCCGGCGTGATATAACGTCAACGCATGGCCGACGAGTTCACGGCCGACGAACGCGCGCGACTCGCTCCTCACTTCACGGACGTCGACGGTAACGTGTTCGCGCTCACCGATCTTCCCGAAGTCGTCAAAGGCGCGCTGTTCGCGCGCTATTCGCGCTCACCCAAGTCGCTGAGACGCCTGTGGCTCGACGAGTTCGGCGGCGCTTCGGACACGTCTGAAGCGGCGGCACCCGTCGACACGAAGCGGGCGGAGCAGCTCTACGAGAAGGTGTTCGTCGAGTACGGGGACGATTCGGTCGCGCAGCTCGGCGGTGTCCATCTGGCCGTCGAAGGCGCGTCGAACCTCCTGACGAAAGTGCTCGAGTGGGGCCGTCTCATGGCGTACCTCGAGCAGTCCACGCGCTACATCCCGTACGACGACCGGCCCGGCGGGCGCTGGCGCTATCACGTCCCGGCCGAGCTGACGGGCGCGCTGCGCGCGCGCTACGCCGCGACGCTCGACCGCACGTTCGAGACGTACACGGCATGGCTCCCGCGCCTGCGCGACCACTTCACCGCGCGGTTCGCGCGGGCGGAGGGCGACCCGGAGGGCGCGTATCGCATGACGATCCGCGCGAAGGCGCTCGACACGCTGCGCGGGCTGCTCCCGGCGGCGACGATCTCCAACGTGGGGCTCTACGGCACCGCGCAGGCCTACGAGCAGCTCCTCCTCCGCATGCGCGCGCATCCGCTCGCGGAGGCCCGCGCGTGCGCGGACGCGATGCTCCGCGAGCTGCGCAAGGTGATCCCCGCGTTCCTCACGCGCGTGGACGCGCCGGAGCGCGGCGTCGTGTGGTCGGCGTACCTGGCGGAGACGCGCACCGCGATCGCGGACGTCACGCGGGCCGTCGTCGCCGGCACGCCTCCCGAAGCGCGCGACGAGGTGACGCTGACCGGGTTCGACCCCGAGGGCGAGGTGAAGGTGGTCGCGGCGGCGCTCTACGCCGCGTCCGCGCTCCCGGACGATCAGCTCCTCGCGATCGCGCGACGGATGCCGGACGCCGAGCGTGTCGCGGTCCTCGAGGCGTACGTCGGCAAGCGCCGCAACCGGCGCCATCGCCCGGGCCGCGCGTTCGAGCGCACGGGCTATCGCTTCGACGTGCTCGGCGACTACGGGGCCTTCCGCGACCTGCAGCGCCACCGCCTGCTCACCCTGGAATGGCAGCGGCTCGGCACGGCGCACGGCTACGTGATGCCGGAAGCGGTGGACGAGGCCGGCGCCGCGGACGACTTCCGCCGCGTGATGGACGACGGCGCCGCGCTCCACGAGGCGATCGTCGCGGCGGGCGTCCCCGACGTCGCGTCCTACGCGGTCCCGATGGCGTATCGGGTGCGCTTCTACATGGACATGAACGCGCGGGAGGCGATGCACGTGATCGAGCTCCGCAGCGCGCCGCAGGGCCACCCGTCCTATCGTCGCATCGCGCAGACGATGCATCGCCTGATCGCGGATCGGGCCGGCCACCGCGCGCTGGCCGCGTCCATGACGTACGCCGACCACTCGCACGTGGATCTGGAACGCCTGGAATCCGAGCGCGCCGCCGCCCGCCGCCGCGGGTCACTCTAGCCCGTCCGCGGGCTCTCCGCGCCCGCCGTCCCCGTCCCGTTCGCGCCCTCCTTCTTACTGCTTCTTGACGATCACGCCACAGGCGGAGCGTCCACCGCTGTTCCCGGTCGGGTCCGTGACGAAGTCATCGGGTCCGGCGTGCACGACGAGCGCGCTGCCGTCGGCGTCGAACACGGAGGTGGCGCCGGCGCCGAGGGTCACGCGGTCGGTCGTGGTCTCCAGCCGGCCGCTGCCGTCGGACGCGATCGTGATGTTCGGCAGGTCGCCCGCGTGCGGCCCCTGCGGGTTCATCGTGCCGTGCTGCTTGTTGCCGGGGTTGAAGTGGCCGCCCGCGGAGGTGAACTGCGGGCCCTCGCACTTGCCGACCTCGTGGATGTGCACGCCTTTCGCGCCGGCCGGCAGCCCCTTGACGTCCAGCACGATGCGCACGCCGCCGGGAACCTCGGTGAAGGTGGCGGCGCCGATGCTCCGTCCCCCGGCGTTCTTGAGGTCGGCCGTGGCGACGTGGCCGCTCGTCGCGGACTGGGTCATCGCGGCGCAGCCGCCCGCACCGAGCGCGAGCGCGACCGCGAACGAGAGAGGGACGAGTCTCATGCGCGACCTCCCTGGCTGAACTCCTGCTTGGCTCTCGCGAGCAGGGCGGGATCGGCGAGCAGGTCGTACGTCGTGCGCGCCATGGCCTTCGCGGCCGTGAGCGTCCCCGCGCGCGCGAGCGGCGTGACCGCCGCGGCTTCGAACTCGCGCGAGTGGATCGGCGTGCCGTCCGGCGCGATCTTCATGAGCGGCTGGATGCACGGCAGGATCTGGCTGACGTTGCCCACGTCGGAGGAGCCGAGGCGGTCCTTCACCTCGGGAGACTCCGTCGCGCCGAGCGCCTGCAGGTTCCCGCGAAACGCGCCGAGCAGCGTCTCGTTGCGTTTGAGCGGCTCGTACGCGCTCTCGCCGTACTCGGTGACCTCGAGCGTCGCGCCGGTGGCGCGCGCCGCGCCCTCCGCGCACGCGATCACGCGCCGGTGCAGCGCCCACATGTCGTCGAGCTCGGCGGCGCGGACGTAGAAGAGGCACGCCGCGACCTCCGGGATGATGTTCGCCGCCGCGCCGCCGTTCGTCACGATGCCGTGGATGCGCGAGGACGGCTTCACCTGCTGGCGGAGCATCGCCACGTTGTTGAACGTCTGGATGACCGCGTCGAGCGCGTTCACGCCCTCCCACGGGTCCGCCGCCGCGTGCGCGGCCCGTCCGTTGAACGTGAACCCCACGCGCACGATCCCGAGGAGGTCCTGGTGGAGGATCCAGCGGTCCCAGCCGTGACACATCATCGCGGCATCCACGCCACCGAACACGCCGGCGCGGATGAGCTTCACCTTCCCGCCGCCGCCTTCCTCGGCCGGGGTGCCGATGACGACCACGCGGCCGCGCGGCAGCGCGTCGCGCACGGCCGCCAGCGCGGCGCCCGCGCCGGCGCCCGCCGTGGCGATGGCGTTGTGGCCGCACGCGTGCCCGATGGCGGGGAGCGCGTCGTACTCGCACATGATCGCGATCGTCGGTCCCGCGCCCGTCTCCAGCGTGGCGCGGAACGCCGTCTCCACCCCGCCGACGCCGCGCTCGACCTTCAGGCCCTGGCGCGCGAGGAACTCGGCGAGCCACCCCGCCGCCTGCACTTCCTCGTAGGCGAGCTCGGGGTGATCGTGGATCTGCCGGGAGAGGTGCTCGAGGTCGTCGCCGAGACGGTCGACCGCCTCGTCGATGCGGGTTTTCACGGTGTTCATGGTGCGCGACTATAGCGCGTATACTGCCGGTCGCGCCGGTGCTGTTCGGGGGCGCGGGGAGAGCCGAATCGTGTCGACGTCCCGTTCGCGATCGATGGCGCGCGCCCTCGGTGCCGCGCTCCTGTGTCTCGTCGCGGCCACCGCGGCGTGGGCGCAGAGTGATTTCCGCATCACGCACACGGTCGAGCGCCGCGGCCCCGAGCAGGTCGACGTGAAGGGCATGGTCTTCAACGACGCCCGCCTGCACGCGAACAACGTGACGCTGACGATCTACGCGCTGGACGCGTCGGGCGCGGTGATCGCGCGCACGAACGCGTACCTCGGCACCGTCGCCCAGCAGGACAGCGCGGGCTTCTCCGCGCGCCTCAAGGCCGGGCCCGCGATGACGAACGTGCGGGTCACGGTGACGTCGTACCGGCTTGGCGTCTTCCCGCAAGGACCGTGAGGCGCTAGGCTGGGTGGACGCGCCCGTAGCTCAGTTGGATAGAGCATCAGACTTCGAATCTGAGGGTCGGGGGTTCGATTCCCTCCGGGCGCACCAGTCCTCCCGGGCGCACCACACGGCATGATCCGCCGCGCGCGGCGCGCGCTCGTCGGCACGCTCGCCCTCGCCTTCGTCGCCGTGGTCCTCGCCGGCGTCTTGCCGGTACGCTCCGCGCTCTTCCGCCTGCTGCTCGTCGCCGAGCCGCCGCGCCGCGCCGATGCGATCGTCGTCCTCGGCGGCGGCGTGGACGACGGCGACACGCCCGGACTCAGCACGGCGTCCCGGCTCGTCCACGGCCTGCGGCTGCACCATCGCGGGCACGCGCCGCTCGTCATCCTCACCGGCGGCAATCCCGTGCGGCCGGAGATCCCCGAGTCGGTGGTGATGCAACGCGTAGCGCGCGAAGTGGGCTTTCCGCAGGCGCCGCTCGTCCTCGAGACCGTCGCCGACCGCACGGTCACGCAAGCCACGGCGGTCGCGCAGCTCGCGCGCGCGCGGGGCATCCGCACGATCCTGCTCGTCACCTCGCCCGAGCACTCCTGGCGCGCGGCGCGCGTCTTCCGGAAGACGGGCCTCGAGGTGATCTCCACGCCGGTGATCGGGGAGCGTCTGCCCGGGTACGGGATCGTCGTGCATCCCCTCTACGTCGCCAGCCGCGTCGCCGCGCTGCTGCCGTGCGTGTACGAGCTCGGCGCGATCGCGGTCTATTGGTGGCGCGGGTGGCTCTGAGGCGTCAGCCGGCGGCGGCGGCGCGCGCGAGCACCGTCCGGAGGGACACCGGCGTCACCGGCTTCGCGATGATCGAGTCGGCGGCGGCGCGGTCTTCGGGCTTGCCCTGCGGATCGTCCCCCCAGCCGGTGATCAGCACGACCGGGAGCTCGGCGCGCTTCGCCTTCACCGCACGGGCCACGTCCCACCCGGTCATCCCCGGCATGCCGAGGTCGCTCAGCACGACGTCGATCAGCGTGTCCGTGTCGAGCCAGCCCAGGCCTTCGGCACCGCTGCCGGCCTCGACCACGCTGTGGCCCTCGTCCGCCAGCATGTCGGCGAGCGTCCGGCGCACGTCGACCTCGTCGTCGATGACGAGCACGCGCAGCGGGCGCGGCGCGGCGCTCCCGGGCGCCGTCGGCGGCGCGGGCCGGTGCGCCACGGGAAGCTTGAAGGTCACCGTGGTGCCCTGACCTTCCTCGCTCTCGAGCGTGAGCTCGCCGCCGAGGCGCTGGATGATGCCGTAGTTCACGCTCAGGCCGAGGCCCGTGCTCTGCAGCCCCTTGGTGGTGAAGAACGGCTCGAGCGCGCGGCGCTGCACCTCGGGCGACATGCCGGTGCCGGTGTCGCTCACCGCGCAATGCGCCCACGAGCCGTCGTGCCACGTACGGATCGTGATGCGGCCGCCCCCCGGCATCGCGTCGATCGCGTTGAGCACGAGGTTCATGAGGACCTCGCGCAGCGGCCCGGTGTCGCCGCGCACCGGCGGGATCACGCCGGCCTCGAGACGCGTCTCGATCGTGACGCCGCGCACGTGTGTCTCGTCCTCCCAGCGCGGGCGCGTCAGCTCGAGGATCTCCTCGGCGAGGCCGTTGAGGTCCACGGCGGCAAGGTCGGCCTCGGGCTGCGCGCGGCCGAAGCCGCGCATGCGCCGGATGACCTCGGCGCCGTCCAGCGTGGCGCGCTCGGCGATGGAGAGGTGGCGGGCCACGTCCGGCGGCGCCTTCGCGAGCCCGAGCTGCACCCGCCCGAGGATCACCGCGAGCAGGTTGTTGAGGTGGTGCGCGACGCCGGACGCGAGCTCGCCCATGGCCCGCATGGTCTCGCCGCGCACGAGACGATCCTGCGCTTCCGTGAGCTCCGCGTAGGCCTGCTGCGCGCGCTGATAGAGGCGGGCGTTCTCGAGCGCGAGCGCCGCCTGGTCGGCGAAGGCCTGGAGCAGCGAGATCTCGGCGTCGGTGTAGACGCGCCCGAGCCCGTCGCCCACCGCGAGCACCCCCATGAGCGCGCCCTTGGCGCGCAGCGGCACCGCGAGCACGGCGGTGGGGCCGCCGCCTGCGAGCGTCCGCCGGCGCTCCTCCGAGAACACGAAGCGTGGATCGTTGAGCGCGTCCGGGTGCGCGACCGGCGCGTCGTGCGCCGCCACCCACCCGATCCACCCTTCGCCCGCCGGGAACCGCTGGCCGACGGTGTGGCGCGCGCGCGCCTCGCCGCCCCAGGCGATGCCGACGAAGGAGCCATCCGCTTCGAGGGTGTAGAGGCCTGACGACCGCGCCTCGAACAGCGGCAGGACGCTCTCCGCGATGCGGCCGCCGACGTCGGCGACGTCGAGCGTCGCGCTGAGCAGGCGCGCCGCGCGCGCGAGCTCCTCGGCCTCGCGCTCCCGGCGCATCGCTTCCGAGTAGAGCCGCGCGTTCTCCAGCGCGAGCGTCGCCTGGTCGGCGAACGTCTGCAGGACCTGGGCCTCTTCCTCCGTGAACACGCGGCCCTCGGCGTCGCCCACGGAGAGCGCGCCCACCACGGTCTCCTTGACGATCAGCGGCGCCGCCAGCTCGGACCGGTAGGCCGACGCCTCGATGCGCGTGCGGGCGGCGTCGTCGAGCGTGATGCGCGGGTCGTGCAGCACGTTTGGCGTGGCGACGGGCCGCCGGAGCTGCAGCGCGAGGCCCACCGCGCCGGTGCCGCGCGGGAACACGACGGGCCGCCCGTGGGTGGGGCCGACGTCGCCGGCGACGCCGAGCGCCAGCAGCAGGCCGCTCGCGCCGTCGTAGCGATAGAGGCCCGACGTCCGCGCGCCGAGGAGCCCGCGCACGCTGTCCTGGATGCGCGCGGCGAGGATCTCCACGTCGAGCGCCTGCGCGAGCTCGCGCCCCATCCGGGCGAGCGATTCGGCCGCGCGCCGCCGCCGCTCGCTCTGCTCGAAGATGCGTGCGTTGCTGATGGCGACGGCGGCCTGGCCCGCGTAGAGCTCGATCGCCTCGCGCTCGTCCGCGCTGGGCGGCGCGCCGGCGGGGAACGACACGCCGAGCACGCCGAGGAGCGTCTCGCCCGACTGGATCGGCACCCCGTAGTAGATGGGGAACCGGCGGAGCGCCTCGGGCGCGACGCCGCTGGTGCGCGGGTCCACCGCGGCATCGGGGACGAAGAGCGGCCGGCCGGAGGCGGCGACGGCGTGCGTGACGCCTTCACCGAACCGGAGCACCGGCGCCACGGTGTCGGCGTCGGTCCCCGCCGCGCCGACCACGCGATACCCGCCCGCCGCGTGATCGACGAGCCGAACGACGCAGAGGAGGGCGCTGCGCAACGCGGCCACCGCCGCCACGACCTCGCGGAGCACCGCGGTGAGCTCGAGCGAGCCGGAGACCGCGCGCGCCAGATCCGCGGCGGTGCGCAGCCGCGTGCCCCGCTGCGTCATCTCGCCGAAGTTGCGCGCGTTCCGGATGGCGACGGCGGCGAGGCCCCCGAGCGTCTCCGCGAGCGCGATCTCGCCCGCGCTCCAGTCCCGCCGCGCGCGGCTGATGCACGACAGCGCGCCGAGCACGGTGTCGCCGACGAGCAGGGGCACCCCGAGGAAGGACGTGAGCCCTTCGGCGTCGTACCAGGCGCGATTGACGAGGCGCGGGTCGTTCACGGCGTCCGAGAGCACGAGCGAGCGCCGCGCCGCGATCACCGCGCCCGACAGGCCCTGGTGCGCCTTCAGCGTGCGCACGGGATGCGCGCCGGCCGCGAGCTCGCCGGCCTGCGTGACCAGCGTCTGCGCGCCCGTGTCCGGGTCGCAGAGCCAGATGTGGACGACGTCGATGCCGCGCAGCGAGCGCGCGGCGCCCGTGAGGTGCGTGAGCACGTCGCCGAGGTCGAGGCTCGAGGCCAGGACCTGACCCGCGCGCACCAGGCTCTCCTGCTCGGTGATGAGGTCGGCGAGCCGGTCTTCCATGCCGCCGACCACGCGCACGGGCACGGTGTAGACGAGGAACGCGAGGCCGACGCCGGTGAGCGTCGACATGAGCAAGAGGCCGAGCGTGACCGTGATGAGCGTGCCCTGCGCCAGGCAGACCTCCGTGCGCGCGGCCGCCTCGCCGGCGACCAGCACGGGCGCGGTCCCGAGCGGCGCGAGGCGGTTCCACCAGCGGTCGGCCAGCGGCGTGACCACGAGGACCTCGCGGACGACGCCGGGCTTGATCGGCGCGACGCGCACGACCACGGCGTCGAGCGTGCGCGCGAACTCGCGCACGAGCGCGTCGGCGTCGCCCGCGCCGGGCAGTCGGTTGGCGAGGCGGGTGGCGTGCACCTCGGCTTCGTACTGGAGGGCGTTGAACTGCAGGACGTAGTAGGTGACCGGCAGGCCGAGGCTGATGAGCACGCCGATCGCGATCGCGACGGGCCGCAAGCGGGCGCTGAGGCGCCGGCGCAGCGCGAGCGCGTCGCGCGTGGAGTCGGTCAGGCGGGGGGCGTCTGCCACGTCCTCGAGCACTACGCCGGGTGCGGCCGCGTCATGCGCCGAATGTTACGTTCAAATCGCATACAATGACGCGGTATTCACGCGGACCCCGGGTCCAGTTTTCCGAAGGAGCCGACATGTTCCAGTCAGTGGAGGAGGTGCAGCAGCGCTTCCGTGACGCCCGGTACATCGCCACGCGCCGCATCTCGACCGTGGTGTACCTGGCCGCGCGGATGGGCCGCCCCGTGCTCATCGAAGGCCCCGCCGGCGTCGGCAAGACCGAGCTGGCCAAGACGCTGTCCGAGATCTCCTCGCGGCCGCTGATCCGCATGCAGTGCTACGAAGGCCTCGACGAAGGCAAGGCGCTCTACGAGTGGAAGTACGCGAAGCAGCTGCTCTACACGCAGCTCCTGCGCGACCGCATCGGCGAGCTCGTCGCGAACGCACCGTCGCTTCCGGACGCCGTCGACAAGATCGCGGGCCAGGACGACGCGTTCTTCTCCTTTCGCTTCCTCTCGCCGCGCCCGCTGCTCTCGGCGATCCTCGCCGACGAGCCGACGGTCCTGCTCGTGGACGAGATCGACAAGGCGGAGCCCGAGTTCGAGGCCTTCCTCCTCGAGGTCCTGTCGGACTTTCAGGTGTCGGTGCCGGAGCTCGGCACCATCCGCGCGCGGCACATCCCGTGGGTCGTGCTCACGTCGAACAACGCGCGCGAGCTCTCGGACGGCCTCAAGCGCCGCTGCCTGCACCTCTTCATCGACTTCCCCGCGCCCGCGGAGGAGCTCGCGATCATCCGCCTCAAGGTCCCGGAGATGTCGGACAAGCTCGCGGAGGCCGTCGTCGCCGCCGTGGGCAAGATCCGCGCGATGGACCTCCGCAAGCCGCCCTCGGTGTCGGAGTCGCTCGACTGGGCGCGCTCGCTCGTGATCCTGAACGCCAAGCAGCTGAACGCCGAGCTCGTGGAGTCCACCCTCACCATGCTCGTGAAGTACGAGAAGGACCTGGAGCGGGTGAAGGGCGCCCTCGACAAGGTCCTCGCCGACCTGCCGCCGGCCTGACCGTGGAAGAGCGGATCCTCGAGTTCATCGGCGACCTCCGGCGCGCGGAGGTGCGGATCTCGCCGTCGGAGGCGCTGGACGCGCTGGGCGCCACCTCGGAGATCGGGCTCGAGGACCGTGAGACGTTCAAGGCCGCGCTCGCCTCCACCCTCGTCAAGGAAGCCCGCGACGCGCCCACGTTCGAGCGCATCTTCAACCTCTACTTCCTCGACCTCGAGGCGCTCGGCGAAGGGCTGCAGAAGGCGCTCGGCCCCGAGGATCCGAAGATGCAGGAGATGCTCGAGCAGCTCGCGAACGAGGAGAACCTCGATCTCGACGACATGACGGAGCTGCTCCTGCGCGGGCAGGGGAGCGAGATGGAGATGGCCATCCGCTCCGGCAGCCAGAACGCCGGCCTCGAGCGCCTGATGTACTTCCTCCAGGTCGGGTACTTCTCGCGCCGCATCTCCGACCAGTTCGACTGGTCGGCGATGGAGCGCGACCTCGAGAAGATCATGCAGATGCTCGAGGCGAAGGGGCTCGACCCCGGGCAGCTCGCGCGCATCCGCAACTACATGGAGCTGCGCCTCGAGGCGTTCCGCCGGATGATCCGCCAGCACGTCGAGCGCGAGCTCGAGCGGCGCGCGTGGCGCCAGGGCGAGAAGCTCACGCGCGAGGTCCTCGCCGACAAGCCGCTCTTCGCGCTGTCGCCGGACGAGGTCGCGCAGATGAAGACGGTGGTCGCGCGGCTGGCGCGCAAGATCAAGGACGCCCTCGCGCTTCGGCAGCGCCAGGAGCAGCGCGGGCGCATCGACGCGCGCCGCACGATCCGCAAGAGCCTCCAGTACGGCGGCGTGCCGATGGAGGTCTTCCTCCGCCGCCGTCACCGCGAGAAGCCGAAGCTCATCACCATCTGCGACGTGTCCGACTCGGTGCGGAACGCCTCGCGCTTCATGCTGCAGCTCGTGTGGAGCCTGCAGGAGTGCTTCTCGCGGGTGCAGTCCTACGTGTTCGTGTCGGAGATCGCGGAGGTCTCGCAGGCGTTCGCCACCCTGCCGGTGGAGCGCGCGATCGAATGGGCGCTCAAGGGCGCGCCGGTCGACTTCCACTGCCGCTCGGACTTCGGCTACGCCTTCAACCGCTTCGTCCAGACCGAGCTCGACACGCTCGACCGGCGGACCACGGTGATGATCCTGGGCGACGCCCGCAACAACTACAACGACCCGCAGGCCTGGGCGCTCCGCATGATCCGCGAGCGCGTCCGCGGGATCATCTGGCTCAACCCGGAAGGGCAGTGGGGCTGGGGGATCGGCGACTCCGTCATGCCCCTCTACGCCCCCCACTGCAACTTCATCCGCGAGTGCCGCACCATTGCCCAGCTTGGCGAGGCCGTCGACTCGTTGGTCCACCAATGGTGGCGCCGCGGCCGGTAGTGGGCCCGGGCCGACGATAAGGGCCCATCTGCGTCGTTGCCTCGTCGTCGGCTCCCTGCGGCGCACAGGAGTGCGCTCAGTCGCCTCCTTCTCGGCGCCTCGCATCTGGACCCTTCTCGTCGGCCCGGCTTCACGGGGCGGCCGGGCGACCGGTTCGGAGGGTGGTGGCTTGATGGCGTTGCGCTTGCACCGACCGCGGCTATGACCTCCCGCCTCGCTTCGCTCGTCGGAATCGTGCCCCGCTCGCTCCTCGCTTCGCTCGTCGCATTGTCCGCGTTCGTTACACCTGGCGTAAGGCAGATCGCGGCGCAGGAGCAGTGTGTCGTCGTCGACGACTTTTCGAAAGGCCCGGTCGGGGAGTTTCCCGCCGGGTGGAAGCCGCGGAAAGATTCGGCCAGAGACGTCTACAAGGTCGTCGACGAAGGCGGGAAGAAGTTCCTGCGCGGCGATGCGAAGGATCTTGGGGTGCAGGCCGGGAAAGAGTTCGCGTGGGATCTGAATCAGTATCCGGTCCTGAGCTGGAGCTGGCGGCCGATTCAGTTTCCCGAAGGGGCCGACGAGCGCACCAGGAAGAACGACTCGGCGCTCGCCGTCTATGCGGTGTTTCCCCACTCCCAGTTCTCCGCGAAGTCCGTCAAGTACATCTGGAGCGAGAAGGTGCCCAAAGGGACGCATGTCCCCCAGAGCGCCGGGAACACGCACGGGGTCGTCCTGCGGTCGGGGGGCGGGGCCGAGTGGGTCGTCGAGCGTGTCAACGTGCTCGCCGACTACAGGAAGTACTTCAAAGGTGACGACGTGCCGAAGCCCCAGGGCGTCGCCGTGCTGACCGACGCCGACGATACGAGCAGTCGGGCGCGCGGCGACTACGCCCGGTTCCGCGTCTGCCGCGAATGATCGCCGAAGCCTGAGCCGTCCCGCGCGAGCGCTGTGCTAGCCTCGCCGGGTGAACGCTGTCCTCGCGCGCGTCCGCGCCGCCGCCGTGCAGGCGCCCGGCACCCTCCGGTCGCTCGCCACCTTCGCCAACGCCCGGCGCGGCTATCGCTGGCTGTCCTCCACCGGCTTCCTGATCGCGGGACCGGTGATCGCGATCGGGCTCGTCATGACGTGGGTGTGGCCCGGGCTGCCGCTGCCCGCGGACGAGCAGGAAGCGGCCGGCCCCGGCGCCACCCTCCTCTCGACCGCGGCGACGTTCATCGCCTCGGTGCTCGCGCTCGTGTTCACGATCTCGCTCGTGGTGGTGCAGGTCTCCGCGAGCTACTCGCATCGCATGGCGAGCCGCTTCGTGAACGCGCCGACCATCGCGTACATCTCGCTCGCGATCGCGGCCATCCTGTTCCCGTCGTGGTTCCTCGCCGATCCGTCGCCCATCCCGGTCAAGATCTCCTTCTCGCTCGCCATCCTGTTCCTGGTCTTCCTCGTGCCGTACTTCTTCGCGCTCAAGCGCTGGCTCGATCCCGAGACCATGCTGCTCTCGCTCAAGCGGGACGCGAGCCACCGCCTGCGCGTGCGGCCCGACCAGGAGCCGGAGGAGATCGGCACGATCGAGGACACCGTCCTCAGCTCGTTCGGCATGAAGGACTACGGGACGTTCGACATCGGGGTGCAGGCCCTCGCGGACTTCGCGCTCGAGGCGTACGCGGGCAAGCGTGACGCGATCGGCGCCGCCGTGCTCGAGCGGATCGTCAACATGGGCGTGATCGCGCTCGAGGACCCGACCGCGCCCATCCGCGTGCTGAAGGCGCTCACGCGCGCGGGCGTGCGCGCGTCCGACGAGCGCCTCGGCGCCGCGGGCGAGGCGGTCTGCAGCGCGGTCGGCGAGGTCGGCGAGCGTGCGGCGGAGCAGGGGCTCGGCGGCACGGCGCTGTGGGCCGCCGACGCTCTCCGCGAGATCGGCGTGCGCGCGGCCGACCGAAAGGTGGCGGTGATCGTCTGGAAGGCCGCGGACTCGCTGCGCGAGGTCGGGGTGCCGGCCGCCGCCCACGAGCTGAGGGCCGCCGCGGAGCGCGCCGCGAGCTGCCTCGGCGCCGTGGCGGCCAAGGCGATCGACTACGACATGGAGTTCGCGGCGTGGCAGGCGATCAATGCGCTCGGCGCCGTCGGCGTGCACGCGGCGCACCACGGGGTGGCCGCGGCGGTGAGCCGCGTCGAGAGCGCGCTCGTGAGCGCGGGGACGGCCGCGGTGGGCAAGGGGCTGGAGGAGCCGGCGGAAGAGTGCGCCGCCATCCTGTGGACGCTCGGCGCGTGGGCCACGGCGCGGCCGGAGCTCGGCATCGGCGCGAAGGCCCGCGAGGGGCTCGCGCGCATGCGCGACGGCGCCGCCGCGATGGTCGAGAGCGGGTACGCCAAGGCGGAGCGCGAGCTCAACGACCCCGCGGCGCTGCGGGGGAGCGAGCTCCGGGGCCTGTTGAAGGTGTTCCGGGAGGCGGGGAGCTGAGCCTCAGCTGAAGCTGGCCTTCGCCTCCTTGTCCGACGGGTAGATCGTCAGCACGCTCGAGAAGCCCGCGATGTCGAACACTTCCTTGATGTGGTCCTTCAGGGAGGCGAGCACGATGCGGCCGCTGAGGTTCTTGAGCCGCTTCGCCGCCATCAGCAGCACGCGGAGGCCCGCGCTCGAGATGTAGTCGAGCTCGGTGAAGTCCACGAGGAAGCGCTTCTCGCCGCTGTCGATGAGCGAGACCAGGCGCTCCTCGAGCGCCGGGGACGTGTTGGCGTCGAGCCGCCCCTTGAGCCCCACGATCAGGATGTCGCCGGCCTTGCTGGCACTGATGTCCATGGGGCCTACAGATTCTTCTTCATCACGAGCTGGTTCCTTTCGCCGCGCCGGTGGTACTCCACCACGTCGAAGAGCCCGCGCACGAGGTGGATGCCCAGGCCCCCGATCGCCCGGTCCTCCGCGCCCTTGGTGGTGTCGGGCGCGGGGTGGTCCGTGGGATCGAACGGCCGCGCATCGTCCTCGACGCGCGCGGTGAGGACGCCCGCGTCGACCGTGACCCGAATGTCGATCACGTGGTCGCCCGAGTCGGCGTACCCATAGGAGATCGTGTTGACCAGGACCTCCTCGATCGCGAGGTTCACCGCGAACGTCACCTTCGGTGCGAGGTCGTTGCGCTCGGCGAACGCCTCCACGCTCTGCGTGATGCGCTCGATCTCCGAGAGCTGGTTCTTCACCTGCAACACGAGCTCGTCGGCCATGTGCTCCCCTTTCACTCCAACCGCGCCGCCCGCGTATCCTAGCGCGACGGCGCGGGCCAGGCGACAACAACCGCGCGTGGGCGGCGCAGGCGCGCGGCCCCACATCTGGTCGTCGCGCGCGCGGTACTCATTTCTTGACTCGGACTCGCCCGATTTGATTAGGTGTGTCCCTATTCGTGTCGCACGCGAATCGCTTGTTTTACAAAACCATTTCGCGGATCAGGCCAGGGGGGTGGGCGCGGATGTCGGGCGCCGTCCTCGCGCTCTGCCTGGCGGCCTCGATCGTCGCCGGATGCGGGCTCGGGGTGCGGACGCGCGCGCTCGCGGGCGGCAAGGTCCGCGTGCAGGTGTACGTGGCCCAGAACGCGAATCAGAACAACCCGGTGGCCCTGGATCTCGTGATGATCTACGACAAGAACCTGCTGAAGGAGCTCTCCCGGATGTCGGCGAAGGACTGGTTCGAGCGTCGCGATCAGATCAAGCGCGACTACACCGAGGGCCAGGGTCTCGACGCGTGGGAGTGGGAGTGGGTCCCGGGCCAGAGCGTGGCCGAGCAGGCGCTGCCCCTCAAGCCCGCCGCCGTCGGCGGGGTCGTCTTCGCGAACTACTTCACGCCCGGGGTGCACCGGGGACGGTTCGACCCGCACGAGAGCATCGCGGTGAACCTCCTCGAGACCACGTTCACCGTCGAGCCGAAGAAGTGAGCGCGCACGACCTGCCCGCGCCGATCCAGTGGCACGAGGGCATGCTCCTCGCGCCCCAGCACTTCCAGCAGCTCGCGCTGCGCCAGGAAGAGCTGTTGCACTACCACGCGATGGCGATCGGGCCGTTCCACTGGGGTGTGCGGCGGCTCACGCTCGACCAGGCGCTGCTCGTGAGCGGCACCGTGCGGGTGCTGGAGCTGGACGCGGTGATGCCGGACGGTCTCGTGGTCTCGCACCTGCGCGGGCAGGGCGGGGAGCTCGAGGTGGACCTCTCCGGTCACGTCGACGAGATGAAGTCGCGCCCGGTCACCGTCCACCTCGCGGTGCCGGTCAAGAAGCCCGGCGACGGCGCGCTGCGCGGCGACCTCGCGCGCTACGACTCCATCGAGGGGCCGGTCGTGCGTGACGACAACACGGGAGACGGCGAGCTGCGCATCCCGCGCCTGAAGCCGCGTCTGAGCCTGCTCGTCACGGAGACGCCGCCGCAGAAGTACGTCTCGTTCCCGCTCGCCCGCGTGGCGTACCGCAACGAGACGTTCGGGGCGACGGACTTCGTGCCGCCCTGCCTCGCCGTGGAGATGCGCTCGCCGGTCGCCGAGATGTGCACCGGCATCGCGCGACGCCTGCGCGAGAAGGCGATGTTCCTCTCCGACCAGATGCTGTCGGCCTCGATGACGTTCGGCAGCGCGATGGCCCTCGACACGAAGAACACCATCGAGAACCTCGTGGGCGGCCTCCCGCTCTTCGAGGCGGTCCTCACCACCGGGGCCGCGCATCCCTTCCAGCTGTACCTGGCGCTGTGCGCGCTGTCCGGCAACGTGGCCGCGGTCGGCCGCAACCAGATCCCCCCGGTCTTCAACGCCTACAACCACAACGACCTGCGGGCCACGTTCGACCAGGTGCGCGACTTCATCGCCCGCACGATCGACGAGGGCATCATCGAGTCGCACACGCCCTACTCGTTCAAGCTGGACGCCGGCGTGTTCTCGATTCCGTTCGACGCGATGTGGCTGGCGGGGGACTTCGTCATCGGGGCGCGCGGGCGTCCGGGCACCACCGAGAAAGAGGTCGTCGCGTGGATGGACGAGGCGCTCATCGGCTCGCGCACGAAGCTCTCCATGATGCGGGAGAAGCGCATCCTCGGCGCCGGGCGCAAGCGCGTCGACCGTGACGGCGAGCTCCTCCCCACGCGCGGCTCGGTGCTCTTCACGGTGAAGTCCGACACGGCGTTCATCGAGCCCGACGAGATCCTCCAGATCACGAACACCGCGGATCCCGCGAACGCGCTCGGGCCCGACGAGATCGTGCTCTACGTGAAGCAGCGATGAACGGTACCGGCGACGACTCGTTCCTCCTCGCGCGGTTCCGCGAGTTCTACCGCGAGGTCATCCGCCTCAAGCAGATGGTGCAGGGCGGCACGTGGCACACGGCGCCGCCGCCGGAGACCCCGGCGCCGGCCGCCGCGGCCGCGCCGGGTGAAGGCACGCAGGTCGCGGCGCGCGTCTGGCAGCGCCTGGTGTCGATCCTGGAAACACAGGCGCTCACCGCGGGCCGCAGTACGGGTGCCTACGGCGCCGAGCTGTACCGCGAGGCGCAATACGTGATGGCCGCGCTCGCGGACGAAGTCTTTCTCAACACCGAGTGGGAAGGGCGTGAGACCTGGCGCTCGAACCTCGTCGAGGCCCGTCTCTTCGGGAGTCACAAGGCGGGCGACGAGCTGTTCCAACGGCTGGAGACGCTCCTCTCGCGCCGCGATCCCGTCTGGGCCGAGGTGGCCAAGGTGTACCTCATGGCGCTCGCACTCGGCTTCCGTGGCCGGTTCCGCGGGCTCGACGACGGCGGGCAGCTCGACGCCTACCGCCGGCAGCTCTTCACGTTCGTCTTCCAGCGCAAGCCGGAGCTCCAGACCTCCACGCGGCCGCTCTTCGAGGAGGCGTACGCGCACACGCTGACCGAGGGGCGGGGCCAGCGCCTGCCCACCGCGCGGCCGTGGGCGTTCGTGCTCGTCGCGGTCATCGCGATGTTCCTGGTGTCCTCGCACGTCGTCTTCAAGCGCGTCACCGATCCGCTCCACGACGTGACGCAGGCGATCATCGAGCAGCGATGATTGCCGCCATCCTCGTGACGCTGCTGCCACGGACCGGCTGGGGATGGGTCCTGCTCATCGCGATCCTCCTGCTCCTCGCCGTCGGTGCCTTCCTGGTCCTGCGCGCCGTGCGCCGCCGCCGGCTCGCCGCCGCGGATGCGGACGACGACGGCGAGGCGCCCGCCGACATGACCTCGGTCACGCGCCTGGTCGAGCTGCGCCGGTCGTTCGCGCGCTCGGTGCGCCTGCTCAAGGCGAACACGTCCGGCCGGAGCTGGCGGTACCAGATCCCGTGGTTCCTGATGGTGGGCGAAACGTCGTCGGGCAAACGGACCGTCCTCCGGAACACCGGCCTCAACCTCCCGCTGGGCCGTCCGCGCGAGGAGATCCTCGGCCTCCATCCCGGCTGTAACTGGTGGTTCTTCGACTCCGGGGTGGTGCTGGACGTCTTCGGCGACTACGTGCTGCGCGCGGACGGGGGCGGCGACGCCGACGCCCGCGGGTGGCGCCAGGTCCTGCGGCTGCTGCGCAAGCACCGTCCCGGGCGCCCCGTCGACGGCATCATCCTGACGATTCCCGCGACGGACCTCATCGGGCCCCACACGCTCACGCCCGACCATCGCGCGCGCATCGGCACGAAGGCCGAGCACCTGCGCCGCAAGCTCGCCGAAGCGCAGAAGACGCTCGGGATGCGCTTCCCCGTCTACGTGCTCGTCACCCGCTGCAACGACCTGCGCGGCTTCGCCAGCTTCGCGCACGAGGTGGGCACGCGCCGCGGCGCCGACATGTTCGGCTGGTCCACCCCGTACGGCCTCGAGAGCGCGTACACCAGCACGTGGGTCGACGAGGCGTTCGATCGCCTCTACACCGACCTGCACGAGCTGGAGCTCGAGCTGATCGCCGGGGAGCGTCCCGTCCGCGACGGCGACGGCCTCTTCCTCTTCCCGTCGGAGGTCGGCGCGATGCGCGAGCCCGTGCGCATCTATCTCGACGCGCTCTTCAAGCACAGCGTCTACCAGGAGTCCTTCTTCTTTCGCGGCGTGTACTTCTGCGGCGATGCGGGGACCGGCGCGCCGGCGCCCGCGGCGCCGTCCGTGGCGAGCGGCGAGGAGGAAGACGCCGACGCGGAGCGGGCGCCCGCGCGCGCCGCCGCCGACGACAACCGCGCGATCGTCTTCGTCAAGGACTTCTTCGAGCGCAAGGTCTTTCCGGAGTACCGCCTCGGCCGCCCGGCCCCGCGCGCCTTCGCGTCGAAGACCCGGGCGCTGCTCCTGACCCAGGGCGCGGTGGCGGCGGTGGCGCTCCTCGGTGTGCTGGGCCTCTTCCTCGGCTATCGGCACTTCGCCGAGGGCCGCCGCACGCTGACTCCGCTGCTCCGGGAAACGCTCGACGACGTGCGCGAGGCGAAGGCGCGCCAGGTGAGCGGCGAGGCGACCACCGAGCGCTGGTTCCAGGAGACCGCGCTGACCCTGCTGGAGGGCATGGCGAACGTGAGCGTCAGCACGACACGCACGCTCTGGGCGCCGACGAGCTACTTCTCCGGCGACCTCGACGTGTCCATCCAGAAGTCGCTGCACATCGCCTACGACGCCATCATCGCGCGGTCGCTGCACAAGGGCCTCGTCGACCGGGCCGACCGCCTCGTCGGACGTCAGGCGGTCCGGGGTCCCGCGGTCGTGGCCGCGGCCGTGCCGGCCGCCCCGGCCGCGACGCCCGAGGGGCGTGACGTCGCGGAGATCCAGGCCTTCCTCGCCGAGCTCCGGGCGTACGAGGAACAGCTCGCCGCGTACACCGGCCTGCGCGTCACCGGCGACCTCAAGTCCATCGGCGGGCTCGTCAAGTACCTGTACGGGATCGATCTTCCCAAGGACTTCTACACGTCCGCCGACTTCTACCAGGAGGCGCTGAAGGACGTCCGCTATCTGGAACTGCCGAAGGCGCTCATCGCGACCGGCGCCGCGCGCCATCTGCAGGGTCAGGTCGAGCGCATGTACGCGCGGCTCTTCGACCATCCCGAGATTCGCGAGCAGGTCCGCACGTTCGTCGCGCGCGTCGACACCTTCGATCGCCGGGGCCGGGCCGGCGGCGGGAGCGTCAGCCTCTTCCGCGAGCTGCTGGACACCATCACGCAGACCGAGGCGGTGCTGGCGCGCCCGGAGGGCTTCGTGCTCGCGAACGACCGCCTCGTCCTCGGCCCCGCGTGGGACGGCGTCCTCGCCACGGTGGAGCAGAGCACCCTCCTCGGGCCGCCGGTGCGGGCGGAGATCGAGCGCGCGGGCTCGGCGCACATCACGCGCCTGCGCGGCGAGCTGGAGTCGCAGGCCACCGCCATCACCGGCGCCGTCCTGGAGCGGAAGCCGGGCCAGAAGTTCACGCTGTCCAGCGGGACGCTCGCGCTGAAGGGCGCGCTCGAGGGCGTCCTGAACCTCAAGGGCGCGGAGACGGCGCCGAAGGCGACCCCCCGGCTCGGGCTCGTCGGCGGCGAGCGCGTCCTCTGGGACGCGCGCCTGCTCACCGAGGCCGTGCAGCTCTACGAGCAGTACGAGCAGTTCATGACGACCGAGGCGCGCAAGTTCCCCGACTACCTGGAAGGCTTCGTGCGCCGCGGCGCGCTCCGCAACCTCGAGCTCAGCATGATGGACCACGTGGTGCGGGCCGCGGACGTCAAGCCCGGCGCGCGCGACGGTGGCGGCACGCTCGCCGAGCAGGAGCTGCGGCAGGAGTCGCGCGCGTTCCGCGAGGCGACGCGGCCGGCGGCGCGCGTGCTGGACATCCTCCGGCAGCTCGGGTTCACGGCCTCGCAGCGCGACCTCGCGACCGCGCTCACCGCGCAGGCCTATCGGATCCTGCGCGACGTCGACCGCGTGCTCGCCGAGGACGGCGTCTACGGGGTGAAGGAAGGCTCGATCGCGCGGTGGGACGGCACCCGCCGGCTCGCGCTCACCGCGTTCGAGGTGAGCGACGGGAAGGATCTCGAGCAGTACCTCGAGCTGCAGCGCGACCGCGTGCGGCTCCTCGCGCGCGACTACGCGGAGCCCCTCGTGAGCTGGGTGGTGGCGCGCAGCGACCGCCGCACGCCGGAGCAGGCGCGGGTGGTGGCGAAGTGGCAGCGCATCGTGGCCGAGCTCGAGCGCTACGACGCGAAGAAGCCCGGCAACTCGATCGCCGCGCTGGAGCGCTTCATCCTCGTCGACATGGACCAGATCACGCGCCGCAACTACTTCCAGCGCATCAGCGCGCGCGACCTCTCCGAGGAGTCCGCCGACTTCTTCCTGCAGAAGCGCAACGCCCTGCGCCGCGACCTCTACCGCCGGGCGCAGGCGATCGGTGACAGCGCCGCCGCGACCGAGTACGCGGAGATCGAGTCGGCGTTCAACCGCCGGCTCGCCGGCCGCTTCCCCTTCGCGGATCCGCGCGGGATCCGCGCCGACGCCGAAGTCGACCTGGAAGCGGTGCGCGAGTTCTACCAGGTGTTCGACCGCTACGCGAAGCCCGCGCGGGAGGTGCTCAAGCGCAGCGTCCGCTTCGCGGGCGGCAACGACGGCGCGATCGACTTCCTCGACCAGATGGACGCCGTGCGCACGTTCCTCGCGCCGCTGCTCGACCGCAAGGCGCCCGCCGGGCCGGGCTTCGACCTCGACATCGACTTCCGCGTGAACCGCGAGCGCGAGGTGGGCGGCCACCAGATCATCGACTGGACCATGCAGGTCGGCGAGCACCGCGTGCGCTCCCGGGACGCCAAGCGCCAGGTGCGCTGGCTCGTCGGCGATCCGATCCGCGTCTCGCTGCGCTGGGCCAAGGACTACCCGCACGCGCCCACGAGCGACGGCACCGAAGGCGTGAGCGTCGAGGACCGCACGGTGACGTGGGACTACCCGACCGGGTGGTCGCTGCTCGCGCTCCTCATGCGCCAGGCCGCGGGCGCCGCCGAGGGCGACGGCATCCTCGACCCGCGCCCCACCACGCTCCGCTTCGCGGTCGCGATGCGGCCCGATCGCGTGTCCGGCGCCGCCGCCGAGGCCGCCGAGCTCGCCACGCGCGTCTACATCCGCGTCGTGCTGTCGGCCGGCGAGAAGAAGGACCCGCTCCGCCTGCCCGTCTTCCCCGCGCGCGCCCCGCAGCTCACCGCCACCGCGCGCCGTTAGCCCCGCGCCTTACAGCCGGGTCGCTCCGGTGAGGGAGGGCGGGCGGCGGGGCCCGGCGGGTCGGCGGCGGGGCCCCGCGGGCCCTCTCACCCCCGACCCGCCTTGCCGTGCCCCGCGTGCGTGATGGGTCCATCTCATCCGTGGCGCGCGCTCCTTCGGGGGCGGGGAACGGGTGACCCGGACCCGCGGGGCCCCGCCGCCGACCCGCCGGGCCCCGCCGCCCGCTCTCCCTCACCGGAGCGGCGCGAAGCAACCCGCACCACTGACGTCGTGCGCGCCGGAAAGCTTCAGAGCAAGACCAGGACGACGGCACAGACTGAGCGCCACTTCGTGCGCCGCCGAGCAGCAGAAGCGACTCCGCCCAAGCCGGGAACGAACGACGGAACAGGATCGGCGGCGCTAACTACAGGAGGGCCGCACAGGACGAACGGCGGAGAGAGCCAGCGCTCCGAGATCGCGCGAACGCAGTGGACGAATCGCGCCAGCATCGCGCGGCGCTGGTCTATCGGTCGTGGCTGCGCGCGTTGTCTCGCGGCGCTGCGCGGTGGCGAGCCGCGCGCGCGTGCCCCATGGGCCCGGGTCACCCGTTCCCCGCCCCCGAAGGAGCGCGCGCGACGGATGAGATGGACCCGTTACCCACGCCGGGCAGGGCGAGGCGGGGCGGGGGTGAGAGGGCCCATGGGGCACGCGCGCGCGGCTCGCCACCGCGCAGCGGCACGTTGGTAACACACGACAACCGACGGCGACGGGCTACGCGCCGGAGAGGTGCTGGCGTGCTTTCGTGACGCGCGACGCGAGGGCGTGGCGGCGCGGCGGGAGGAGCTGGGCGAGCGCGACCTCGCGGATCCGGGCGTGCGTGAAGTCGAAGCGGCGCCCGGACTCGCGAACGATGCGCCGGCGCACCAGCTCTTCGAGGGCTTCGGCGGCGTCGAGCTCGCCGAGACCGGCGGCGCGCTGCAGGATCGAGAAGTCCATGTCCTCGCCCATCACGGCGGCGACGGCGAGGAGCTGGCGCGCGCGCTCGCTGAGGCGGTCGAGCGCGCGGGCGATGAGCTCGCGCACGCGCGGCGGCAGCGGTGCCTCGGCGCCGGCGCGCACGGTCTCCACCACCATGAGCGGGTTGCCGTCGCTCAGCGCCCACGCGGCGGCGATGAGATCGGCGCGGTCCTCGGCGCGCCCACCGGCGGCGAGCGCGGTGACGAGCCGCTCCACGTCGGGGCGGAGCAGCGGCGCCAGGAGGATCTCCGTGAGGCGGCCGCCGTACGAGAGCTCGTGCAGGACGTGCCGGAGCACCGGCGCGCCGACCAGCTCTTCGTCGCGCGTGGTGAGCACGAGCAGGATCGGCACGCGCGTGAGACGGCGGGCGCAGAAGCCCACGAGGCGCACGCTCAGCTCGTCCGCCCAGTGCAGGTCTTCGAGCACGAGCACGAGCGGCTGCGTGCCGGCCACGCGCGTGAAGAGCTGCACCAGCGCCTCGAACACCCGGAGGTAGTCCTCCGCGTCCGCGGTCACGCGGGCGGGGCCGAGCTCCGGGAACAGGCGCGCGAGCTCGTCGCGCCAGGCCGCGTCCAGGCCGGCGGGGCCGCCGTTCTGGGTGAGCCCGGCGTCGCGCACCGCGGACACCCACGGCGCGAACGGCAGGATGCGCTCGCTCTCGTGCGCGCGGCCGATCATCACCGCCGCGCCCTTCTCCATCGCCTCGAGCGCGAGCGCCTCCATGAGGCGCGTCTTGCCGATGCCCGCCTCGCCGATGACCGCGACCGCGCCGCCGCGCCCCGCCGCCGCGTCGTGCAGCGCATAGCGCAGGCGCGCGAGCTCCTGGTCGCGACCCATGAGCGGCGCCGCGGGCGCGAAGCGCGGCGCGCTGACCGCGGACTTCGGCGCGGGCTCGCGCGTCTCCGGGGGCGCGGCGGCCGCGGCGACGCGGCCCGGCCGGCGCGCGCGCAGCACGTCTTCGTAGAGCTGGGTGGTCGCCAGCTCGGGCGCCACGTCGAGCTCGCGGCGGAGCAGCACCGTGAGGTTCTGGTACTGCTTGAGCGCGGCGCTGCGCCGGCCCTGCCGCACGTAGAGCTCCATCAGCGTGCGGTGCGCGCTCTCGCGGAGCGGATCGAGGGCGAGCAGCCGCCCGGCGACCTGCACGGCGCGATCGAGCGGGCCGCGCGCGGCGAAGTGCGCGAGCAGCCGTCCGGTCCCGTCGAGCGCCACCTCGCGCAGGCGGTCGCGCTCGGCGAAGAGCCACGCCTCGAACGCCGCCTCGGGAATCGAGAAGCCGTCGAGCAGCTCGCCCTGGTACAGGCTCAGCGCGCGGTCGAGATCCTCCGGCGAGCCGGCCGCCACCGCGCGCTCGAAGCCGAGCGCGTCGACGTCCACGATGCCGGGATTCAGGGCGACCACGTCGGCGTCGATGAGCAGGCTCTGCGGCGTCGTCGACACCAGGGTCTTGCGGATCGCGAAGAGGGCCTGGCGCAAACTGTTACGCGCCTGTTGCGGCGCCGTGCCGGCCCAGAGCAACGCGGCGAGCTTCTCGCGGGGCTGCGGCTGCCCCGGATGTAGGGCCAGGTACGCGAGCAGGGCCTGAGTCTTGCGCCCGGCGGGCGCGGGCACCGCGCGGTCGCCGACCGCGATCGTGAATCCACCGAGGAGTTTCAGCGTGAGTCGAGCCATGTGAGCGGGTCATTTTAACGAGTCCTTCACGCCTGCCGTAACGACTTTCGGACGGGGGCACGCTATAAATCCGCGCGGCCGGACGTCTCGGCGCGGCGTCCCCGTCGGTGGGGACGCGATTCACGCGACCCCAAGATGTAGGGGACGCGCGGGACACAAAACGTGACGGAAGCGCACGACTCGTTCGCTAGGATGGCCAGGCTCGTCGATGAATTTCGAGAAGCTGCTCGCGCCGATCGCTCCCGACCGCCCCGCCGGCGACGCCCTCCGATACGAAGGGACGTACGACCGGATCCAGGAGGCGCGGTTCGAGGACGATGCCCAGCTCGAGCAGGGACCGTGGAAGAAGAAGGTGTCCCGGCGCGCCGACTGGTCGGTGGTCGCGCGGCTCTGCGCCGAGGCGCTGGAGACGCGCACCAAGGACCTCCAGATCGCGGTGTGGCTGCTGGAAGCCTGGGTGCAGCTGCACGGCTTCGCCGGACTGCGCGAGGGCCTGCTCCTCGTGCGCGAGCTGTGCGAGCGCTTCTGGGACACGCTGCATCCGCAGATCGAGGACGACGACGCCGAGGCGCGCCTCGGCCCGCTCTACTGGCTCAATGAGAAATTCTCGCTCCGCATCAACCACCTGGTGGTCACGCGGCCGGCCGACGGCGGCACGCCGTACACGCTCGGCGATCTCGAGCGCGCGCGCATGATCACCGAGCAGGCCGCGCGCGACCGCACGGTGCTCGCCGCCGCGGAAGCGGACGGTGCCGCCACCGACGCGCGGGTGACCGAGGCCGCGGGCGCGACGCCCGTCGACTTCTACCAGGCGATGCTGCGCGAGATCCACACCGCGTTCGACGCCGTCACCGCGATCGAGCGCTTCGTCGACGCGCAGTGCGGCGCCGAGGCGCCGAGCCTGCGCCTGCTGCGCCAGCGCCTGTCGCTCGTGGAGGAGCTGGCCGCGCGCGAGGTCGAGCTGCGCGTCCCGAGTCCGGAGCCCGAGCCGGAGGCCGTTCCCGAGCCGGCGCCCGTGGCGGCCGCGCCGGCGCCGGCGCCCGCGCCCGCCGCCGCGTCGCCGCAAGCGCTGGCGGTGGAGGAAGAGGT
>Ga0194131_10002916_pt1 | contig 27634 bp, 27 predicted proteins | sample TA2KigO120mmetaG_FD_148631 | JGI IMG/M metagenome (GOLD analysis project Ga0194131, IMG submission 148631) | Freshwater microbial communities from Lake Tanganyika, Tanzania - TA2015053 Kigoma Offshore 120m | ecosystem: Environmental > Aquatic > Freshwater > Lake | place: Tanzania: Lake... | reverse complement strand
CGCGCACAAAGCCGACGCCGAGCGGCTTATCGCCGTGGCGCAGGCGCATCCGAAGCAGGTATTTGCCGGAATGTTCCAGATGCGCGTGGAGCCGCGTTACTTAAAGATCAAGCAACTCCTCGCCAGCGCGGACTTCGGCCAGCTCGTGCGCGTGAACTGGATCATCACCGACTGGTTCCGCACCGAGGCCTACTACGCCAGCGGCGGCTGGCGCGCAACGTGGAAGGGCGAGGGCGGCGGCGTGCTGCTCAACCAGTGCCTGCACCAGCTCGACATGCTCCAGTGGCTCTGCGGCATGCCCAAGACCGTCCGCGGCTTCTGCCAGCTCGGCCGCTACCACAACATCGAGGTCGAGGACAACATCTCGACTTACATGGAATGGGCCAACGGCGCGACCGGCGTGTTCATCTCCTCCACGGGCGAAGCACCCGGCACCAACCGCCTCGAACTCTGCGGCACGCGCGGCAAGCTTGTCGTCGAGAACGACAAGATGCGTTTCGCGCGCAACGAGTCGGACATGATCGAGTTCAGCCGGACGTCCAAGAGCGGCTTCGCCAAACCGGAAGCGTGGAACTGCGAGATTCCCTTCGAGCCGGCGACCAACCCGCACGGCATCCTCATCCAGAACTTCGTGGATGCCATCCTCGATCCCGACAAGTCGGCACTCATCGCCCCGGGCGCGGAAGGCATGGGCTCGGTGGAGCTGGCCAACGTGCTGCTTTACTCCTCGCTCATCGGCCAGAGCATCGAACTGCCGATGGACAGCAAGGCCTGGGAGCGCAAGCTCAACGAACTCATCGCCCATTCGCGCCACGAGAAGAAAGTGGTGCAGAGCACGGCGGAGGATTTCACGAAGTCGTTCAACAAGTAGCCGCCGCCGCGCGGCACATTCTCCTTGAGCGAACCCCATTGCTCTGGATATATCGCCCTCCCTCAGCGGGCGCTTCACGCGGGTAGGATGCCGGAGCGGTCAATCGGAGCAGACTGTAAATCTGCCGGGCTAACGCCCTACGAAGGTTCGAATCCTTCTCCTACCACCACCCTTGTTCGGCCTCTGGCAATCGTCCCGGATGCGCCCTGGGTCTCGCCCTTCATTCGGACCCGAGTTGTCGGGCTGCTTCGGCGATCCATGTTGCGTCGGGCGCGGCATACGGGCGGAACACCTCGAGATAGCCTTCCTGTTCGCTGAAGAAGACGGCGCGGTGCAAGCCGAGGCTCGCGGCCCGCTGGCTGTCGCACAAGGCCGCGGAGTCGTTCGCGCTCATTTGAAACAGCACCCTCAGTTCGAACTCGCTCAGCGCCTTGCGGCTCAGGAAGCGATTCACGTTGTTGCACGTGTCGCACACGCCGATGACGTGGATGCCCGTCGCCGGCCCTTCGCAGATGAGCGCGAAGAGCTGCTGGCCGGGATTCGCGGCGCCCTCGCCGCCGAAACCGAAGTCCTCCTCGAAGCGCAGTTTCTTGAAGCGCTGGATGCCGTGGATAAACAGGAACACGTCGGGCCGGCCCGCGTCGCCCGACTCGGAGCGTGACTTGAGTTCTTCCGCCAGCGCCGCGAGTGCGGTCTCCGTTTCAGGCCCGCGCGCGACCACGATCTCGTGCGTCAGTGCGCGGCAGACATCCTCCAATTGCGCGCGTTCCGGCGAGCCCGGCGCTGACGCGTCGAGGATGACGAACCGCGCGGCGTCACGCGGGAACTGCGCCGCAAGCGCGAGGAGCGCGACGGTCACGATGGCTTGCGCGGCCTCATCGCGCTGGCCGACCACAAGCAGGTTGCAGCCGCTCTGCCGCGCGAAGGTCACCTCAGTCGGGCCCTTGATGGAATTCGGCGCGCCGAGCCAGACGCGCGCGGCCGCGGGCGCGGCCGGCGGGCGCGTGGCGATCGCGGCGGCCAGCAACTCGTTGTCACGGACGTCCGCGGGCGCGTTGCCCTCGAAGACGACCGGCGAGGCCGCGCCGCCGGGACGTTGCCGCGCAAGTTCGCGCACGCGCTTGAGTCTCGCGTCGCGGACTTCATCGTCGAGCCACACGGCCTGAAACGGGCTGTTCCCTTCGATGGCTCCGGCCATGTCGTTGTAGATGCCCTCGCCCGGCCGCGTGAGCAGGCGCGGCGCGGGGTTGTTTTCGTCCATGATGAGATACGCGTCGGCCTCGTTGCATTGCAGCGCGACGCGCACCACCATCTGGCCGAGCGTGGCGCGCGCGAGCGTGTAGGCGCCTCCAAGCGTCTGCGACCCGAGCACGACATGGATTCCGAACGCTCGTCCCTGCCGGACGATGCGGTCGAGCAGCAAGGCCGCGCTCTGCGCGATGCGGTCGTCCTCGGTGAAGAATTCCTGGAACTCGTCGATGAGCAGCAGCGAGCGCGGCATCGTCCCCGCGCCTGCGGAACGGCGGTAACCCCGCACGTCCTGTGCGCCCGCGCGCCGGAAGAGTTCGCCGCGGCGGCGCAGTTCCTCGTCAAGCCGCTGCAGCACGCTCAATCCAAATTCGCGGTCGCTTTCGATGGCCACCACGCGCGCGTGCGGCAGCCGGTTTGCCGCGTAACACTGGAACTCGACGCCCTTCTTGAAGTCCACGAGATAGAACTCCACCTGCTCCGGGCTGCACCACAAGGCGAGGTTTGTGATGATGACGTGGAAGAGCGTGGACTTGCCGGAGCCCGTCTTGCCCGCGACAAGCGCGTGTTGGCGCGTCCCCTGGCCGAGTTCGAGATACTGGAACTTCGTCGCGCCCGTGCGGCCGATCGGCACGCGCAATTCGTCCCCGGTGTCGAGCGACCACGTGGCGTCCGCCGCGGGTGCGATATGATCGAACGGCACCTCGACGCGGCTCGCGCTCAGGCTGAGCTCGCCGACCCGCTGGATGAACTGCGTCACGCGCGCGGCGTCGGGCGCGGGTTCGAGCACGAGCTTCACGCCGTCCGAGGTGCGACCGGCCAGCACCATTTCGCCGCCCTTTGCGGTGACGCACACGTTCAGGTCGCGCAAGTCCTCGGCGGTCACATCCACAAGCGGCTGCCGGCGGTCCCAGTGCATGAGGACGAAGACGCCGCAGCGCGGACCGTTGGCGGCGACGCTGAGCAACCGCTTGATCGCTGCTTCGCTGAAGTTCACCGGAAAATCCGCGATGACGAGGAAGTGATACTTCTCCGCGATGGTGCCGGCCTTTTCGTTGTAGTCGGCGATGGTCGCGTATTCGTTGCGGAGATACATCTGGATGACCTTCTCCATGTGCTCGTTGAGCTCCGCGAGGCGCTTCTCGATTTGCGCCGGTTGCGTGCAGATGCGCCCGGTGACCAGCGTTTCGCCGAAATCCGACAGGTGCGTGACGCCCGCGAAATTCTGGCCGAGCCCGACCGGGTCCACGAAGCTGAAGCTCACGCGTCCCGGCGGCGCGCCCGCGAGCAGGTGCAGCACGATGTTGTTGAGCGCGGCGATGGACTCGAAGCGCCCGCCCTGCATGGTCTCGAACAGGATTGACCCGTTGGCAGGGAACGCGAGCAACGCGGGCAACGAAAGCCGCGCCGCGCCGGGCAGTGCGAGCCGGCCGGGTTGCAACGGCACGCCCGCGAGCACCGCGACATCCACATCGAGCCGCCCGAATGGCGCGACATGCGAGAACACTCTCGGCGGGGACCATCCGGCGCCCGGCTCTGATCGCCACGGGGCTTCGGCTTGCGTGAAGCCGCCGGCCGCCTGGATGGCTGCGTAGACAGGCATGGCGCCCGCGTCGAGTTCGAGCTGAATCATCGCCGCCTGCTCTGAAAATTCGCGTGCGAACTGCGCGAGTCGCGCCTCGGAAGCGGCGGCGAGTTCCGCGCGCTGCTGCGACCCGGCGGTCTGGAAGCGTTCGAGTTCGCCGCTGTGAAAGGCCGCGGTCTCGTGCTCGCGCCGGCGCGCGAGCAGGGAGCAGCGCTCGAGCGCGTGCGCCATCTTTCGCTCGGCGGTGGATTGCGCGTCGGCGCGGCGGTGTTCGAGTTCCTCCATGAGTTGATTCCACTCGCTGTTCAACTGCTCCTCGGTCCGCGCGAAGGCGAGTTCAATGTCCTGCACGCGCTGGATCTGGTTGCGCGCGGCCGCCGCGGCGCTCAACGCGTGTGAACAGCGGGCGCGGCCGAGCGCGGCGCCGGTCGCGGCGGCGGCCGGGCGGGCTTGCATCCGGCCAAGGAAGAACAGCGCGGCCATCACGAGCAGGGAGCCGAGCAGCGAGCCGCCGATCGGTCCGGAGGGAACGGGACGCGCCAGCTTGAAGTGGAGATACGCCGCGAACGCGCCGTGCCCGACGACGATCAGCGTCGCCAGCACCGGCACCGGCAGCAGGCGGAACAGCGCGGGCAGCGGTTTTGCCCGGAACGACTCCAGGTCCGACGCCGCTTCCGACCTTTCCTCGTGCGTCTGGTCGAGCAGCAACCGCTCGTCATCCGGCGCGGTTGGGGGAGTTGGTGACTCCGCATCCGTCCCGGCGAACACCCTGCCGAACGGACGGAACGACGCCTCCGCGCGTGCAGCGAGCTGGTCGAGTTCAACGCCGGCGCTCGCGAGCGACTTGTTGAATTCCTCGTTGTCCAGCTTGACGCCGGGCAGGACGGCGTCATGCGTGCGGCTGGCTTGCAGGAGACGCTGTTGGATTCGGAACTTTCGCGCGCCTTCATCCGCGGCAATCACGGCGAGCGCCTGGTTCAGCGCCTGGGTGCGAGCCCGATGGATGCGCGTCTGCCGCGCACAGGCGCGTGTCTCGATCGCCGCGCTTTGCAGACGCGCGGTGGATTCGATTTCGGCGACCCGCGCCGCGTGGGCGGCATCCAGGTCGCGAAGGACCGCAGCGGTGTCGTATTGCTCGCGATGCACGCGGGCCTGATGCTCGCGCTCGAGGGTGTCGCGTCGCGCGGCGGCATCGCGCACGGCCTGGCGCAACTGGCCGAGCCGCTCCAACGCCTCGTTCACGCCGACCGCGTTACTCACAGTCTCTCCTGACTTTGGCCATGATGCCCTCGAGCTTTTCGAGGGCGGTGAGCGCGGAGGTCATGTGCGTTTGCAACGGCTGGACGTAGCGCAATTCGAATTCCTCGCCCCGCGCGTCGCGCCATTCGGCCCTGATCTCGCCCCAATGGCTCGTCATGTCCCGCATGAGCGCGGACAACTGCGCGCGTGTTGCCGCGGGGTTCATTGCGGGCCTCCCGTGGGCTCAGTGCGCTCGACAGCCGCGGCGGCCGGCGGAGAGGACGAAGTCGCCGGCGCGGAATCGTCCTGCGGCTTCGCGGGTTTCGGAGTGGATGGAAATCGTTCAAGATACGATTCGAGCGTGCCGACCGAGAGCGCAAGCGAAGACGCGGCTTCGCGCAAATCGTGCGTGAAGAAGGAGCGGAGCTTGTCCACCTGCTTGGCGAGCGGCCCGGCGTCGGTCTCGAAGCGTGCGATCCATTTCTTCACGCTGGCGACTTTTGCGACGGCTTCGTCGAGCGCGCGTTTGGCCCGTGTGACGGCTTGCAGGTGCGCGGCGGTCGCGTCCTGCATGTTGCTGAGCCGCGCCGAGAAGAGGGCCTGCTGGGCTTCCTCGAGGTCGCGCGCGCGACGCCGGATCTGGCCCTCCCAGTGGGGAAGCCGGTCCGTCTCGAGCCACTGCCGCGTGCGGGCGTAGTCGTCGAGCGCGTCGGACGTGGCGATGCGGCCCTTCTCGGCGAAGACAATCACGCGCGACCGGAACAGGTCGAGCGCGTCGATCGAAAGGACCTTCGCCTGCCGTGGTGAACTCATCGTTGGGCGAGGTAATCCTCGATGCGCTGGGCCTTGCGGAGCAGGTAGGGTGTGTGCTGGCCGGAAACCTCGACGAACTTCTTGAGCGCGCGGATCGTCTGCTCGAACTCCTGCGAGAACTTCTCGTGTTCCTGGTCGCCCCACGTGTCGCCGAGCGAGGCGAAGCGCGCGTGCAGCGAGGCCATGCGGTTTTGAAGGTCGATGTTGAAGCGTTTGAGTTCCTCCGCGAACCGGCGGACGGCCTCGGGATCCATGACGGCTTGTGGCATGGGATGGGATGGGTTGCCGGCGCTGCGCCGGTGGGTTGTGTTGCCACGGAAGCTAACAGAGGAGCCGGCGGCGCGAAAGTTGCAATTCCGGAGCCCTTCCGCACACTGCGCGCACGACCATGAATCCCTACGCCACGCTCGTTTCCGAATACGCGCGCCTCGCGCGCGAAGCCCGCGCCTGGCCGGTCGGCGGATTTCCTCCCTGCCCGCGGCCCGAGATTCGGGCCGACGCGCCGCGCGCACTCATCTTCTCACCGCATCCCGATGACGAGGTGATCATCGGCGGACTCGCGCTCCGGTTGCTTCGCGAGGCGGGCTGGAAGGTCCTTAACGTCGCCGTCACGCTCGGAAGCAGCCGCGAGCGGCAGGCCGAGCGGCTCGCCGAACTCAAGCGATGCTGCGAGTGCATCGGCTTCGGCCTGCTGCAAACCCTGCCGTCGGGTCTTGAAAGGGTGAACGTGAGTTCGCGAACCTCGGAACCCGCGCACTGGGCGCAGTGCGTCGAAATCATCGCCGACCTGCTGATCGAGCACCGGCCGCGGGTGATCCTCTTCCCGCACGAGCACGACTGGAACAGCACGCACATCGGCACGCATCACCTCGTGATGGATGCGTTGCGGACGCTTGGGCCGGAGTTCAGCACGAGCCTGGTCGAGACCGAATTCTGGGGGCAGATGGCCGCGCCGAACCTGCTGGTCGAGATCAGTCCGCGCGACCTCGGCGACCTGATCACGGCGCTGACGTTTCACGTCGGCGAAGTGCGCCGCAATCCCTATCACCTGTCGGTTCCCGCGTGGATGATGGACAACGTGCGGCGCGGCGCGGAAGTGGTCGGCGGCCAGGGCGGTGCGGCGCCGGAATTCCCATTCGCCACGCTCTACCGGCTGAGGCGATGGCAGGGCGCGTCCGTGCACGACGTGTTGGATCACGGGCGCGCACTCGCGGCGGTGGAGAATGCCGCGACGTTGTTCGGCGGTTGAGCTTCCGAACGACGAAGGCTGGTGGCTTGTGGCACGCGTCAGGCCGCGGTTTCCGCCGAAAGGTCCAGGCGATCGAACAGCAGGCCGAGCACCCACACGCCCGCGCCGGCCATGGCGGCGAGCGCGCCGCGTGTGGGCGGGATGATGCCGGAAAGACAGCGCAGCGTGGTGGTTTTGCCCGCGCCGTTCGGGCCGACGAGCCCCATCACTTCGCCGGGGTTCACGGTGAAGGACAGGTCCGTGACGGCCGCGAAGTCGCCGTAGAGCTTGGTGAGATTGATGACCTCGATCACGGCGTTCTCATTTCCGTGGCGTGTCCTTGCGAGGGAAGAGCGCGGCGGGTTCGCCGAGCGCGTGGCCCGCGGTGAGTCCGCCCCATCCCGCTTCGTCGAATCGCGCCGGCGCCGCAGGCAGTCCGAGTTGCGCGTGAATCTTCGCGCTCGTGCCGGGAATGAATGGCAGGAGCAACACGGAGAGCACGCGGCAGGTTTCGGCGAGGTTGTAGAGCACTTCATCGAGGCGCGCGGATTGGGCGGGATCCTTCGCGAGTTTGAAGGGCGCCGTCTGGTCCACGTATTGGTTGGCGCGGGTGACGAGTTCCCAGATGGAGAGCAGCGCGGCCTGGAGCTGGTTGTCCTTGAGATGCGCGAGCGTTGCGTGGACGGCGCGCGCGGCGTCGGGCGCGAGTTCGTCGTGGCGGGCCGGGACGATGCCGTTGCGATAACGCTTGAGCATCGAGAGCGAGCGGTTGACGAGATTGCCGAGGCCGTTGGCGAGTTCGGCGTGGTAACGGGCGGCGAAGCCCTCGTCCGTCCAGTTGCCGTCCGGTCCGATGGCCAGCTCGCGCACGACGAAAAACCGGAAGGCGTCCACGCCCCACTCGGCCACGACGGCGACGGGGTCCACGACGTTGCCCGTGCTCTTGCTCATTTTCTCGCCGTCTTTCTGCCACCAGCCGTGGACGAGAATCTGCCCGGGCAGCGCGAGCCCGAGGGCCTTGAGCATGATGGGCCAGTAGACGGCGTGAAACTTGATGATGTCCTTGCCGATGACGTGGATGTCGGCGGGCCACAGGCTCAGTTGGGAGTTCTTGGCCCGCCGTTCCGGGTTGGCGCAGGCCGCAAGGACGGCGGGGTCGCCGTGGTCGGCGGCGGCGCTGACGTAATTCACCAGCGCGTCGAACCACACGTAGTTCACGTAGTCCGGGTCGAAGGGAATCGGGATGCCCCACTCGAGCCGGGCGCGCGGGCGTGTGATGCAGAGGTCGCCGAGCGCCTCGCCGCGGAGGAAGCCGAGCACCTCGTTCCGCCGGAAGTCGGGCTGCACAAATCCGGGATTCGCCTCCAGATACCCAATCAGCCACGCTTGATGCCGGCTCATCCTGAAATACCAGTTCTCCTCCGCGAGTTCCTTCACTTCGCCGTAGATTTCGGGCCACGTGCCGTCGGGGTTGCGGTCCTTGTCGGTGAGAAACGTCTCCTGCCGCACGGAATACCAGCCGCGATGCGCGGCTTTGTAGAGATCCCCGCTCGCGTGAAGCTTGTGCAGCAGCGCGGCCACGACGGACTTGTGGCGCGGTTGCGTGGTGCGGATGAAGTCGTCGTTGCTCAGTCCCACCGTCGCCGCGCATGCCTGCCACTGCACGGCGAGCGCGTCGCAGAATTCCTGCGGCGTCCGGCCCCCGGCTTGAGCGGTCTGCTGGACTTTTTGCCCGTGCTCGTCGAGCCCGGTGAGGAAAAACACCTCCACGCCCATCGCGCGGCGCGAGCGGGCGATCACGTCGGTGACGACTTTTTCGTAGGCGTGGCCGAGGTGCGGCTGGCCGTTGACGTAGTCAATCGCGGTGGTGATGTAGAACCGTTTGCCCATGCGCGGCGGAGTGTGGGCCATGGGGAAGTCGAAGGCAACAGCCGGAGGCTGCGAGCGTCCGGTGGGTGCAATGATTTCAGCGCGTCCCGGCACGCGGCGGCTTGCGCAGGAGCTGGTTGATGCGGGTGAAGACCTCGGGCGGGAAGCCCATCGCGCGCTTGAGCTGGTAGTCCTTCTCCAGGATGTTCGGATTGTTCTCCCACGCGCGGAAGTCGGCCCACGACACGAATCCTTGCATCCACGCCCAGTGGCCGAAGACCGGCACCGGATAATCGCTGCCATGCACCATGCGGCTGAGCACCGGTTCGCGCAGGCACTTCGGCACGACGCTGCCGCGGATGGGGACGTTGAACGCGCTGATGTCCCCGTAGAAGTTCGCGTGCCGCTCGAACATCCCGGCCATCACGTCGAAGTATTGCGGGTCGAACAGCCCGCTCTTGGTCGCGCAATGCGCGGCGATGACGGTGACGCCGCACTCGAGCGGCAGCACCAGCCCGCGCGGGTCCGCGAGGTCGGGGCGGACAACCTCCATCGTGTGTTCGCCCCCCGTGTGCGCGAGCAGCGGCAGTCCCGACTCGGCCATCCGCTCCCAAAACCTCCGGTAGCGCGGCAGGTTGCAGTCGATGTTGTGGCAGTTCGGGAGGATTTTCATCATCACGGCACCGCCCGCGAGGCAGCGGTCGAGTTCCTCCAGGGCGTCCGCGCGGGCGGGATGAATCGAGACCGCGGGAAGGAAGGCCGGGTTGTCGCGCGCGAGCCGGAGCACGTAGTCGTTCGGCACGTAGGCGCTTCCCACGCCCTTCATCAGCCGGCCTTGTTCGTCGTAAACCTGTTCCTGCGCGAGGATGACAATGGCATCGAGCGACGACTCGCGCGCGAGCTGCGCAAGCCGGTCGGCATAGAGGCGGTCGAGATCGCCCTTCAACGCGGACACGGGCAGGCCGATGTGCCGGAGCATCACGGAATAGAGCGGCCATTTCGAAGGCAGCACGCGCACCCAGCAACCCGTGCCGGCGGAGCCATTGCCCACGATGTGAACGTGCATGTCCACGGTGCGCCCGGGGTCGGAGGCGGGACGCTTGGGCATCGGTGAAGCGGCGGGATGCGTGGATTCGGCCATGAGGTCGGGCACTCGGAGCAAGCCGCGCTCGTGGACGGGTCAAGCCTCGACGGGTTCGCCGGCCATCCTCGGGTCCGTCCCGGCGTGGTCGTGGGACGCGGCGGCGGCGGATTGCGGCCTCGTCGGGGGCATCGCCCGCAGCTTCGCAATGATGGGCGGGAGCTTGGCGAGCAAGTGGTCGAGCTCGGCGGCTGTGTTGTCAATGCCGAAGCTGAACCGGACGCTTCCGCGGGCGCGGCGCGCGTTCACGCCCATCGCGGTGAGCACGTGCGACGGATGCAGCGAGCCCGTCGTGCACGCGGAACCGCTCGATGCGCAGATGCCTTCCTGGTCGAGCAGCATCAGCACCGCCTCGGCCTCCACGGATTCGAAGGCGATGTTGCTCGTGTTTGGAAGCCGCGGTTCCTTCGCGCCATTGCGCACGCAGGTTGGAATCATCGAGAGGACGGCCTGCTCGAAGCGGTCGCGGAGTCCGCGGATGCGCGTGTCTTCCTCGCGCAGGTTCGCCGTCGCGAGTTCGGCCGCCCGGCCGAAGCCGACGATGTAGGGGACATTCTGGGTGCCTGCGCGGCGCCCGCGTTCCTGCTGGCCGCCGATGAGATAGGGTTGAAACCTGGCGTTGCGCTTCACGAAGAGCGCGCCGATCCCCTTCGGCGCATGCATCTTGTGCGCGGAGAGTGAAAGGAAATCGCAATCGAGCGCGCGAACATCAATCGGCAGCTTGCCCGCGACTTGCACCGCGTCGGTGTGGAAGATCGCGCCCTTGCTGTGGCAGATTGCGGCGATCTCCTCGATCGGGAACAGCACGCCGGTCTCGTTGTTCGCCCACATCACGGACACGATCGCGGTGTCGGGCTGGATGGACTTCTCGACCAGGTGCAGGTCGAGCGCGCCGTCGGAATCAACCGGCAGGTAGGTGACTTCGTAGCCGCGGCGATCGAGGTAGGCGCCGAAGTTCATGTTCGCCGAATGTTCGACGGCCGTGGTGAGCACGTGGCGCCGGCCGGGTTGGGTGACCAGCGCGCTGTGCAGCGCGGCGTTGCTCGACTCGGTCCCGCAGCTCGTGAAGACGATTTCGCCCGGCTCGGCGTTGAGCATCGCGGCGAGCTGTTCGCGCGCGGTGTCAACATGCCGGGCGACTTGCCGCCCGAAGTGGTAACCGCTCGATGCATTGCCCCAGAGGTCCGTGAGAAACGGGCGCATTGCCTCGAACACCTCCGGCGCGATGCGCGTAGTGGCGTTGTTGTCGAAGTAATGGACGGCGCGCTGGTTCATGTTCGACCCGGCCCGGCCCAACGCGGCCGGACTCGATGGGCCGCCAGTCTAGGCGCGGCGTGCCGTTGCGCAAGCGCGCAAGTGCCGGGATGTCGGGACCACGCGGCTTGACGTCCGCCCCGCGGCAGGGCATCAACTCGCCATGCTTCGCCGACTCATTGCGCTTGTGTTGGTTGCGTCCGCCCCCGCCGCGTCCCGTTCCGCCGAGGCGCCGTTCCGGGTGGACCACGCCTCGCCGCTGCAGGCCGAGGCAAAGCAACTCGACCAGCGGGACTCATTCACGCTCGTCCGCGTCGAGTTCAACGGCATCGAGGGCGATCGCGTGCCGGGACACCTCTACCTTCCGCGAAACCCCACGGGCCGCGCGCCCGCCGTGCTGGTGCAGCACGGCATTGGCGACAAGAAACAAGCCGAATACATCGTGCAGACCTGCCGCATCCTCGCCTCGCGAGGCGTCATCGCGCTCGGCATCGACGCGCCGAACCGCGGCGAGCGCAAAGACGCGGCCGGCCCGGAGAAAACCTCGTTGCTCGACCCGTCCTCCGTCCACAAGTGGTTTCGCCAGCACTGCGGCGATTACAGCCGGGCCTTCGACTACCTCGCCTCGCGCGACGACGTGGACAAGGACCGACTCGGCTACATCGGCTTCAGCTGGGGCGCGATCACCGGCATCACTTACTCCGCGCATGACCCGCGTGTGAAGGCCCTGGCCTCCATCGGCGGCGGCGGCAACCTCGTCGGCTTCCTCGGTCTCCCGCCCGTGCCGGGCGCGGACAAGAAATCGCCGCCGTCGCTCGACCCCGCGCACAACGTCGGCGGTTACGTCCCGCGTCCGCTGCTCTTCATCAACGGCCGCAAGGACACGATCGTTTTCCCGCCCTTCGCCGAGGCGCTGCACAAGGCCGCGGGCGCGACCGCGAAGGTCGAGTGGTATGACACCGACCACTATTTCCAAGGAGTGGACCGCGAGAAAATCCTCGGCGGCGTGGTGGACTTCATGAAGTCGAAGCTGTCCGCGAAGAAGTAGCGGCGTCCGGCGGGCGCGAGCCCGCATCTATCCAAACAACGCCCGTGCCGCCGAGATGTCCGCGGCAATCTGGGTCTTGAGCGCATCGAGCGACGGGAACTTGCGCTCGTCACGAAGCTTCTCGATGAACGTGATTTCCAATTCCTGCCCGTAGAGGTCGGCGTCGAAATCGAGCAAGTGCGCCTCCACTTGCGCCGCGGCCGCGGGCGCGACCGTCGGGCGGACGCCGATGTTCACGACCGCGCGATGCGCGCGACCGCCCGCGGTCGCGCGCGCAGCGTAAACACCGTTCGGCGGCAGCAACAACCCGGCGGTGTCGAGGTTGGCCGTCGGGAAACCGAGCTTCCGCCCGAATCGCGCGCCGGACACGACGCCGCCTGACAGCGACCACACGCGGCCGAGCATTTGCGACGCGCCATCAAGGTCACCTGCGCGGATGGCGTCCCGGATGCGCGTGCTGCTGACGACTTCGCCATCGAGCGAGACCGCGGCCAGGCCATGGACTTGGAAGCCGAGTTCGCGGCCGAGTTCGCGGAGGGACGCCACGGTGCCGGAGCGCTGGTGTCCAAAAGTGAAGCTCGCGCCGACGCACACCCCGTGGATGTGCCCGAAGCCGCCGGCGAGCGAGCGGACGAACGCCTCGCCCGTCTGTTCGCTGAACGCCTTGTCGAAGCGAATGAGCAGCGTCGCATCCACGCCGAGCGACCCGATGACGCGGAGTTTTTGCGGCAGCGAGTAAAGGAGCGGCGGCGTGCGTTCCGGTGCCAGGACGGCGTTCGGATGGCGGTCGAAAGTGACCACAACGGCGAGCGCCTCGTGCTGCCGGGCGTCTGCGACGGTCTGACGGATCACTTGCTGGTGGCCGAGGTGGACGCCGTCGAACACGCCGATGGCGAGGCACACGCGGCGCGGCGCGGCGCCGAGTTCGGCTGCGGTCCGGAGGACGTTCACCCGCGCAGCGTGGTGCGCGGTGCGCGGTGCGTGAAGGAAAAACTGCCGGCGCGGCCCGTCGTGGATCCCTTGGGCGGCCCGGCTGGAGCTTCGAACTTCATGGAGCGGGCTTGGATTCGTTGCGGACCTGCTCCTTCCTTTCCTCGAGCTCGGCGGCGGCGGATTTGCGGTCGCTGACAAGCTGCTTCTGCAGTTGCTCGAACGCCTCGGCATCGCCCTTGTCCGCGGCCTCTTGCAGTTTGCCGCGGATGAAGATCTCCCGGTCGGCGATCTTCGCCTTGTATTCGGCATCGAGCTCGGCGAGCCGGCGCTTCTGCGAGTCGGTGAGTTTGGCGACCGGCGATTGCTTCGCGAGCCGCTCCATGGCCAGTTCGAAGGAGGATTTCATCTTGAGTTCAGGCTACGGCGCCGCGGGGGGCGGTTTCTTCTTCCACGGCATGTCGGGGAACTTCTCCGGCAGCTTGATCGCGGCCGGCTTGGGCTGGACGAGCTGCAGTTCCGGGTCGGGCGGCGCGGCGGTCGCGGGCGAGTTCATATTGCCCTTCCATGAGGCGATGCGCGCCTGCAAGCCATGATGTTCCGCGGTCAGCTTGTTGCCGGACTTCATGTAGAAGAGCGAGAGGTTGGTGTGGACCAGTTGCTCGGCGGGGCGGAGCTTCTCGGCCTTGTGCCCCTCGGCGATGGCCGAGGGGAGGTCGCCTTTGCGGTAGAGCGCCATGCCAAGCGCGAGTTGGGCGTCGAAGTGCGCCGGGTCGGCCGCGAGGATTTCCCGCAACAGCATGATGCACGCATCGTAGTCGCCCTGGCTGAAGGCAAACATCGCGTCGTCGTAGCGTTGAAGCGCGTCGGTCATGCGTCGTGTCCGACACTAGGCGGACGGAGGCGGCGCGGCAAGGATCGCGGCCGGTGCAAAGTGAAGTCGGGTCTTCACCCGATTTCGGGACGTCCATCGGCGGGCGGCCAGCGTTGTGCTGGTTTCTCAGCCATGAAAGCCGCTGTCTTCTTTGAACGGGATGGAGTGCTCAACGAAGTGCAGACCGTCCGCGGCCAGCAGTTGCCGCCGCTGACGTTCGACGAGTTTCGCGTGCGCGCCGAGGTCGCTGCCCCGCTCCAGCAACTGAAGGCGGCTGGGTTTGTCCTGGTCGTGACAACGAATCAACCCCTCGTCTCGCAGGGGCTCCTGCCACGGCGCGAGATGGACCTGATGCACGACCGCCTGCGCCGTCTGTTGCCGCTGGATGACCTGCTCGTGTGCCCTCACGAGGAATCGGACCGTTGTCCCTGCCGCAAGCCCCGCACCGGGTTGCTCATCGAGGCCGCCTTCAAGTGGCACCTCGACATGGACCGGTGCTTCATGGTGAGCGACAAGTGGCAGGACGCCGCCGCCGCGGAAGTCGCGGGTTGCACGTCGGTCCTCATCCGTTCCCCGTGGAACGGCGGCGGGCATCATGATTTTGTCGTGCCGTCGCTCGCGGGCGCGGTGGGCAAGATTCTTCAATTCCACTCGCCCGGCGCGGTCGCCGCGCACCGTCACGTCGCGTGAAATCCCGAGCCGTCATGCGCCAGCCTCACGCATCCAGCGGCGGGATTCTTTTGCGCGTGGAGTTTGCGCCCGCGCGAGCGGTTCGGTTGCCGGTGAGGGTGCTTCGGAAATCCGGCTCCGCGGCGCTTTGGCGCGACGCCGGCGCGGCCGAATGGGCGCGCCTCGGGCCCGCTTCACTTCTTGGGCTTGATCCCGACAGGTTCTTTCTTCGTTGAGGCCTTCTTCTCGTCGTCCTTCGTGGGCGGCCCCGTGACGGGCGCCTGCGGTGGCGGCGGCTTCGGAAACATCCGCGGGTCGTAGGGAGGAAGGTCGTTCGTGGAGACCAAGCGCAAGCCGCCGGAGACGACCACGCGATCGCGTTCGTCGAGTTTGAGGATCGGACGCGAGTTGCCGAAGTCGTAGGTCGCGCGGCCGATGAGTTCGCCGTCCGCCGTCACGATGCAATGCGTGAACGAGCGGCGATAGGATTGGTAGAGCACGTGGAGGTTGCTGTAGCGATCCATCTGCGCCTCGGGGGCGGCGAACGCAACGTAAGTCCCGAGCGACACGGCGCGGATCGGGTTTTGGTCCGAAGCATCCGCGAGCCGGTAATAGAGGCGGATCTGGTCGGCCATCCGCAACTGGATGATCGCAAACCGGCGCGTCTCGGGCGCCGCCGCCGCCTCACCCGCACGCGGGGGCACGCCGAATTCCGCCTCCCAAAGGCGCAAGCCGCGCACGACCTCGAAGCGGAAGGGAACCGGGCTGGTGAGTTCGACGCCGAGTTCGCGCACGCGGACCGTGGCCGTGGCTGTGTAAAAGCCCGTGGCATTCAAGTCGTAGGCGGGCGTGACTTCCACCTTGCGGATTCCCTCGAAGCCCGGCTCCAGGTCAAACTCGCTCGAGACATCCAGCGCACGGAGCTTCGGCACCTGCTTGCGATCCTGCGTGGACAGCGAAAACCTCAGCCACTCCGGGTCGTCGCCGAAATGGAGCCGACGCCCGGACGCGTTCTTGATGCGGACGAGGAGTTGCACCGTCTCCCCGGAGAGAAAGACAGCCTGTGGCGCGTCCACCTCGATGCGAACGGGCTGCGCCCAAGCCTCGGCAACGAGAACAAGCGCCGCAGTCAGCAGCCGCATCAGGAACTTCATGGTCGCAGTCTAGTGCGCGCCGCAGGGCGTGCCAAGCAGCAAAACCCGCGTCACGCCGCGGCGTCCGCGAGAATCCAATCCGCCGCGGCGGCGCAGTCGTCCACCACCACGAGCGACTGGCGCGGGCCGGTGAAGTCACGCTCCGTCTGCGCGCCGTAGCCGGTGCGCACGAGCAGACTGCGCCGCACGCCCGCGTTCCAGCCGCACTGCACATCGATGGGCTTGTCGCCCACCATGTAGCTCCGCGCAAGGTCCACGCCGAACTCGTCCCGCGCATCGTGCAGGAATGCCGGCGACGGTTTCCGGCCGCGACTCGGCGCCTCGGGAGCTTCGGGCGAGAAGTAAACCTTCGTGAAACGCACGCCGTCGCCCTCCAAGGCGGCGACCAGCCGTGCGTTGACGCGGTGCATGTCCGCCTCCGAGTAGTAACCGCGGCCGATGCCAGACTGGTTGGTGACGATGATGAGCAGGAAGCCCGCGTCTTGCAGCCTCTTCAATGCCTGCGGCACGCCGGGCAGCATCTCGACTTGCGCCGGGTCGCTCAGATAGTTCCGGTCCACGATCAGCGTGCCGTCGCGGTCGAGGAAGACAGCCTTCATGGCTCGCGGCGAAAGCTGTCCGCCAATTCCGCAGGAGTGACCGTGGCGGTGCCGACCTTGCCGACCACGACGCCCGCGGCGTGGTTCGCGAGAAGCGCCGCCTCGACCGGCGAGGCGCCCGCGGCGATGGCGAGCGTGAACGTGGCGATCACCGTGTCGCCCGCGCCCGACACGTCGAAGACCTCCCGGGCCATCGTGCCGACATGGAACGGCCGCTGCCCGCGCTGGCAGAGCAGCAAGCCGTGCTCGCCCAGCGTGATGAGCAGCAGCGCGCACTGCAAATCGCGCAGCAGCTTGTCGCCGACGCCGAGCAGCGCCTCATCCTCGAGCGGCGGAATGTCGCGTGGGGACTGGGGGACGCCCGCGAGTTCGAACGCCTCCTTTCGGTTTGGCGTCACGAGCGAGAGCCCGCGCAGGTCGAGGTGATGCACGGGCTTCGGGTCGAGGCTCAGCCACACGCCGCGCGCCTTGCACACGCGCCGCAACCCGTCCAGCAGCGACTGCGTCACCACGCCTTTGCCGTAATCGCCCACGATCACGGCGTCCGAATCAGGCACGGCCTCGGCGGCAGCCTCCAACAACCGGCGGGCGGCTTTCGCGTCCAGTTCCTCACGCGACTCGCGATCCACGCGCGCCACGTGCTGATGGTGCGCGATCACACGGATCTTCTTGGTCGTGATGCGTGAGGCCACGGGGAGCAGCCCGCCGCAGCCGACCCGTTGCTCGCCCAGCAGGCCGAGCAACTGCCGCGCGCCGGCATCGTGCCCGGTCACGCCGAAAAGTTCCGCCGTCGCGCCGAGCGCGGTGAGGTTGCGCGCGACGTTGGCCGCGCCGCCGGGCATGAAACTCTCGCGCTCGAACTCCACCACCGGCACCGGGGCCTCCGGCGAGATGCGCGACACCCGGCCCCAGATGAACTGGTCGAGCATCACGTCGCCCACCACGAGCACCCGCGCGCGCGCGCCCGCGGCGAGCAGGCGGCGGACGCGCGGAACGCTGATCGTGTGGACGCGGCGCTTCATGGCGTGTCGAGGAAGGCTGTCATCGGGCTCGTGGCGCCCGCGGTGAGCTGCTGCGCGGCAAGGCCGATTTCAAACGCCCCGCGCCCGGCCTCGACCGCAAGCTTGAACGCCGCGGCCATTCTTGACGGGTCGCCGGCCACGGCAATCGCGGTGTTCACGAGCACGGCGTCGGCGCCGAGTTCCATGGCCTCGGCCGCATGGCTGGGCGCGCCGATGCCGGCATCCACTACGACCGGGACCGTGGCTTGCTCGATGATGATGCGGAGCTGGTCGCGGGTTTGCAGGCCGCGGTTGGAGCCGATGGGCGAGCCGAGCGGCATCACGGTCGCGCAGCCGGCGTCCTGCAGCCGCTTCGCGAGCACGGGGTCGGCATTGATGTAAGGGAGCACGGTGAAGCCTTCCTTCACAAGCAACTCGGCGCCGCGCAGCGTCTCCACCGGGTCGGGCAGCAGGTAGCGCGGGTCGGGGTGAATCTCGAGCTTCACCCACTTCGGCAGCCCGGCCGCGGCGGCGAGGCGGGCGAGCCGGACGGCTTCGTCCGCAGTCATCGCTCCGCTGGTGTTGGGCAGGAGCAGGTAGCGCTTCGGGTCGATGAAATCGAGGATGTTGGCGAAAGGGTCGCCCTTGCCCGAGAGGTCCGCGCGGCGCAGCGCGACGGTGACAAGCTCGCACCCGCTGGCGTCCAGCGCGGCGCGCATGGCCACGGGCGAGGAGAACTTGCCCGTGCCGAGGATGAGCCGCGAACGAAACTCGCGGCCGGCGATGACCAGCTTCGACATCGCGGCGAGCGTAGGAGTTCGGCTGGCGGCGCGGAAGCATCAAGTTCTTCCCGTCGCCCCGCGGTCGCGTGTCAGTGCATTTCCACGTCGCACGTTCCGATGCCGCCTCGGTAGTAGTTGAACTGCACGTTCGGATGGTCCGCGAGCAGCGACATCGGCACGGAGCTGTCGGGGAGCTTTTGCGAGATCATGAACGCGGTCAGCCGCTGGCCGAACGGGTTGTCGTGCGTGCCGGCGTGCCAGATGGAGACTTTCTCCGCCTTCCACGTTTCGACCGGGCCGACGCTGATGGCCTGCGTGGGCACGAGCGAGATGTTGCCGCCGCCGGATGTGCGCGCGTTTTGCGCGACCGTCAGCGGATGGAGGTCGACCACGCGCGTGGCGAGTTTGCGATACTCGGCGGGCGGCGGCGGCGAGTGCTTCCACTTGCCGGCGCGGCGGGGCGGGTCGTTGAAGGCCCAGTGTTTCACGTCGCCCTGCCCGCCTTGCATCACGGCGCAACGCACGCCGGAGTCCCAGCTCGCCCGGTAGGCGCGCGTGTCGCCCTTGGGGAAGTGCAGGTTCGCATCCGGCATCACGAGTTCGCGGCGGATGCGGCTGAAGCACATCTCGCGGTCGGCCTTCTCGAAGGACAGCGGATGCGAGACGGGCGTCTCGCGTCCGTCGAGGAACCACTCGTCCATTCCCCAGAAGTGCGCGGAGCGGATGCCCAGCCCGAGTTCGTTCACGATGCGCGCGACGAGCGGCAGCTGCTCGGTCGGCCCGATGGGGCCGCAGATGCCGACCGGGTTGTCGGGCGTGGATTGCTTCCACGCCGTGATGTATTCGAGCGCCTCGGCGAGGTAGAAGTCTTCGAGCGTGTCGTAGAGCACGACCTTGAATCCGGGGCGGGTGAGCCGTTGCAACTTCTCCACCGTGAGCTTGGCGGCCGCGGCGATGATGCCGGAATCGAGCGTCGTGTAATCCCACCAGTCGGGCGCGATGGACGAGAGTTTGCGTGCCATGATGCGGGAGTTGTAAACGCGGTCCCGCCGGGCGCGAAGAAAAAACCACGGGCGGCCACGGCCTAGCCCGTGCGAAAACCGGCCGGCGGTTTTCTCGGTTGAAATCGTCTTCGCCCCGTTCAATGATGCGGCGAAGGGAACACGCGGCGAAAGGTGGCCGGGTCTTCCAAACCCATGCGCACTCCGAGCATCCCGAAGCCCAGGCGAAAAATACTGGTCATCGAGGACGATCCGGCGCTGCGGCACACGATGACGCTGGTCCTCCCTCCGCGCGAAGGGCCACGACCCTTCGCGAACCGGCTGAATGAGTCGAAGCCCCGTTGCACCGCCTCTCCCGCACCGGATGAAAACCACGCGACGTGAGTTTCTCTCGGGCGTCTGGGCTGCAGCCGCGGCAAGTGCCGCCGGCTGCGCAACCATTTCAGTCCCGGAAGTCACCGGACCGCTGATCGACACCCACACGCACTTCTACGACCCGGCCCGGCCGCAGGGCGTGCCGTGGCCGGGCAGGAACGACCCGCTCCTCTACCGCACTGTCCTGCCGAAGGATTATCGCGCGTTGCCCCAGCCGCGTCGGGTGACGGGCACGGTCGTCGTCGAAGCCAGCCCGTGGATTGAGGACAACCAGTTCATCCTCGACCTCGCCGCGAAGGACCCGTTCATCGTCGGGTTCGTCGGAAACCTTCCCGAGGACTCGGCGGAGTTTCGCGCGGGGTTGAAGCGCTTCGCGACCAACCCGCTCTTTCGGGGCATCCGCATCGTGCACCCGCGCGTGGTGAAGTCGCTCGCCGACCCGGCGAAACTCGCCGACCTTGCGCTGCTCGTCGAGCACGACCTCGAACTCGACTTGAACGGCGGCCCGGCGCTCCTCGCGGCCGCCGACCGGCTTGCCGCCGCGTTGCCGGGGTTGCGGATCGTCATCAACCACGTCGCCAACGTGAAGATTGACGGCAAGGCGCCGCCTGCCGACTGGCTCCGCGGCATGGACGCCTGCGCGCGGCATCCGAAGGTCTTTTGCAAAGTTTCCGCGCTCGTCGAGGGCACCGGCCGCACCGACGGCACCGCGCCGCGCGATGTGGAATTCTACCGCCCCGTGCTCGACGCCGTGTGGGAGCGCTTCGGCGCCATGCGGCTCATCTACGGCAGCAACTGGCCCGTGAGCGAACGATTCGCCAGTTGCGCGACCGTGCAACAGGTCGTGCTCGATTACTTCACCGCGAAGGGATCGAGCGCAGCCGCCCGGTTTTTCTCAGCGAACGCGCGCGCGGCTTACAAGTGGGTGGCGCGACCGGCCTAGACCTTTGGCTCCCAGCCGGGGCGGTACTCGCGCTTCCAGAACTTCTGCGCCTCGGGGTTGTTGAGGATGCGGCCGGTCTTCGGGTCCACGTTCAACACGGTGCCGCTGCGCAGCGCGATGTTGCCGAGGTGGCAGAGCATCGTGCTCTTCTGTCCCTCGACGATCGGCGAGTTGAGCGGCGTGTTCTTGCGGATGGCGTCGGCGAAATTCTGGAAGTGCGGCAGGTCGCCGCCGCCGGGGCCGCCGGTCTTCTTCGACACTTCCTTCCCGTCCATGTCGAAGATGGTGTAGTCGTTGCCGCCGGTCATGATCATCGAGCCGCCGTCGCCGTAGAATGAGACGAATGGGATCTTCTCGCCCTTGCGCGCATTGCACGAGCTGTCGTCCCACGACGCGCCGGATTTGCCGAAGTCGAACACCGCGGAACCGGTGTCGGGCGTCTCCTGGTCATCGTCGAAGTGGTAGCGGCTGCCGAGAAAGGTGACGCGCCGCGGGTAGTCCACGCCGAGGCCCCAGCGCGAGACGTCGAGCGCGTGGATGCCGTTGTTCGCCAGCTCGCCGCCGCCGTAGTGCCAGTGCCAGTGCCAGTTGTAGGGATGGAGGTTGTCCTTGTAAGGGCGCTCGGGTGTCGGTCCCTGCCAGAGCGTCCAGTCGAGCGTGTCCGGCACCGGCGCGGGCTTGCCTTTCTTGATGTCGCGGCGCGCGTTGTTATACCAGGTGCGGCTGAAGAGCACGCGGCCGATGGCGCCCTCGCGGAGTTTCTGGATGCCCTCGATCACGTTCGGGTAGCTGCGGCGCTGGTTGCCCATCTGCACCTTGCGGTTGTGTTTCGCGGCCGCTGCGACCAACTGTTCGGCTTCCCACGGATTATGCGAGCCGGGCTTCTCGACATACACGTGCTTGCCGGCCTGGATCGCCATGATCGCCGCGATGGCGTGCCAGAAGTTCGGCATCGCGATCGACACGGCGTCCACCGACTTGTCCTCAAGGATGCGCCGGAAGTCGCCGACGGACTTTGCCTCGCGCTCCTGCTTGCCCGACACGGCCTTGAGCCCGCCCGCGGCGCGGTTCTTGTCCACATCGCACACGTAGCCGACCTCGACGTTCTTCACACCGAGATGCCCGCTGACGTGCGCGAGCCCCCGGCTCAAGCCGATGACGCCCACGACGAGTCGCTCGCCGGGGCTGCCCTGTGCGAAGACGGCGGGCGGCGTGCCCGCGGCGACCATCGCGCCGATGGCGCTGGAGGACTTGATGAAGTGGCGGCGATTCATGGACGGGGCGGCGGTGTTCATGGGGAGTTGGATGCGGTCGCGGATTCGGTGATTCACGGGATGCGCGGTTGTAGGCGCGGCCGCGGCCGAAGGCAAGCCCGCCGGCGCGTGCAGGCGCTCAACGCGCCGCGCGACCCGCGAAGCCATACAACCGCGCCGCGGTGCCGCCGAGCACCTTCGCAATGTCCGCCGGGGGCAGGTGCCCGAGCAACGCGGCCACCTTCTCCCGATACCCGCGATAGGATGCTGGCGTGGCGTCTTCGCCGAAGCCGCCGCCGTAGATGAGCCGGTCCGCGCCGAACGCGTCCGCGATCTGCCGGACAATCGGCCGCACGTCTCGGTGCGGATACTGCGCGGGCTCGGGGAGCGACGAGATCTTCATCACGGTGTTCGGGAAACGCGACCAGCGCACGACGCGCGCGTGTTCCTCGATCGTCGCCTGCAGCGGCCGGCCGAGATGGTCGATGATCACGCGCGTCTGCTTGAACTCCTCGATGAGCGGCTCGAACCCCGCGGCGTAGCGCGGCTCGAAATGGAGCTGGACCATCAGCCCCGCATCCGCGGCCGCGCGCCAGAACGCGCGCAGCTCGGGCTTGCCCAGGGGCGGCAGCCGGTCCGGCGCATACGCGTGGATGCGCGCCGCGACGAGCCTGTCGCCAAGTTGCCTCGCCAGCGCTGAGAGGGCGTCCACGGAGCCGGGCTTGTCCGCGAACAACAGGCACGTGCCCTTGAGGCGCCGCCCACCGACGGCGAGGCAGTGTTCGAGATATCGATGGTCGTCCTGATACGGCTCCGGATGCACGATGACCGCGAAGTCCACACCCGCGCCGTCCATGCACTTGAGCAAATGCTCGGGTGTGGCGGATTTCTCGGGGCGATACGGCGCGCGCTCGTGATACGGGAAGCGCGCGTCGTCCTTCCCCGCGAAGCAATGCAGATGTGTGTCGACCACCGGCGCTGCGCTGGCGGGCGCTGCGGGCGAGAGCGTGGGGGGCGCGAGTGTCGCGGCGATCGCGGTCGCGGAGCGTTCGAAGAATTGACGGCGGTTCATGAAGTGGCGGGTTGGCAACCGCGGGCTTGTGACGCTGGAGCCAGTAAGAGGATTTGAACCTCCGACCAACGGTTTACAAAACCGCTGCTCTACCACTGAGCTATACTGGCGTCCGCCCCGGCTGGCGTCCGACCCGGCTGGAATCAAATCAGCCCCGCCGGAACACGCCGCAAGGTAGCCGTGACGCTGTCGCGCGGTCAAGGAACCGGGCGTGTGGTGTCATGTGGTTTTCAAGGTCGCCGACGCGCGGGTCTGAGGTGACTCGAGGGGCGGCCACTTGAAGTTCCGGTGCTCGGGTGCGCCATGGCGGGGGCCGCGCAGGGTGCGGCATGGGGCCGGCGGAGGGCTTCCGGCTTGGGCATGGAGGATACAGCTTTCATGCGCTCACCATTCGTTTTCGCCACAAACCGGGGTTCCCAGGCCCCGGTTTGTGGGGTTTTCTACGGTCCCATAAAACGCCCGTGCGAAGGGCGTGTCAGGGGGTGGAGCAATACTGCAGAGGATCTGGGGAAATGCGTGTTCAGCCGCGCTTTGGCCCGATCCTGAACGAGCCGGCAGGGGCCAAAGCCTGCACCCGAATCGCCGCCTACTTCCAAATCATGTCCGCCACCGTGCGGCTCGCGGGGATGAAGGGCAGCACGTGCTCGCTGTAAGGCGTCACGACGTCGAGCACATAGGCGGTCTTCGCATCGAGCATCCGCTGGAGTGCGGCGCGCAGGTCGCGTCGGAACATGACACGCTCGGCGGGGACGTTGAAGGAGTTGGCCACGCGCACGTAGTCGGGATAAATCTGCGCGCGGTCGTCAGGGTTGCCGAGGTAGGTGTGGCCGCGGTTGCCGGCGTAGAAGTTGTCCTCCCATTGCACGACCATGCCGAGGTGTTGGTTGTTCAGGATGATGGCCTTGGCGGCGATCTTCTCGACGTGCGCCGTGGCGAGTTCCTGAATGTTCATCAGGAACGAACCGTCGCCGTCGATGTCAATGACCTGCTTGTCGGGGCAGGCGACCTTTGCGCCGAGCGCCGCCGGGTAGCCGAAGCCCATCGCGCCGAGCCCGGCGCTCGTGATGAACTGCCTCGGAAAGTTGTAGCGATACCACTGGCCCGACCACATCTGGTGCTGTCCCACGCCGGTGGTGATGATGGCTTCGCCTTGCGTGAGTTCCCACAGCATCTCGATGGCCATCTGCGGGAGGATGACCTGGTCTTCCTGTCCCTTAAGATGGTCCTTCATGTGGTCGCTCTGCACGATCTCGGGGGTGACGGCGTATTGGAACGGCGCGCGCGACTTCCACTCGGCGATCCGCTTGTGCCACGCGGCGTAGGTCCTGGCCGGCGGCCGGCGCGTGATGTGCGCGTTCAACCGGCGCAAGGTGTCGCGAATGTCGCCGACGACGGGCAGGTGCGCGCGGCGGTTCTTGTTGAGTTCCGAGGCGTCGATGTCCACGTGCACGATCGTGCCGTGCTTGCAGAACTCCTCGAACTTGCCGGTGACGCGGTCATCGAAACGCACGCCAAACGCCAGCAGCAGGTCCGCGCCATCCTGGAGCTTGATCATCGGCTCGGCGGGACTCTTGCGTTGCTGGTATTCGCCGTTCACCGCCCAGTTCGCGTAGGCGGCGCCGTGCATTCCAAGCCAGCGCAACGAGAGCGGGTGCGTCTCCGGGAACGCGCCCACGCCCATGAGCGTGGTGGTCACGGGGATTTGCGTGGCCTCGGCAAACTTCCGGAGTTCGCCGGCCGCGCCGCTCGTGATGATGCCGCCGCCGCAATAGAGCACGGGTCGCTCGGCCTTTTCGATGAGGCCGAGGATCTCCTGCAACGCGACCTCGTCGGCGCGCAGGTCGGGCTGCCGGTAGCCCCGCAGGCCCGCCTTCATCTCGTCAAAGGTCAGCCACACGGGCTGGGCTTTCTGTTGCTGGATGTTCTTGGGCAGGTCGATCACCACCGGGCCGGGGCGCCCCGTCTGCGCGATGTAAAACGCCTCCTTCACGACGCGCGGGATGTCGTTGATGTCGGTGACGAGATACGAATGCTTCACGATCGGCAGCGTGAGGCCGATCATGTCCGTCTCCTGAAAACCGCCGCGGCCGATCATCGCCTGCGGCACCTGGCCGGTGATGGCGACCAGCGGACAGGAATCCATGTAGGCGTCCGCGATGGCGGTGACGAGGTTGGTCGCACCGGGACCGCTCGTGCCCATGCAGACGCCGGCCTTGCCCGTCGCCCGAGCGTAACCCTCGGCCGCGAAGCTGCCGCCCTGCTCGTGCCGCGGCAGGATGGTGCGAATCTTCGCCGAATGCGTCAGCGACTGGTGGATTTCCATGCTCGCGCCGCCGGGATACGCGAAGATGACCTCGACCCCCTCGCGCTCGAGGGCTTCGACGAGGATGTCGCGGCCGAACCTGGCGGGGCCGACCTCGCGTGCGTCTGCCGGCCGGCGCACGGCCTTGGGCGCGCGGGACTGGGCGGTTTGGGCGGTCTTGCTCATGTGTATTGCGGTTTGCCGGCGGTTCGCAGCCGCGGGCGAACAAAAAACCCACGACCGTTTCCAGCCGTGGGTTGTTGTCGAAATCTGGCGCTCACGCCCGACAAGCAAACCCGGCGGCATCGCCGGTTACGGCGACGACTACCAGCGCGGCTTGAAGGGCGAGTCCGTTCATCGGCGGTGGAGCATATCAATCGATGCAGTCGGGTCAAGGGCTGAAACCGCCACAAATCAGGCCAAGAAGCGCCAATCGCCGCCGTCCGCCGGGCGCGCTACTTGTCCACGACCATGAGCGACGCGCCGCGCTGGTTGAGCACGTATTTCTTGCCGGGCGGCGGCGGCGGGATGGGCTTGATGTAGCCGCGACTGACCAGTTCCTCGATGCCCGAGGCGGGGCGCTTGAAGTCCATCCCGAACTTGCGCGTGGCTTCGTAGATTTCATCGCGGCTGGGCAGTTGGTTCTCGGCCCGCGCCGGGATGGGGGCTGAGGGCTCGAAATTCGCCTTCGGCTGGTCATCCCTTGCAGGCGCGGCGGTTGGCTTGGTGGAACCCGGCGGCTTGGCAATCGCGGGCGGCGGCGCGGAGGGCGGTGGCTCTTCCTTGCAAGCCACCAGCAGCACGATTACGAACGAGGCAAGAACCGGGCTTTTCATGCTGTAAGCAGTTGCCGCCACAGGGCGGACCTCGCGATCCATCACGGCGACGTCGCGTGCTCCTGCATCCAAGCCACGTCGAGGTTGTTTGGCGACGCCTGAAACAGCGGAAGCAACTGACGAAATCTCACGGGTGGCGTCGTCCGCGGGTCCACCCAGCGGTGCATTTCCACGTGGCCGTCGGCAAAGGACAAGACGGAGGCCTTCACGTGGTAAGACCCGGGAAAATCCACGATCAAGTAATCAGCGGGAACGGGCGTCGCGCCGTAGCCGCGGCTCGAAACCCAGAACCACCCGTCGTTGCGGCTGTCTTCGCGCTCGTCCAGGAACACAAAGGCGTCCTGCGGCTTGCGTTTGACGAAGTCGACGTCGCGCCGGTAGCTCTCAAAGGCGGGAGCGAAGTCCGGCGCGCCAAACCCGCGTCCGGGGTTCACCCAACTGTTCATCGAAACCGACCGCACGAGGTTCTTCCCGAAGGCGCTGTCCTGACTGCGGTCCGACGGGCACTTGTAAACCTCGGCGCTCACCACGTAACCGTAGCCGATGGAGCCGTTGGTCACTTGTGACTGCCCTATCAGGTAGTCAGTGTTCGTGTTATCCGGTGTCGAGTTCTGGCAGTCGAGCCAGCCGCGGACCCAGCCACGATTCCCCGGTGACCCGGCGGCGCCGCCGTCCGGGTTCCGCGGCAGGCGCCCGTCAAAATCCCCATTATACATCAGCCAACCGAGTCCCATCTGCTTCATGTTGTTGATGCACTTTGCGCGTCGGCCCTTCTCCTTGGCTTGCGCCAATGCGGGCAGCAACATCCCGGCAAGCAGGGCGATGATTGCGATGACCACGAGCAATTCGATGAGCGTGAACCCAAGCGAATGTTGTTCGCGTCCGGGCTGTGAACCGTGAAGTTGCGGTTTCATAAGTTTGCCTCGTGGATTGGTGAGGTGAGGCGAGGCTAATCGGGCGAATTGGAAAGTCAATCACGCCGGCGCCTCGACGGTGGAACGCAGTTTCATTCAACCCCACTTCGTGCCGCCGGCAAACGTGACCCGCCCGATTCGCAGATCGCGTTTGCGTCCACAGAACCGCTCCGCGAAACTCCGCGGATGCGAGCCATCGCCATCCTCGGCGCCTCCAATGACCGCTCCAAGTTTGGCAACAAGGCCGTCCGCGCCTTCGTCCGCCAGGGCTGGACGGTCTTCCCCGTGAACCCGAGAGAGTCCAACATCGAAGGCATCGCTGTTTACGCGCGCCTCGCCGACATTCCCGCGAAGCTCGACCGCATCAGCGTTTACCTCCCGCCTGCGGTGACCCTGAAGCTCCTGCCCGAAATCGCCTCGAAAGGCTGCGACGAATGCTGGCTGAATCCCGGCGCGGAATCCCCGGAAGTTCTTGCCGAAGCGGGGCGGCTCGGACTGAACGTCATTCAAGCCTGCAGCATCGTGGATGTCGGCGAGTCGCCGGCCGGGCTTTGAACGGCGGGGTGAAATCGCGCCCTCGGATCACTCCTTGCGGACGATCCGCGAGAGCGTGTGCTGGAGGACGATCGCCTC
>Ga0194131_10002914_pt1 | contig 27641 bp, 13 predicted proteins | sample TA2KigO120mmetaG_FD_148631 | JGI IMG/M metagenome (GOLD analysis project Ga0194131, IMG submission 148631) | Freshwater microbial communities from Lake Tanganyika, Tanzania - TA2015053 Kigoma Offshore 120m | ecosystem: Environmental > Aquatic > Freshwater > Lake | place: Tanzania: Lake... | reverse complement strand
TCCGACGGCGCACCGATCGAATCCTGCCGGGAGCCATCGCGGTTCACTCGACCTTCGAGACCCTGCAGCTCGCCGCGGCGGATCTGCTCGATGAGGACCGCATCGAGGTTCAGCTTGTCGATCTGCTGGTTGCTGACCGCGCCCGCGCGGTCCTGCCGCGTCGGAGCGTCCGTGCCCGTCGTGATCACGTGCGGCGTCAGCACGATCAGCAGCTCGGTCTGCTCGACCGCCTGGCTTCGGCTGCGGAAGAGCAGCCCGAGCAGCGGGATGTCGCCGAGCAGCGGGATCTTCTTCTCGATCTCCTCGTAGCGGTCGCTGATGAGCCCGCCGATGACCACGGTCTGCCCGTCGCGCACGGTCACCGTGGTGTTCGCCCGGCGGCGGTCGATGATCGGCGACTGGAAGTCCTCGGAGATCTGCACGGTCTGCCGGGAGAGGCGGGAGATCTCCGGCTCGATCTCCATCCGGACGAACCCCTCGGGATTGATGGTGGGGATCACCCGAAGGATCACGCCGATCTCGCTCGGGGTCACCGCCGACTGCTGTCCCGCCGCGCTGAACGCCACCGAGTCCGGCAGCCGCACGGTCTGGCCGACCTGGATGAAGCCCTCGCTGTTGTTCGCGACCATCACCGAGGGATTGCTCAGCACCTGCACGCGGTTCTGGGTCTGGAGCGCGTTGATGAGGAGGTCGAAGTCGGCGGAGCCGACCGCGATGTTCGGGACGCCGATCCCCGAGGAGAAGAGCGCCGGCGCGAGTCCCGAGAGACCAGGGATCACGATCCCGTTGTTCTGGTCGAAGGGCGCCCGGGCGAGGCCGAAGCCGCCCGCCACGTTCACGCTCCCCGCCGAGAACCGCGTGAACTCGAGCCCGAGGTCCTCGGTGTCCGCGAGGGCGACCTCGGCGAGGAGCACCTGGATCAGCACCTGGGGCGGATCGATGTCGAGCTCTCGGATGATCTCCTTCACCCGCTCGGCGTAGCGCGGGCTCGCGGTGACCACCACGGAGTTGCTCTTGCCGTCGCCGACGATCGTCACCTCGCGCTCGAGGAGCCGCGCGGCGGAGGGCAGCTCGTCGGTGCCGAGGGTCTCGACGACCTTCCGCTGGTCCTCGCTCACGAACTCGCCCACCAGCGCCGCGACCTCGTCGGCGGTGGCATTCTTCAGGCGGTAGACGAAGGTCTCCCGCTCGTTCGCCTCCGCGGCGTCGAGCTCCTCGACGACCTTCGCGACGAGGTCGAGGTATCCCGAGGTGCCCGAGACGAGCAGGCTGTTCGTGCGGCTGTCGACGGTGACCGAGAGCGCCTGCCGCTCGTCCGGCACCAGGGTCAGCTCGGTCGAGGAGATGCCCGCCGCCTCGACGCCCTCCGCCTCGACCTCCGCCACCTCGCGCGGACGGAGGACGTAGGAGCCGCCCTGCTGCCGCATGTTGAAGAGGTCCCGGAGGATCCGCGCCATCGCGTCGGCGTCCGCGTTCGCGAGGCGGAACACCCGGATGTTCTGGCTGCCGAGCGCCGACGAGTCAAGGTCGCGGATCATCTGCTCGAGGAGCGGCATCGACTCGCGCGGCGCCCGCACCACGATCGTGTTCGTCCTGACGTCGGGGGTCAGCGAGATCGACTGCCGCGTCGACTGGCTGATCTCGACCTCGAACTCCTCCTCGCCCGGACCGCCGTCGATCTGCCGCAGGTACCGCACCACCGTCGCGGTCGCGGCGCCGCCGCGGCGCTGCCCGATGCCGCCGCCGGAGAGCACCGTCTCGATGAGCCCGACCATCTCCAGGGCGTTCGCCGAGGCGAGCGGGATGTACTTGATCTCGACGACGGTGCCCGGACTCGCGGAGTCGAGCCTCGCGACGAGCGCCCGGATCGCCGTCACGTCCGCCTCCGGCGCCGCGACCACGAGGGCGTTCAGCCGCTCGTCCGCGGAGACCCGCACCGCGTTCGGACCGCGGCTCCGGTTCGCCTCGTCGACGTACATCGAGCGGACGGTCTGCAGCATCTCGCTCGCCCGCCCGCGGGTGAGCATGATCACCTCGACCGGCAGGGTCGCGTCGAGTCCCTCGACCGAGCCGAGGAGCCGCACCAGCTCGCGGACCACCTCGACGTTCGCCTCGCTCGCCGCGACGAGGAGGGTGTTGCTCGCGGGATCCGCGACGACCGAGACGCGGTCCGCCGGACCCTCCGCGGCGCCGAGGCTCCGGGTGCGCTCCTGCATCAGCTGCTGGATCCGCGGGGCGAGCGCCTCCGCGCGCCCCTTCTCGATCTGGACGACGGCGAGCCCGAGCGCCGCGTTCATCGGCATCCCCTCGAGCTGCTCGATGAGCCCGCGGATCGCCCGCGCGTCCTCGGGGCTTCCCGCGACGAGGAGGCTGCCGGTGCGCGGATCGGTCAGGACGAGCGGTCGCGAGCGTCGGGCGATCTCGGGCGGCAGGTCGGCGTAGCGCCGCTCCATGATCCGCTCGACCGCCGCCGCGACCCGCGCCATGTCGCCGCCGCGGAGCGGCACCACCTCGACGAGCGACGCCTCGTCCGGCGGCGCCGCGTCGAGGTCCTTGGCGAGGCGCGAGATCACCTCGAACGCGTCGTTCCCCGCCGCCACCACGAGGGCATTGACGCGGGGATCGGCGACGACGAGCGCCTTCTCGAGGTCGGCGGTCTCCGGCTGCACGCGGCGGAGGCGGTCGAGCCGCGCATCCATCATCTGCTGCACGATCGGGGCGACCCGCGTCGCCGCCGCGTTCGCGAGCGAGATCATGCGGATCTCGCGGAGCTCCGCGGCGACCGGGGCGTCGAGCGACTTCAGGAGCTCCTCGACGAGGGCGAAGCTCCGCGGGCTCGTGGAGACCACGATCGAGTTCAGGCGCTCGTCGGCGAGGACCCGCACCCGGTCCTCGTCCTTGAGGAGCCGCGCCTGGAACTGCTGCTCGAAGAGCTGGTTGAGGAGCGTCGCGATCCGCGCCGCCGACGCGACCACGATCGGGTAGGTCCGGATCGTCGCGCCGGGCGCGGCGGCCTCGACGTCGAGCAGCGAGACCAGCCCGGCGAGGATCTCGAGGTTCGCGGGGCTTCCCACCGCGACGAGCGAGTTGGTCTGCCGCTCGGGGCGGATCAGGAGCTCGGTCATCGGGCGGAAGATGTCGCCCTCGACCGCCCGGTTCGCCCCGGGCGCCGAGACGCGGAGCCGCGCGACCTGGCGCCGCAGCGCCGCCGACTCGGGAAGGTCCTCGCGGGCGCTCACGAGCACCGCGTCGAGCGTCGCCGCGAGCGCCTCCGCGTCCGCGTAGCGCAGCGTGATCACCCGCGGCTCGACCCAGCCCATCTCGACCCCGCCGTCGAGCCGCTGCCGCAGGACCTCGACGAGGGCGACCGCCTCCTCCTTGCCCGCGACGACGACGGTGTTCGTCCGCTCGTCGACCGAGACCGCCACCGGCTCGAGGAGCGCCGGTCCGGCGCTTCCCTCCGGCATCGCCCGCCGGCTGGTGCCGCCCACGACGGCGAGGCGGGCACCCTCCGCGAAGAGCTCCTTGACGATGCGGGCGAACTCCTCCGCGGCGATGTTGTCGAGGGGCAGGATCTGCACCGTCACCGCGTCGGTCACCGGGAGCCGGTCGAGCATCACCGCGAGCGTCTCGATCGCCGAGACGTTCGCCGGGCTCGAGTCGACGAGGAGCGCGTTGAAGCCGTCGTCCGCGAGGATCCGCACCGGCACCGCGAGGTCGAGGGCGAGGTCCGGCTCGTCGACGCCGTTGCGGCGCAGGCTCAGGCGGCGGATCTGCTCGCGGGCCGCCTTCGCGAGGCTCGAGCCACCGCCCTGCTGCGCCGGATCGAGCAGCTGGTTGAGCAGCGCCGCCGTCGCCGCCGCGTTCGCGAGCCGCAGCGGGATCACCCGCAGGCGGCTCTCGGGAAGCGCGGGCGTCACGTCGATCGACTTGAGGAATCCGGTGACGATCTCGCGGTCCGCGGGGCTCGCGACCACGAGGATCGAGCGGCGACCGGGCAGGAGCGCCACCTTCACCGGCTCGCCGACGAGGCGGGCGATCGAGCCGGCTGGCTGCGGCTTGTCGAGACCGATCGCCTCGACGGCGCTCCTCGCGACCTCCGGATCGACGTGCTCGAGGTCGATCAGGAAGATCGCCTGTCCCGACGCCGGGGCGAGCGAGTCCATCGCCTCCGCGGTCGCCCGGATCTCCTCGAAGAGGGGACCGGTCGCGGTGACCACCAGCGCGTTCGCCGTCGCGTCGACGCCGATCGAGAGCGGCAGGTTCGCCTGGCGGGCGCGGATCGCGAACGCCTCGCGGAGCGTCGGGGCGATCCGCGCCGCCGGCACGTTCTTGAGCGCGAGCAGCTGGACCGACAGCCCCTTCGACGCCGACTGCGCCTGCAGGCTCTCCGCGAGCGCCTTGATCTGCGCGAAGTCCTCCTCGCCCGCCCGCACGACGATCGCGCTCGCGGCGCGGTCGCCGATCACCCTCACGAGGCGGGTCGGATCGTCCTCCTCGAGCCCGAAGCTCCGCGTGATCGCGGCGGCGAGCTGCTCGGCGTCGCCCCGCTCGACCGGGATCACCCGCGGGGCGGGCAGGCGGTCGAAGTCGGCGGTGTCGAGCTCCTTGATGATCCGCTCGACGCGGAGGAGGTTCGCCCGGCTCGCGGAGACGACGAGCGAGTTCGTCTTCTCCTCCGCCGCGACGCTGACCCAGTCCTCCGCGGGGACGAGCGTGGTCGGCGGCGGCGCCTCGCCCTCGGGCGCCTGCGATCGCGCCGCCCGCGCCTCGCGGTCGAGGCGTCCCTGGAACGCCTCGTTGATCGCCCGGGCGACGCCGCGGGCGTCCGCGTGCGAGAGGGCGAAGACCTTGAGCTGCAGGCTCGCGTCGTAGTCCTCGCGGTCGAGCTTCGCGACGAGCTCGCGGATTCCCTCCCACTCGGACTGCTCGGCGCTCACGACGAGCGAGTTGGTGGCGGGGTCCGCCACGATGCTCACCTGCCGCTGCGACGGGCGGTCCGCCTGGTCGGCGAACGGTCCGTAGAAGTAGGAGAGCGCCTCGCGGACCTTCTCCGCGTCGGCGAACTCGAGCACGATGAAGTCGGTGGTCCGCGGCCGGCTGCGGGGCTGGTCGAGCTGCTTGACGAGCGCCTCGATCCGCGGGAACTGGTCGGGAGACGCCGCGATGACGAGGTGGTTCTCCGCGGCGTCGTAGTCGATCGCCGGCGCGACCTGACCCGGCTCGATCGCCCGCAGCATCTGCCGGAGCGTCAGGCTCGCGTCGAAGGCGTCGGCATGCTGGAGGGCGATCACCCGGAACTCCGTCGGGCTCGCCGCGGGCGCCTCGTCGATCCGCGCGACGAGCGTCTCGATGACCGGAACGCTCTCCGGGGTCGCGGTGACGATCAGGCTGTTGCTTCGGCGGTCCGCGACGATGCGGGCGTTCACCTCGACCGCCTCGCCGCCCTCCTCGAGGCGAATGGTGGTGCCCTGCGCCCGCCCCGCCGCGTCGAGCTGCAGGCTCTGCGTGAGCAGGCGCACCGCCTCGTCGGCGCGGGCGGTCTCGAGGCGGAACGTCCGGAGCACCGTCTCGTCGCTCGCGGGCGGAAGATCGAGGGAGGCGACGAGCGCCTTCACCTGCGCGGAGATCGCCGCGGGCGCGTTCACGATGACGCTGTTGGTCCGCTCGTCGGAGCTCACCGCGACCGGCGCGCCGGTCACCCGGCGGGCGAACTGCTCCGACACGAGCCGCGCGATCTCCGACGCGCTCCCGCGGCGCACCCTCAGGATCTCGACGTCTCGGTCACCGGTCTGCGGAAGGTCCATCCGCTCGACGAGCCGCCGCACCGCCGCGATCGACTCCGCGGATCCGCCCACGAGGAGCGAGTTCGACGCCCGGCTCGGCACCACGCTCGCCTCGGGCGCCACGGCGCCGGACGCCTCGGCACGCTCGGCGAGGAAGCGGACGAGCGACTGCGCGAGCTCCGACGCATCCGCGAAGCGGACCGGCACCACCTCCACCGCATCCGCGGCGAGCAGCCCACCGCCGCCCTCGACGTCGATCGAGTCGAGGAGCTCGGAGAGCTCCACGAGCTGCGGCTGGCTGCCGGTCGCGAGGATCGCGTTGTTGCGCGAGTCGACCGCGAGCTGCGGCTCCGGGGCGGTCGGATCGCGACGCCGCTGGTCGCGGGCGCGCGCCGTGAGGATCCGCGAGAGCCCCGGCTCGACGAGCTCGGCACGGGCATGCCTGAGCGGGAAGACCCGAAGTCCCGCGCGATCGGCGGGCGGCAGGCGATCGGTCGAGGCGACGTACTCCTCGACGAACGCGACCGCCGCCTCCGGCGCGAGCACCACGAGCGAGTTGCCGCCCGCGTCCGCGATGACCCGCACCCGCGAGGGATCGAAGGTCGACGAGGCGGCGTCGCCTTCGCCGAACCGCACCGCGACCGGACCCGGTCCCGCCGCGGCGACCTGCGCCTGCAGCAGCTCGCGGAGCCCCGCCGCCGCGCGGTCGGCGGTGGTCGACTGGAGCGGATAGGTCCGCACCGCGAGCGACTCGCCCGCGGGAGTCCTCGCGAACGCCGCGACGAGCTCGCCCACCACGCGGAAGTCCGCGGGCGTCGCGGCGACGACGAGCGATCGCCCCGCCTCGTCGGCGACGACGGAGACGCGGTTCGCGAGCGCCCCGACCTCGCCGCGCACGGTCATCGTCCGAAGCGTCTGCACGATCAGCCCGCGGAGGCGCACCGCGTCGGCGGCATCGCCGAGGCGGACCGAGTACACCCGGCTCGACTCGACGGGGAGCTGCTCCTGCGCCTGGCGGATGAGCCGCGAGAGCCGCTCGACCTCCTTCGCGGAGCCGACGATCACGAGGCTGTTCGTCCGCGGATCGACCGCGATCGTCGCCCGCTCCTCGCTCGGCGCGGCGTCCTTCTCGGGCGGCGCCTGCGGCAGGAGCGCGAAGCTCGGGCGAGGCGCGAGCGACGCGGCGATCGCGAGCCCCGCGACCACGGCGTGCGGGGCGATCAGCGAGCTCGGGCGGCGTCCCCGCGTCGCGCTCATGGCGTCGTCTCCTCCGCGCTCGGCGCGGCGCCCTCGGGATAGCGGGCGAGGAGCTCCTCGAGGGTCACCACCTCGACCGCGCCGCCATCCTGCTCGAGCATCCGCTCGAGCAGGCGGGCGACCTCCGCCGCGTCGGCGCGGGCGGGATCGACGGCGATGCTCCGCACCTGCCGCGAGCCGCTTGCCGCGGCGCGATCAAGCTGGCCGGCGAGGTCGCGCACCCGGGCGAGCTGCGCGGGCGTTCCCTTGACGAGGAGCGACGTCCCCGTCGCGTCGACGCGGATCGTCGGCGGCGCCTCGCTGCCGGAGTCGCCGAGGACCGCGAGCAGTCCCTGCGCGACGGTGCCGGCGTCCGCGTGCCGGACCGGCACCACCTCGATGGTGGGTCCCGTCTCGGCGGCGACCGCGGCGCGCTCGTCGAGCTCGCCGAGGAGGCTCCGCGCCCGGGCAACCTCCTCGGTCGTGCCGGTCACGAGGATCGCGGCGGTCTGGGGATCGGCGAGGAGCTGCAAGGTCGATCGGGTGCCGGCGGGGCGCGTCGACTGGAGGACGCGGGTCGCCGAGGCGGCGAGCCGCGCCGGATCCGCGTGCGCCGGGACGAAGATCGCGAGCCCCCGCTCGCCGTCGACCTCGGGAACGTCGAGGCGGTCGATGAGCGTCCTCGCGAGCGCCACCGTCTGCGCCGGACCGCTCACGAGCAGGCTGTTCGATCGGGGATCCGCCTCGACCCGCACCGGCGGCGTCAGGTCGACCTGACCGCGGCTTCGGCGAAGCCGCTCGATGAGGAGCCGCGGATCGCTCTGCTGCTGGTCGGCGAGCACCCGCTGCACGATCGGGGCGATCTCCGCGGCGTTGGCGTGGCGAAGCGGGAAGCTCTCCGCGGCGACCGCGTCGGTCGAGGGGCGAAGGTCAAGCGGCTCGACGAGCTTCTCGACCTCGTCGAGGTCCGCGGGGACGCCGACGAGGAGGAGGGCGTTCGCGCCGGGCGCGGCGATCACCTTCACCTCGACCGGTCCGCCGGTCGTCTCGCTCGTGAGTCCGGGGAGCGCCGCGGCGAGCGAGGTCGCGACCTGCGCGGCGTCCGCGAAGCTCAGCGGACGCACCCGCACCGTCGAGCTGCCGATCGATCCGCCCGAGTCGAGCTCCTTCGCGAGCGTCGCGGCGAGCTCGACGATCGGGGTCGGGGCCGCGACGACGAGCGAGTTGGTCTTTCGGTCCACGGTGATCTGGAGGAGGTCCTCCGGTCGACCCGCCGACGCCGGGACGAGCTCCCGCATCCTGGCGAGCAGGATCTGCCGCAGCGTCGGCTCGAGGACGTCGGCACGGGCGCTCGCGAGGCGCAGGATGCGCAGGTCGGTCGCCGGACCGGGTCGCGGACCGTCGACCGACTCGATCACCTGCTCGACCCGGTCGAAGATCGCGGGAGGTCCCGAGACCACGAGGCTGCCGGTGTTCGGCTCGACGGCGATCGAGACCACGGCGCTGCCTCGACCATCGCTCGCGAGCCCGAGGCTGCCGTTCGCGGCGAGCTCGCGGAGCGTCGAAGCCATCGCCTCCGGTCGCCCACGGTTGAGGCGGTACGTGCGGATCTCCGTCTCGGGCGCCGCCTCCTGGCGGTCGAGCTGCTCCACCAGCCGCGCGAAGTCCTCCATCCGCGTGCCGGGCGCGTCGACGATCAGCGAGTTCGTCGGCTCGTGCGCCCGCACCACCACCTCCCGCGGAAGCTTGAGGTCCGGTCGCGGGCGACCACGGGAGTCGACCGGCACCGGCGGCTCGGGGAACATCTGGTCGATCGTGTCGGCGAGGTCGGCGGCGCGACCGACCTTCAGCGAGAAGATGCGGATCTCGCGGTCCTCGCCGCCCGCGCGACCGGCGTCGTTCACCTCGTCGACGAGCGACTCGATCTCCGCGAGGATCTCGGGCGGCGCGGTCACCGCGAGGGTGTTGCCGCCGATCTCGGCGTCGACGCGGACCGGTCGCTCGCGCTGCTCGGCGGCGGACCGCGCGGCGTAGCGGCGGGTGAGGAGCTCGGCGATCACCGCCGCGTCCGCGGCGCGGACCGCGAGCAGGCGAAGCGGCGGAAGCTCGGCGCCGCCGGGCACGTCGAGCCGCTGCAGGAACTGCTCGGCGAGGGCGAGCTGCTCCGGCTCCCCCACCACCCAGAGGCTGTTCAGCGCCTCGACCGGCGTGATCTCCGCGGCGGGAATCTTGCGCGAGGGATCCTGCGGACCCGCCGTCGAGAGCAGCTCGCCGAGCGGGCCGACCAGCTCGCCCGCCGACGCCTGACGCAGCGTGAGCATGCGACCGCTCCGCGCGGGCGCCGCGAGGCGGCGGGCGTCCGTGATCGCCCGCTCGAACGTGGCGACCGACTCGGCGCGACCGACGAGGAGGACCGAGCCCGACGCCTCGTCGATCTCGACCTGCGGCGCCGTCAGGCGGTCGCGCTCGGCGGCGGGCACGATCGAGGCGAAGATCGCGCCTGCCTTCTCGAGGAGCGGCGCCGCCGGCTGACCATCGAGCCGGATCACGCGGACGGTCGCGTCGCCCGCGCGGTCGAGGGTGCGCACCACCGGCTCGAGCTGCGCCAGCTGGGCGGCGGGCGCGGTCACCACGAGGAGCCCGAGGGAGTCGACCGGCTCGATCAGCGGCGCCACGAAGGGCGTGCCGTCGCGCGGATCGAGGATCGCCGGGGCAAGCGTCGCGAGCTCCCGCGCGACCTCCGACGCCCGCGCCGCGGTCAGGCGGTACTGGCGGGTCTCGGCGCGGGGCTGCGCCGCCTGCCTCGCCTGCTGGAGGCTCTGCGCGAAGCGGTCGATCGCCTTCGCGCTGCCGACCACCCGCAGCTGCCCGCGCGCCGCGTCGAGCGAGGTCTCGACGAGCGCCGAGGCGTCGCCCGGCGGACGCCGAAGCGCGTCGATCTCCTCCGCCCGCGCCGCGATCGCCGAGGCGTCCTGCTCGGGAAGGTCGAGGAAGCGGACCTCCCGCGCGACCGGCGCCGGTCGATCGACGAGCGCGAGGAGACCCTCGAGCGCCGCGAGGTCCTGCGCCGGACCTGCCGCGAGGATCGACCGCTGGTCGGGCCCCGCCGCGAGGGCGATCGCCGCCTGCTGGCGGGCGGTGAGGAGCGGACGGAGCGCCGCGAGCGCCGCCGCCGCGTCGAGGTGCTCGAGGGGAAGACGCGTCACCGCCCTCTCGGGCACCGCGCCGCCCGCCGCGTCGCCGGTGGCTCCATCGATCGCCTCGATCGCCGCGAGCGCCGCCGCGACCGCGGAGGGATCGCCCGCGACCGCGATGCGACCGGGCTCCTCGAGCGGAAGGATCGTCGGACGCTCCTCCTTGGGGACGCCCTGGAAGAGCGCGTCGAGCTTGCGGATCACGCCCTCCGCGGTCTCGCGCCCGAGCACCACCGTGCGGACCGTGCGTGGACCGCTGCCGGGTCGCGGCACGTCGAGGAGCGCGATCGTCTCGCGCACGCGGTCGATCCGCGGCTTCGTGCCGCGGGCGATGATCGAGTTGGTGCGGGCGTCCGCCGCGAGGGTGAGCCCCGCGAGGCGGTTCTCCTCGAGCTTCACCCGCTGGTTGTTCTGCGGGTTGATGACGTACTCGATGACCCGCTCGCCCATCAATGCCTTCAGCGACTCGATGAGCTCGGTCGCCTTCGCGTGCCGGAGCGGGATCTGCTCGACGATGTTCTCGACGTCCTCGCGATCGACCTCCTCGACGATCCGCTGGAGGCGCCGCACCTGCCCGGCGGTCTCGACGAGGATCACCGCGTTCTGCTGCTTGAGCGGCGTGACCGAGCCGTAGGAGGCGACGAGGTCCTTCAGCTGCTCCGCCACCGCCTCCGCCGAGGCGTTCGAGAGCGGCAGCAGCAGCGTGATGATCTGGTCGTCGGTGACCGACTCGGGGACCTCGTCCACGAAGGTCGGGACGTTCTCCCGCCGCATCGCGTCGAGCTTCTGGAGGTGCAGGCGGTCCGCCTCGACCCGGAGCATGACGTCCTGGGTCTGGAGGAGGATGTTGAGGAGCTTGAGCGCCTCCGGCAGGTCGTAGGTGCGCGGCGAGAGGTAGTCGACGGTGCCGCTCGGCACCGGTGTCTCGCGGACGATGGGGAGCCCGGTGGTCCGGCTGAACCAGTCGAGCACCTGATCCCAGGTCTGACCCTTGAAGTTGAAGCGGATCTCCGCCGGCACGGGGGGCGGCGGCGGAGCGCCCTCCTGCGGCGCGGGGGAGGCTGGCGCGGACGAGGCTGGAGCCGTCGATGCTGCCGCGGTCGATGCTGGCGCGGCAGCCTCCGTGGTTCCCGGACCTTGAGCCGCTCCGGAAGATTCGGTTCTCGGACCCTCGACCCCGGCGTCCTGCGCGGTCGCGCTGGTCAGGGGACCAATAAGGAACGCCGAGGCGACGAACGACGAAAGCACGCGCGTTCTCAACAGCGTCTTGAGCATCGCCTTCTCGGTCCTTTGACATGGGCGACGGCGGCGCGACCGCGATCGCTTCTCGGAACTACTGCCTCTGGGGATATCGGTCCCCGAGGGTCGAACCGACGAGCACGACGAAGGATTCATCGCCAAGGCGGAACTGCGCCCGGTCGCCCTGGATGCCAAGCAGCTCCGCGTCGCCGAGCCGCTGCGAGGGAAGCAGGGTGCGGGTCTCCCCGCTGCCGGAGTTGCGGAGCCAGACCTCCGGACCGCTCGGTCCCTCGACCATGCCCGTCACGAACCACTGGGCGTACGGGAACTCCGCGGGCGGCGGAGGCGGCGCGGTCGCCGCGTCGCGGGGTCGCTTGACCCGCGGCTCGGGCGCCGCGGCGGGCGGGGTCGCGAAGGGATCATCCGCGAGGAGGAGCGCGTAGCGGTCGAAGGGCGTCGCCTCGATGACCGGCTCCGCTCCCTCGCTCGCCACGAGACCCGGGACGAAGACGGTGGTCAGGCGGAGATCGAGCTTCATCCGCCCGTCCGGCGCCCGCTCGAGACGCATCGAGTCGATCCGCTTGAGCCACGGCTCCTGGTCGATCCGGTGGGCGAGGCGCAGCACGGAGTCGAGCGGACCCTGCACGCTGACGCTCGCCGGGACCTCGACGAAGTCCGGCTCGTCGCGGAGCGCCCGCTGCGTCGCCGACCGCGAGAACTCGCTCCGGGCGGGCGTCCCGCGGGTCGTCGGGGACTGCGTGGAGACGACGAGCGACGCCGCGAGCCCGCTTTCCTCGCCGAGGCGGTTGAGCCGCGAGCGAAGCGAGCTGTCCGCGGTCTCGAGGTCGCTGCCGAGCATCCGCGCCGCGAGCCCGTCGAGCCGCGAGTCGATCTTCGGGCGCTCGCTCCGCTGGCGCCTCCCCGTCGCGATCGCGTTCTCGAAGGTCGCGATGCGACCCGCGATCTCGGCATGGCGACCGTCGAGGACCCCCGCCCCCCACTGCTGCCCGAGCCAGAAGGAGGTCGCGGCGCCGAGGGCGAGCGGCACCGGCCACCAGCGTCGCAGCCGCCGCAAGCGATCCGCGAGGGAGGTCGCTCCGGCGACGATCGTCGGAGCCTCGCTCGGCGTCGTGGCGGGAGTCATGGCGAGGACTCCTCGGAGGCGCCTGCCGCGGAGGTCGTCGGAGCCTCGCCGCCGGTCGAGAAGGAGGAGGAGGAGGCATCCGTCCTGCCGCCTGCCTCGACCTCGTCCTTGAAGTCGCCGCGCAGCTGGAAGCTGAAGGGAATCGGAAGCCGCCGACCGCCCGCGGCATCCGCGCCGGTCGAGCGGAGCTGGTAGCGGCGGTCCTCGACGATGCGGTCGCGGAGCTCGTCGGCGGCGGCTCGATCGACCGCCTCGCCCTCGACGACGAGCCGCACCTGACCGTCGGCGACGAACTTCCCGCCCCGCTCGTAGCGAACCGGAGTCGCGGTGAGGGTCCCCTGCATCCCATCGATCAGGACCTCGTCGCCCTCGGGCAGGAACCCGCGGATCGCCATCGCGTGATCAAGCCACGCCGGACGCAGGTCGCTCCACGCCTCGAGGTGCCCGAGGCGGAGCCGGTCGCGCTTGAGCCGAAGCGAGTCGGCGAGCGCCTTGCGGGCGACGCCCTCGAGCTCGGTCGCGCGAGTCTCGTCGGCTCGAAGGCGACCCTTTCCGATCGTCCAGCCGCCAAGCGCCGCGACGACCATCACCCCCGCCGCGGCGAGGACCCGCATGCGTCGTCGCCGCGCGAGGTCGGGCGGTCGCTTGGGGTGGGCAAGGTCGATCCCGTGCCGGGCGTGGCGGCGCTCGAGGAGGAGACCGAGCAGCGGCCAGACCATCGCCGCCGCCTCCGGATCGGGCGTCCGCAGGTCCGGATGCTGGCGGAGTTGGCGGCAGGGCAATCCCGTCGAGGCGGCAAGCTGCGGCACCGCGAGGCGGGCGACATCCGCGCCGCCGAGGACGACCGCCGCCGCGACCCGCTCGTCTCCCTGCGAGATCCGGTAGCTGAGCCAGGTGCGGCGGGTCTCCATCGTCACCGCCTCCGCCTTCAGGAGCGTGCTCTCCGCGTCCTGCACGCCGACGCCGCGGGAGAAGAGCAGCGATCCGCCGCCCACCACCGTCAGCTCGAGGTCGTCCGGTCCGATGTCGACCGCGAGGAGCGAACCCTGCTCGAGCGAGGTCGGGTCGCCCGGGGTCGGCGGATCCGACGGACCGAGACCGTCAGGACCCTCCATGCGCCTCACTGAAGAAGGATCGAGCCTTCCGACGAGGTGCGCCGCCCCGAGGCAGCGGAGGCTGATCGCCTCGACCTCGAGACCCGCCGCCTTCGCGACCTCCCGCTGGAACCGGACCACCGGACCCGGCACCGCGACCGCGAGGACCCGCGAGCCGGTCTCCGTGGTCTCGACGAGGGCGTAGTCGATCTCCGCGGACGCCGCGTCGATCGGAAGATCGCGCTGCATCGCGAGCCGCGTCATCTCGGGAAGCTCCGCCGACTCGCGGGTGGGCAGGTCGAGCCGCTTGGTGCTCGCGAGGCTCCGGGAGAGGGCGAAGACCGCCCCGCGACCGGAGAGCCCGAGCTCCTTCAGGAACGCCGCCACCGCCTGCCCCACCGCCGTCGCGTCGGAAGGATCGACCCCCGCAGGCCAGGGACGGCTCGCCGCCGCGGCGAGCGCGCCGCCGAAGGTGCCCGGACGGATCGCAGCGACCTGCACTCCGGTCCTCGACACCTGCACGGCGATCTTCTGGCGGCTGCTCATCTCGACGAGCCTCGATGCTCGGACCTTCTGCTTCGACCAACGAATCCTTGCACGCGAACTCGACCTCGATCGACCGTTCGCGGGGTCGCGGTCCTCTTTCGCCCGCGATGCCCCAGCACGCTGCTCAGCCGCTCGACGACCAACGCCGCCAGCGACCGAGGGGGGACCGCCCCCCGCCCCCGCCCCCGCCCCGGACTGCCTGAGGCGGAGATCCTCCATCCTGCCCCGCACCCTCGCCGCGGTCGCCGCCGAGCCTCGGATTTCCCTGAGAACGCCGGAGATTCACCCCCTTCGGCGCCTCCGGAAGAGGGTTCGTCGCCTCAAGCCGATCGGCGAGGTCGCTTTCCGTCGAGTCGAGGTCGCCCCCGAACGCGTCGTCCGGTTCCTCGTCGATGCTGACGCGATCCCCGGGCGATGGCTCCGCGGGTGCCGAGTCCCCGAGCGACGACTCCCCGACCGCCTCGAAGCTTCCTTCGTCGAGATGAAGCACCAGCCGCGCGACGAGGTCGAGCTGGGTGATCTCGCGGATCGCGGCGAAGCGAGGTCGATCGCCGGAGAGGTCGATCACGACCTCCCAGACCGTCGCGTCCTCGATCGGTCCCTCGGGCGACTCGGTGGAGACGCTGCCGCAGGCGAGCCGCACGCGCCACGCGAGGCTGCGGGGAGAGATCCGCTCGACGAGCTCCGGATACGCCGCGAGCGGAAGGATCTCCCGCAGCGCCGGCCACATCACCGTCCGCCGCTCCTCCGGCGAGAGGTCCTCGCGCACGCGGACGATCTCCTCCGCCTGCTCGGGGGTGATCCCCGGCAGCATCCGGATCGCCTCGACCGGCGCGAGGTTGAGGTCGAGTCGGCCGCTCCGCCACGGGGAGGGATCGACGGCGAGGACATCAAGCGCCGCGACCCATTCGCCCGCGGGGAGCCCGGCGTCGAGGAGCGCCTGCGCGAGGTCGCGCTCGGTTGGCGCGGGGGCGCCCTCGGGTCGCTCGCCGCCGAGTCGGCGGGCGATCGCGGTGGCGGCGATCTCGCCGACCTTCTCGCGCACGATCTCCTCGACGTCGGGGGACCACGGCGACGCGAGCACGCGCGGCTCGCCTTCCGAATCGATCGACGGCTCGATCGCGAAGACGCCGAGCAGATCGACGAGCGCGAGCGGCGCGTCCGAGCCGAGGCGGTCGAGGATCCGCTCGCGGCGGTCCTCCTCTCGACCCTCGATCGCCCCGCGAAGGTCGAGCGACTCGGGCGGACCAAAGAGCGCCGCCATCGAGAGCCCCGGTGCGCCGACGAGCGCCTCGACCGAGTCGAGGCGACTACCCGCCGCCTCCCGCGCCGCGACGACCGCCGCCGCGACCGCGGGATCGACGCCGCCCGCCTCGAGCTCGAGCGCCGAGACGCGGAGAAGGTCGATCTTCCCGCCCTCGCTGACGAGGAGCTCGCCTCGACCACCGATCGGCAGGAGCCGCACGACGCCGAGCCGCGAGCCATCCTCCTCGACGATCATCTGCCGCTCGAGCCGCGGCGCGTCTCCGCGCAGCATGCGACCGCGCTCGCGGGCAAGCTCGCCCGCCACGACCTGCAGCCCCGACCACGCGAGCACCTGCGCCCGGGTCGCCTCCGCCGCCCGCCGCGCGCCCGCGGTCTCCGCGCGGGCGAGCATGAGCACCGTCGCGGCGACCGCGAGCCCGATGCCGGCGACGACGAGCACGGCGAGGAGGACGAAGCCGCGGCGCGGCACGGGTCGTCGCCACAAGAGCGCCGACCGTCGATCGGACCTCCCCTCCGTCTCGCTCGCTTCGCGAGCGAGCCACCTCCCCGTCGTCGCGGCGCGACGAAGGGGAGGAGTTCCAGACGCAGCCCCATCCAACTCCTCCCCACGACGCAGTCGGGGTGAGGTGACCTGCGAGCGCAGCGAGCAGGACGGAGGGGTCCCACGACGACGGGTTGGGCTCATCACGGCTCCTCCTCCTCGACGCCGCCAAGACTCCCGCCCGCATCCGGAATCGGAATGACCCGCACGCGGTCGGGCGGGCGCGACGGACCGCCGAGATCCTCGCGCTCGACGCCTGCGCCAGTCGTCTCGCCACGATCCTCGATCGACTCCGCCTCCCCCGCATCCGCCGCGCCGTCCTCGTCGGCCTCGACGAGGAGATCGACCTCGCCGAGCGCCTCGTCCTCGCGAACCCACCACAGGCTTACCTCGATGGCGCGCGGGAGCGCCTCCCGCGCGACGCTGTCGAACTGGTCGAGCCATGCGTCGCCATCGTGGTATCGGAAGCGGATCACCGCCGGGATCGATCCAGAGGACGCGCCACGACCCTCGCCGCGGACGAGGCTCGCCGGCGCCCCCGCGCCGAATCCGCCGCGAAGGACCAGCCTCTCCCGGTCGGCGAGCGCCAGCGTCCGCGTCGCGACGTCGCCGAGGCGCCACGCCGGCACGCCGCGGGCGACGACCTGGAGCGACTCCGCGGCGCCGCGCACTCCGACGCCGAGGATCGCGTCCTCGACGACCGTCGTCGCAAGCGCCCGCTCGATCGCGAGCAGGACCGCGTCCGCCTCCCGCTGGCGCGACATCGCCTGCTCCAGGCGGTCGCGCGAGGCGAGGAGATCGACCACGAAGCGACCCATCGCGACCGCGAGCGCGAGGAGGATCCCCACGGCGACGAGCACCTCGATCAGCGTGAATCCTCGGGTCGCCCGCCTCATCGACGTCGCTCCCGCTCGTCGAGCTCGCTCGATGATGCCTCCTCGTCCACGCTCGCCGGCAGCTCCGAGAGGGATGCGTCCCGATCAAGGTCGGACCGATCCTCCGCCTCGCGCGACGCGTCGAGATCCGCCTCGAGGGCGTCGAGGTCGTCGCGCCGAAGGGAGAGCAGCTGCCGCAGGACGAAGATCGGCGCAGCATCGGCATCGCCTGCGCGATCGAAGACCTTCGCTTCGGCGAGGACGAGTCCAGGATGGTCGCTGCGGCGCCCGCGGACCTCGACGCGGAGGTCCTGCCAGGGAGCCGCGAGCTCGCCGAGGTCGCCCGCGGCGAGGTCGCCCATCGGTCGCAGTCCCGCCTCGAACTCCGCGAGCACCGATCGCGAGGCGTCCACCGCCGCGGCGAGCCGCTCGGCGCGGGCGATCGCGCGGGTGCAGTCGCCGAGGACCGAGAGCACCAGACCTCCCGTCGCGACGAAGAGCCCAAGCGCCAGCAGCACCTCGAGCAGCATGCCGCCGCGGCGCCGGGTCGGACGCGCGTTCATCGCGCGGGCTCCGGCGCGGCGTCGCTGGGCGCCGGCTCCGGCGCCGCCCAGCGCGGCAGACCCGTCGGGTCGCCGAGGTCGAGTCGCCGCCGTCGCGGCGGGTCCTCCGGCGCCGTCTCCTGGGCGAGCCACCAGGACGCGGCGAGCAGGTTGCCGCCGTCCGGAAGGTAGATCGCGAGCATCGAGGGAACCTCCTCGTCCTCCGCGGGCTCGATCGCCTCGAGGGGATCCTCCTCGTCGCCAGCCTCCTCGAACTCCGCCCGAGGCGCCGAGGAGACGGGGCGAAGCGTCAGCGACGGATCGAGGTCGAGCCTTGACCAGCCCGCCGTGATCGCGGTCGAGGTCGCCGCGCCCTCCTCCTCGCCGACGGCGATGGCAAGCGCGCCGATCTCGTCCTCCTCCTCGCGGCGCGATCCGGAGAAGTCGATGCGGGATGGATCGAGGTGCTCGGCGACGAGGCGCGATCCGGCGGCGTCGTGCTCGAGGCGCACCGCGACGAGGCGACCGCTCGACATCGCCTCCGCGCGGGCGAGCATCAGGAAGGCGGAGAGGCGCGACGCGGACTCCGGAAGCAGCCGTGACTCCACGCGCGACGCGACCCACGGCAGGGCGATCCCGGCGAGCGCGACGACGATCGCGAGCGCGACGAGGACCTCAAGGAGCGAGAGACCGCGCCGCGCGGACGCGTCAGCCGCCGCTCGTCGAGCCCGAGTCCATGTCGCCGAAGTCCTCATCGACCGAGCCATCCTCCCCGACGCGACCCTCGTGGACGGAGATGTCGTCCTCGGTGCCCTCCTCGCCGTCGGGACCGACGGAGAGGAGGTCGTACTCGAGGCCTTCGACCTCGCTCGGCTGACGGTAGACCCACTCGTGACCCCAGAGGTCCTTGGGGGCGGGCTTCTTCAGGTAGGGACCGCCCCACCGCTCGCGGTCCTCGTCGCTCTCGAGCGAGGAGGAGGTCCACAGCACCGCGATGCCCTCGTCCTCGCTGGGCCAACGCTTCATCTCGGCGCGGAACTGCTCCATCGCCTGCTCGAACGCCTGCAGCTGGAGCCGGGCGTTGCCGACGTCGGCCTTCTCGCTTGCGCCGAGGATGTTGACGAGGACGAGCCCGCCGATCGCGAGCAGGATCCCGATGACGATCAGGAGCTCGAGGATCGTGAACGCGCGGCGGACGCGGCGGCGGGAGGAGCGATGCGTGGTCATGGACGGGACCCTTCGGGACGTGATCGAGGAGGACAGGTCAGGCAGGACGGGAGGAGAGGGATCTGGACGGACGGGGAAGGACCGGGCGGCGAGGCTTGCACGCCTCCCGCGACGGGATGCGAGATTCGGACGAACGTACCGGCGAGGGTAGGAAGTCGGGGTCACAACTGCGACCCCATCTGCATCATCGGCACGACGAGGGCGAGGAAGATGAAGAGGACCATCCCCGCCAGGACCAGCAGGAGCGCCGGCTCCATGAGGCGGACGAGGATGGTCAGGGTCGAGTCGATCCGCCGCTCCGCGGAGTCGGCGATGCCCACCAGGACCTCGGCGAGGTTGTTCGCCGACTCGCCCACCGAGATCATCTCGACGGTCTCCTCCGCGAAGAGCCCGCTCCGACCGAGGGGCGCCGCGAGGGGCTCGCCGGACCGGACCGCCTCGGTCGCCTCGTCGATCGCCGCCGCGAGCAGGTCGTTCCCCGCCGCGTCGCGGCTGATCTGCATCGCCGCGAGGAGCGGGATCCCGTTCTCGAGGAGCGTGCCGAGGGTCCGGCAGAACCGCGCGACCGCGAGCGAGCCCACGATGGTGCCGATCCCCGGCGTCGAGAGCTGCCACCGCGCGAGGCGGACGCGGACCTCTGGTCGACGCCTCGCCCACGACCACCCGGCGACGAGCCCGACGAGGAGGAAGGGGATCGCCGGATACCACGTGGTGAGCCACGCGGAGAGCCCGAGCAGGATGCGGGTCGCGAGGGGAAGGTCCATGGTCGCGAAGAGGTCGGCGAAGCGCGGCACGAAGAAGACGAGCGCCGCCACCACGAGACCGACCCCGACGAGGAGGAGCACCGCCGGGTAGATCAGGTTGCCGAGCACCTTGCCCTTCATCTGCGCCTGCTGCTCAAGGAAGGCTCCGAGACGCCCAAGCACCGGCTCGAGGAACCCGCCGCGCTCGCCCGCGCGGATCATCGCGACCTGCACCGACGGGAATGTCCGGGGGAACCGCGACATCGCGTCGGCAAGGCGGTCGCCCTGCGCGACCGCGTCGGCGACCGCCGCCATCGCCTCGGAGAGCCCGCGATGGCTCTTCCCCCGGGCAAGCAGGCGGATCGCCCGAAGCAGCGGCACGCCGGCGCGGAGGAGGTCGGCGAGCTGCCGGTACATCGCCGCGAGCCGCGCCGCGGGGACCGACCGACCGGTCGGCGGGGCGCTCGCCGTCTCGCTGACGCGGATCGGCGCGAGCCCTCGGGACTGGAGCTCGGAGACGACCGCCGCCGCGGCGGGACCCTCGAGGGTGCCGGTCACCTGCCTGCCCTGGCTGTCCCGCGCGACGAAGGCGAAGTTCGCCATGCGCGGAGTGTAGAGAGGCACGGCATCGCCACGCCCAGCGTCCGTACACTCGCGCCATGCCCGCCCCGCCCCGCGTGGTCAGCCTGCTTCCCTCGGCGAGCGAGATCCTCTGCGAGATCGGCGCGGCGGACCTCCTCGTCGGACGAAGCCACGAGTGCGACTTCCCCGCGTCGATCGCGGACCGACCCGTGCTCACCGGCGCCCGCACCCACGGCGACGATCCCGCCGAGATCGACCGGCAGGTGAAGGAATCGCTCTCGCAGGGGCGATCGCTCTACGACCTCGACGCGGCACGCCTCGCGTCGCTCCGACCCGACGTGATCCTGACGCAGGACCTCTGCGAGGTCTGCTCGATCGACCTCGCGGCGGTCGAGCGGGTGGCGGCGACGCTCGAGCCGAGACCGACGGTGGTGAGCCTCGACCCGCACGGGCTCGAGGACGTGCTCGACGACCTGCTGCGGGTGGGCGAGGCGGTCGGTCGCGCGGGCGACGCCGAGCGGGCGATGGTGCGGCTCCGCGACGGCTACTGGTCCGCGGTCGACTTCGTCAATCCCTACGAGCCGCCGATCGAGGTCGCCTTCCTCGAGTGGATCGATCCCCTCTTCGTCGGCGGGCACTGGACGCCGCAGCTGATCGCCGCGGCGGGCGGCTCGCACTCGCTGAATCCGGCGGGGGCGAAGAGCCGGCAGGTCGCGCCGGAGGAGCTCCTCGAGAGCGCGCCGCGGAGGCTCGTGATCGCCCCCTGCGGGCTCGACCTCGCGGCGATCGAGCGGCAGCTGCCCCGCGCCGTGAGTTCCTCCTGGTGGGGACCGCTCGTCGCCGGTCTCGACGCGCCGCCGGTCCTCGTCGATGGGAACGCGATGTTCAACCGACCCGGACCGCGCCTGGTCGATGCCTTCCGCTGGCTCGTCGGCTGGCTGCAGGACCGACCAGAGCTGGTGCCGCACGGCTTCCCGGTCCGCGAACTTCGCCCCTGATCCGACCGCGTCGGCGAGCGACTCCGGGAAGGCGATCCTGAGGCGGATGCCCGTGGGTCCAGGGACGGTGGCGCGGCACGCCGGTTGCCAGAGGAACGCCATGCGAATCGACCGCTTCACCACGCTTGCCCAGGAAGCCATCGCCTCCGCCCAGTCCGCGGCGAACGCCGCCGGGCACTCGGAGGTCTCGCCGCTCCACCTGCTCGCCGCGATGCTGCAGGAACGGCAGTCCGTCGCCGCCTCGATCCTGACCAAGGCAGGGATCGATCCCGCCCGGGTCCGTCAGGTGACCGAGGCGGAACTCCGCCGCCTGCCGACGGTGCAGGGCGCCTCGCCGCAGGGCGGTCGGGCGCTGATGGAGGTGCTCGCCGCGGCGGAGAAGGAGGCGACCCGCCTCAAGGACTCCTACGTCTCGAGCGAGCACCTGCTCCTCGCCCTCGCCGAGGTCGCGGGTCCCGGACGCGAGGTGCTCTCGGCGGTCGGCGCCGACCGCGCCCGCCTGCTCGCCTCGATCGAGCAGATCCGCAAGGCGTCCGGCGTCACCAACGTCAGCGATCCCGGCGCGGAGGGCAGCTTCGAGGCGCTCAAGAAGTACGCGATCGACCTCAACGAGCGCGCCGCCGCCGGCAAGATCGATCCGGTGATCGGTCGCGACGAGGAGATCCGCCGCTGCATGCAGGTCCTCTCGCGGCGCACGAAGAACAACCCCGTGCTGATCGGCGAGCCCGGCGTCGGCAAGACCGCGATCGCCGAGGGGCTCGCGATCCGCATCGTGAACGGCGACTGCCCCGACTCGATGAAGGAGAGCCGCATCGTCGCCCTCGACGTCGGGCAGCTCCTCGCGGGCGCGAAGTACCGCGGCGAGTTCGAGGAGCGCCTCAAGGCGGTCCTCCGCGAGGTCGCCTCGAGCGAGGGGCGGGTGATCCTCTTCATCGACGAGCTGCACACGATCGTCGGCGCCGGGCAGGCGGAGGGCGCCGTCAGCGCCGGCAACCTGCTCAAGCCGGCGCTCGCCCGCGGCGAGCTCCGCTGCATCGGCGCGACCACCCTCGACGAGTACCGCAAGCACATCGAGAAGGACCCTGCCTTCGAGAGGCGGTTCCAGCCGGTCTTCGTCGGCGAGCCCTCGGTCGAGGACACCATCGCGATCCTCCGCGGTCTCAAGAACCGCTACGAGACCCACCACGGCGTCAGGATCCAGGATGGCGCGATCATCACCGCCGCCACCCTCGGGCAGCGCTACATCGCCGATCGGTTCCTGCCCGACAAGGCGATCGACCTGCTCGACGAGGCGGCGAGCCGGCTCCGCATCGAGAACGACTCGATGCCGACCGAGCTCGATGAGCTGCGTCGGAAGGTGATGCAGCTCGAGATCGAGCGTGAGGCGCTCAAGCTCGAGAGCGACGAGAAGAGCCGCAAGGCGCTCGCCGCGGTCGAGGCGGAGCTTGCCTCGGTGCAGGAGAAGTTCCAGGCGCTCGACGCCCGCTGGAAGATCGAGAAGGGCGAGCTCGACACGATCAAGGAGTTGCGCGAGCGGATCGACCGCAAGGAGATCGAGCTCGAGCAGGCGAAGCGGCGCGGCGACTTCGAGGCGGCGTCGCGGCTCCAGTACGGCGAGATCCGCGAGCTCGAGAAGGCGCTCGCCGCCGCGGAGACCGACCTGTCGAGGCGCCAGGCGAAGGGCGGCTCGCTCGTGAAGGAGGAGGTCGATCCGGAGCAGATCGCCGCGGTCGTCTCGAAGTGGACCGGGATCCCGGTCAGCAAGCTCGTCGAGACCGAGCGGGAGAAGCTCCTCCACATGGAGGACCAGCTGCGCCATCGCGTGGTCGGTCAGCCGGAGGCGGTCCGCGCGGTCTCCGAGGCGGTCCGGCGCAACCGCGCCGGGCTCGGCGAGGCGCATCGACCGATCGGCAGCTTCCTCTTCCTCGGACCGACCGGCGTCGGCAAGACCGAGCTCTGCAAGGCGCTCGCGGAGTTCCTCTTCGACACCGAGGAGGCGATGGTCCGCATCGACATGAGCGAGTACATGGAGCAGCACGCGGTCGCGCGACTCATCGGAGCGCCTCCGGGCTACGTCGGCTACGAGGAGGGCGGACGGCTCACCGAGGCGGTCAGGCGGCGTCCCTACTGCGTGGTGCTCTTCGACGAGATGGAGAAGGCGCACCCGGACGTCAGCAACATCCTCCTCCAGGTCCTCGACGATGGTCGGCTCACCGACGGGCAGGGTCGGACCGTCGACTTCTCGAACACGATCATCGTGATGACGAGCAACATCGGATCGGCGGCGATCCTCGAGATGACCGAGCAGGGCGCGATCGACGCGGAGATCGAGGCGCACGTGAAGGGGCTGCTCAAGAAGCACCTCCGTCCCGAGCTCATCAACCGGATCGACGAGACGGTCATCTTCCGCCAGCTCGGGCGCGAGGAGCTCGCGGGGATCGTGGAGATCCAGGCGGGACTCCTCCGCAAGCGGCTTGCGGCACGAGGGCTCCAGCTCGAGCTGACCGACGCGGCACGGAAGGCGCTTGCCGACGAGGGCTACGACCCGCAGTTCGGGGCGCGACCACTCAAGCGGGTCGTCCAGCAGCGGCTCGAGAACCCCATCGCCTCCCGGATCCTCGCCGGCGAGTGCGCCGAGGGCGACGTCATCGTCGTCGACCACAAGGGCAAGAGCTTCGTGTTCGCGGTGCGGAAGGCGCCGGCGGCGACGGTCGAGGAGGTGGAGGCGGAGGTCATCGGGGGCTGAGACCGATGGACGCTCGGAGCGACGCCGGACCTTCGCGCGGGCTTCGTCACGACGATGTCTTCTCGAGCCTGGCAACCCGAGTCCAGGCGCCCCTGGGGGTCTCTTCGGTCACGTCTCGGCGAAGGAGGCGTCAGTCGCGGATCGACCCTTGAAGGGAATCTGGATGCGACGCCCTCCGTCCTCGGCGCCCTGATCCGCCGCATCACGCTCGACGAGATCGTCACGATCCCGACTCGCCGACGTGGCGCTGCCCGTCGAGACCTTCGATCGGGATGGGCGCGACCGCGGCCACCGGTCACTTGGCTGATCCTCAACCTCGGAAGGCACCGATCCGAGCTCGGTTGGGCGAACGAGATCGGTCCACTGCGGGACCATGCCGCGAGCCCCGCCGACAGCGTGGTGACGCGCACCGACGCCAAGCCAGGTCGATCAAGCACCGATGAGAGAGAGGAGTCTCACGGCGCAGCATCGGCGAGGCAGCGCACTTCCGTGGGACGGGTGGTCCCTCGCTCCATGGTCTAAGATCAAGTCAGCGAAGCCGCCTGATTCACCAGTCCGACCACCCTGACGACCGGGCGGATCCCTCCTGCGTCAGTCATCAGTGTGGCATGGAGGACTCAGGCAAGGGAAGCCTACCCGACTCGGAGTCGATCGTGCCAACTTTCAGTACCTCGAGCGAAGGTCTTCGACTCTTCGTGCTCGCCGGCCCAGGCGACTGCATCGGGACGTACCGACGGTGGATGGCAGGTCGGAGCGAGGACCGCATCCCCGCCGTGCCATATTCGCAGCAGATGTTCGAGTTCGCTGACGAGGAGTGCGTTCACCTCCGAATCTCCCCTCGCCTCTCGGGATCGAGCGTCACCAACCATCCGTTGATCAGCATCGTGCCAATCCATGGTCCACGCGCGGGTGGAGTTCGGTACATGCTCTCACATCTGCGACACGGTCTTCGGGGGTTCCTAGGGGCGAGGACGTTCGACGCGACCGCCGTGATCGTCCACGACGATCTCGAACCGATCGGTCTACTGCCATTCCTCTTCTGCCGATGCCCGGTGTACTACGAACTGCACTGCGCGATGTGGCCTCGAGGCGCTGCGGCCAAGCCAGTGCGTCGGCTTCGACGATGGCTGTCCCGTTGCATTGTTCGGCTGGTCTGCACCGAGGTCCTGGCGACCTCGGAGGAGTGCCGCCGTCAGGTTGCGGGAGGAGACGCCGCCGTGCACGCCAGGACGCGTTTGTTTTTGCCGTCCTACAGGGATCGCCTTCCGATCGGTCTCCCCGTGCCCACTCCTTTGTCGCCGCTTCGCGTGCTCAGCGCTGGGCGAGTCGAGGAGTTCAAGGGCGTCTTCGACATCGTCGAGGCGGCACGAAGACTGGAGATCTCCCATCCCGGTGAGTTCAGGTGGTCGATCGCCGGGGACGGTCCACACCTGGAGGAACTTCGCCGAAGGATCCGCGAGGGCGGTCTGGAGTCGGTGGTAGAGACTCCTGGTCGGCTCGATCGACAGGCACTGATCGACGCCATCGCCGCGTGCCATCTGACGATCACCCCGACCCGAAACACCTTCGCGGAGGGACTGGCGCAGCTTCCGCTTGAGTCGGTGATCATCGGTCGCCCGGCGCTCGTCTCGAACGTCGTGCCCGCGTTCGATCATCTGCAGGCTGCGTGCCTCCGGGTCCCCGATGGGGATCCCTCGGCGATCGCCGACGCCATCCTGGACCTGAGGCTGAGTCCAAGGAGTTACGAGTCCCTGTGCGAAGGCACCCGTACGGCGCGGCAGCTGATACTCGACGAGACATTCGCGTACAAGCAGGTCCTTCGAGAGTTGTTCGGACCGAGGCTCCCGCGTCGAAGACACCACCGGGACTGAGATACTCGTCCTCCGCATCGCCAAGGAACCTCGGGGAGCACGTCCCCGAGGCGGGCGGACGAAGAGGGCGAAACGAGTCGGCGGACGCCATCGGTCGGGTGGCGCGAGTCTGGTTCCTACTCATGACCCAAGTCCAGGAGCGGGCGGCGTTCTACCCGTCGCGATACGCTCTTGCGCCGCGGTCTCGACGCACCGCGACCATCGTTTGTTTCGGGGCGCTTTCGAAAGGAGCGTGAGCCGTGAAGTGGCTTCGACGATTGCTGCGAAGGCGCGGGTATCACCTGACCCGAGTCAGCGGAGGCGAACTCGCGGAACTCGACGCCTACGAGCGGCGGCTCGCTGAGAACGCAGCGCCCGTCTCCTTCAACGAGGCGGTGTCGCGGCTTGTCGAGCTCAAGAAGCGATACGAGGCTGTCACGCTGCCGATTGCCAACCACTCACTCTGGAGCAGTCGCGCAGCGTCGAGACCGAACCCTCGGGCAGGATGGAGCCAAGGCGGCATCGAGGTCTTCCGGGGCGGCGGTCGGAACTCGTATGTCGGTCCCTACGGGGCCACCGACCCGCTCCGGGCCCGATTGCTCCTATTCATCTTCGCCAACTCGGTGCGGCAGCGCGACGGCGCCGGACTTCTTGGTCGCCTCCGTGAGGACGGCGCCTTCGGGTGCCCCACCTTCGAGTTTCCCGGTCTCGGGCGAGTGAGCCGCGACCTCCTCGACTCGATCCTCGAGATCAACTTCCTTGAGCGGCACGCGGGGATCCTCCATCGACCAGGACTTCGGGTGCTCGACATCGGGGCTGGCTACGGGCGCCTCGCGCACCGGATGCTTGAGGCGAGGCCCGACATCGCGTCCTATGCATGCGTCGATGCGGTCGCCGACTCGACGTTTCTCTGCGAGCTCTATCTGCGCCACCGGGGTCTGCTCGACCGCGTGGATGTGGTGCCGATGGACGAGCTTGATCGCGTGCTTCGGCCAGGCAGCTTCGACCTCGCGCTCAACATCCACAGCTTCTCAGAGTGCACCTACGCGGCAGTCGAATGGTGGCTCCAGCGGCTTGGGGAGATGCGCGTCCCGCTCCTGATGATCGTTCCGAACCAGCCCGATCAGTTCCTCGCCGTAGAGCCGGATGGTCGACGTCGAGACTATCGCGAGGTCCTCGCGAGGACGGGCTACTCCGAGGTGGCGAGAGAGCCGGTGTTCGATGACCCGGCGGTCCGGGAGCTGCTCGTCAAGGACACCATGCACCTCTTCCGCCTGTCGGGCGGCTAGCAGCGCCTCCAGTACGCCGGTGGGGTGAGGCGACGCGTACCCGGACTGCACCGGTCATCCGCCGCGATCACGACTTCCGGCATCTGACGTCCGGGAGCGAGGAGATCTCCGGTGGAACTGTCTCCTGCCGGGGCGACGATGCCACGCCGGTGTTCGCCCTCCGTGACCTGACACCCCCGCTCCGATCCGTTTCATCCTGGTTCGCCCGAGCGTCGGAAACGCCGCGGTCCGCTTCAGGCACGACGGAAACGTCGGTCCCTCCTCCCTCGCGGAACGCTCACCGCCTGGATCGCGCTACCCATGGAGCTGGACGGGCTCGAACCGACGACCTCCTCGATGCCATCGAGGCGCTCTCCCAACTGAGCTACAGCCCCTGATTCCCGAACGCGGGATGTCGCCGCCGAGGTGGCGGCGACAGATCGCGCGAGAACTCGCCGGTCATCGCCGGTCGGATCCTTCCGTCGATCTCTGAGAACCGACCGCGCGTCCGGGAACCCACGCAATGGACTTCCTGCGCGGCGTCGCCGAGGGATTCCTCGGAGACCTCGGGGTGCTTGGAACGGAGTCCCCGGAACGGAGGTCCTGCAACGGAGGCCCTGCAACGGAGGCCCTGCAACGGAGGCCCTGCAACGGAGGCCCTGCAACGGAGGCCCTGCAACGGAGGCCCTGCAACGGAGGCCCTGCAACGGCGGCCTTGGAACGCAGTCCTTCGAACGAGTTCCCCGGAACCGCCGCGGACGCGA
>Ga0194131_10002908_pt1 | contig 27722 bp, 17 predicted proteins | sample TA2KigO120mmetaG_FD_148631 | JGI IMG/M metagenome (GOLD analysis project Ga0194131, IMG submission 148631) | Freshwater microbial communities from Lake Tanganyika, Tanzania - TA2015053 Kigoma Offshore 120m | ecosystem: Environmental > Aquatic > Freshwater > Lake | place: Tanzania: Lake... | reverse complement strand
GGCCGATGTTCGCGCGTACTTGGGCGATCGGTCGCCCGATGCCTATGAGAAGTTGGTCGATCGACTGCTCGCGTCGCCGCGCTATGGCGAGCGCTGGGGGCAGCACTGGTTGGATCTGGCCGGCTATGCGGATTCCGAGGGCTTTGGGCAGGATGACGGCGTGCGGCAGTATGCGTGGCGGTATCGCGATTATGTGATTCGCTCGTTAAACAACGACAAGCGGTACACTCAGTTTTTGACCGAGCAGATCGCAGGTGACGAGATCTCCGATGACTGGAGAAAGATAAACGGCGCGGCGAGTCAGGACTTGATCGACCGTTTGGCCGCCACTGGATTCTTGCGGACGGCGCCCGATCCAACCAATGCCGCCGAACGGGGATTGATCGGTGAACGCATGAACATCCTGGCCGAGGAATTGGAAGTCCTGACGTCGGCGACGATGGGGCTGACGGTGGGCTGCGCGCGGTGTCACAACCATAAGTACGATCCGATTCCGCAGCGCGATTACTACCGGCTGAGTGCTATCCTGCAGTCCGCCTACGACCCGTATGAATGGAAGACTCCGAACAAACGCGAGTATGCAATGGGGTTGGAGAGCGAACTCGCGGAGGCGGCGAAGATCAATGAGCCGCTGGAGACGGAGCAGAAGAAACTCCGTGATGAGATCGCCAAGATCGCCGCGCCGTACCGGGCGAAGGAAGATCCGAAGATCAGCGACCGTGATCTGGCCGCTAAGTATCCTGAGCTCCAGACGAAGACGCGCGATCTGCAGATGCAGTTGAACACGCTACGCGGCAAGATGCGCCCCAAACCGCATGTGCGGGTACTTGCCGATAACGCCGAGCCCTCTCTGCCGTTTTTGCTGCGTCGCGGCGAGTCGACTGGCTTTGGCGATCCGGTGGAGGCGGGCACGCCGGCGTTGTTCGACTACCCGGGAATCGAACCGTATCGCGTGGCGGCTCCGTACGCCGGTACAAGCGGCAAAAGGCTCGCGTTGGCAAAGTGGTTGACGCAACCGCGGCATCCGCTGACGGCGCGCGTCGCAATGAATCAGCTTTGGATGCGGCACTTCGGGCGCGGCATTGTGCCCACGGTGGCGAATTTCGGGCGCGCGGGTCTTAAGCCGTCGAATCAGGAGTTGCTGGACTGGTTGGCGGTGGAGTTTGTCGAAGGCGGATGGACGATGAAGCGCATGCACCGGATGATGGTCACGTCGCGCGCATACCGGCAGTCGTCGAAAGAAGAGGAAAAAATCGGCGCGATCGATCCGGACAACGCGATGGTTTCGCGGATGCCGCTGCGGCGCATGGATGCCGATACGTTGTGGGATTCGCTGGTGGGCGCGTCCGGGCGGCTCGACGAGACGGCGTTCGGCAAGCCCTCGCCGGTGGAAGTGAAGGACGACAAGGAAGTGGTTGTGAAACCGGACCCGAAGGGCTACCGGCGCAATGTGTATGTGCTGCATCGAAGGCAGACGCCGGTGTCGTTGATGGACTCGTTCGATCAACCGGCCATGACGCCCAATTGCACGGAGCGGCGGATGTCGAATGTCGCGACGCAGGCGCTGCACATGATGAACGGCACGATGACGTGGGATCTGGCGAAGGCGATGGCGGGGCGCGTGATCGACGAGTCGGATGGCGACCGCGCGAAGATTGTCGAGAATGCGTACTTGCGTGCGTACTCGCGGTTCCCATCGCGCGCCGAGGTGGAGACGGGCATGAGCGCGATCGAGCAGTTCCGGAAGGGCTGGCCGGAGAAATTGTCGGCGGATAACGAGAGCGGACCGCGCACACTGATGGCGCAATGGATGGCGGTGGCGAACTTCACGCACGCGCTGATGAATTCGGCCGAGTTTAGCTACATCGACTAGAGGCGACCATGAAAACAAGACGCGATTTCTTCTCAACGATGGCGAACGGCGTGCACGGCGCGGCGCTGCTGTCCATGCTGCACGCCGAGCAGCGCTCTTACGACTTGACGGCGAAGCGGCCGCATTTCGCGGGCAAGGCCAAGGCGGTGATTCATCTGTTCATGAACGGCGGGCCGAGCCAGGTGGATCTGTTCGATCCGAAGCCGACGCTCACGCGCCTCCACGGTTCCAAGCCATCCCGCGAACTGGCCTTCGCGATATCCAACGGCGACGAAGCGGGCGTGCTGATGAAGTCGCCGTTCGAGTTTAAGCCGCGCGGAAAGAGCGGAATGATGATCTCCGATGCGATGCCGCATCTGGCCGACTGCGCCGACGACATTGCGCTGATCAACTCCATGTACGGCGAGCATGCCAACCACGAACCCGCCTTGTTCCTCATTCACAGTGGCCGCACGGTGGCGAGCCGGCCGTCGATCGGGTCGTGGGTGGCTTATGGACTCGGCACGGAGAATCAGAATCTGCCGGCGTATGTTGTGCTCGACGATCCAAAGGGGCTGCCGATCAATGGAATTTCCAACTGGCAGTCGGCGTGGTTGCCGCCGATTTATCAGGGGACGCGGTTCCGCACCGAAGGTCCGCCGGTATTGAACTTGCTGCCGAGGCCCGAGATCCCAACGGCGTTGATGGACGCCGAGCGTGATTTAGTGCGGACGCTCGACGCGGCGCACCGTTCGTCGCGGCCGATGCAGCCGGAGCTTGACGCGCGCATTTCGAGTTTCGAACTCGCGGCGCGAATGCAGATGGCGGCGACGGATGCGCTGGATTTATCGAAGGAGACCGAAGCGACGCGCGAGGCGTATGGGTTGAATCAACCGGCGACGGAGTCGTATGGCAAGCGCTGTTTGATGGCCCGGCGGTTGGTTGAGCGCGGCGTGCGGTTCGTGCAGCTTTACATCGAATCGCAGATTTGGGATTCACACGACAACGTGAAGAAGAGCCTCGACTACGCGTGCGGCAAGACCGATAAGCCGGTCGCCGCGTTGTTGAAGGACTTGAAGCAGCGCGGCCTGCTCGACTCCACGTTGATTGTGTGGGGCGGGGAGTTCGGTCGATTGCCGATTTCTCAGGGAAAAGGGGAGATCGCTGGACGCGATCATGGTCCGAACGGGTTCTCTTCCTGGCTCGCCGGCGGCGGAGTTAAGGGCGGCGTGACGTACGGCACGACGGACGACATCGGTTTCAAGGCGGCCGACAACAAAGTGAGCGTGCACGATTTCCACGCGACGATTTTGCATCAGCTTGGACTGAATCACCGCGATCTGGCGCTTGAACGGCATGGACTGAAAGAGCGATTGACCGATCAGTTCCCGGCGCGCGTCGTGCGGGAAATCCTGGCGTGAAGTGGCGGCTACCGTGATTGTGGTTTGGCGACTGGCCACAATTGCCTGGGCCGCATCGGAACGGCGGCATTCATGGACGGAACTCCGCTTTAGATTCGTGGCGACGGGCTGATTTTCCCGGTTCGGCATGGCGCGGAAATGTCGGATTTGATCTTGGCCTGTATTGTGCAGAGAGGCAAGACTCGGGCGTGCCCTGATTTGCCCGGAGTGACGGCGGCTACTTCGGCGTCCACGGGTTGTAGTCGCCGACGTGCCAAGTGTTGCCTTCGGGGTCTTCGCAGGCGAAGCCGCGGCCACCGTAGGGTTTGTCTTCGATGGCGACGATTATTTTGGCCTTCTTCTTCACTGCCCGCTTGTAGATGGCGTCGGGGTTATTGACGATCAGGTTGATACTGCCCTTGGCCGCGGGCATGTCTTTGCGAATGGACCCGAGCATGATCATGCCTTCGCCATTGAGCGTGAGTTCGGCGTGGTGGATCCAATTGCCGCGGCCGGCGTAGACGGCGTGGCGGTCGAAGCCGAAGACTTCGCAGAGCCAATCGATGGCCTTGCGTGCGTTCTTGAAGTGAAGACCGGGGATGGCGTTGCTGGGCATCAGAACGATATCCGCGCGCCGAGTTGAATGTTGCGAGGGCCGTTGCCTTGAGGGGCGTTGATGAAGCCGAAGGCAGGGTTGTTGAAGGCCGTCACGGGCGCTGCGAGCAGAGCGCGATTAAACGCATTCGACGCCGAGGCGCGGATTTCGAAGTTGTACTTCTCGCCCATCTTAAAGTCCTTGAGTAAGGCGAGGTCTTCGTTGACCGTCCTCGGCGTGCGGAGGTTGGCCATGCGACGCGGGGTGTCGCCGAAGACCATATTCGGCGGAAGGACGAACGCCGCCTTGTTGAGATACGGCACGCTGAAGGCCTTTTCCTTGCTCGAATTCCACTCGGGATTAACGAGCGGAATCGCGCCGGTCGATACACCGGGCGCGAAGCTGCAGCGCGCATTGTTGCCGGCGCCGAACAAGTTCTGGTTGCAGTTGATCACCATGGGTGTGCCGCTGACGTAGGTGTGAATTCCGGAAATCTTCCAGCCGCCGAGATACCTGTTGTTCTTGAGGAACGGGAGTTCGTAGACGTAGCTGATGCGCAGGTTGTGCGGTGTGTCCTGGCTGGCCACCGCTTTGTCGAGCCGGCGGTTGTATTGGTTTTGCACGGCGCCGTCGGAGGCGCGGTTGGCGTCTTCGCCGTTGGAGCCGGAGATCAACTTCGCGAACGTGTAGGAGGCCAGCATGAAGAGGCCCTTCGAGAAGCGATGTTCGTAGCTTGCTTCGAGTGCGTGAAAGGTCGAGTGCCCGTCGTTCTCTCCACCAGCGTTGCTGTTAATGCCGGCGTAGTGCGGGAAGGGGCGCAGCGCCTGTTGAAGTTGAAGATTCCGGGGGAAGCTGGCGTAGGGCAGCGTGAAGCCGGCGGCGATGACGGCGGGGTTCGTCAGCGCGGCGGAGACGGGAGTCGCGAGGTTGTTGCCGTATATGGCCCAGTAGCGCGGGTCGAGTTGATTCAGCGATTGTTGGCGCGAGAGCAGCTTGTTACCGACGACACCGTGGTAGCTGGTGCGCAGCAGTGAGGTTGTCGACATCTGGCGCTCTATGGTGAAGTTCCAATCGGTGAAGTACGGTGCTCGGCCGGCCTTGGAGTAGTAGAAGAACGGCGTCTGCTGGATAAGATTGGCGCTTAGCGTGGCAGCGTCGCGGATGGGCGGACGGAGGCTACTAATCGTTTGCGCGTACGACGTGAAGCCGTCGCGAACGAGATACGAGATGCCGTTGGACAGATTGTTTCCGACGGCGCCGAAGGTGCCGCCGAAGCCCTGAATGCCGTTGTCGGCGTTGCCATCTTCGCGGCTGGGCTGATAGTAGATGGCGCTTCCGGAGCGCAAGACAGTCTTGTTGTTCAGTTGATAGGCGAGGCCGAGGCGCGGGCCCCACGCGTTCATCCGTGTTTCGCCGAAGCGTTCGGGAGCGCCGTCGCGGCCGGCGTAGACCATAGCTCCTGGAATGCCGCCTGCCGCGGCGTTGGGGCACGTCGGACAGAAGTTGGAGTTCTTCAAATTGCGCTCCTTCTTCGGCACGGGGATTTCGTAACGCAGGCCGGCGGAGATGGTGAGTCTGTTGGAGAGCTTGAAGTCGTCTTGGATATACCAGGCGTAGTAGGGCCATTGGAACGCGGTGTCGCCGGGGTAGCGGAATCCGCCGCCGCCCGCGACGCCGAGGAGGAACGAAGCCCAATCGGAACCGCTGTTGCCAACGGTGGGATTGCCTGTGCCGGCGGCGCTGAAATTGACGGTGCCGTATGCACCGTTGAAGTCGAGACGGCGATAGATCCCGCGCAGATACTCGAAGCCGAATTTGACGTTGTGACGGCCGCGGGCCCAGGCGAGTTGTTCCTTGATGTTGGTGGTGCGCTGGCGGGAGTCGGTGAAGACGCTATTGCCCCACTGCACGCCGCCGGCGGAATAGACGCTCGATGTACCGGGAGCGAGCGGAGTGACGGTGCCTTGGATATAGGTTTCGCGGGCGAGGTCGGCTGGAAAGCTTGAGACGTAACCAGGGGCTTCGATGACATGACGATGATTAAAGCCGATGGTGATGTGGTTGAGGAGATTGGGGGTGATGATGTAGTCGTCGTTGTAGCGGTGATATTCAGTGAGGACTTCGGACGGGAAGCCGGTGCCGGGAATGCCTTCGAGCGGGTGAATGCTCGGGCGCGCTGGAGCGAAGAAGTGACTGAAGAGATAGCTGGCGCGGTGTTTGTCGTTGAACACATAGTCGCCTTTGATCGACGGCAAATGCGAACGGGATGTGGAGAAGCTACGCGAGCGGTAGTTGTTAATGATGCGGGTTGGGTCGTCGGGTTTTGGGAGGAGCGATATCAGGCGGCGCGCGGTGGGATCGATGCGTTCGGGGCAGATGACGTCGAGGACGCCGCGGCACTGCAAACGCGGACGATCGGCGGCGTTTGCAATGATGCGGCCTTGCGCGTCGAAAGGATCGTAGAGAGGTACGGTGCGTCCGGCGGAGTCGACGTTGCGGCGCATGTCGCCGATCTTGTATTCGTCGACGGGTGCGGTGACGAGCGCTGTCGACTGACCGTTGCGGGTGGAGGCGCGTTCGTAGGCGAAGAAGAAGAAGGCTTTGTTGCGGCCGTCAAAGAACTTCGGAATAAAGATCGGCCCGCCGAACGAGCCGCCCGGATTCCACTGCCGGACGATTGGGCGGCGCGTGGGAGTGAAGGTGAAGCCACGGGCGTTGAAGACCTCGTTGCGATTGAATACAAATGCACTTCCGTGTGGCGTATTCGTGCCGGATTTTGTGACCCAGTTAATGACGCCGTTGGAGGTGCGGCCGAATTCGGCGGAGTAGCCGGAGCTCTGCACCTTGAACTCTTCCATGCCTTCGACGGAGACGCCGTTCATGGCCGGATCGTTCCGGCGTTCGCTCTGCGCTTCGGCGCCGTCGAGTTGTTCGCTCTGGCCGTCGAGCAGACCGCCGCCGATGCGCGGGTTGTTGGCGGGTCCGATGACGCCAGGCGTGAGGATGACGAAGGCGAGATTGCTGCGGACGCCGCCGCCGATGAAAAGCGGGAGGTCTTTGATAGCGGCTTTCGGCATGACCTTGCCGAGGTTGGTACCTTGCAGTTCAAGGATGGGCGAGGCGGCGGAGACTTCGACGGATTGATCGACCGTGCCGATGGTCATTGAGACTTCGACGCCGGTGACGGTGGCGACGTTGACGCGGAGGCCAGTGATTTCGGACTTGCGGAAACCGGTGCGCTCGGTGATAAGGGAGTAGTTGCCGACTGGGAGGTAGGGAATGTTGAATGTACCGTCGGCGCCGGAGACGGTGGCTTGTTTCAGACCGTTGTCGATGTTGTGGGCGGTGACGTTGGCGGCGGGGATGGCGGCGCCGGTTTGATCGGTTACCGTGCCGCGGATGGTGCCGCGGTCTTGGGCGGCGAGTGTGCCAATGGCTGCTAGCGCGAGGAGGGTTTTCATGCGAGCTGACCTGTGGGATTATTTTATATCGTTTTGGCGAGTGCGAGTGTTGTGGAGGGCGGAATCAATGTTCGTGATAAGCAGCATGTTCACGAGGGCATGAAATCGACGAATCATGCGATCGTACTTTCGAGCATCCCTCCCGAATACGATCGCCGGCTTGCCTAGGCGCCTCAGAGCACAATGGCACGCGATCGGGGTCGCGGCGGTGGCTCTGGGACTCCAGGCTAAACTGAATCGATGCCCATTTCCAGACGCCAACTCGCTGCTATTCCGAGTCTGCCGGCGTTCGCAAGTCAGGCCTCGCCATCAATACTCAAAGACGTCAAACACGGGTTCGTCACCGCCAATGGGATCAAACTTCACATCGCCGAACAAGGCACGGGACCACTGGTCCTGCTGATTCACGGCTTCCCGGAGAGCTGGTATACATGGCGCAATCAGATCGCCGTGCTTGCGAATGCCGGTTTTCACGTCGTCGCGCCCGATATGCGCGGTTACGGGAAATCCGAATTGCCACCGGAGGTCGCGTCCTACAACATCATGCATCTGGTGGGAGATGTTGTTGGGCTTGTCGCGGCTCTCGGGGAAAAACAAGCGATTCTCATCGCCCACGACTGGGGCGCGACCGTTGGCTGGCACTCGGCGCTGATGCGTCCCGATCTCTTTCCCGCCGTCGCGTCCATGAGCGTTCCGTTTCGACGGCGCGGTCCGGCGCCGCCGATGCGGCTGCTGCGGGAGCAAGGCCTGCACACCTACTATTGGCTCTACTACCAGGACGTTGGCGTAGCCGATGCCGAATACGACCGCGATCACCGCGAGTCGCTGCGCGGGACTCTGTACAGCCTCTCGGGCGACTTTCCACGCAGCCGCCCAAACATCCGAATCTTGCAGCCGGGCAAGGGCGTTCTCGACAACACGATCAACCCGGATCGTCTACCGGCGTGGCTCACCGAGGCCGACCTCGACTATATGACCGCCGACATGAATCGCACGGGTTTCCGCGGCGGGCTCAATTGGTATCGAAACATTGATCGGAACTGGGAATTACTGGCCCCTTTCGCGGGCGCGAATGTAATGCAGCGCGCGTTATTCATCGCCGGATCCGAGGATCACGTGATCAGCGGCCCTACAGGCAAAGCACCTTTGGAAGCTATGAATACAACGGTGCCGAATCTCGAACGTCAATTGATTGTTGAGGGCGCGGGACACTTCGTTCAACAAGAGCGTCCGCGGGAGGTGAACGAGGCGCTACTTCGATTCTTGCGAAGGCAAGCGTAACTTCTTCAACCGCACCACCCGATCCTGCATGGGCGGAAAGTCAAACTCGATAATTCCGCCGCCATCGGTCGTGCGTTCGACGATTTCTTCATCGTCGATTTCAAGATCGTAGCGCGAGCGCGGTGCGAGGCCGATCACATAAGTCCGCTGCGGCTCCGCGTTGAGCGGTTGGAACTTCATCTCATCGCGGCCGAAGTGGACCACCGTGCCGCCGATTTCGACGGGCGCGGGCGAGGTCATCGCGCGTTCCTTGCGGCGTCCTTCCTCGAAAAACTGCACCCTGCCTTGCGAGTAATGAAACCACGTCGCGTCGTCCTCCCAACTGGAACGCAGCGCGAGGCGGCCGCTGTCGGCGTGGTGCATCGAAAGCGGCAGGTGATAGTAGCTCAAGCCCGGCTGATAAGGATTGGCCCAGAGGAACTCGTAGGGAATTCCGAACGTCCCGCGCATCAGGAAGCGATCATGAATGAGCCAGCCTTGGACGAATTGGGTCTCCTGCGCGTTGGTGTCGAATGCGACCATCGACAGATCGGCTGCGCGCGAAAGCGCCGCGGTAAGGAGATCGGGATCGCCGTCGCCGTCGTAAAAGGGCACGCGGTATTCGTTCTCCGCGGCCGGAAATGTCGCGGGGTAGTAGCTGAGGATGTGATACGCCGGCAGTTCCTTGAAGTAGCGCGGGGCGTCTTCGCGGAGGTCGATCTGCAGCGCGTCGCGGACGGCGTGCAACATTTCAAAAAGCGCGTAACTGTCCTTGCGCTCGTAGAAGTACTGGCCGATTTTCAGATTCGGAGCGACGTCTTTGCGCCACCAGGCTTTGACGAGTTGCTCGAGCGCGGCCTTCGATGGATCGGGATCATGCCCGGCGAGGGCGACGGCGGCGAGGGTGCGGTCGCGCATGGTGGGGATGTCCTGCTTCGATGGCGGCGTCGATAAATACTTGCGCAGTTTGTCGGCGAGCGGCTTGGCGGCATTGTCGCCGAGGATGGGTTGGCACCAGTCGAAGACGATGGCGGCTTGGCGGATGTCGTTGGACTTAAGCGCGAATTGAATCGCGGATTTGCCGAACTCGGCGTTGCCGCTGACGGCGTGATAAAGCGCGTGCGCGAAGCCGGTTTCAGGCATCTGCGCCTTGCCGGCGACGAGGGTTTCGAACTGATTCCAGCGGACGGACGTGCGCTCGCGTTCGCGCTTGAGAAGGCGGAGGCGGCGCGCGTTCAAGAAGAGGCGTGGGTGTTCGCCGTAGGGCTGGAAGTCTTCTTCGGCCAGGTTTTGCGCGGGGATTGAGGCAGCGGCTATCGCGCCTAGCGCCACGCGGCGCGACAAGGGGTTCACGTTTTCGATTGTGTCACAATGACACACCTTCGAGGCGGGTGCGGGCGGACGAAAGTTTTCGCGGGGTACCCACTTGATTTATTTTCAACAGTTTGCTGCAATAGATCTGTTGGCTACCCACATGCTGGGTTCTGACGTGAATTGATGAAGTCAATCTTGTAACCAACCCTCTGGATTGACCTGACAAACGAACGAAGCGGGCGGGCTGAATCAAGCGTGCTTGCGGGAGCCGGTAAAAAGTTTAGAACCGCTCCTTCCACTCGTTGGTTGGTCGGTTCAGAGGGTCTTTTTTTAGGTTGCCCCACGGTTGACGAGATTCACGATCTTTCCAACACCTCATACAGTCTCTCCGCGGATCGAATCCCAAAGGTACCGGTTGCTTGCCGGCGCGTTGGGCTGGGAATGATGGACGCGGGCCCAGTCCAGAGCGTAGTTCGAAGTGTTCAAGCGGACACTCTCGACCCGGCGGCGAGCCAGCGCCAGATCCGTGCGCCCCAGCGATTTATCGTTCGGGGCAACCCGCATCGGAAAAGGGGTCCTTATCAACTTGCCTAAACCCTTTTCCGATGCGGCACCCTTAAGCCGCTCAGTCGGAGGAGCCGAGAGGCCTAAGTTCAATGGCTGCGTTTTTGGGGACGCGGCCAGTTCCTTTTGAGGATGCCCTTACTATAGCAGAACTAGGGGAGGGTAACGGACCGTTCGCACCCGGCGGGATCGAGGGCCGGGATGTCAAGCGCTTTGGCGACACCAAAGAGCCCAATGCCCGAGGTCAAGAAAAAGCAGATTCGCGCTTCGCTTTACAGTTCGGATGCCATCGACACTTGAATTGCATCCATGGCCCGTGAACTATGGGAGCCGATGAAACGGCGGATTAAGAGGCCTGTGCTTCGCAGATGCATCGGCCCGATGGGTGCGGTACCACGAACGATTTGCAACCGAGATCGGCCCCCAGCCACCCTCGCGAGTCATTCGCTTCCCGTCCCGGAACTTGTCGAGTCCCTTGCTTGGTGGCGAGAGCGGACTCGAACTCGACAAGTGTAATGGGGGCGATGTAAATCCGGTTGCCAAGGCTCCCGATCAACCGTTCCATGTAATTTGAGCCGAGCTCCGCGTGGAAAAGCTTGATCGGTGCGCTGGTGTCAGCGAAGTACTTCGTCACACGGGAACTCGCTAGTACCCCTCATCGCGCAGTTGCCCTACCGTGCCCGACCAGCGGTTCGTATCATGCGAGAGCATTTTGCGGAGTTCCTCGCGAGTCATCGTAAACCGCGGGGCGGCCTCGTACTCTCCCGGCACACCCGATAGTTCAATAACGTACGCCTTGTATTCGTCCGGATCCTCGATCAACCCGGGCGCTTTGTCGTCGATCCGCGCCCACGCCGGCAGCGCGGTGGCGTCCGGTTGCGTGTCGGGTGTCTTGCCATACCCTCCGTGTCGAGCTACTTCGCGCGCAGCACGCCGATCAGATTCGAGAAGCTGTCGGTCCAAGGGCGCAACTTCTCGGGCACGGTAATTTCGGTTCCGGCGGTGAGCGCCGATGCCTTCGCGGCCTTTGTTTCCGGGCTCATGATAAGGATCCAAGTCGAGCCGTAACAGGCCTCGTCGGACTCGTCGCGTTCGTCGGAAACTTCCAGCGCCACCCGGCCGATCGCGTCCGCGCCCGAGCGCACGACACCTTCCAGATCGAGGTACCGGTTCGAGATGTGCACGGCGATAATGCCGTCCTTGCTCATGTGCTTCGCGTAGAGCTGCATCGCTTCGCGCGTGAGCAGATGCACGGGCACCGAGTCGCCGCTGAATGCGTCGACTGCAAGCACATCGAAGTTCATCGGCTGCATACGTTCGAGGGTCAATCGGGCATCGCCCATGTGGACCTTTATCGGGGCACGCGACTCGTTCAAAAAGCTGAATTCTCGCCGCGCCAGTTGCAGGACGAGCGGGTTGATTTCGAAGATGTGGTAATCGTCGCCGACGCGCGCGTAGCTGGCGAGCGTGCCGGTGCCGAGGCCGACCACACCGACCTTCTGTGGCGCGTTTTCATTGCGGCTTAGGATGGCCGCGCCGACGCCGCTTTCGCGGCAATAGTACGTAGTCGCCTCGCGCCGGCGCTCGGGGTGGAGGTACTGCTGGCCGTGATTGATCGTCCCGTGCAGCAGTTGGCGAACTAGCGTTTTGTCGTGTAGATCGCCCTCGTCTTCAATGCGCAGCGTGCCGTAGAAGTTCCGTTCCGTCACGCGGTAACCCCTCAGAAACTTCTTCTGCACATTGGTCCACGCGCCCCCGTAGACGCCGAGCGCGACGAGCAGAACCGTGAGCGCGGCAAAGCCTTTCGTTTTTTGGAACGCTTCCGGGTAGCGGCTAGTAAGAACGGCGATGACCAGCGCCATCGTCAGCCACCAGCCGAACGGATACTCGTGATAGGCGTTGAAGACCATGGGCGCGAGCAGTCCGACGAAGAGCCCGCCAAGTGCGCCTCCGACGCTGAGCGCCACGTAGAAATTCGTCAGGTAACGCGGGTGCGGCTTCAGCGACGCCAGTTCGCCATGGCAGACCATCGCGCAGACGAACATCGCGGCGGCGCAGGCCGCGATCTTCCAGCGCATCGTCAGGTCGGGCGCGTTCTCCAAATCCAGCCACAACATGCCGCCCAGCGCCACGGTCAATAGCGGCAGCCACAGCCAGCGCCAGTAGATCTTATCGGTTTCAAACGTGAGGATAAAGCTCAGCAAGTAGAGGATCAACGGCACGATCCAGAGAAACGGAATCGCGGCAACGTCCTGCGTCAGGTGCGTCGTCACCGAAAGCAGCAACACCGACGGGCATGCGGCGAGGCCGATCCACAGCATGCGGCGCTGAAATGACGGCGACGCGACGGGCGATTCGTCTTCCGCCGCCACGGGTTCAACCCGCACATCGTTGCGAACACGCCAGGCCACTATACCGCAGAGGACGACGAAGACTGCGTAGCCGCACGACCAGTAAATCGCCTGTTTGTCGATTTCGAGCGAAGGCTCGACGTAGAGGGGATAACTAATCAGCGCAAGCAGCGAGGCGAAGTTGGAAAGCGCGAAGAGGCGGTAGGGCACCGCGCCGTTATTGGCACGGGAATACCAGGCCTGCAGGAGCGGCCCGGTGGTCGACAGAAGAAAGTACGGTAAGCCAATCGTTAAGGCGAGCAAGCCGAGGATGAGAAGGGCCGGATCTTCGTCGCCGTTGGGCTTCCATCTCGCGCCGGGCATGATCGGCAATACGGCGAGACTGATGGCAAGCAAGCCCGCGTGAACGCGGAACTGCATCTTTGCCGCGGTTTTGTCGTAGAGGACATGCGCGTAGGCGTAGCCGCCCAGCAGCGCGGCTTGGAAGAACAACATGCAAGTGTTCCAGACAGCGGCCGAGCCGCCGAACCAGGGAAGAATGATCTTCGCGATTACCGGCTGCACTTGAAACAGCAGAAACGAAGACACGAAGATGGTAAGGGCGTACCAGGCCATGCGGACGATCTCGCTATCTTCGCACGATGGCGAATAGATTCGAGAACGCATCGGTCCATTCGCGGAAGTTGGGGTCCGGTTTAGCGATGGTCGAACGTTCTCGGAACGAAGGAGTGGCCGCGAGTTTTTCGGGCGACATCACCAACGCATAGTGCGAGATGTAGCATTCTTCGTCGCCCTCTTCCGGGTTGTCTTCGATCTCGACGACGACTTTGCCGAAGCGCTCGGCGGCTTTGGCGACAACGGGCAGCAGATCGAGGTAGCTGTTGGTGATATTCACGATCACGATGCCGTCCGGTTTCAGATGGCGGAAGTACAGCTCGAAGGCTTCGTGCGTGACGAGGTGCACTGGAATGGAGTCGCCCGAGAAGGCGTCCATGAACAGGCGGTCGAAATTCTGGGGCGGATCGCGTTCCAGCGACAGACGCCCATCGCCGAGCACCTCGCTGATTTTGGCCGGCGTTTCGGTCATGAAGGTGAATCGGGTCTTGGCGATTTCGAACACTTGCGGGTTAATTTCGTAGAGCCGGAACTCATCGCCGGGCCGCGCGTAGCCGAGCATAGCGCCACAGCCCAGGCCGAGCACACCGACTTTGAGCGGCTTGCCTTCTTCGCGGGTGAGCAGTGCGCGACCCGCGCCGGAGTTTTTGCAGAAATAGCTGGTTGGTTGCATCCGGCGAGCGGGATCAAGCAACTGCTGGCCGTGGTTGATTGTTCCGTGCACCAGTTGCTTGGCCGCGGCGTATTCACCCGGATTGCCCGAGTTGCTGACATGGAGGTGCCCATAGAAATTGCGAACGGCAATTTCTACTCCGTCCAGATTTCCTTTCTTGATCTTGAAAAGCCACGCGCCGTAGGCGCCGAGCCCGATCAGGAAAACGATCAACGCCGCCTTCCCCAGATTCGTGGCGGTGGAGGTGCGCGCAAAGACAATCGTCGCGAGGGCGGCACATAGCCACAGGCCGATCTGCAGTTCATAGTAGGCGTTGAAGAGCATCGGCGCGGCGAGTCCGACGAAGAGTCCGCCGATTGCGCCGCCCAGCGAGAGCGAAACGTAATAGCCCGTCAGGTAGCGTGGAGACGGGCGAAGCGAGGCGAGTTCACCATGACACACCATGCAGCAAACGAAAATCAGTGCTGAGCAGAACGCGATGTTGTTGCGTACCTTCAGCCAGTCTGGCGATTCGTCCAAAATTGTCCCCATCGTGTAGAGGACGATAATCAGCGCGGGGAAAAAGATCCAGCGTTGATAGGCCTTCGGTGTTTCGAAGCAGACGATGAACGTGAGTAGGTAAACGGCCAGCGGGATCACCCAGAGAAACGGAATCGCGGCGACGTCTTGCGTCATGTGCGTGGTGATCGCCAACAGCAAGATCGACGCGCAGGCGGCAAGAGCGATCCACAACACGCGCAGGCCCATCGTTGGCGCGGCGCCTTCTTCCTGTTCCGTCTTCGGCAACGGATCGGCCGCGAACTTCCACGTCACGCCGATGCCGAGCGTGGCGAAAATTACGAAAACACCGGACCACACCCAGGCCTGCTTCTGCACACTGAGGTTGGGTTCAACAAGCACAGGATAAGTCAGTAATGCCGCGAGCGACGCCGCGTTCGACAGAGCGAACAACCGCCACGGAATGCCTTCTTTCGTCGCGCGCACGTACCAGGCTTGCAGCAGCGGGCTCGTCGTGGAAAGCAGGAAATACGGCAGGCCGATCGTTGTCGCAAGAAGACCGAGGATTCGTCCAATCGGTTCTTCGCCGCCCTCTGGCTTCCACGCCGCCGAGGGCAGGATAGGCAATAGCAAGATGCTCGCCGCAAGCAGCGTAATGTGGATCTTGCGCTGCACCGCGGCCGTTTGCCCTTGTAGCCAGTGCGCGTAGGCGTAGCCACCGAGGAGCATCGCCTGAAAGAACAGCATGCAGGTGTTCCACACGCCGGCCGCGCCGCCGAACCACGGCAGGATCGCTTTGCTAATAACGGGCTGGACCTGGAACAGCAGGAACGCCGAGACGAAAATCGTGAGCGCAAACAAGGGCATTTATCGTTTCCAATCGGACATCTTTGCGTGCGAGGTCTGGGCCTTGTCGCCGCGGAAGATGTAACACGTCGACGAACTCCGCGCCAGCAGCCGGCCTTGCGCGTCGCGAACATCACACTCTATCAGGCCGGTGGTGCGGCCCTTGTTAATGACTCTTGCTTCGGCCGTTACGCGGCCTTCACTCACGGGACGCAAGTAGTTGATCTTGAGTTCCAAAGTGGTCATCGCTTCGCCTTCTTCGAGCGAGCAGAAAAAGGCGATACCCATGGCCATGTCGGCGATGTCGCAATAAACGCCGCCGTGCAGAGTGCCCTGAAAATTGTGGAGGCCCGGGTGGATTTCGACCGAGACGCGCGCGGCGCCGGGTTCAAAGTGATCGAGGGTGAAACCGAGTGTGTCATAAAGGCCCATCGGGGCCTTGGCGGCGACACGTTCGCGGAACAAATCATAGATCTTCGGCATGAGAGAGTCGAAATGGCTATGGTAGCCTAGAAGTTCTACGTCGTTTCAGGGCTGAGGTCCGTTGCCGTCCAAGGTCAGCGAAGCGTTTACTCTCCGATGCTACCCGTTCCGGGAAGCCGACCTCATTGTCAGCTTCTATACCCGCGATCAGGGCCGGCTGCGAGGTGTGGCGCGAGGCGCTAGGCGGTTGAAGAACTCTTTCGGATCCGGTCTGGAGCGCCTCTCGATGGTGCGTATGCACTACCGCCAGAAAGAGAACGTGGAACTGGTCCAGTTGAACAGTTGCGATCTCATCGAAAGCCAGTTCAGCTTGGCTAGCGACTACCCTTCCGGAGTGGCGCTCGACTACTTCGCCGAACTTTGCGAGCAGTTGCTGCCGCCTCATGAACCCAACGAAAAATTCTTCCGCTTACTTGGCTCGGTGCTGGAGCATCTTCGCCACGCAACCGAAGCCGAGCGCGCGCACGGGCCGTGGTTGAGCGTGACTTACTTCACGCTTTGGGCGGTCCGCCTGTCGGGTTTTCTGCACGACTTGCGCATCAGTGACGAATCCCGGGAAATCGCAAAAGAGATGTTGATAACGCCGATTGGCAAACTACAACCGAGAGATTGGACGCGGGCCACCGCACCGGACCTGCGGCGCGTGCTCATCGACGCTGTCGAACATCACATCGAACGCCGGCTCATCACGGCGCGCGTATTGGAGACGCTTTAGCCCCTTCGTATGGACACGTTTCAAGAAACGATTTTTAAGCTGAAGAAATACTGGGCCGATCGCGGTTGCATTATTCAAGAGCCGTACGATACTGAAGTCGGCGCGGGTACGATGGCTCCGGAGACCTTTCTCCGTGTGCTTGGCCCGAAGAAGTACAACGTCGCCTATGTGCAGCCGAGCCGCCGGCCCGCCGATGGGCGCTACGGCGACAATCCGAACCGGCTCTACAAACACCAGCAGTTGCAGGTAATTCTGAAGCCGACGCCGGCGGACGTTTTGGACTTGTACATGGGCTCGCTCGAAGCTATCGGAATCGACCTGACCAAGCACGATCTGAAGCTCGAAGAAGACAACTGGGAATCGCCGACGCTCGGCGCGTGGGGCATCGGATGGCAGGTGATGCTCGACGGCATGGAGATCACACAGTTCACCTACTTCCAACAGTGCGGCGGCGTGGATCTCGATCACGTGCCCGCCGAAATCACGTACGGATTGGAACGAATCGTCTCGTTTCTGCAAGGCGTCGAAAGCGTCTACGACATCGAATGGGTGAAGGGTGTGAAGTATCGCGACGTGCGGTATTTCGATGAGCTGCAGCAATCGGTGTACAACTTTGAAGTGGCCAACGTCGATCGCCTCTGGCGGCTGCTTGGCGAATACGAAGCCGAGGCGCAGGGACTGATTGACGGGTATCGCGCCGTCGAAGAGGAAGATTCGGCGAATAAACGCCGCTTCCCGCTGCTGGCCGCCTACGACAACGTGTTGAAGTGTTCGAATCTGTTCAATCTGCTCGATGCGCGGGGCGCGATTAGTGTCACCGAGCGCGTCGGCGTGATCGGCCGCGTCCGCAAGTTGGCCGTCGGCGTGGCGCAGGCGTTTCTCGATCAAGAGAAGTTCCGGGAGGTGGCGTAATCATGTTACCTTTCCTACTTGAAATCGGCACGGAAGAGATTCCCGATTGGATGATTCCATCGGCGCTCGAATTCCTGCGCGAGAAGTTCGATGGTTCCGATGTTACCGTCGATGGCACCGGCCGGAGACTGGTGTTGCGTGCGTCACTCGAAGAACGCACGGCGGATAAAGAAGAGGTCGTCACCGGCCCGCCCGCCGCCGTACAGGGCAAGCCGCTCGAAGGATTTTGCGCCAAGCAAGGCATTACGGCCAGCGCGCTAACCGTTGTCGAAACCGCCAAAGGCAAGTATTGGAGCTTCGTAAAGAAGACGCCCGGCCGCGCGATGAAAGAGATCTTGGCCGAGTCGTTGCCCGCGCTGATTACGTCGATCCCCTGGCCGAAGACCATGTACTGGCCGTCGATGGGCGGACCGCGTTTCATCCGGCCGATTCGCTGGATCGTCGCGCTGTTAGGCGACGACATTGTCGAATTCGAATGCGCGAACGTGAAGTCGTCGAACGTGACGTACGGACACCGCCGATTGGGCGCGCGCGGGCCTTTAACCGTCACGGTTGATTCCTACGAGCAAGTGCTTGCCGACAACTTCGTCATCGTTAGCGCCGCGAAACGCCGCGCGAAGATTGAACTCGAAGTCGCGGCGGTGGCGGCGTCGGAAGGACTGCACGCCAAGGGCGACGCGAAGTTGTTGGAAGTGCTGACCTACATTACCGAGTACCCGACGGCGATCATCGGCTCGTTCGATGCTTCATACCTGTCGCTACCTTCGGAAGTGCTCGTCACAGTGATGCGGCATCACCAGAAGTATTTTTCGGTCGAAGAGCCGGATGGCGAACTCGCGCCGCATTTCATCGCGATCATGAACATTCCGGCCGATCCCGACGGCCACGTTGTCTACGGCAACGAGCGCGTTCTGCGCGCGCGGTTCAACGACGCGCGGTTCTTCTACGATGTCGACCAGAAGCGTACGCTGGCCGAGCGCGAGCAGGATCTTTCGCATGTCACATTCCAAGCGAAGGTCGGCAACTACCTGGAGAAAACAGCGCGGGTCGCCGCTCTGGCGGGCGAGCTTGGCGGCGACGATGCCGCGGCGGCTGCCCACCTGTGCAAGGCCGATCTCACGACCGAGATGGTGAAGGAGTTCACCGATCTGCAGGGCGTCGTCGGCGGGCTGTATGCAAAGGCGCAGGGCGCGCCCGAGGCCGTTGCGAAGGCGATTTACGAACACTACAAGCCGTTGTCGATGGAGGACTCGATTCCTTCGACGCGCGAAGGCCAGGCGTTGTCTGTCGCTGACAAAATCGACACGCTGCGATCTTGCTTCAGCGTCGGCATGATTCCGAGCGGTTCGAAAGATCCGTTTGCGTTACGCCGCGCCGCGCAGGGTGTTGTGAAGATATTGGCCGAGGGTTCGCTCGACACGACCCTCGACGCGCTAACAAACAACGACGAGAAGCTCAGGGCCTTCTTCAAAGAGCGCGTGGAATACTACTTCTGCGAAGTGAAGGGCTTCAAGTACGACGAAGTTAACGCCGTGCTGGCCGCCGGTTTCAGCGACCTCCGCGATGTTGGCGCGCGCCTGGTCGCTGTGCAAGGGGTGCGGCCGACCGAAAACTTCGAACCGCTCGCCGCCGCGTTCAAGCGCATGAAGAACATCGTCGAAAAAGCGTCCGATGTTGCGCCTGGCGCGGTCGATACCTCGATGCTTGTCGACGTGGAACGGGCGCTCTGGAACCACGTCGAGCAACTGCCCGCCACCGGGTCCTACGGAGACCGTCTGGCCACGATGGCGACGATCCGCCCGCCCGTCGACGCCTTTTTCGACGGCGTGATGGTCAACGACCCCAACCCTCAAGTTCGCGAGAACCGTTTGCGGCTCTTGCAGAGTCTGATCGCAAAATTTTCTTCGATCGCCGATTTTTCGGAGATCGTCACTGGCTAGTTTCACCCCAACAATTAGGAGCATCTGGATGAAGAGATACGTCTACAGCTTCGGCGGCGGAAAAGCCGACGGAAACGGAAAGATGAAAGAGATTCTCGGCGGCAAGGGCGCCGGCCTCGCGGAAATGACCACCGCGGGCGTGCCCGTGCCTCCGGGTTTCACCGTGTCCACCGAAGTCTGCAACATCTACTTCGAGAACAATCAACACGTTCCCGAAGAGATTGAACAGCAGTTCGACAAAGCGCTGGCGAAGCTCGAAAAGACCTTCGGCAAGAAGCTCGGCGATCCGAAGAATCCGCTGTTGCTCAGTGTGCGCTCGGGCGCCCGGTTCTCCATGCCAGGCATGATGAACACGATTCTGAACCTCGGCATGAACGACGAGACCGTCGCCGGCCTCGCCGCCAAGACCGGCAACGAGTGGTTCGCCTACGACTGCTACCGCCGCTTCCTCCAGATGTTCGGCGAAGTCGCCATGGACATCCATATGGAAAAGTTCGATCACGTCTTCGACGCGCAGAAAGCCAAGCGCAAGACGAAGCTCGACACCGACCTCACCGCGCAGGACTTGAAGGACATCGTCGAGGCGTATAAAAAGATCTACGTCAAGGAAACCGGTAAGGCATTCCCGCAGGACGCGCTGACGCAGTTGAAGCAGGCGCGCAACGCCGTATTTCGTTCGTGGTGGAACGATAAAGCTGCCTACTACCGCAAGATGGAAAAGATCCCGGATTCAATCGGCACCGCGGCCAACGTGCAGGCGATGGTCTTCGGCAACATGGGCAACACCTCGGCCACCGGCGTCGGCTTCACGCGCGACCCCGGTAACGGCGACAACATTTTCTATGGCGAGTTCTTGGTCAACGCGCAGGGCGAAGACGTCGTGGCCGGCATTCGTACGCCGGAGCCGATCATGGATCTGCGGAAGATCATGCCCGATGTCTTTAAGCAGCTTTTCGACACCACGCAGATGCTCGAGAAGCACTACAAGGACATGCAGGACTTCGAGTTCACCGTCGAAGAAGGCAAGCTGTACATGCTGCAGACACGCAACGGTAAGCGCACCGGCCCCGCGGCCGTGAAGCTCGCCGTCGATATGTGCGAAGAAGGGCTCATCACCAAGAAGGAAGCGGTGATGCGTGTTGCGCCGGCGCAGCTCGATCAACTCCTGCACCCGGTGTTCGACGCGGCATCGCTGAAATCGTTGACGCTGCTCACCACCGGCATCGCGGCTTCGCCGGGCGCCGCGGTCGGCCGTGTGGCGTTCAGCGCCGAAGACGCCGTCGAAATGGCGAAGTCGTCGCCGTCATTGCTCGTCCGCAAAGAGACCACGCCGGACGACATCGCCGGCATGGACGCGGCGAAGGGCATTCTCACCGCGATCGGAGGCAAGAGCTCGCACGCGGCCGTTGTGGCGCGCGGCATGGGCCGTCCCTGTATCGTCGGCGCGGGTGAAATCTCGATCGACGAAAAGGGCAAGAAGTTCACGGTCACTGTTGGCGGCAAGGTTGTTACGGTGAAGGAAGGCGACTGGGTTTCGATCGACGGCACGACCGCGAAGGTTTTCCTCGGTCAGGCCAAGACCACCGAAGCCGATACAAAGTCGGGTCCGCTCGCGAAGTTCATGGGCTGGGCCGATGAGTTCCGCGGCGACTTCGGTGTGCGCGCCAATGCCGACATTCCGCGCGACGCCACCGTCGCCCGCAAGTTCGGCGCCGAGGGCATCGGCCTCTGCCGCACCGAGCACATGTTCTTCGCCGAGGACCGTCTGCCGTTCGTGCAGGCGATGATTCTCGCCAAAGACGTCAAGACCCGCAACAACGCGTTAAAGAAGCTTCTGCCGATGCAGCGCTCCGACTTCGCCGGTCTGTTCAAAGCGATGAACGGCTTCCCGGTCGTTATCCGAACGCTCGATCCGCCGCTGCACGAGTTCCTGCCCAAGCGCGAGCACTTGATGGTCGACCTCGCCAAACTTCCCCATGCCACCGCGGCGGAGAAGAAGGAGATGTCGAAAGCCTACAGCATCGCCGTCGGTGAGCTGAAGAAGCGGCTGCCCGAACTGCTGCACCGCGTGGAAGAGCTGCACGAGTTCAACCCGATGCTCGGCCACCGCGGCTGCCGTCTCGGCATCACCTATCCCGAGATCACCGAAATGCAGGCGCGCGCCATCTTCGAAGCGGCCGCGCAGGTCGCCAAGAAGGGCATCAAGGTGATTCCGGAAGTCATGATCCCGCTGATCGGTTCGGTGAAGGAACTCGAACATCAGAAGGCGATTGTCGAACTCGTGGCGAAGGAAGTTCTCGCCAACGCCGGCGTCGCGGATCTGCACTACATGATCGGAACGATGATCGAAATTCCGCGCGCCGCGCTGACCGCCGATCAGGTTGCCGAGCAGGCGGAGTTCTTTAGCTTCGGCACCAACGATCTAACGCAGACCACGATGGGCTTGTCGCGCGACGACTATACGAAGTTCTCGCGCCAGTACGAAGACCTGAAGATCTTCGCGGCCGATCCGTTCGGCGTGCTGGATCAGACGGGCGTCGGCAAGCTGGTCGATTTTGCAGTGAAGGCGGGCCGCAAGACCCGCCCCGATCTCGAAGTCGGCATCTGCGGCGAGCACGGCGGCGAGCCGAGTTCGGTCGAGTTCTGCGTGAAGGTGGGCATGAACTATGTTTCGTGCTCGCCCTATCGTGTGCCGATCGCCAGGTTGGCTGCGGCGCAGGCTCGCATCGGTGATTCGGCCGAAGCGTCTCGCACGAAGTAGTCTCGCAGTCGTTTCAACCAACGCGGCCACGAAAGAACATTTCGTGGCCGCGTTGTTTTTGGGAGAATGGTGTTTTGCCTCGCATTCTGACACTGCCGGAGAGATTCACGTTCATCGCGGACGACTATGTGAATTTCGAGCCGGTGCTGCAATGGTTCGACTGGTCAATCCACAACGAGGAAGTAGAAATCGATTTTCGCGGCTGTAAATGGTCGAACTATCAATCGTTGGCCCTGCTTCTGCAGTATGTCTTGCGCCTCAGCAGGCAGGGTTGCAAGTTGAAATTCGAAGAGGGGGACGGCCTGGCCTGGCAAATGTGGACCGGCATGGTCGCGAGGCCTCTGGGCGTAGAGATCGACGCAGCAGGTGAGAATTTCATCGCCACGGACCGCACTTCATTGTTTGCGGTGCGCGACACACAGGATAGACAGGCTGCGCTACGAGCCGTCGAAGAGTACACGAGTGGCTTTCCGATCGACTATCACGACTATCTCGCCGATATCGTTAATGAGATCCTTTACAACACGTTGGAGCATGGGCACGCTGCTGTGGAGAGAGTCCGAATCCCATCACTCATCCAGTTCGAACGCGGCTTGCTGAGCGACGAAGTGTCGGTGCTCATCGCCGATACGGGAGCCGGGGTAAAGAAGCAGCTTGAACAAACTTACCCCGCCTTCGAACGCGACACCGACGCACTGCTCCACGCGATTCAGCCGGAAACATCCGGCACGTTCGGCCGGCAAAGCGAGTACAGTTCGCGTAACAACGCCGGCATGGGCTTGTATATTTCCAGCGGCCTGATGATGTCGCTCAAGGAAGACATGTGGATCGTATCTGGAAACGGTCAGCTCCATATTTTGCCGCGAGAGAGGACAGCAAAGGAACTCAGCGCCGCATGGCCCGGAACCTTCGTGCTGCTCACGCTTCGGCTCAAGCAGCATCCACCAGAGATTAAGCATGGTGATGCGAGGAACGCGCTATTGCAGGAAGCGCGTGAGCGGCGCGCGAAAGATGCAAACGGCGGAAGCGATCAACACGTCGTCTCGATGTTTAACTACTTCGGTAAATATCCTGAGGATAAAGAAGCTGCCACAAAATTTCGTGACCGCCATCTGTTGCCAGCAATTCAAGAGGGCAAGCGTATCCTGCTCGATTTCCGCGATGTCGAGACGCCGACGCACAGTTTCTTGAACGCACTTCTCGCCGGGCCGGTGCGCGCTATCGCCGACCGCGGCCAAAACCCGTTCAAGTTCTTGCGGACGACGAATGACAATGCGCAGATCCGCGAGACGGTCTTGTTCATTCTCGATACGAACACATAGTTCGATACACTAGTCAGCCGTGACCCGTACCACGCTGATTCTCTTCGCAACCGCAACGCTCCTAGCCCAACGCGCAGCCACCTTCGAGTCGCGCCCAGCCACCGCCATCGAAAACGACAAGATCGAACTGCTCGTCTTGAACAAAGGCGGCGCGTTCGCCAGCCTGCTGCTCAAAGACGACGCCGACAAGATGAACCCGATGTGGAATCCTGTCGCGCTCGCCCGCATGACCAACGGGCCCGCGCGTTTCGGTGATTCCATCGGCCACTTCGTCTGCGTCGACGGCTTCGGTCCAACGTCGAAAGAAGAAGCCGCTGCCGGTTTGCAAGGCCACGGCGAAGCCCACCGGCAGAACTGGGAAGTGACAAGCAAAGGCCGCGAGGGCAGGACGCAGCACATCGCGTGGCGCGCGAAGTTGCCCGTCGTGCAGGAGATCTTCACGCGCAAAGTGGAGGTCGTCGACGGCGAGCAGGTCGTCTACGTCGAGAGCACGCTCGAAAACGAACTCGGCTTCGACCGGCCGATCAATTGGGCCGAACACGGCACAATCGGCTATCCGTTTCTCGCGCCGGGCAAGACGGTCATCGACGCGTCGGTCGGCCGCTGCCAGACGCGCCCGCACGTGAACCAACCGCCAAATCGACGCCTCGTTTCCGACAAAGAGTTCACCTATCCGATCGCGCCGCTCAAAGCGGGAGGCACGGCGGACCTACGCCAGATTCCCGATCCGCCGGACTCGATGGACCACAGCGGCTGCCTGCTCGATCCGGCTCGCCGACTCGGTTTCATCACCGCGATCAATACCGAGAAGCGCTTGATGCTCGGATACCTCGTCCGTCGCGAAGAGTATCCGTGGTTGCAGGAGTGGATGAACTATCCGCCGAATCTCGCGCTCTCGCGCGGACTGGAATTCGGCACGCAGCCGTTCGACATCTCTCGCCGCGCGACGGTCGAAATAGGCAAGCTGTTCGACGTCCCCGCCTTCCGCTGGCTGCCGGCGAAATCGAAGATCGGCACGCGGTTCCTGTTCTTCTACACGCGCGTTCCCGCGGGCTTCAACAAGGTCGACGATGTGCGCCACGAAGGCGGCGAAATCATCATCGAAGACAAGCAGAGCCGGCAGACCGTTCGGCTGAAGGCGTCGCTGTCCCTGTGATCCGTTTGTGCAAGGCAGGAGATTCGGCGTCCCCGGATTCACGCGAAATTTGGAAAAATAATTGTGAGGATTCACGGCGATGCCGAATGAGCAGTCCACTCTGCCGGTCACAACCCTACTTGCACGCTGGCGAGCGGGTGAATCAAAGGCGCTGGACGAACTCAGCCCCATCGTTTATCAGGAACTGCGCCGAATTGCCCGGTCGCTTCTGTCACGCGAACGCGGCGGTCACACGTTGCAACCAACGGCCCTGACACACGAGGCTTTTCTCCGTCTCTGCGGAGATGTGCCGGACATAGACTGGCGAAGCAGAGCCCACTTCCTGGGCATCGCAGCGCGCATCATGCGCCAAGTGTTAATTCAACACGCCCGCGCCAGGAGCGCGGCCAAGCGCGGAGCCGCACCGATAACAATCTGTCTGGGTAACGCCGAGCCGCACCTTGGCGCCGGTCCAGCTACGGGGCTACACGAACTCGACCAAGCGTTGACCCATCTGACCAGCTTCGACGTCCGCAAGGCCACGGTGGTGGAGATGCGATACTTCGGCGGCCTGACCGTACCCGAGATCGCCGAGGCGCTTGGCATTTCCGAACCGACCGTGGAGCGCGACATGCGAACCGCGCTTGCGTGGCTGCGCCGGGAATTGAAAGCATGACCGTTGAGCGTTGGGCGGAAATCGAGGGCCTGTTTCAGGAAGCATTGTCGCTGACGGCCCAGGAGCGCGAATCGCTCCTCCTCCGACGTTGCGAAGGCGACCCAGACTTGCGGCGGGAAGTGGAATCGCTGCTGGCCAACGACGCGCCGACGGATGCGTTCCTCACCGGCATGATCTCCGGTCCACCCGAGGACGACGCCTTGCTGAAGCCGGGAGCGATCGTCGGCGAATACAAATTGGACCGGCTTCTGGGTCAGGGTGGTATGGGAGCGGTCTACCTTGCGCGCCGCGTCGACGGTGAGTTCGATCAGCGAGTGGCCATCAAGTTTTCCAGCTTTCCCACGGGTTCGGGCTGGACCGCCGAGCGCTTCCGGGCCGAGCGGCAGATTCTCGCGCGCCTCGAACACCCCAACATCGCAAGACTGCTTGACGGAGGCACGGTTTCCAGCGGCGCGCCGTACTTGGTGATGGAGTACGTGGACGGTCTCCCGCTCATCGACTGGTGCAAGCGGCGCGAAGCCTCGGTTGCCTCGCGTCTCCGGCTGTTCCTCAGCGTTTGCGATGCCGTTGCGTACGTGCACCGCAACCTGATCGTGCACCGTGACATCAAACCGGGCAATATTCTCGTTACCGCCGAGGGGGTGCCAAAACTTCTCGATTTCGGGATCTCCAAGGCCTTTGATTCCGCCCAGCCCGGAGCCGACGATCCGCCCGCCACCGTTCGGTTGATGACGCTTGGGTACGCGAGCCCAGAGCAGGTGCAGGGATTGCACGTCACCACCGCGGCCGACGTCTACGCCCTGGGCGCGGTGCTGTATGAGTTGCTCTCGGGCAGTCCCCGCTTCGATATGCGGCGGTTCACGCCGCTGACCCTGCAGCGCGCGATTTGCGAGACCGATCCCGTGGCGCCGAGCGCGGTGCATGACAGCCGCTCCCCCAGAGGCGACCTCGACAGCATCGTCGCCATGGCGATGCAAAGAGCAGTAGCGCAACGATATTCGTCGGTCGAGCAGTTGGCGGCGGACATCCGCGCGTTTCTCGAAAGCCGTCCGGTCAAGGCCCGGGCCGCTACGCCGTGGTATCGAGGCGCCCGCTTCCTAGGCAGGCACCGCGCGGCCACGGCGATTGCGCTTGTGATTACGCTCGCGACCGCGGCTGTGGCGGTGAAGTGGATTAAGGACGCCCGGCGCATGGTGGAGTTCTACCGGGAGATCCGGAACGTGTCGCGATTCTATCTGGCCGAGGCTCCGGAGCGTCTGGCGAGCAAGCCGGCTTCCGGCGTTCGATCCGAACTCGGCCGCATGTTCGATGAGCGGATGCAAGCGTTGCTGTCGCGATACTCGTCGGACCCGCCATCGGTGCGAGAGATTGCACTTGGCTACGAAGCCGTTGGAAAGCAATTCGGATTGAACCACAATCGCGCCGCCGGTATGTCCGGCGAGGCGCAGTTCTACTATGGCCGCGCCATCGCCGCGATGCAGCCTCTGTATGATGCGGGGCGCGCGGATCAGCATGGATCCGTGATCCTCGGGCGGAGTTCTTGCGGCTTGGCGCGTCTTCGCGAGCGTGAGTCCGATCCGGCATCGAAAGAACGGGCGCGGCTCGACTTCGAGCGGTGCCTCGCCATCCTTCGCGGCGCGTTGGGCTCCAACCCGTCACCGGGAGACCCGTTCGTGTATGAGTTTGTGATGGCGCACTTTTGGGCCGGAGATCACGAACTGGCGGCGGGCCGTCCGACCGAGGCGCGGCTATTGGTTGAGGATGGGCTGCGCATCGCACGCCGCCAAACCTCTTCCGATAAGCGCGCGCCGGTGTGGGAGTCCGCCGCACTGCTCTGCCTGGCGCGAATCGATCGGCCGCGGGCTTCCGAATTGGTGCGTCAGGCCCGCGATCGTCTCGCGCAAGCCGAAACGGATCCGCCCGCCGCAATCGATTTCGGCATGCGGCTGCACGAAGTCGAACTGGCCTTGGCGCGGGTACGCGTGGGAGACGCCGCGCCGGAGGCGGCGGAGAAGGCGCTTGCCGCGTTGCATCGCGACTTCCCATCGCATCCGCTCGCGCTGGAAATCAGCCGGGAATGGAACTCGCCGGCGCGGTCTAAATAAGCGCCGTGACCGCGCGGCGCTAAAATTTCGCCGGGACGTGATGGGTTCGGCCCGCGTTGCGCACAGTAATCGACGGAGAACGGCAAACGGGCTCTCACGCGGCGCTAAGCCCGTCAGCCCATCCGTTAACCCGAAGTTCCCCCGCCGATAAGCAGTAGTTTTCACCGCAAGGTTCTCAGACAGCGTGGGTTGCGCGTTTTTTGCCTTGTTCTGTATACCCATGTAAATACTCGTATATGTATTT
>Ga0194131_10002906_pt1 | contig 27736 bp, 34 predicted proteins | sample TA2KigO120mmetaG_FD_148631 | JGI IMG/M metagenome (GOLD analysis project Ga0194131, IMG submission 148631) | Freshwater microbial communities from Lake Tanganyika, Tanzania - TA2015053 Kigoma Offshore 120m | ecosystem: Environmental > Aquatic > Freshwater > Lake | place: Tanzania: Lake... | reverse complement strand
GAGATGGCTCTTCAGATCGTGGTCTCTCACACCACGATAACCCCTGGGCATGCAGGGGTTTCGCCTTTGTTCTGCTCACCAGTAGCAGGTACTGCACTTGCACGATTTGTCATGCGGTAGCGGTCTTTCTGCCTGCCGCTTGTTCTCGAGGAATGCACTTGACCGAGCAAGTTCCTTGATCTCCTCCTCGGCAAGCTTGTTCCAGGCATATTTCTCCGCAGAGTCGAGTACTGTCCTCACGTACATGTACTTGTAGCGGTAAGCCTTACGCGACTCCCTCTGCAAGAGGGACTCGCCACCAACCCAGCCATTGTTGATGACGTTAAATAGCGCACTCTTTGCAAGAGAGTCGCCAATCTCGTCGTTGACAAGGATTTCCATCCAGCCATCACCACGACGAACTTTATATGGACCGATGAATTCAGTGAACATTGCGCTACCTCCTTAAGGTAGTTGTATTCGATTGCGAGGCCGTCGCAATCAAGCGGTACCCCCATACCGGGGTGGGCACGTTAGAGCTTTGATGCTCCAACAGTACTCACTATTACCCCTTTATAAATTTTTCCTTATTTTAAGGTATTAGGATTTTATATGACTTTATATGGGTTGCCAAAAAATGTTCACAAAAGTTGTCATAATATGTTCCATGGTGTATAGTCATAGTCCGGCTACATCATATCCATAAAATCCCCCGCAAAAAAGGAAGATAAATGCCTACATTCATAGACTGTCCGTCATGTGCCTCAGAAATCATGGTTTCACAAGAAACCTCAGAGGACAACATCAGATGCCCTGATTGCCTACAGTGGATAGAAGAAGAATACGACGATGCCTACACGATCAAAACCTACTACGGCGCATCAAAACAACTGGTAAGTGCCAACGATTTTTATGATGAGGATGATTACGGATACGATTACTGATATATAAAAATATACCCCCAGCTCCTGCTGGAGGGGGAATTTTTATTATTTAAAAGTCAATGTTGGTATTAGGATAATCTTTGGGATCTATTACCATCTTTTGGGTAAGATTGTCTTCTTCTAATCCTGATACTATTTCAGATTCTTCTTTGCCGGGTCATTAGGCAGACGTCTTGTACCATCATCCATTGTTCTGGGCTAAATACGGAAATAACCAAATTGCCTTCTTCGTCGGGATGTATGGTTATTACCTTTTCTAAATCTGGATCGTTTATGTCTGCAAAGTTTACTATTTCAGATCTTTGATTTTTTATCATACGAGCAAAGATATCCATCAATCTCTTGTATGAATCTTTTCCCATACGGATATAGTAATTCAATTAATCGTCTTCCTCATCTCTATTTCCGCAAAAAGTATCTTGAATTAAATTAAAAAATTTTCTCGTCGCGGCGGTTTGGCCGCATGGACAATCGTCATAATTCTTTTCTAAATCTTTTAGATTAGTATTCATCTTTCTCCAAATACTCCGACCATTCATCTCCGCAGTCTCTGCATTTAACGGAAAACTTTTGTCGCACGTCATCTTTATTCGAAAGATCTACGACCGCAAAATTGGGCGGAAAACTACAATCTGGACAAACAGCGGGATTTATCTTTTGTGTGTTCATGATTTAATTAAATCTAAAATATCTTGTCTTTCTTTTAGTTTCTGAATTGCGTTATCTCTACCTTGTGCAAATGATTCGTCTCCATAATACACCCAGGCTCCACGTTGTGAAAATATTCCTTTTTCTATGGCAATGTTAAAATAGCAACCATACTTGTCTATACCTTTACCATAAAGTATGTCAAACTCTGTCATTTTCAGCGGCGGTGCCATTTTATTCTTAATGACTTTTGCCTTAACGGCAACTCCTATAGAGTTTCCATCCTTATCCTTTAAGTCTTCTTTCTTGCGAATGTCGATTCTAACAGACGCAGCATACTTTAGGGCCATGCCGCCTGGAGTTGTTTCTGGATTACCGAACATAATTCCAATTTTATTACGAAGTTGATTAATAAAAATTAAGAGAGTTTTATTTTCTGAGGCTAAGCCAACCAGTTTACGCATAGCCTTTGCCATTAATCTTGCCTGTAGTCCCATTTGGGCAGATTCCATTTCACCTTCGAGTTCAGCCTTGGGTATTAGTGAGGCAACAGAGTCAATCACAACAACTCCTATTTCCCCTGTTTTAATTAAACGATCAACTATTTCTAGAGCTTGTTCACCGTAATCTGGTTGTGACAACAAAAGATTATCTAAATCTACTCCTAACGATTGCATATAAATTGGATCTAACGCGTGTTCAGCATCTATGTACGCACAACGTAAACCTAATTTTTGAGCTTCGGTAACAACAGACAGCGCAATGGTTGATTTACCAGAAGATTCTGGACCATAGATCTCAACTATTCTTCCTCTTGGAAGTCCGCCAATTCCAAGAATCACATCAAGCGAAGGAGCTCCTGTTGGAACTGAAGGCCAAGATTCAACATTGAAATTACCAAGACGCATTATAGATCCAGAACCAAACTGTCTTTCAAGTTGAGCTATTGCCAGTTCTAAACCTTTAGATTCATTAGACATTTTTGATTAGATCTTTCTCAGAAAAATTTATCTTATATTTTTTTGTCATGTTAACAGCCAGTTTAATTTCTTCATCTATTTCAACTAGAAGTTGCTTTTCCATGTACCTATATTCTACTCTAGATTGTTTGTCGGTTCCTAGTTGAGCACGTCTTATTTTGTCTAATAGAGTATACATCTTTTGTATTCTGGCAATCTTGATGTTGTAGAATAATTGAGGGTTTTTCTCTTCTAACTTGCTTGTTTGACTTGTCATAGTTTCCTCTGTTTTTTGGTGGTATACTTGGTGTCAACAAGTATACACAGAACGGACATATGATGCAACATAGAAATGTAATTGGTCAAGATTTTTACAGAGCTAGATTTCTTCTCAATAATAGGTTTAATACTGTCGATGATTTACTTAGATATTGGGCATACGCGGGACCGTGTCAGGAAAACTGTCCTAAGATAGAAAAAATAAAAGAACAAGAATAATTGACATTCGATGTTAAACCTGCTAGACTTGAATTGCACCCCCTACCCCCTACCCCCAGTTATATATACTATATATTATATTACTAATATACATATATATATTAATAATATTCTATATAAGTATATATGTTTTATTAAAAATATGAAAATAGATTTGGGGTTGGTGTGAAGATTTACCAAATATATGTTCCTGATTTAAATACGTTTGTCAAGTATAAGGTGCTCGAGCCCGAACAAATAGAAAAATTTATTTCTGAGATAACAGTAAAAACAGAAAAAGATCGTAGAAGAAAAATTCTTCAATACGTAATTTATAACCTAAAAACAGAAGTCTCAAATGCACTAAGTTTGATGACTAGATCAAACGCAGAAAGATGCATAGAAGCGTTGTATACGCGGATGCGTAATGCTAAATCCCGGTCTTGATATAGATTACTGGATATCAATTGCCTACATAAATACTAACTTTGACATAGACGATGTAATGGATAATAATTTTGATGAGTTAAAAAATATTATCTCAAAATATAAAGATAGACCTTCTTCTCATCCCACTCAAAAAATAAAAAAGATAAAGAAAATAGAAAAAGTAAAATTTGCTAATTTAGAAGAACATCTAAAATCTAACATCATAGGACAAGATGAGGCAATAGAAACTGTATCTGCTGCACTAGTTAGGTCTCAAGCAGACATGAACGATTCAAATAGGCCATTGGGAGTTTTTCTATTTTCTGGATCATCCGGAGTAGGAAAAACACATTTAGCAAAAACTCTTCATAATTATTTATTTGATCCTAATATTCCTATGGTTAGAATAGATTGCGGCGAATTTCAACATAAGCATGAAAACTCAAAATTGATAGGTTCTCCTCCTGGTTATGTTGGCCATGATGAAGGTGGGCAGTTAGTAAATCAGATTGAAAAAAATCCAAATTCAGTTGTTCTCATAGACGAGGTTGAAAAAGCCCATCCAGATATTTGGAACACATTCTTGACAATATTTGACGAAGGAGCCATCACCGATGCAAAAGGTAAGACAATAGATTTTAGGGGAACAATTATTATCCTGACAACAAACTTAGGTAACGAAAAAACGGTAGATCATTTAATAGGCAAAGGCACTGGATTTAACAAAAACATTAACTATGTCCAATCGACATCTGCCATACCCCTTAAGTCATTAGTTGAAAGAAATACGCTTGACGCGGTAAGAAAATATTTTAGACCTGAATTCTTAAACAGAATTGACAAGATCGTAATCTTCAATCATCTTTCTAGACAAGATTGCGAAAAGATAGCAGAATTAGAAATGCAGCTAGTTTCTTCAAAATTAAACAAAAAAGGATTCTTTGCCGAGTACAACACTAGGGTGATAGATGCTTTAATAGAAAAAGGCGTAGATTCAGTTAAGGGAGCCAGAGGATTAGCTCAAATAAGAAGGGATCAAATAGAAACTGGCATATCTAAAATAATTGTTCAAAGTACCATTCCAAAAGGTACTATCTTTAATATAGATTATAATGATGATAATTTTATTTTTTCTTTAAAGAAACCAAGTAAAAAAACAAAAGTTATGGAGTAAAATTACTTATGCCATTTATGGATAGATTTAGAGGACGTCAATCTTACGCAGATCGACTAAGAAGTAACCCAGTGCGCCCTGGAATGGTTGCTCCCACAAAAACGCCATATGGCAGTCAATTGGACGAGCTTAGTGAATTCTTAAATCCTAGCTCCAAGGTCATGAGAACGTCTCAGGCAGCAGATATCTATGAGCCAATAAAAGTTCTTGGAGATCCTAGGACTTCATCTGCGATTCCGGAAGGTCCGTTAAAGCCGGCAACAAGAGCACCTCGTTTTACCGCAAACGCAGCTCCTCGCAAAAGATCAATCAGCAATGCAATATCTACAATAGGAATGGAAGATTCTCCATACACGCGACCCTCTGCTGTCGTAGCCAGTACTGGCACTAATCCACCAAGTGCAGTTGGCAACATTAGAACAACTACAAATGCAGTTGGTGACATTAGAACAACTACAAGTGGAGTTGGTAACATTAGAACAACTAGTGGTCAAGGAATTATTGGAGACATTGGTCCTTCAAGAAAAGTTCGTCCAACTCGTGCTGTTGGCGGACTAGAGGGAAGAGGAGTAAGACCCACTGCTGGATCCAGGCGCAGACCTATTCGGTGGTGGACTTGAAACAAGAGGAGTAAGACCCGCTGCTGGATCAAGAGTAGCTCCGCCCGCACCCGTTGCCACGCCCGTCGCAATACGTGCACGTCCGCCGGCAGCTGCACCAATAGGACCAGTGGCTCCAGCATTCGGTCCACCAAGCGGACCCTCAATGCCTGCTCCAGGTGCTATTGCATCCCAACCTGGAGCTAATCAAGGAGCAGGAAGGGCAACTGGACTTCGAAATTTAATGAAAAGTAGAAACTTTAAAAGAAATGCATTAATTGGAGCTGGAGTAGTTGCCGCTGCTAGCGTTGTCCAATCAAGAAGATCAGATGGTACTTCGAGAGGAAGACAAAGTAATTACAGATATTAATAAAAAAGAAAGATGTGATATGTGATGAATAACTGGAAAAACTATATTGATAAAAACGGTGACTTTCAACTGGCAAATTTTTTATATAAAAGTATAAATGAGTTAATGAAACATTCTTTAGATATGGGAACTTTACTGTCTAATGATCCTCAAAAGTTGAGAGCCTACAAAGAACAAACAAAAAAACTATTTAAAAACAAATGGCTAAATACAGCAGAGGCTTTAGAGAATTTTGAAATAATACAAAAATGCGACTGTTATTCAGAAGAACAAGAAATATATTGCGACATATGCAAGGGCGCAAGGTATAGGGTTTCATCTTATCTTTCTCCCGATGAAATGAGAGAAGTAAGCACTTTTGTGAATGCCGCTCAGGATGTAGCAGTGCAAGAAAAACTTCAGAAAGGTCTTTTAAAACTTCTCGGAGAAATCTAATGAACTGCCCAAGATGTGAATCACAGCTATCTTTAATTTTGTCAAAAAAACAAAAGAGAAAAAGTGATAAAGCTGTTATAATATCTAAGGATTATTATTGTACTTATTGTAAATCAGCAGTGTCTGAAATGTTTGTTAATGATGAAAAGTTTCAATCTGAATGGATAGATTTTAATGGCTGACATAGAAAAGTTTGACGACAAAAAAAAATTCCTGAAAGAATTTGAATCTCTAAGACCGGATTTATTTTTTCCCGAAAACTGGTCGGATGAAGATAAAACAAAAGCTGTTGAATTGGTAAGGCCGCAAAAAACACGAAGCAGCATGTTTTCTTCGATCCCGATGAATTGCGAAGCTCAAAAATGTATATTTGCAGATACCTGTCCCTTACTTAAGCAAAACCTGGCCCCAAAAGGAAATCCATGTCCAATAGAAATGTCAATGGTTTCTCAATTCACAATGGAGTATATGGACCAATTAGATGTACATCCAGACAACCTCATTGAGGTGTCAATGATAAGGGATCTTGTTGATCAAGAGGTTCAATACCTTAGAAAAACCAAGCTTTTGGCAAAAGAACATTTTGTACAAGAAAACGTAATTGGTATTGATGAAAACGGAATGCCGGTACTTAAAAAAGAATTGCATCTTGCGGTTGAACTTGAAGACAAGCTGCATAAAAGAAGAAAAGACTTAAGAAATCAACTCTTGGCAACAAGAGAAGCAAAAGCCAAAGCTGGCCAGATGCAAATAGACAGCGCTCAAGCAATCTCCGACATATTGTACAAGGTTCAATCTATCCAAATAGAAAAAGAAAAACTTTTGAAACAAAAATTGGGAACATACGAACTCGATGAGTACATAGAATCTCAAATTATTAATACGGACAAAACAGACAATGCCTCTTAGTGACATATACAGTTCGGCAAATTTAGGTGGATTACACCACAAGCGGCCTCGCCCCGTCAGGGTTAGACGTTACGAAATTACAGGAAATTTACGGAACTCCTGAAGCATTCCTGCAAAGATATTCTGAATTTCACGAAAAATACATAAAACTGTTAGAGACTGGAAAAGTTAATTCAGCTAAAGTAGGAAGAGTTAATTTAGATACACTGATTGCCGGTGGAAAGATAGACTTATCTATTCTCGACGAAGCAAGTATGGCAATGATGAAAAGCGAATATACAAATGACGTTTTAAAGCTGCCAAGGTTATTTGCAGAAATTGGACTTCCAAGTCAACAACTTCCAAGCACAAACCTTTATAGGAAAGCAGCTAAATACAACGTTGATACAACAAATCTTAATCACGGAATAATTACGCTTTTAAATAGAACAATATTTAATATAAATCCAAGAGTAGCAAATATGGACGCATTTAATGTGGGTATATCTAATTTAATGGGAGTTAATACCCTGGAGCAAACAACGAATTATGAAAAACTTTCACGCAATCTAGTTGGTAAAAAAATTTATACTTTTGACGTGGAAACAACTGGGGTATTCGAGGGTTCCGAAGTAAGATCATTTGCAATAAGCGAAAACATAGATGGAAACATACGTCTTTTGGATGATTTCAATTTTACGTACAATAGTAGACAGTTGGGTGGAATAACAGTTGCCGGAAGCCAATCTTTGACAGATTTCTTTTCTAATCAATCAGGAAAAACCATTCGTGATTCAAGGGGCGGAAAAGAGTTTTTAGATAATTACGCAAGATTCATGGAAAAATTGATGGAAGCCGATCATGTTTCTGGCCATAACGTATTATTTGACATTCAGGCAATGACGAACACCGCAAAACAACAAGCAGGTTTTAGCGAACATAAAGCAGCTATGGAAGCTACAGAGAAATTTCATAAAAGAATGGCAGACCGTGAAGCAAATTTTATTATCGATACCTTAGAGGTATCAAGAGTGTATATGAATAGGCTAGTGCAAGAAAAGATAGATGAGCTAGGCGAAACTTTTTTGGATGCGTCGAGGAAGTTCGATGACGCAGCTCATCTAAAAAGATTTAACGAATTGTTATACTCTCCTGAATTTTTAGCACGAGCTAAAATGGGACAATCAGCCGCAACGGCCTCAGTAGAAGCCATAGCAATGAGGACAAATCTTCTTGAGTTAATTGAAAAAGAAGCACAACAAGCAGGCGAAACAGGAGAGAAAGCCAGACAATTGTTTCATAAAATTTATGGCGGAACACACATGGCGGACACGGATGCAATGCTTCAAAGTTATGTGCAGAAATATATTAACATAGGATTGCAAGAACAGAAAGATCCATTTGCTCTAAGGATCGTAGATCAAAAAGAGAGATCAGGATACAGTAGTTTGGTTAGGGGGGCGCAGGCAAAGGTATTTCAATCAGCAGCACTAACTCCAACCACAAACATAGCAGACGTATCTCATCTTTCTGTGGCCGTAAGAAACATAGTCAAGAATAAATTTATAGATGAAGTACAGATAACATCCACTTTGGATGACATAATCGATGAAGGATTGATTGCGCCCGAAGGTCACCGCATGTTGTTCGGCGACCTAAGACAATCAAAGGGAATAATTAGTTTTGACAAAAAAAGAGGACAATCCGTATTTAAGGTTGGAGAACAAACCTTTCAATTAGATACAGATCTAACAAGAACACACTTAAGAGAAATTATAGATCAAAGTATTGATGAAAGGTTTGTAGAAACAATCGATCTTCCCCGACCCGCTGGAGTGACTGTCGGGGAATCGGTATCAATAAATACCAGGGCTGGGAAAATACTTGATTTAGGAATAAACTACAGAGAGGCAAGTCAACTTGACGAAGTTGAAAACATAGTAAGAAATTTGAGTAGTTTGAGCTCCCAGGTTGGCGAAACTGTTGCATTAGACGAAAAAAGACTTATTGCGTCAATGGGTAAAACTTACGATTTATTAGGGGGTCAAACTCCGTTTTTCAAAGCGGTTAAGGGAGAAGCTCAATTTAATCCGGGCTTAAATAACGCGACTGCAAGAACGGCGTTGGAGTTAGCAGAGGCAGCAATAGACATAGGATCACCTCATGTAAAAATGAGTAATTATGGCAGAATGTTTAGTACCATAGTTGCTCAATCAACTTCTGGTGAGATTAGATCCGCTAGAGAAAGAGCAATAGCCGCTTCTTCCGATATGAGTATTTCGGAATCAGCTAGGGCAGCCGCTTCGCAAGACGTTGACTATTTTAGATACGCAAAAAACAAAGACCTAATGTCTGAATATGGAGTTTCTCATTTTAAAACTGGATCAAAAATTGACGTCTTTCGAGCCGGAGTGACTCCATCGGAACAAATAGCTGAAAGAATTTTTGTACCTATGCAGATAGTGAAGGAAGCTTTGGGTGAAGATGTCCTGAGTAAGGGTGATTTTAGTTTAAGCGTTGCAAGAGTTTCCAAAAAAGACCAATTAAATGTATTTTTTCATTTAGCTGAACAAGAAGGTAAATCCAATTCTGAAGTGGTAGCAAAAAATTTATACGATTACATAATGAATGACAGATCCGAACTATTGAGGGGAAATAAAGCAACTCAAACAGCATTGACACAAGAATTAGCTACGGCTCGTCAATCCCTTCAAGCAATTATTAATATGGGAGAAAATGGAGCATCGGAAGAAACTATAATAAAGGCAATAGCTGAAAAAATAGATGATGGCGGAATCGGAGTTGCGTACGCTGGCGAAGAAGAAACGCAAAGATTTGTAAGATCAGCTAGATCATCTAGAATTGAAATTGACAACGACGTTCACATTAGATCCTTAAGGGCAAAGTACGCAAAAACTAGTGCCGATGAATCTACGCTCGTATTGACCGGATTTGAAAATAAAAATGTAACGAAAGGAAGTAGACAGTTGGGTGGAGAAGCTGCAGATGATATGGTCGAAGCAGCAAAAAGAATAAGAGATGGCGTTATGGGAAAGATTAGCGACGCAATATCTGGTACATCAAAATCAACTCAAAGAATCTTAAGAATGAGACAAAAAAGAAGAATGATTGGAATGCAAGCCAATGAGTTTATAGAGAGTCTTATTCAAAATAAAGGTGGATTAAAAGGTATTGGCATAGGTATGACTGCGGCAGCAGCTGGTTACTATATATATAAAAGAACTCGTGAAAATGACGTTTATAATGAAACAATGGACGAACAACCTATACAGCAGTACGCTGGGAGAATGTCTATGGATGAAACAAGGGGAGTTCAGCCAATGAATGCAAGAAGAAGAGACCCTCTGGTCACCGCTGGAGTGGTAGGAAACTTAGACAGAAATAGAATAAACCATCATCGAATGGGAAATGATAAATACAACCATCTATATTCGGGAGTGTAATTTAAATGGCTTTAGGTCTTGGCAGAGCAGCGATGATTGGGGGGGCTCTAGGTGTAGCTGGTGTCATGGGGGCGGCCAGTAGGATTGGACCCTCCGTTAGAGAAGGCGCGATGGAAGCCGCACTTGGGGATCCAAATGCAGATGCAGCATTTTTAGGTAAAAACGTTTCTGCAAGATTTTTAATAGGCTCAGCAGTTGGTGGTCCTCTTGGGGATGTAATGCAGCTTTCGGCTCCACAAGATAAATTTATGGTTGATCCCGTTGTTGGTACTGGTTTTGCTGCCGGATTAGCCGGAGTCGGTGCTGCAGTTGGTGGCGGACTTGGATATCGGAGCAACTAGTCTTGTGGCAAGAACTCCCAGAAAAACAATTAGTAATGCGGTAGCAGCAATAGGAAGAGAAAGTAAAGCATTTTCTATGGGTGGAGCAAAAACAAGAGCCGCAGGAGCAATACTTGGTGCCGTAACAGGTGCAGCTGCTTTTCCCGCTTTGTACGCAAAAGGTCACCTTGAAAGAAATAGACAATTTTATGATCAAAGCCCGTACAATAACGTGTCTTTGAGAAACGCAGAAGCACTAAACGCATCAGGAGATATTGTTCTCGGAATGCATAACTCAAGAGGATAAAAATGCCTTTATCTTACGATGACTACGATCAGTCAATGGGGACATTGAATACTGAGACTCCTTTAGCCCAAAGAATGATAGAGCACATTCCTGGTATAACGGCATCTATTGGATTTAGTTCGTTTAGGGGTTCAAATACTCTCATACGTGGTGGATTCATGGATGACACCAAGCTCTTTGCAAACTCAAGGTCAAAGTTTGGAATTTTTCAAAAAGGAGCAATGTCACCAACTAAAGCTACTGAAAAATCTTTTCTTTTTGGAAAACGCAGAAATATAGCAGGTAAAGATCCGTTTGTAAAACCATCGAGATTAAACAATATAACCATGAGGCCAAGGGCAATGACAAGGATGCACTCTTTGTCGGTATTTACCGCAGGATCACAGGGTTCTGGAATTTACACTTTTGCTCAAGGACACAGACTCTTAAATAAATTGGAGCAATCTGGAAAATTAAAGATGGGTGGTTTAAGAGGTGCACTTGGAGTCGAAGCTGGAACCCCCTTGTTTGGTGCAGGTATGTTATCGGCTATTGCAGCTGGATCAAAATTAGACAAACTGACTAAAAGGGGAAAATTAAGCGGAGCAAGATTAGATCAATTAGCAACAAACCTTAAAAGACTAGGTATGGCAAATAATAAGAATCTAGTCGCAACAGAAGTAGTAAAAATGGCGACACAGAACGCAAGATTCGCTGGAGAATTTATGTTGCCAGCACACGAAAGAATGAGGTTGGCAAGATTAGCAGGTGGCCGTTCCGTAAGTGCAGTCGATTCGGGAATAGCGGCAATAAGAGCTGGTGGCACACAAGCTAGAGGAGTTGCTGGAAACTTAATGGCTTCAGCTATAGGCGGAGCTGGAACTCAATATCTTGCTGGTTATTTTAGGGGTGCAAAAGGAATGTTCGGACAAGCTGGACTTGTAGGATCATCTCAAGCAGGCGCTCGTAAAGCTCTTTTAGATCTTAAATCTGCAATAAATAAAACAGGAGTTTTAGGAAAAAATGTTGGAATTGGCACTGCAAAACAAATAGCTGCGGGTAGCGTTTATAAACAATTCAAGCTTAGTGGTTTAGCCAAATTAGGAACAACAAAAGCTGGAGCAAAATTCCTTGGAGCTAGAGCAGCAGCATTTGCAATACCAGGTTTGCAGTTTGTTGCGGCCGCTTCTCTAATTTATGATTTAGGTAAACTTGGTGGAGAAATAGTTAAGAGCGGAATCAATCTAGCAAGAGACGCCAACAGATCTCTACAAGGATCAATGGGTAAACCACTTTTTGGAATGGGATATAGAGACAGCGAAGCCGCTGCAACCTCAAGGTCAAGAGGAGTGATGGCAATACAAAACTCTAGATTAAACGCAAGAAATATTTTGGGATCAGAGGCCTCTATGATGGCAGCACATTTTGGTTAAGTCATGAGTAAAACCAAAAATTTTAGAGAAGCTTTACAAAAACTATCTAGAGAAGATTTACTCGAAATAATAAAATCACAAGACATTGAATTGATAAAACAGATCAATCGTATTGAATGGGTTTTTAAAAATAAATTAAGTCATATAACTTGGTCTGATGGAACTCCTGTGTTGGAAAGAAATTTGACCAGCAAAGAACTCTCATACCTTATAGATGAGCCTTTTGAATTAGATAAAGATCTTTTAGATCTGGGAATTGGACCGGATCAACAAAGACAGATTCACATAGCAAAAGATCCTGTAATTTGGGCAAGGCATTTTCTACAAGTTCAACCAAGAGCCTATCAAATCTTAATGTTAAGAGACCCTTCGTTAAGAAAGGTGCTTAGAGCTGGTCGTCGTTTAGGTAAAACTTTTACACTCGCAGTAAACCTACTTCATTATAGTTACACCCACAAAGATGGTCGCTGTTTGGTTGTTGCTCCGATGAAAACACAAGTAGAGATTATCTATCAAGAAATTCTTAGGCTAGCATCTAAAAATGATATAGTGCACAATTCCATAATTCGTAAAGTCACCAGTCCGCAATTTACCATGGAATTTTCAAATGGATCCACAATTAGATTCTTTACTTCAGGAATGAGATCTGGTGGAAAATCAGACGTTGCCCGTGGTCAAGAAGCTCACCTAATTATTTTAGACGAAATGGACTACATGCACTCCGGAGATCTTGATGCACTTTACGCAATGTTACAAAAAACCTCAGAAGATCAACCAGATAAAGTTTTAATAGGAGCCTCTACTCCAACTGGTAGAAGAGAAAAATTTTGGGAATGGTGTAACAGTAACAGGTTTAAGGAATTTTGGTTTCCAAGCTACGTAAATCCATTCTTTGCCAAGGAACAAGAAGATGAATTTAGAGAACAGTATTCGGACTTTGGATATAGACATGAAATAGAAGCCGACTGGGGCGAGGACTCTGAGGGTGTTTATCCAAGAAAATTTGTAGATCTTTCTTTTATATCTCCCTCGTGGAAATATGAACCTTCCGTAAATTCTGCAAGATCTTTTTACACCATAGGAGTAGACTGGGATAAATATGGAGCAGGTACAAATATAGTGGTTTTAGAAATATGTGGTCACGACTATGAAGAAGAAAGATTTAAAAATAAAGTAAGACTTTGCTATAGAGAAGAAATAGATAAATCGGAATATACATTGACAAAAGCAGTGGATAGAATTGTTGAATTAAATAAAATATTTAACCCCAAACATATTTATGTTGACAGGGGTTTCGGCGAAGTTCAAGTAGAGCTTCTTCATAAAAAGGGAATAGAAGATGAAAGATCTGGATTAAAGAATAAAGTCAAAGGCATTTCATTTGCAGAAACAATAGAGGTAAAAGACCCTTACACACAACTTCCCGTAAAAAAAGAAATGAAACCTTTTATGGTTGATAATTTAAGACAATATTTAGAAAAAGAAATGATTGTTTTTCCAGATTCAGACGAAGAGCTTTATCTACAATTAATATCTTATATAGTCGTTAGAATGACTCAGACTGGTAGACCAGTTTTTGAAGCCGGTGGGTCTGCAATGGATCACGCACACGATGCGGTGATGCTAGCCTTATTATCTGTAACTCAAAATTATGGAGATTTGATGAAATCAAATTACGCATCAAAGACGCAAAGTTTCTCAAATGCATTCTTCATGCCAAAACAAAATAATGAAGACGAAAAAGTAGAATCAAAATATACAACTACGGGAAGAGCAGATATATACAAGGCCGCAAAATTCTCTAGAAAAAAAAGACCGAATTCAATAAAAAGAAAAATATTTTAGGTAAACCATGTCTGTAAATAATTTGGAAAATATAACAAACGCTAGTGATAAATTATATCGAGCAGAAAAAGCCGATGTTTCATTCTTTGATCAACCTAAGTCTCCACAAGAAGTAATAGATCAAAAGTATAGAGGATTATTGCCAACCTCTTTGGATTATTCCTTGAACCTAGAAATATCTTTGCCTTTGGATTATGTAAAACAAGAAATTTCAAGGGCTCAAATAGATTTGATGAATTTGAAATCTGACCTAGAATCTCTTTTGTCAATTATCTACATAAAAAGCACAATAAATCAAAATCTTGAAGAAGCTCATAAAAAAATTTGGGAAGATGTCAAAAAACAAAATAATATTTCTGATAATGTTCCCGAGTACATCTCTTTCAGTGAATATAAATATGCAGAAAGAACCATGTCAACTAGCTGTAGAAAGCTGCTTGACGAATATCATTTGGCGCTAACAGAGGCGTCATTCGGTTACATTTTTGATCTTAGAAGATTAATAATCTTCATAGAACATGAAGCAATGTGTATAGTAAATATTCTTTTACATAAATTCGGGGAGGATTATGAAGATAGTTCACAAAAACAAACAGCACTTCAATTCGATGCATGGGCAAAGATGGCGTCCCACTTCTCGCAACGCGTTAGGAAGACGCTCACATCATCACCAGGAGAAATACCAACTTCCGAATTGGATAAGGTTTCAAAAAAACAAGCAATCGAATTCCAAGCGTTTTTTTCAATTAGACTAAACGTTCTTCATGAAGAATCTCAAAATGTACTCAATTTTTTAAAAAGAGATTACGTAGATAATTGCGACATATTCTATGAAAGATATTTATCTCAATCTATAGAATTCAAAAAAGATATATCATCAACACTTGAGCTTGACTTGTTGACTACGGGCTTTGCATTAGATACACCGGTTCTAACGCAAGAATTAAATTTAGCTAGAAACGTGATAAATTCAAGTTTTGGAATGATCATGGCAGATTTGATTCAAAGAAATCAAATTATAAGTTCAAATGTAGATAATCTTTTTAAATTAATACAATCAAAAAGAAGATATTCAAACTACATATATCAACTTTCTTTTAAGGGCGAAAAAAAACCGGTGATAATATCGGCGCCAAAAGAAGACAAATACATGGCCTTTTTCAACAATACGATTCTCCCGTACAATACCGAAAGTTATTTAATTTCAAATCACGCAAGTCTAGATAACTTAGACGAAAATCATCATCCTCAATATTTGTTAAGGAATGGCGGAAAAATAATTGGAGACATAGAAGTTGAATCAAATGTTAAAATAGATGGAATCAATCTTTCTACTCACTCACACAGTGGCGCCGATGGATCAGAAAGAATAAGATCAGTCGATATAGACTATTCGTCTGCAAGAAATAGTAGGGAACAAAAACCAACTAAGCCAACGGCAATAGAAGTTGTTGAATATTTTTCTGATATAGTTGATGGAGGAGTTCCTGTCATAGACGGAATAGTTGATATAGAGATAGATGACAACATGTTAAATGACAGCAACGAAATCATCATAGAGGTAATAGAGATATAAGATTATGTCGTGGTTTAGATACTTGCCAAGTGATGCGTCTCCCGATCAGGTGACACAGGACGAAAATTACGTATATCCTTTATTGAGAAGGATTATTGAGGTTCCAGATTTAGAGCAAACTATACCTGCTGGATCCTGGCTTTTTGTAGAAGTAAAAGATTTGAAAATAGATGATTATATTGATGATTCTTTATTGACCCAAAAAGAACAAAACTCGTATTTGGTTGTATACGAGTCAAATGCGGCAGATGATTATGTTTTTGTACCAGTTAAATCGCATATTATCAGTAATAGGCTTTTTTTTAAAACGGCGGAACAACATCCTGTAAATACAAAGCCCGAAAAACAATATAGCTTATATTATAAAACAGATGATTTGAAATCAATAAAAAAAGTACAAAATGGACAGTTTGAAGACTATATATCCTGTCCTTCAAATGAGGCAGAATTTATTACCACCCCCGATGAAGTTGATCAGACATTCTTTAATGTCTATCCAAATACTAACGAAATATATTCTTTTTCCTTTACTAATATTAACGTAGACTGGAAAAACGGATTATCCCTGTCGCCAGGCGCAAAAGTCATAGGAACTTTTACTGGTCCTTTTTTTGAACTATATTGCGATAAAGCTCCCGACTATGGAAAATTTAGAATAAAACTTATAGCTCTTTCAAATGAATCAACTCCAACATCTGTTGTGGAGCAGGATTGGATCACCATAGATTTGTTTGATTCGACAACAAAGTTAAATCAACTAGTTTATTCAAAAAATAACTTATATTATAAAAATTATATTTTCGAAATAGTATCGAATTTCGAAAAAAATGATTTGTCCACAAATGGTCAAATAAAGATCGATCACTATTCTTTTGGATACGACGCCAAATGCAACGTTAAAGCAGAGGAAATAAATCCGTATCTTTCAATCAGAAAAATTTTTGGAGGAAACGTAAATGGCTAGAGTTAGAAGAAAAATAGAAAACCTAAAACCACGGTAAGAATTACGTAGTCACGGCAAAAATTAAAAACTCTGATATAAACCAGGAATCAGAAAAAGCCAATGCAATAAGGATTGCTGTTCCAGTCGATCAAACTATACCAGACTATCCACTTAATCTTGCACTCTACGCTTTTTTCCAGCAAGTTATGTTTGTATTTGATAACGTATTAGATAAGGATGTTTCATCGTACGAATATCAATTATATAAAGCGGATCAAGTAACGGGCTCCTTCCCAAACTACTCATTGATAAACAATGCTACGATATATCTTTCTGGAGAGTCTGGCTCCAACGTTTTTGCAATCTCCGTAGAAAACAGTTCCGACGCACAAAACATTAGATACTACGGCAGAGTAAGAACAAAAGATACCAGCAATAATTACAGTTCCTGGTCGCCATTGGTATTGTCTGATCAAGATACTCCTTTAATAGGAAATCAATTTATAGCTAGTCTCACGGCCGCCAAGATAACCGCCGGTAAAATAGGCGCACATGAAATAATTCTTTCTCAAGCCGGTCCACAAACGAATATCGCTGCACCATCAAATATGGCAATATTAAGATCGTCTGATTACAACGGATCCTATAGTTCAAACACCTGGACAAATGGATCAAGTGGTTGGATCATTGCAGGAGACGGACATGCAGAATTCTCTTCAGCTTCTCTTAGGGGTGGCCTGAAAGCGCAATCGGTATACATAGATGCGCACAATCGTTGGAGAAGAAATAGTTCCGATACCGATAGTTCATTGGAGTTCAAAGTTGGATCAAATGATAAATACGTATTTTTTGATGGAACAGATATAACTTTTAGCGGTAATCTTTCAGCAGCTGGTGGAACTTTTAGTGGAAATTTATCAGCAGCTGGTGGAACTTTCACCGGAGCTTTAAGTGGTGGAACAATTTCTATTGGCTCTGGAAACTCTATATTTAAAGCTGACTCGAATGGAATATATTTAGGAAATTCTACTTTCGCAAGTGCTCCATTTAGAGTTACCCCAGCTGGCGTGTTAACAGCTAACAACGCAACTATAACCGGTACCATCAACGCTACAAGCGGAACTTTTTCAGGAACAATTTCAATTGGATCTGGAAACTCTATATTTAAAGCCGATTCAAATGGAATATATTTAGGAAATTCTACTTTCGCAAGCGCTCCATTTAGAGTTACGCCGGATGGCGTGTTAACAGCTAACAACGCAACTATAACCGGTACCATCAACGCTACAAGCGGAACTTTTACAGGAACTTTATCTGGCGCGAATGGAAGTTTTACCGGAACTTTGGCTACTGGTTCTGTTAGAGTCGGTAATGAGGCAATTAGTTCTGGTAGCTCAGAAAAAGGAATATCAATTCAAGCTAGTGGACTAAGTCAATGGAATAACGCTTGGATTCAAAGAGCTGATAACTCAGTTTATTTTAGGGCCGGAAATGATACAAGGTATATTCGATTAGACACAAGCGGAACTAATGAAATAGAATTTCCAAATTTTTCAGTAGATAATGACGGATTGTTAACAGCTAACAACGCAACTATAACGGGCCACATTAATGCTACAAGCGGAACATTTAGCGGTGACCTCCAAGCAGCAGGTGGAACTTTTACTGGAACATTAAATGGAGTTGGTGGAGATTTTACTGGAACTATATCAGCTAATCAGATTTCTGGCGGGACTATTAATGGTGTAACATTCAACGCCCGGCAGCTCTTTTTGGGATTCTAACGGAACTTTACAAATAAACGGTTCATTCTCTACATCTTATCAAAATCCGGTTTTCAATTTTGGTACGGTTTCTGGTGCATATCAAATAACCATGGGTACCCAAAGCGCCAGTGCGCCATTTAGGGTGGAGACGAGCTCCTCACGGTCGATGTGATATTAATGGAAATTATTTAAAATTAGATGGTCCAGGGCGGAGCTGGTGGAATATATATGAATAACTGGTTCACTATTGATGCAGTGGGTACAATGTATCCAAGGACTGCCGAGTACTCTAGTACGTTTTTTGTTAAGCAAGATCATAGCGGTGCAGCATTGTCCAGAGTTTCTTCAAAAAGAAAGCTTAAAAAAGAAATACAAACATTCACGGACCTACCTTTGATAGATGAGTTAAATCCAGTTAAATTCAAATGGATATCTGGCTCTCCAACAGAAGCTGAAATAATGAGGCAAAAAAGAGAAGAAAATTTTGAAATTGGTTTCATTGCAGAAGAAGTTGCCGAAATCAGAAATGGAGAATTAGCAGAGTATGAAGTGATCGATAACGAAGCAATACCAGCTTTTTATAAAGTTTTTGATATACTTGCTTTAGCTGTCGCGAACATTCAAGATCTTCGTAAAAGAGTAGCAGATTTAGAAAATTCATGATAAACTTGACTCATGGGCAAAAAAAAGTGGTATAATTGGAGAATGTCTAAGATAAATCAAAAACCTAATTGGCAAACCAAAAATGATAATGATGATTTCGAACTGCCTGAACAAAATAAGGAGAGTGTTTTGGAGAATAAAACAACAAACAACGCTGAACAATCAAACACTAATTTAGATGTTAATTTAATTATAGCCTGTTTTCAAGAAAAACTTGCTCAACTAACCACCGAGTTGGTTGTAAAAGATGCTACAATTAGACAGTTGACAAATGTAATTAATAATATGAGAGGACAAAAGTAAAATGACCGAAGAGAATACACAAGAGCAAAAGTCTGAGTTTGCAATAGAAATTAAGATTAGCGACAAGAACCTTTCTTACAGAAGCGACTTTCCAGAATCAGAAACTATCTTTTGGCTTGAAGCAGTGAAGGGTCTTATTATTAAGAATACCTTTGAAAGAGCTGGCATAGAGCAGAAGTAAGTTATAAAAGCTAGCCTTAGGGCTACTATTTAAATAGCTTTTATAGGAGAAAAAATGGCCATTCTAGATTATCTGCCATTTCGTTCTTTGGATAATGTGTCTGGTAAAAGATTTGTAGCCAGAACAATTAAACCAGAAGACGTTAAGCAGTTACCAAAAACAATGAAAATAGCGGCTCTTGCGCTTGGCTTTCAAGGCAATACGTGGTATTACAATACCAGATCTACATTCGAGCCATCTCCCTATGACTTTGATCGCATCATGCAGGCCGTAGATACAGATTCCTACGTTCGTCAAGCCATGAACAAATATAGGGAGCTCTTTTGGAAAGAGGGTTGGCAAATATCTGGAGAAAATTCGGAAGCTATTTCATATCTATATCAAAGAATAGATTTCATGGAAATGGCGATGAAAAGACCATTTATAGATTTTCTTCAAGAAGTTTCAGATCAGTTGTTTAAATTTGGAAACGCTTTTATAGTCAAGGCTCGTGGAGATATTTCGGAATATTTTCCCGAAAAACTAACTCCAATAAATTCAACTCAACCAATCGTTGGATATTATTTGATACCAACTGAGCAAGTGAGAATACTGCGAGATAGATTCAATAGACCAAAAGCGTACCAGCAATCAACAGATCCTCTCACTTATTCTCCAAACGAAAGAGATCCTGTTTGGGCGGCAGATAGAGTTATTCATATAGCTATAGATAAAAAAACTGGTAGAGCATTTGGTACTCCGTTTTTGAGTAATGTTTTAGATGACGTAGTAGCTCTAAGACAAATGGAAGAAGATATTCAAAACTTGGTTCACAGAGAATTGTTTCCATTATACAAATATACTATTGGCACTCCCGAACAACCAGCTGAGCCAGACGAAATAGATAGAGCTTCAGCAGAAATAGAAAATCTTAGATCTGAAGGTGGATTGATTCTTCCGCATAGACACAATATAGACATTGTTGGCGCTGGCAGAGAGGCACTTGAGGCAATTGAATACCTCAATCATTTCAAGGAAAGAGTATCCGTGGGTCTTGGCTTGGCCCCCCATCACTTGGGCATTGGGATGAACGGTGGAAATAGATCAGTAACCGACAGACTGGATGTTGCTCTTTATGATAAAATAAAAAACTATCAAAAAGTATTTTCAGAAATGATAAGACTACACATATTCAATGAGTTATTGTTTGAGGCTGGATATGATCCAATTCTTAATCCATCAACAAATGAGACTTCTGATCGTTGTTATTTTAAATTTAACGAAATAGATGTTGATACTCAAGTTAAAAAAGAAACTCACGTCATACAAAAATTTGTTAACAATCTTATAGGAATTAGCGAAGCTAGAATTCAGTTGAATCTAAGTCCTGAAGTGGAAGAAAGTGAGCTGTACGCCGCACTACAGGGTAAGGTTCAAATAGACATAATGGATGCCCAGACGCAGATGAAAACTCAGGCAGATTCAGATAAACAAGCGTCTTCTACTGGTGGCCAAAGAAATCTACCAAATAAAAGAAGAGGAGCAGGAAATGCGACTCGTCCAGCAAATCAAAGTGGAAGAAAAACTTCTCCAAATATTAGAAGATCTGATTTAAGTTGGTTGTCTGTTGTTGAAAATGTCCTAGAAAAAGACTATAATGTAGTGTATACAAAAGAAGAAAAGGATTCAAGTAATGTCGTTAATGATAAAATCTGAAATTTCTAAAGAGTTTTTTCAAGAAGAAAACGCGCTAAAAGGATTTAAAACAGCCGTTGAAAATAATCAAGTAAGACTTGCTATGCAAATACTCACAGAAATAGTTGACGCTTTTGCTGAAGGATTTGATTTAATTTTTTCAGAGTCAGAAGATCAAACAGATGAACCAAAAGTCGAAGAACAAAAACAACCAGAAAAAAAAACCTCAAATAAAAAGTCAGAAACAAAAGAAAAGACAGTCAAAACTGAACAACAATGAAGCTGATAATAGCTTGCCCAATATACAAAAGAGATTGGATACTGCCGCACTGGGTTAGGTGCATTTTAAAGCAATCCGTTAGTATGTCAAATATTGGATTTATATTTGAAGTTGATCCTAATGATAGTTCTACAATTATCTCCCTTAATACGTGGAAAAGAATAGACAAAAATATTCCACTCTTTGATATTGTTGAAAGATCAGACGTACCCCACTTTGAGCATCAAAACAATGGTAGGCAATGGACTTTGTCCAAATATCACAATATGATCAATATGAGAAATTCAATTCTGTCAAAAGTTAGAGAGTATCAACCAGATTATTATTTTAGTCTTGATTCGGATGTCTTAATTGAAAACCCAAATACAATAGAATTATTGATAGCTCATATTAATGAGGGCGCAGACGCAGTCTCACCATTGATGTACATGACTCCTGTTGGCACTAACTTTCCCAGTGTAATGTCATGGAGAGAAGACTGGAAGGCATCTAGAGATCAAAATTATCCTATAGGAACTTATTTTCAATCCGACGTTATAATGGCAGCTAAAATGATGTCAAAGAAAACCTATATGACTTTGGATTACGAGTTTCATCAACAGGGTGAAGATCTTGGTTGGTCAAAGAAAGCAAAAGAAAATAACTTAAAATTATATAGCGCTTCTTATATATATGCCCCTCATATTATGTCGGAACTACACCTATCTGAATATATAAAGAATGGGGATCCTAGAAGTTCTGAAAAATTAGACAACCTAGTAAAAGTCTGATATATTTGTATAAAATTGTTTAATGTTATAAAAAGAATTGTACTATATTTTATAGTTAACTACAGAGGTTAAAATGAGCTTTGATTTTACAGAAAATTTCACAGTTGAGTTTCCAAACTTATCTGAATCAAATTATAACTTTTTGGAAAACTTTAATTCTAACCACGGTCTCATCATAGAGGTTGCAGCTATTCACGAGCGGGCTTACCGCAAATTATAATAACTATTCTTCAACGGAATTAGAAAAGGCTTTGCAGTCTTGGGTTGAACCCTATCCAAAGCCGGTAATTTTAAATCACGACCTTAATTCTGAGCCAATTGGCAGGGTAATGGCCGCTAAAATGGAAAAAGAAGAAGATGGTGCATCTTACGTAAGGCTTCAAATAGCCATAACCGATCCTGCAGCCGCCCAAAAAATAGCCGACAGAAGGTATCTTACCGGTTCAGTTGGCGGAAGGGCGGGTAAAGCTCTCTGCTCAATTTCTGGAGAGGATTTAGCAAAAGAAGATGCTAGCGGCAGGCCAAAGTTTCCAAAATATAAAAGAGGTCAGGTTTATAAAGGAAAATTAGCCTTTATAGACATGCAAGATATTTCATTTAAGGAATACTCTTTTGTAAATCAGCCAGCAGATCAAAGGTCTGGGGTTAGAGATACAAAAGCTATAGGTTCAAAAATGCCAGTGTCAGACTCAGATACATGGATAGCAAAAAGCTCAGCCTTTGTGCTTCACATGGATCAGGAAGATATTATATCCTTGAAGGAAAACGAATCAATTCTTAAGAATTTAAAGAAAAAAGAATCTAGACCAGTTTACCTTCATACAAAAGGGGCATTCCTTGCCGCTATGGCGGTTCAGGAAAGCGAAAATAGTAATAATATAGAGAAATCATTACTATTTAATAAAGATTCAAATACAACAACATCTGAGGAGAATACAGGCATGGAAGATGCTCAAGTTAAGGAAGACATTTTGACCGTAGCACAAGAGCTTAGTCATGATCTTTCTACTATCGCTGCAGCTGCAGATACTGCAGAAGAAAAACCAGTAGAACAAAAAGAAGAAGTCGTTGCTGAAGAAAAAGTTGATGAATCAACTGATGAACAAAAGCAACAAGAAATCTCCAGTGACAATTCGGAACAAGCGGAAGAACAAACCGCACAGGATGTTGATTCCGAAAAAACCGAAGAGCCACAAGAGACATCTGAGCAAAAATCAGATGAAAATGATCCTGAAAAGGAAGAGATCAAATCCGATGACCTCATTGCCCAAGAAGATAAAGGTGATGAGCAAGGAGATGAAATACAAAAATTGATCAAAACCTTGCAGGAAGAAAATGCTCGCCTGAAAGCAGCACTTCATAATACTCTTGCCGAAAGAGTTGTTGACACCAAGATTGCTCTTGGAATTGATTCAGCAAGCGACAGAGATAAACTCGTAAAAGATCACAGTGCAAGAACGGCATCGTCCTTGGCTGATTCTTTGAGAGATCTCGCCAAGCTTCCTGAAAAGAAGTCCAAGTCATTTGAGGTTCCGACAATGGAATCAGAATTGGTCGTAGCAGAGGAACAAAAAGTTGTTACGGTTGATGAAGAGCCAAAGGCAAAAGAAGAAAATTCTGAAGAAGTTTTCGAGCAGCTTTTCGTAGATGCCCTAATGGGCAGACGTAAACTCTAATCGAATTTAACAAGAGGAGAAAAAAATGAGTTTAGCAAAATTTCGTAAGGTACACTCCAAGACAGGTGCCGGTCGTTTCGTAGTTTCTGAGGGTGTCGCCCCAGCAGCTTACTTGCTTCCGCATCCCGGCTTGCCGACATGGTACCTCGATTCAGAAGATGATCGCTTCGAGATTGTTCTTACTAAAGGAACGATTCTTTCGGTGGTTACAGATGGCAATGGTGACTCAAGAGTTGTTCCAGCAAATGGTTCGGGCTCGAATGTTACTTGGGGTGATACAATAAGCGGTTGGAACCCACTTGATGGTGCAACTCCAACGGCAGGTGCGTCAGGCGACACAATCGTTTGCAGTGCCCGCTCAAAGCCGATTGGCTGTGCGCAGTATGACCTTTATCGTCCCTTTGATAAGGGCACGTCACAAGGCGCAGGATTCATCACTCATGGCTATGTTGAGTATCCAATGGTTTCAGGCTTAAACGCCGATGTCGCCGCTGGTTCGCTCATCCGCCCAGACTTCATGGGACGCGCGGTTGCACTGTCAGATGCAGATGCTGCCTCGTATCCATGGTTGCAAGTTGGTAAAGTAATTGAGGTCGAGAAGTTCGCAACGAACTTTGACGACGGTCTCCTTTCCTACATGCAGCTACCATCAGATCCAGGTGCACTAAAGACGGTATATGAGCTGACACGCGCAGGTACCTTCAAGGGCAAGCTCGGTATTCGCGCTAACCTGGATGTAAACAATGTCATTGGCGCATTCCGCGTCAACTTGACCCTATAAAGAAAGATAACAGGAGGATAATCCTAAGATGAGTAAGACAATCCAAGAACTCCTTACTGGGCTCCCGGCTTGGGAAGCTGCATTATCTGAGGACGGGTACATCGACGGAGAAAACAGGGTAACAATTAAAGAAGCTTTTGCATCGTCCGATGCCGCAGCGTTGTTTCCAAAAGTTATCTCTCGTACCTTAAAGGAAGCTGCAGAACCACAGTTGTTGGTTACGCCTCTTCTTTCCACGGTTCGCCTTGGCAAAGGGCGTTCTTTGGAGTTCCCGGCAGTTAATGCAATTCAAGCCGCAGAAATTCCAGAAGGACAAGAATACCCAGAGCAAGCTCTCGCATTTGCTAAGCAAGTAGAGGGCAAGGTGTCCAAGAAGGGCGTTAAGCTGGCTTTTACAGAAGAAGTTGTTGCTGACTCACTTTGGGATATCGTAGGAATGCATGTTCGCGCCGCAGGCCGTGCTATGGCACGTCTTAAGGAGCAGATTGCATTAAGTCGCTTTAAGGACGCTGCAACAATCGTCTTTGATAACGACAGTGGTTCATACGATGATACGACAGGTCGTGGCATTGATGGTGCTTTCAATAAGACAGTAACCTGGGATGACGTTGTGGATATGGCAGCCGTGCTTATGGCTGAGAATCATGTTCCGACGGATTTCATCCTGCATCCACTGATGTGGTCTGTTTTCTTGAAGGACGCAATCTTCCACACGGGTGGTTCCGCAGCGGCAGTGAATACAAGCTGGGGCTATCGTCCGGATTCAAAAGAAGGTGCGCTTAACGCCACAGCCCCGATGGGCCTTAACGTTATCGTCTCGCCGTTCGTTAGCTTCACCGCTAAGAGCGCCGGGAACGCCGCCAAGTCGGATCTATTCCTGATCGACCGCAACGAAGTCGGAACACTCCTCGTCAAAGAAGACATGAGCACGGACCAATTTGATGATCCATCACGTGACATCCGCGCAATGAAGATGAAGGAACGTTATGACATCGTAATGCTCGGTGACGGTGAGGGTATCACTGTTGCTAAGAATGTCAGACTAGCTCGTAACTACGAGGTTCAAGTTACAAACGAAATGTAATTTGATACTTAGGGTAGTTATAGTTACAACCCTAGACGGGGGGTCCGAGAGTAATCTCGGCCCCTCGTTTTGTATTTGGCTATAAGCGATTACTATCTTGTTTAGTTAGCAGTCTGGAGAATTTAAGTGAGCTTATTTCTTATAGAAAGAGCAGCAGTTGGATGCTACTCTGTTTCCATAAAGTTTTTTAGAACAGTAAAAATATCTTCATTGAAAAATGAAAATTTTACTCTTTTTACGGCAGCAGCTACTCCTTCTCAAATATCCGACCCGTTTGAATTGATAAATACGGTAAAAGACTATAATCAAATTTCAAGAATTATAACCCTTTACTGGAAAACAAACTCTCTTCAAGAGAATTCAAAATATTCAATTAAAGTACAAAATATTATTGATTCTTCTGGAACAATAGTTCCTACAGAAATTATAGAATTTACGTGGCTAAATTGCACAGCCACTCCTAATTCAACCCAGATAAGCGAACCTGTTCTATCGCCCGTTTTGATAGAAGATAGATCAATAAAAGCAGATATAGATTTTAGTTATTCCATAGTTGCAAAAAATCCTAACTTCTTTATAGATCAAACATTCCCTGGCGATGGAGAATTCTATTTAGAAAATAATTTTAATAACGGAAGGGTAACTGTTGTTTTTAATGAAAGGCCGGCTTCAAACTTTCTTACGAATAAATACTTCCAATGTCAAAGAAAAAAGATACAAAAGACGCCTTGTCGTTGGGAAGCTGTAACGGCAGATATAAAAATGCATTCGTGGAAACCGGAAGTTTACGTAGACTTCCCCTCATTGAATGACGCTACACCATCTTACTTTACGGATGGAAAACAATATTTTGAAAAAGGATATAAATATAGGATAAAAGTTTTAGGAAGCATCGGTATATAGTGGCAAATTTTGTTTATAAAAAAGCAAAACAAGCATTATTAAATGGTGACATAGATGTTTCTTCCAATCAATTAAAAGTTTTACTATTAAAAAACAATTATACCCCTAACCAAAATACAGACCAATACGTAAGCGATATACCAGTAAATGCCATACAGCTGAGGTCTCAGGCAATAAGCTCGATAGTTAATACCAACGGAGTTTTGGATGCAGAGGATTTAACGATAATTGAATATGACGGATCCCCCTTTCATGCATTAGCTCTATATCAATATAGTCCCTCTGATACAAATGCAAGATTGATATTCTATATTGACACATCAGATGGATTGCCTTTTAGCGGTTTAAACACAGCTAATTCTATTACTATATTTTGGAGTAACGAATCTAATAAAATACTTTCACTATAAGGAAATAAAATGCCTTCACAGTACCCGTCAGCTTTAGATAATTTAATTAATCCTACTGCCAATGATACTTTAAATTCTGTTACAGTTCCACATCATCTTCAACACGCCAACGTCAACGATGCTTTAGAGGCTGTACAAACAGTTCTTGGTTTAAATCCTGCGGGATCCCATTTGACGGTAAAAGATAGAATAGTTGCTACAGAAACTAATATTTTAAATCAATCAGTATTAAATGGTTTAACTGATGTTACTATAAATTCGGTAGCAACGGGTCAGGTTTTGCGCTATAACGGCAATGCTTGGATTAATTACAATGAAGAAAATTTAGTAGACGGAGGGAACTTCTAGGTATGGCCAATACATTAAGAATTAAGCGCAGGACGTCTGGCGCAACTGGAGCACCAGACAGTCTGCAGAACGCCGAATTAGCATTTAACGAAGTTGACGACACTCTCTACTACGGTGAAGGTACAAAT